>Ga0065721_10051507_pt1 | contig 14411 bp, 15 predicted proteins | sample Mesricmetagenome_FD_59108 | JGI IMG/M metagenome (GOLD analysis project Ga0065721, IMG submission 59108) | Mesophilic microbial community from rice straw/compost enrichment Sample: eDNA_1 v2 (version 2) | ecosystem: Engineered > Solid waste > Grass > Composting > Bioreactor | place: USA: Davis... | reverse complement strand
CGGCGCGCAGACCGTTACCGCGTCACAGCGGGGCAGGGTCAAACTAGACCAGCGGTCGGGCTACCTGGAGACGAAGGGAAATTCGCGCTCCGCCATCGAAGGCGACAGCAACCTCGTGCTCGGCACCGGCGCGAACTACGTCGAAAACCTCTCCGACGAGGTCGTTGCCCGAGCCCTCGACAGCGTGGACAGCACGACCGGCGCGGCCTTCGCCTTTGGGCGCGATGCCCTCGGCACCGCCGAACGTGCATACGCCGGAGCCGGCGCGCAGCTCGCGGGCGCCATCACCCTCGCCGACACCGTCGCGCGTCGCTCCGCCGAATACGCCGACGCCTCGCGCATGACGCTGGAACGCATCGCCGATCCGGCCTCTTCCACCTCGCGCACGATCCTCTTTGTCGTCGCGGGCCTCGCCGCCCTCGCCGCCTTCCTCTTCCGCCCCCGCAAGCCCAAGGCCTCCGCCTGATCCCCCGCCATGTCTTTTTCCCAAATCATCTTCCGCCGCCGGCTCGCCCCGGGCCAAGAGGACAACATCAATTTTGGCGGCACCTTCTTCTACGTCGTCAACGCCGACGGCCCCGTCCGCATCGGCCCGAATGACGAGGACGGCAACTCCTACGACGTCGGAACCGGCCCCATCGGCACGCCCTCCAAGCCCTTCGCGAAGCTCAAGATTCGCAACGAACACAGCGCCTCAAACCTCGTTGAAATCGCGGTCGGCGAAGGGGAGTTCCGCGACAACCGCTTTACCCTCGTTCCCCAGCGCAACGTCGGCGTGCCGATGTATCCGGCGCCGACGCGCTTCGTCCCCAACCCCGCAACGTCCATCGCTGCCGGCGGCACCGTGGACCTTCCGGGCACGTGGACGGCGCCCGATCGCATCCGCAAGGCCGTCATCGTGCAAAATCTCGACGCCACCCTTTCCCTCCAGATCCGCGTAGGGACTGACGTCGTGAACGAGGTGCCCGGCTCGGCCGTGCCGATTACGCACACCTTCGAGGTCTCCGGCCCGCTCAACATCCACAATCCCCACGGCGCACCGATTTCTTGCCGCATCGCGGAAATCGTCGTCACCGGGTGACAGGTCTCCGTGAGGTCTTGCACCAACATCCAGACGCACCCGACACCGCGTCTCTACTGGATCGGAAAGCAGCCCGACCCGTTCTTTGCCTCCGCCTGCGTCGCCTCCGCCGCTCTCGTCGGCGGTCAGTTGCTCGACGTCGTGGTCTCAACCTCCGCCCCGGCCGGCACCGCCACGGTAGCCGCCGACCTCCTCGGCGGGGAGTTGCTCGACGTGGTGATTTCGACCTCCGCCCCGGCCGGCACCGCCACGGTAGCCGCCGACCTCCTCGGCGGGGAGTTGCTCGACGTGGTGATTTCGACCTCCGCCCCGGGTGAGTCCGCCACCGTCGCAAGCGCTTTGGTCTCCGGCGCCATCGCCGTCGTCGTCGTCTCCACCTCCGCCCCGCCCCAATCCGCCACCGTCAACGCCTCACTTCTGAACGGCTCCATCGCATAACATGAACATCTCCGCCAAACCTATCGGCCTCCAAGTCCACTATACCCTCGCCATTCTCGACCGAAGCGGCCGGGTAGTCCGCCGCCTGCCCCGGCGCCGCAATCTCATCCTTGACCAAGGCCTCGACCAGATCGCCAGCACTCCGTTTGTCGATTGCATGGCCTATGCGGCCGTTGGCACCGGCACGACGCCGACCAAGCGCGATTCCGGAGCCATCACCGTTTCCCGCACGGGTTCCACGCTCACGGCCTCGGCCGGCTTCTTCGAGGCGGCGGACGTCGGGCGCCTCTGGAAATGGGACACTGGAGAGGAGGCGCGAATCACCGCGTTCATCGACGCGCAGAACGTCACCACGGACACCTCGGGAGCCGTGGCCGCCGCCGAGGGGACGGTCTGGTATGTTAATCGCACCGGGCTCGCCGCGGAGTCCAAGCGCACCGGCACCTATACCAACGACGGCACCCTAAACGGCTCCTCTCAGCTTGGCGCCACCATCACGCACAAGCGCACCTTCGATTTTCCGGCGGAAACCGGCACCGTTAACTACCGCGAAATCGGTTGGTCGTGGTCGCCTTCGGCCGGAGGAAACCTGTTCGGCTTGGATCTTCTCGCCGGCAGCGGAGTAACCCTCGTCGCCGGTCAGCAGCTGCGAGTCACCGTGGAGCTTGCCGTCACTTATAGCCCGACGACTCCAACCGCCATCCCCGCCCTCATTACCGGATGGACCGCCACCGGCTCGGCGCAGATGGAGGGGGCGAGCTGCAGGTCGATTCAACCCAATGGCCATCCCCAAGGCGGGGGTGGCGACATCTCGAGCGCCAAACGCATCATCGTATGTTCAAGCGCCCCCGCCCATGTCTCCTTCACCGCCTCGGGCAACGTCGAGTGCCCGGGCCAGTTGGCTAATATTCCCGCCACCGCCGCCGCCTATGTCTCCGGCTCGTTCTCCCGGACGTGGTCCGGCACTTTCGGCACGAACACCGGAAACGGCACCATCGCCGCCGTAGCCCTCGGCTACGAGTATATGAGTGGCTTTATGCGCCTAGGCTCCATCCTGCGCGTGATCCTGTCCGCCCCCGAGACGAAAAGCAGCACCCAAAGCCTTACTCTCTCCTTCTCCATGTCATGGGGCCGCGTCCTCAACAACGCGTAATCACAAAACCACTACGCCCGCGCCTCCTCCACCATGACCTCCGCCGAACAAGCCATCCGCGACGCCCGGAACGCCCGCGTCCGCGCGTCCCTCGGCCTCGCCAACATCCCGCCTTCGTCTTGGACCTACGAGCAACGCGTCGCCTACAACAAGGCCCTCGCCTCCGCCATCCTCTCCGACTCGGCCCCCGCGACCGCGCAGGACCTCGCCACCGCGCAGGCCATCGCCGCGAAGGAGTATTCGCCCTTGGAAACCTACACGCTGGGCGACGCCGCGAGCGACTTTACCGCCGAACTGGTGAATCAGGCTCAAGGGGTAAACCCGTTCTCTGAGCAGAACCGCGGAAAAACCCGAAACGTGCTCATCGCCTTGGTCCTCTTGGCCGGCACGGTGTTTTTTGGCGTGCTCGCGTGGCGCACCGCCCCCCAAAACCCCAACCCCCGCCCGCCGGGCGGCGATGACCTATTCGCCGCGCGAGTCCCCGCAGCCCCGAAGCGGAGGCGCAAAAAGTGAGGGAGCGAATCCTAGCCTTCGTTTCCGGCGGCGGATTTCTCGCGTCGATCACGCTCCAACACGTCGCGGCCGGCGTCTCGATCATCGCCGGCCTTGTCGGCATCGCGGCCGGCCTGCCCGTCGCCGTGGACCGCTGGCGGCACCTGCTCCCCGCCTCGATCACCCGTCACTTCCCCACCCGCTCGGCATGAAGACCCGTGCCTTCGTCGTCCTCGCCGCGTGCTGCCTCACGGCCTTCACCGGCTGCAACACGATCCGCCCCGCCGCGAAATCGCCCGAGACGACCGCCACGGCCGGAGGCGTTTCGCTTTCTCAGAGCGGCGACGCCGCGCAGCCCGCGCACGCGAGCGAGACGACCACGACCACGGCCACGGTCATTCCGCCCGGCGTGCCGGTCACGTGGCACGCTGACGGCTCCGTGACATTCACGCCCGCCGCGCCGCTCAACCTCACCACCACGCGCAGCGAGGCCAGCGCCACCGGCCCGGCCGCGTTCACTCCGCCGACGCCCACGGAGGAAGCCGCCGGCCGCGCCTCGCTTTGGATGCGCTTGGGCCTCGTCGCCGGCATCGCGCTTGGCGTCTTCGGCATCGTGCGCGGCTGGGATTTGGTCGGCTACGGCGGTGGCGCTATCGCCGCCGGCTGCGTCGCCGGCCTCGCGCTCGCGAGCGTGCCCCCGTGGCTGTGGGCCGTCTTCGGCGTGGGCGCCGCCGCCTGCATCATCGGCCCCGCCCTATGGCATACGAGGCTGAAAAAAGAAACCACGCCCACCCCTACCTCGTGACAGTGAAGCCGATCCATTGGCTGGCCGCCGCGTGCGTCGCCCTCTTGGCCCTGTGGAGCTTGTCAGGCGACGACGACTCGTCACAGTCTGAGGACATGAGCACCGCGACGAAACCCAAACCCACCCGCGCCCGGCGCGCCGCGAAGCCCGCCCAGCGGGCCAAAATCAAGTTCCCCAAAGGCAGTCTCTTTGCGGGATTGGAAGATTCCTTTGGAGCGGTTTCGATAGATGTCCCGCCCGAGGGTCCTAAACGCCGTGCTTATATCCGTGCCCGCATCCTCGCCGACCATAATACTTGACGCCGGGCCGCTGATCGCGGCCATCAATCGCCAAGAGGAGAAACACCTTTGGGTAAAAACCCGCTTCGCCGAGGTGAGAGGCCTGTGCATCGTCACCAGCGCCGCCGTCGCCGAGGCCACGCATGGTTTGGATAACTCGCCCGCCGCGCTCGCCGAACTGCGCCGCATTGTCGGGCGCATGACAGTTGAGGACCCGGCCCCCGTGGACGTGCTCGCCGAGATGGGCAAATGGGATCGCCGCATGGACTACGCCGACGCCTGCGCCGTCCTTCTCGCGCGCCGGCACAAGGGTGCGGTGGTGCTCACGACCGACCACCGGGATTTTTCGATCTACAAAGTGCCCTTCATCTCGCCGCGCGGCGAGTTCCGCGCGTAGCGGCGGAGTGGATACGCCTTCAGAACATGAAAGCAGCCATCGCGATCGACACCGCCAAGGCCTCGCCCTTTGCCATTCTCGCGGCCATTGCAGGCGTCATAATCGCGATGTGTGTTCTTCTGCGCGCTCTGTTTCGTTCTTCGGCTTCGACAAAGTCGCATGAGCCAGGAATCCAATCGGTTTCCGCTCGGGCTCTGGCGGCGGAGGTTGAGCCCCCACGGAATGAGATATGGTTTTAACACGCTGCCAAAGATAGATCACCGCGAGGCACAATACTAACACGACAAGCAACAAGCACAAAGAGACTCTCTTTGTCTCGAGCGCCTGCTCAAACACCTCTGACAACCGTCGCTCGATGGGCGCGACGGCTTGATGCAATTCGCCGTGTTTCTCCATGTCGGCCAACATTTCCTCGGTCGCCGCGTCTTTCTCCTCCTCAGTCATGCGGCCGCTCCTCCTTTAGTTCCGGCAGTCGATGGACGGGTGCAGATCCCAGCCAAATTACGGCGTCCCATTGTTGTCCCCCAAGATCGTGCCAGTGGTGAAATCCACCCGAATTAGCTCGCCTTCCGGCGCTGAGCCGGGGTGTTTCCTTTGAGGATTTGTAAGGCTCGATCCGCTTCCGATACCGCAGGGTATCCACGCGCTTTCCAGTCTTCCAAGAGCAACGCCAGAAAACCCGACCGCGATTGGTGAAGCGACTTTGAGCGCTCGTCTATCACGGCAATGATTTCGGCAGGCAGATTCACGCATACTTGGCCCCTGTCTTTTCCAATTCGTCCCATAGTAAGGGAATCTGACACCGGAAAATCCCCTGTGGCACATTAAGGTTGACTAGCACATTATGCACATGTGCAACAGGGGCGCCACCGGCCTCCGTCGCCATGTCCGTTTCGTCCCGGACAGCGGCGGGGGTGCGGTCGGGACGAACCCAATGAACGCCACTGCCACTCCCGCGCCCCAGAGCGCCCCCACCTCCGCGCCGGCCGCCGCGGCCCCCGCGACTGGCTTGATAATCACCGGAAAACGGCCCTACGAGGCGGAAACCGAACAGGCCTACCTGCGAGCCACCATCGCACTCATCCGAGCGGAGCGCGCACACGCGGTCGCCCTCCGCCGACTCATGAGCGCTCGGCGCGTCGCACGCGACTCCCGTCGCGCCCTCGCCCGATTCCACGCCTCGGAGGAGGGCCGGAAATGAGCCCGTTCTTTTGGCCGATGCTCGCCGTCTCCATTGTGGTTTTCGCGACCGCAGGCCTGCCGCTTTTCACCATTTATCCCCGCGTTCGGCAGCGAGTCGTGACAGCGGCTGTCATACTTCTTATCGCCGCCGCTGTAGCTTTCACGGGTGCATCTCGCCACGCCACATTAGCCGCTGCGGGCTGGGAGCCGATAGCAGGCGGCTTGCTGATGCAAGAGGAGGCCACCCGATGAGCACCGGCGACGAATTGCTCTCCGCCGCCAAGCCTGTGCGCGCCATGCTGCGCGGCGAAATCGCCGTGATGGAGTCCGCCGAGCGCGAGGCGGTTTTGTCGCGTTTTTTCGACGCCATCGACGCGGCGGAAAACGCGGCGGAAAAAAACGCCAGCGCTGAACACAGCGCGATGATCGCCCGCGCCCATCGCATCGCCGACACCTGCGCCGCCCTCGCCTCTCGCGGTTGATCGACTATGCCGAGTTACTTCAACCATCTCGCTTCGCCCGTCGTGCTCGTGACCGCCGGCCGCGGTCGTGAGGTGTTTAACGACTCGGCCAAGCTTATGCGCCGTCTCGCCGAGCTGCCGGCGATGGGCGAGCGGATTCTGAGCATCCAGAATCAAGTTTACTGTGTGTCCGAGGATGGAATCGCCGCGCTCGAAACGATGCTGCACACGGTCGGTTTCCGCCCGTTTCGAGTGGCGTCGAAGCGGAAAGGTAACCCCTTTACCCGCTTTGGCACGCGTTGGAGCTGGGCGTTTCTGTCGGACTATCTCGGCTGGCGATGGAGGGCCCTCCGATGAGCGCGCAGATTCCCGGCCTCCCCGAAGGCGCGCCGCTCCGCGAGATGAAGATCCGGATCACGGACGACACGCTGGTAGCGCTCTTTGAGCAGCGCGAGGCGCTCGGATTTTTCAGCGAAAACTCAATCGCGTCTCTCGTGGTTACGGCCTTTGCGCACGTTCCGCCGGCCAAGGTTTTTGAGGCGCTCGCCAAGGTGCGAGCCTATCACCCCGCAACTCGTTCAAAGAAAGGAGGCAGCAAAACTTAACCGAGTAAACGCCCTTTAAACGCCCGGAACCGCCCTTTAGCGCTTTTGGGCATTTATATCTATTGTGCGAAAAAAGCGGGCGGTGTGAAAATACCGGGAATCGGGCCGAAAATCCGTCTGCCGCGGGTGTGCATGTGGTTGCCGATGGTCGAGAACCGACCATCGGCGGGCGTTGGGCCGAAATCAAGGAGCCGGGCCCGATGGTGGCGCGATCAGGCGAATTTCGCCTAAGGTCGACTCCTTCCCCTTGGTCGCGGCCGGGACGACAAAGAACCCCCGGCCGATTTCGACCGGATCTTCGCCGCTCGCGTCGTCCGGCATGGGACGAAGCGAGCCGCTGAACGAAATTTTTCGCTTCTTTGGCACAACGAAACTGCCGCTGAACGCGCCGTTTTTCGGCGTCGGTTTGAGCTCGAATTTCGTGGGATTCGGAGTTTTCGCGGGACCCAGCACGACTTTGCCGGCGGCCGAAAGCGTCAGGATCTCGGGCACTTCCGAGAAATCCGCCACGTCGGCGTCGACCTCGGCGTCCAAGGTGTAGATGGCGGAAAAAACGCCGGTCTCCGGGGAAAGTCCGAGAATCGTCCTCAACGGGGTCTGTTTGTTCGGTGCGTGCCAACCAGCGGCCGTGACGCGGCCTTCGAGCGCGAAGCCGCCGCGGAGATTGGCGTCCGCACCGCGGGCGTCTTTTTGCCAAAAAACACGCCCGGCGTTCGTGTCGCCGAGATCAAGCCGGCCGGCCACGAAGGCGTTGGCTCGTTTGCCGTAAGGCCGGGCGAAGAAGCGATAGCCGCCGGAGGCGTCCGGTTTGAGCGGCGTGGAGAATTTCGCGGCGTCCGGCAGCTTGACGTTCCAGGTGAACGCGCCGGTGCGCGGCACGTTCCAGGAGGCGTGTCCGACACCGGGCGGCAGCGGTCTCGCGTCGTCGGGCGTCGTGGGCGCGAAATCGTCGAGCCAGGCGGTGTAGGCGCCGATCCACGACACGGCGGTTTTCGCCGGAGGCACGAAGATACGCGGACCGACGCCTTCGGCGATCAGCGCGTCCCCGCGATAAACCGACGCCGCGCAGGCGCTGTCCGTGACGGTAAGCACGACGCGGTAGTCTCGCGGCGCGGCGGCGGTGCTGGCCCAGGTGCCGGTGGCGGAATCCTGCCCGGATTCTTCGGGCGGCGGGTCGAGCTGGAGTTTGCCCTTGAACGAGATGGACTTCGGCTCCTCGCCGAGGTCGAGCACGCCGGTGAACGTCGGCGCGGCCGGCGGGATGGTGACCCGAAGCTTGCCGAGCGGCCCGTTCCCCTCGCCCGGAGCCGCGAGCAGCGTTTCGTAGGTGCCGCCGAAACCGATCACCCGGACGACGCCCGGGATGAGCTCGAAGGCATAGCTGTCCGAGGCGCCGCCGCTGAGCTTGATGGCATACTCGCCGGGTTTGCTCGCCTTGGTCGCACCGATTTTGGCGACCGGCGTTTTCTTGAGATCGGCGGTGGTTTCGTCGCCCTGAAACCCTTCGTAGACGAGCGCGACCGGCGTGTTGGGCGTGCCCGCGAGCCGACGCTGATCCTGCGCTTTCACGACGAGCGTCGCCTTGGAGATGGTGAGCGTGCCGGCGGCGCTTCCCCTCACGAAGGGTTCGATGACCTCGAGCGTGACCGGATAGCTGCCGACCTTCGCCGGCGGCGTGGACGAGCCCGCGTAATCGATCGAGACGGCGATGTCGGGAGGCGTGCTGGTGAAGCCGACCGGACGCGGGGTTCCGGTGTAGCTTTGAGCGAGCTGGGTGAGCGTGATGTCGGCGCGAACAAAGGCGGTGAACGTCCGCTCGACGGGAGGCGCGGGATCGAAATCCGCGTCGCCGGGTTGCATGGCGCGAACGGTGATCGGTCCGACGGCGGTCGGCGTGAGCGTCGAGCCGTTCAGGATCGCGGCGCCCGAGACGAGTTCGAAGCCGACGGAGCGGCCCGAGCTGCTGGTCGCGAGCAGGGAAACATCCCCCTCCCCGATCGCGACGTCGTCCAGGGGCGGAAACGTGATCGTCTGCGCGCGAGGGTCGAGAGGCTCGATCGTCACCAGCGTCTCGCGACGAGTTCCGAGACTGGCGCCTCCGAGCACGGGTTCGCCGAGCCGCACGGTGAATACCTCGCCGTCGTCATCGTGTTGATCCTGGTGCAAGGGGATCGTGATCGTGCGCGCGGTGTCGTCGCCGTCGTTCCAGGAGAGCGTGCCGGCGGCGAGCGTGTAGTCCGCGCCGGCGGTTGCGGTGTCCGAGGACAGGCCGCGGGCGACGGCGTAGGCGACGCGAGCGGGCCCGAGCGAGCCGTCGATGCGTTGCACGGTGAGCACGACGGAGCCGCCTTCGCGTCCGGAATAGGCGTCGGAGGAGAACGAGATTTTCCCCGGGGCTCCGGAGAGTCCGGGAATCAGGCGCCAGAGGGCGCGGTGCGCGGCGGAGGATTGGAACGTGGTGGGATCGCCCGCGAAAAGCACCTTGCCGTCCGGTAGCAGCGCGAAGTCGGTCACGTTGCCCGAGTGTCCGCCCGCCTGCGCGAAGGACGTGTCGACGGAGCCGTCCTCGTTGATCAGCGCGAGATGCTGGCATTCGACGGAACCGACCTTCGTGAACGCGCCGCCCACGAGCAGGCGATTGCCGGGCAGGATGCGAAGGGCGACGACGGAGGTGCTCGCGGGCTGGCTCGTCAGGGACGGCCGCGGCGCGAAGGCGGTGTCGACCGCGCCGGAGGGCGAGAGGCGCGCGATGTGCCGGCGCGGGCTGCCCTTGAATCCGCCGAACCCGGTGAAGTCGCCGACCGCGATGATCCGTCCGTCGGGCTGGACGCCCACGCGGAAGACGGTGGTGAGCTTGTTCGTCTTCTCCGCGGTGTGCGCGCCGAAGCCGACGTCGAACCCGGTGTCGCGGCTGCCGTTGGCGTTGAGGCGGGCCACGCCGGACTTGAAGCCCTCGCCGGAGAGTCCCGAGTAGGAAATCGCGCCGCCGACCACGACCTTGCCGTCGGATTGGAGCGCGATGGAGCGAATCGACGAGGGCGAGGCGAAGGTCGGGTTGGCGAAGCCCGTGTCGATTCGACCGTCGGGTTCGAGACGGACGATGTTTTTGCGCGCGACGCCGGCGAACTTGGTGAAGGCGCCGGCGACGAGGATGCGCCCGTCGGGCTGGACGACGATGTCGTAAACGGTGCCGTTGGCTCCGGCGCCGGGTTTGAAGGAGGGATCGAGGGAGCCGTCGGGAAAGATGCGGACGACACCGCCGGCCGACGCGCCGGCATAGGAACGAAAACTCCCGCCCACGAGGATTCGCCCGTCCGCCTGAAGCGCGAGGGCGAACACGGTGCCGTCGTCGGCGCCGCGCGAAAAATCGAACTCCTTGTCGAGCGCGCCGTCCTCCCTGAAGCGGGCGACGCGTCCGACGTTCGTGAAAGTGGCGAAGGCCGAATCCTGCAAAAGACCGAACGCGCCGCCGGCCAGGATGGAGCCGTCCGGAAGAGGCAACACGCGATAAACGGTCGCGCCGATGAGGTCGGCCGCGAAGGTGTCGTCACGGGCGCCGGCTTCCGCGATGGTCACGACGGCCGTCGACGGCCCCACCCGCGCGCCGCCGGTGACGGCGTCGATCCGGACGCGGAAGGTTTCGGCGGGTTCGGCATCGTCGTCGGCCACGAGCGTGACGGAGATGGTCTTGTCGGCCATGTCGCCGTCGTCCCAGGACACGATACCGGAAAGCGGCAGATAGTCGTGCGGGGCGGTCGCCGTGTCGTCCTCGCTCGTGTAGGAGACGGAGACGGCGCCCGCGGCGGAGCCGGTGCGACGCAGGGTCAAGGTGGCGAGGCCGCCTTGCTCGGAGGCGAAAACGCGGGTGGCGACCCACTGCACGCGGGGTCGGACGACGACCTGCACGTCGATCCATTCGTCCGCGCCGGAACCACCTTGCGCGATCGGGGTGAACTCGATGCCCGCCGCGACGTCCTCGAAGCTCGTTCCGAGCGGAAGGGCGGCATCCTTCGGATCGACGCCGGGAGTGACGAAATCGAGGAGCTCGGCCGGCCGGTTCGTGTTGAACCCGCGCAAGACATACAGGCCGTTGTCGAGCGAGGCGTGGTCGGTCCCCCGTCGATAGCCGATCCAGTAGTCGAACGTCGGATCGCGGGGGATTTTCAGGGCGCGCGCGAGCGAGAGATCCGCGCCCGCGGCATCGAACCGGTGGATACGATGGACGCCGTCCGCGACCGCCACCGCGACGGCGGAGTCGGGTATCCATTGCAGGAGAGATTTTCCCCAATGACTGAAATCGTCGGTCGAGGAGAACTCCCCTTCCCCGCCGCCCATGATGTCGAAGGGGTCCCCGTATTCGATCGACTCGCCGGTTTCCGAAACCGGGTCGCCGTCCGAGACCTTCCAGAGATTCGCGTGGCGCAGGCCGTAGGTGTGCCCGAGTTCGTGGGCGACGACGCGGAACGAATACGCTCCGTTCACCCAGAAGTTCGGGCCGATGACCGTGGCCAGCCCTCCGTAGGTGATCTGCGATTCCCGGACCGTGCCGTTTGCCTCGGTCTGCTTGAGGTTGCCCAGGTGGGAAAACACGACGCCGACGCGGTCGTAGGCGGCGGGGTCGAAGCCGGCCTTGGTCGCCGCGGCTCGCGCGTCGAAATGCAACGACGCGTTGTCGCCGTTCACCGCGTAGCTGAGCGCCGGGCGCGGCAATCGCAGCACCGGAGTGACATCGGGCGAGTCTCCGCCGACGGCGGGGCGGAGCTCGGGCCAGGTTTTGCCGAAACTCGACGCCACATAGAAGTCCCGCACCCCGCCCTCGTCCGAAAAACACCGCGCGGCAAACTCCTCGGTCACCGTTTCGCCGTCGGAAACCGGCGCGCCCGGGAGATCGGAAAAATCGACCCGGATTATCAGGACTTTTTTCGGGCCGTGCGTCCACGCCCGCGTCGGTCTGCCCACCACCGAGTAGGTGCCCGGCTGGCCGTCCGCTTCGGTGAGATCGCGTTCCGCCGCCTCGAGCCGGCTCGCGTCCTCGCGGAAATGACGCTCGTCCGCGGCCGAGCCGAAGAGGCCCGCGTATTCATAGGAAATCCGCTCCGGCGAAGGATCGACGCCCCAGGCCGCGGCGCAGTCCGCGCAGGTGGTCACGGTCGCCGCCGAAAAGTCCGGGATCTCGTCCGGCTCGAGAATGCGCACCGGGCTTTCCGCCACGGCCAGTTCGCGATCCACCGCGACGCCGTGGAGCGCCGCGTCGAGCAAGGTGGTCTGCTCCGCCCGACGGCCGTAGACGTGCGCGCGGTATTCGACGCCGTCGATCAAGGCGCTGCGGAAAACCGGCTCCGCGAGCGCGGCGCCGCCGGGCGCGGGCGTGATCGCGTTCAGGGCCAGTTCGCCCCGTGCGGAGACGCGTTGTTCAAGTCTGGCGACCACCGCCGCCGGCAACACCCGCCGGATGCGAAGCGGGACCGCCGCGGCCAAAGCCGCTTCCGGATCCGAAACGATGAGCTGCTTCAGCGCCGCGCGACGGGCCTCGGCCAACCGCACGCCCTCGGCGACCAACGCCTCCCGCGCGGCGACTTCGTCGGTCGCGAGAAACCGGCCGGTCCATTCTCGAAACTCCACGTGCTCGGGCAGTGTTTCGGTGGCCCAGGCCGAAGCCACGATCGCACGCGCGTCCCGACGCGACACATCGGAGGCGGGTAACTGGACCGTTTGTTCGGCCGCGTCCGAAACGGGCGCGACCTCGACGGACGCAATGAGATCGTGCCTTTCATCCTCCGGCAGCTCCCCCGCCCCGCCCCGTGTCACGGACTCGGCGAGGCCACCGGGCGATTGCCGCGGCGGGGGCCTTTCCTCCCGGGAGGAAAGTTGCAGCAGGCCCAAAACGGTCCCGGCCAAGAGGACAAGAAGCAGGAGCGATGCCCGGGGAAAGCGCATGTAATACAAGGGTAAAACACCCTGTTTACTCGAGATGCAAGGCGCGCCCTCGCCGGAGCGAAAAAGTGGGCGTCCGGTCGAAGGAAGACGCGGCGAGACGGTGATTTGCGGAGGCGGGTTGCGGGATTTGGCCCGATGGTTCGCGCCGCAAATCTTTGGAAAAATGGCGTCCGGCTCCGCCCGGCGTCGCTCGGCGGACAAATCGGCCTCCCACTTAAGAGTTTCTCCCTCAGATAAATGCCCACATCCAGCGCCCGCGTCGCCGCCTCGAAAGCTTCTCCCTCCAAAAAGAAAAGCCCCGCCGTCACCAAGTCCTCCGCGCCTCGATCCCGGCGGACTTCTCCCGCACAAACCAGACGCCCCCAGGCGACGGAGCCGGCCGCCAACGCGGAGGCGAAGCTGAGGGTGATTCTCGCCGCGATGGCCGCCTTTCGTGACGGCGATTTCTCCGTCCGACTTCCCTCCGACTGGGAGGGCACCGAAGGCCGGATCGCCGACGCCTTCAACCAGACCATTCGCAACGAGGAGCGGTTGACCTCGGAGGCTTCCCGCCTCAGCCGCACGGTCGGCAAGGAGGGCCGTCTCAAACAACGCATGTCCGTTCCCGGCGCCGCCGGCGGATGGGCCGAAAAGGTGGATTCGCTCAACACCCTGCTCGACGACCTTGTGCGCCCCACCACCGAGGTCGCGCGCGCCATCGGCGCCGTTGCCAAGGGCGACCTCGGGCAGTCGATGGAACTCGAGGTCGACGGCCGCGCGCTGAAGGGCGAGTTCCTCAGCTCGGCGAAGCTGGTCAACACGATGATCGAACAGCTCGCGGTGTTCACTTCCGAGGTGACGCGCGTCGCGCGCGAGGTCGGCACGGAAGGCAAACTCGGCGGTCAGGCGCAGGTGCCGGGCGTCTCCGGCGTGTGGAAGGAGTTGACCGAATCGGTCAACCAGATGGCGGGCAACCTCACCGCGCAGGTGCGCAACATCGCGGAGGTGACGATCGCGGTGGCGAACGGGGACTTGTCGAAGAAGATCACCGTCGATGTGCGCGGCGAGATCCTCCAGCTCAAGGAGGCCATCAACACGATGGTCGACCAGCTCCGCTCCTTCGCCTCGGAGGTGACGCGTGTCGCGCGCGAGGTCGGCACCGACGGACGTCTCGGCGGACAGGCCGTGGTGCCCGGCGTGGCCGGCACGTGGAAGGATCTGACCGATTCGGTGAACGCGATGGCGACCAACCTCACCGCGCAGGTGCGCAACATCGCCACCGTGACCACGGCCGTCGCGCGCGGCGACCTCTCGCGCAAGATCACCGTCGATGTGAAGGGCGAGATCCTCGAGCTGAAGGACACCATCAACACGATGGTCGACCAGTTGAACTCCTTCTCCTCGGAGGTGACGCGTGTGGCCCGCGAAGTCGGCACGGAGGGCAAGCTCGGCGGCCAGGCCGAGGTGCGCGGCGTGGCCGGCACCTGGAAGGACCTCACCGACAACGTGAATTCGATGGCGGACAACCTGACCTCGCAGGTGCGCAACATCGCCGACGTGACCACGGCCGTCGCGCGCGGCGACCTCTCGCGCAAGATCACCG
>Ga0065721_10006074_pt1 | contig 14415 bp, 12 predicted proteins | sample Mesricmetagenome_FD_59108 | JGI IMG/M metagenome (GOLD analysis project Ga0065721, IMG submission 59108) | Mesophilic microbial community from rice straw/compost enrichment Sample: eDNA_1 v2 (version 2) | ecosystem: Engineered > Solid waste > Grass > Composting > Bioreactor | place: USA: Davis... | reverse complement strand
GTATGCATATTTTTTGCTCACTGCCTCCGCGGCAATGCGGTGCCTTGCCTAAACCGGCGGGGAACGGGACAATGCCGGCAAGGAGACAGGCATGAGCAAGAACCAAGCCGAGCGGCATGATGTGGTGATCGTGGGCGCAGGGCCCGTTGGGCTGACCCTGGCGCTGGCATTGACCCAGTCGGCACCAGGAATTCGCGTGGCCCTGGTAGACCGCCGGTCACTCAGCGTGCCTCGCGACAACCGCGCCTCGGCCATTGCCGCCGGTGTTCGCCGCGTTTTCGAGGCTTTGGGCGTGTGGCCGGACATGGCCAGAGACAGCCAGCCGGTCGCGGCCATGCACGTTACCGATTCGGGAGAGGGCGACATTGCCCGACCGCTTTTCCTGCGCTTCGACGGCGACGTGGCGCCGGGGGAGCCCTTCGCCCATATGGTGCCCAACCAGGCGAGCGGCGCTGCGCTGATGGCAGCTACGGAGGGCAGGATCGCGGTGATCGCGCCGGCCGAAATCAGCGACTGGTCAACGACCGAAGCCCTTGGTCAGCTGACGCTGGCTGACGGGCGGATGCTCAGCGCACCGCTGATCGTGGCGGCAGATGGCGCCCAGTCGAGCCTGCGCCAGCGCGCCGGAATCGACACCATCGGCCATGACTATGGCCAGACCGGTCTGGTGGCGACCATTGCCCATGAACTGCCCCATGACGGGGTGGCCTATGAGCATTTCCGCCCCGCCGGGCCTTTTGCCAGCCTGCCCCTGCCCGGCAACCGATCCTCCCTGGTCTGGACCGAGGCCAGCGCCAGGGCGCCGCAATATCTGGCCATGAGCAATGAAGCGCTGGCCACCGAAATCGAAGCAGTGATGGGTTCGACGCTGGGGCGGGTGACGCTGGAAGACAAGCTCATGGGCTTTCCGTTGCGCCTGCAATTGGCAAAGAGCTTTGTGGGGCCGCGCCTGGCGCTGGTGGGCGATGCGGCCCATGTGATTCACCCCATCGCCGGGCAGGGCCTCAATCTTGGACTCAAGGACGTGGCAGCGCTTGCGGAAGTCATTGTCGACGCGATGCGGCTGGGCCTCGACCATGGTGCATCCGATGTGCTGGAGCGCTACCAGAGCTGGCGTAGGCTGGATACGGCAGCCATGGCGGCGGTGACCGACGGGATGAACCGGCTGTTCTCCAACGACATCGCGCCGGTGCGGGCATTGCGCGATTTCGGGCTGGGACTGGTGGATCGGGCCGGGCCGGTGAAATCGACCCTGATCCGGGCCGCTGCCGGCGCAGTGGGTGGTTCGCCCCGCCTGTTGGGCGGCATGCCCATCTGAGCGCGTTCAGATCGAGTGGCGCTGCAATTCCTCGGGTTCGACATTGCGCGCTTCCTCAAGGCTGAGGAGCGGCACGCCCTTGACGATGGGAAAGGCCAGCCGCGCCGCCACCGAAATCAACTCCGTCTTGTCGGTGGAAAGAATCAGCCGCGTCTTGGTCAGCGGGCAGACCAGCATTTCCAGCGTCTGCCGGTCGACCACGTGGCGGGGATCGACGCTGTCCATCAGTTGAGCGGCGCGGCGCCGTCTGACCCGCCGCGCGCCATTTCATACTCGGTAATGGCGATCAGCGTTTCGGCGCGCGCCTCCAGGGTGGGCGCTTCGAGAAGGACCTGCTTTTCGGCGGCGCCATAGGGCGAGACCATGCAGCAGAAATTGACCAGGTCAGCCGTGCCCGTGGCCTCGATCTCTTCCCAGTTGAGCTCGAAATTGGCGAATTCGGCATAGTCGCGCATCATCTTGACGAAGCGGGCACGATCGACCGCTTCTTCGCCGTGATTGCGGAAAAAATCGGCCTCGAAGCCTTCGGCCGAGATGACGCATTGCCGGTAGGGGGTCAGCACCGTCAATTCGTGGACCAGCCGGAACCGCGTCACCCCCTCGAGGATGATGAAATAGCGACCATCGCCGCTTTCCTCGAAATGGGTGATCCGCCCCACGCAGCCCACCTTCTGGAGCGGAGCGCGACCCTTGGGGCTTTCCTCGCTGGTATCCTCGGGCTGGATAAGCCCGATCAGCCGGTCCCCGCGCAGGGCCGCATCCACCATCTCGATATAGCGTGGCTCGAAAATATTGAGCGGACGATGAGCGAAGGGCAGCAGCAGCGCGCCACTGAGCGGAAATACCGGAACAGATCTGGGCAGGTCGGCCGGGCTGGTCGGGCGCTTGGGCATGAAGGATCCTGCTAGGAGAACAGCACCGCCGAAAGCATGCGCCGGCCCTTGAGCGTTGCCGGGTCCTTGGGGCCCCAAGCCTCGAAGAATTCGAGCAGCTGCTTGCGCGCGGCATCCTCGTTCCAGTTGCGGTCGCGCTTGAAGCTGGCGACCAAGGCCTCGGCCGCTTCAAGACGCTTGCCCTCGGCATTGAGCACGATGGCCAGGTCCAACCGAGCCTGATGATTGTCCGGATCAGCGGCAATGGCTGCTTCAAGGGTTGCAGCCCCCGAGAGCCCGGCAGCCTGCTCCTTGAGCCGGATGGCATTGGCGAGAGCTGAGTAGGCATCGCCCTGGCGCTTGTCTTCGGGCACCATATCGAGGGTCGCCTTGGCCTGTTGCGGCTTATCAGCCTTCATATAAACGCCGGCCAAGCCAATCAGGGCCTCGGCACTGTCGGGCACATGCTGGAGAATCTGGCCGTAAATCTGCGCGGCCTGCCCCAGTTCACCAGCCTCGATGGCGGCTTCGGCGATCTTGAGTGCTTCGGCCACCTGGGCCTCGAGAGAATCGGCCTGCGGTGCGCCTGCGGGTGCACCGGCAATCACCTTCTCGGCAAAGCGCCGCACTTCGCTTTCGGGCAATGCACCCATGAAGCCGTCGACCGGACGTCCGCCGGCGAAAGCAAAGACAGCCGGGATGGACTGCACGCCCAGCTGGCCGGCAAAATGGGGGTGCTCGTCGATGTTGATCTTGACCAGCTTTATCTTGCCCGCCTTTTCGGTGACCACCTTTTCAATGGCCGGGCCAAGCTGGCGGCAGGGGCCGCACCAGGGCGCCCAGAAATCCACCAGAACCGGGACATCACGCGACGCATCGATGACATCGGCCTTGAAGCCGGCATCGCTGCCGTCGCGAATGAGATCGGCGGTGGCCGGAGCGGGGTTGGGCGTGCCATCGAAGGACAGGGTCATGATCTCAACTCTTCACAGGCAAAAAACAGTGTGTTGGCGGCCTTTTTGCGCCCTCTGGGGCGCCCGTGGCAAGCCCCGATTCCCACAGGCTCATGGCAGAACAACAAAAGCATAAAAAACCGGGTTGCAATCGGATCGGCGATTGGGCATATAGCGCCCGTCGCCGCACTTACAAGTGCCGGGGACGCGGAGCGCGGGTGTAGCTCAGGGGTAGAGCATAACCTTGCCAAGGTTAGGGTCGTGGGTTCGAATCCCATCGCCCGCTCCAATTCCAGGCTGTGGCAATGGTCTGGTGCAAAGGGTCCTTCGGGACCCTTTTTGCATTTCCGGGCCACCATTATTTCGCGCAGGCCTGCGGCAGACCAAGCGGCGAGCGTCGTGAAGCCGGGCGCGCGAGCCCAAGGCGCGCGGACCTGGCATGGCTTCCTTTCCGCAAGAGAAAAGGCCCAGAGCACGCCCTGGGACCTCTCAAGACAATCACTGCCACGACGGCTTTAACGAATTGCGTTGCCCTCGGCGTCGAAGGCATGCGCCTTGGCCGGATCGACATAGGCGGCGATGGTCGAGCCAATCTCGACGTTGCGCTGGCCCTCGAGCACGATGGTAATAGCCTGGCCATCGGTGGTGGTGGCATAGACCACTGTCTGGCCGCCGAGATTTTCGACCAGGTCAACCTTCACATCGGCGAATTTGACGCCCGAACCCTCAGCAATGGTGATGTGCTCGGGACGGATGCCCAGTGTCGAGGCGCCGTTAACGCTGCGGCCAAGATCAAGGGTCACGCCGCCCAGCCTGAGTGCGCCACCGTCGACGCTGGTGGTCATGAAATTCATTTTGGGCGAGCCGATGAAGCCGGCGACGAAAAGATTGCGCGGATTGTTGTAGAGTTCGAGCGGCGCGCCGGCCTGTTCGATGATGCCTGAGCGCAGCACCACGATCTTGTCGGCCATGGTCATGGCCTCGACCTGGTCGTGGGTCACATAGATCATGGTGTTACCCAGATCATTGTGGAGCTTGGCGATCTCGACGCGCATGGCGACGCGCAATTCGGCATCGAGGTTCGAGAGCGGCTCATCGAAAAGGAAAATCTTGGGCTCGCGCACGATGGCGCGGCCGATGGCAACGCGCTGACGCTGGCCGCCGGAGAGCTGCTTTGGCTTTCGCTGCAGAAGGGGCTCGATCTTGAGGATCTGCGCGGCGCGCTGCACGCGCTCGGCAATCTCGGCCTTCGGCATGCGGGCAGTTTCCAGGCCAAAGGCGAGATTCTGGTAGACCGACATATGCGGATAGAGCGCATAGGACTGGAACACCATGGCTATGCCCCGCCTGGCGGCCGGCACATCGTTCATGCGTTGCCCGTCGATCAGCAGATCACCCCCGGTGATCGGCTCGAGCCCGGCGATCATGCGCAGCAAGGTGGACTTGCCGCAGCCGGAGGGCCCCACAAAGACGGTGAAATCGCCCGGCTCGATATCGAGGTCGACGCCATGGATGACCTGAACGTCGCCATAGGCCTTGCGGATCTGTCGCAGCTGGATGGAAGTTGCCATGGGTCTGTCTCCTCGCGCTCAGCGAAATTCAGCCGGCACCCAGCTCTTGTAAAGCGGATGATCGGGNCCGAGCGGCAGCGCGACTTCGGTATGGGTTGAAGAGGAGTGGTAGAAGGCNGTCACCAGTTCGAGCGCACGGCGGCTGTCGGCGCTNGTGACCGGCAATTCGCCCNNGCCGAAAATGGCATCGTGGAAACGCGCCATCTGCGTCTGGAAGCGCGAGGGCACGTCCCGCCAGTTGGCCAAGAGATCATCGATGCGCGCCTTGACCTCGTCGGTGCGCGGCAGAATTTTCCAAAGCTCGTGGCCCGGATTGTAGGGGGCATGGTCGCTTTCGATGGTGACGTTCTCGAAATGCAGGCGGATGCGGGTGATTTCATCCACCGAGCCGAGGGTGGCCGTGAAGCTGGCCAAAGCGCCGGACTTCATCTCCAGCGAGGCGGAAATGCAGTCCTCCACTTCGATCGGGTTCACGCGCGTAGCCACGCGGCCGAAGACGCGCGCAATGTCGCCCATGAGATAGGTGAAGATGTCGTGCGGGTGGATGGCGTGGCCCATGAGCACACCGCCCAGCTCGGTCTTCCACTTGCCGCGCCAGGGCACGGCATAATAGGGAGCCTCGCGGCGCCAGAAGGTTTCCACGGTCCCCACATAGGGCTTGCCGGCGATGCCGGCATCGATGATGCGCTTGGCCTGCTCGATGCCGTTGCCGAAGCGGTATTGGAAGACCGGCATCAGCTTGCCCCGGGCAGTCTTTTCCATCTCCATGATGGCATCGACCGCTTCCAGGGACCCGACCAGGGGCTTTTCGCAGACCACATGCTTGCCGGCCTCCAGGGCCGCGGCGACCATGGAGAAATGCGCGCCCGGAGGCGTGCAGACGTCGATGACGTCGATGTCGGGCATGGCAAGGAGGTCGGCGAAGTTCTGCACGCGCCGCTCGATACCGAATTCCTCACCGATCTTGTCGAGCCGCTCCTGATCGAGATCGCAAATGGCCAGCACCCTGAACTTGTCGGCGTTGGGCAGATAGCCCTCGACAATATGGGAGCGGCCAATGCCGCAGCCGACCACGGCGACGTTGAGAATGTGGCTCATTGCGCCCACTCCGTGCCCTGCTCGGCCATCTGCTGGGCGGTGAGCGCGAGTTTCATGGCATTAAAGCACCGCTCCTGGGGCATGGCAGTTTCGGTACGGTTGCGCACATCGTCGAGGAACTGGCGGCCGAAGGGCAGCTCGACATTGGTACAGTCGATGTGCCGGACACCCTTGCGATCGACCAGGAACAGATGGTCGGTGCCGGGCCGGCCGGCAATGTCGACATATTTGCGCAGCTCGATATAGCCCTCGGTTCCGAGGATGGTGAGGCGCCCGTCGCCCCAGGTGGGCAGGCCCTCGGGGGTGAACCAGTCGACCCGGATATAGCCGGACGTGGTTTTCGTGCGCACATGGGCGTCGCCCACATCCTGCAGGCCGGGCCGGTCAGGATGGGCACGATTGGCCACGCTGGCCGACACCACCTCGCCATCCATGGCGCCCGAGAAGAACAGGAACTGCTCGAACTGGTGGCTGGCGATGTCGCAGAGAATGCCGCCATAGCGGCTGCGGGTGAAGAACCAGTCCGGCCGGTTGTTGAGCCGCAGGGAATGGGGCCCAAGGCCGACGGTATTGACCACCTGGCCGATAGCCCCGGCGGCAATGAGATTGCCTGCCTCGACAGTAGCGGGGACTTCGAAATGCTCCGAATAGAGGACCGAGAAGATGCGTCCGGTCTGCTTTTGCACCTGCTGGATCTCTTCGAGCTGGGCGAAGGTGGTCATGCCCGGCTTGTCGGTCAGCACATCCTTGCCGTGGCGCATGGCGGCAAGGCAGATGTCGGCCCGGTCGCCCGGAATGGCGGCGGTGACAACAATGGCGATGGTCTCATCTTCCAGAATGGCCGCCGGCTCGGAGACACGCCGGGCCTCGGGATATTTGTCGCCAAAGGTCTGAGCCAGATCGTCCTCGACAGCGTGGAAAGCCACGAACTGCGCGCCGGCGCGCTTGAGACAGTCGACCTGTCCATAGATGTGGGCATGGTTGATGCCGATGGCGGCGAACTTGATGGTCATAGTCTACTCTTTGCTCGCATGGGTTCTGTCGGGCGGTGCGCCTGGGCTCACCGCTTCATGCCCGTTGTCGCGATGCCCTCGATGAGCAGGCGCTGGAAGAAGAGGAAGAAGGCGAAGATGGGCACCAGAGCCAGGACGCTCATGGCGAACATGCCGCCATAGTCGGACATGCCGGTGCTGTCGACGAAGGTCCTGAGGCCAAGCATGACGGTGTACTGGCGCAGATCGGAGAGATAGATCAGCGGACCAAAGAAGTCGTCCCAGGTCCAGATGAAGGTGAAAATGGCGGCCGTGGCCAGAACCGGCGTGGAAAGGGGCAGGATGATCTTCCAATAGATGCGCCAGGGGCCGGCACCATCCATCCGCGCGGCTTCGTCCAGTTCCCTCGGAATACCGCGGAAGAACTGCACCATGAGGAAGATGAAAAAGGCGTCGGCGGCGAGGAATTTCGGCACCACCAACGGCAGGAAGGTGTTTACCCAGCCCAAGTTGAGGAAGAGCACATATTGGGGAATGAGGGTGACCTGATAGGGCAGCATCAGGGTCATCAGCATCATGGCGAACCAGAAGCGGCGACCGGCAAATTCGAGGCGTGCAAAGGCATAGGCTGCCAGCGAACAGGCCAGGACATTACCGATGACCGAGAGGCCGGAAATGATGAAGGAATTGAGGAAGAGCTGCCCGAAGCTGACACGCAACCCGTTCCAGCCGCGCACATAGCTCTCGAGGTTCCAGTTGATGCTGGGGAGGACGGAAATGCCCGAGGTGAAGATTTCGTTTTCCGGGCGGAAGGACGCCGCCAGAAGCCAGAGCAGCGGATAGAGCATCAGAATCGACGCAATGATCAGCAGCGCATGCGAGACGATGGAAATGACGCGCTTGCGCGTGGGGCTGGCGGTGGTCACGACGGTCAGGCGATCTGCTTCAGTCGTCATAATGCACCCAGAACTTTGACGTCAGGAACGAGAAGGCGGTGAAGGCCGCGACAATGATGAGCAGGACCCAGGCGAGTGCCGAGGCATAGCCCATGCGGAAGAAACCGAAGGCCTCGTTGTAGAGGTAGAGCGTATAGAAGAGGGTCGAGTTGATCGGCCCGCCGGTGCCGCCCGAGATGATGAAGGAGGGCGTAAAGCTCTTGAACGCTTCAATGGTCTGGATGATGGCGTTGAAGAACACCACCGGGGTCAGCATGGGCAGGGTGATCTTCCAGAACTGGCGCCACTTGCCCGCACCATCAAGGCTGGCAGCCTCATACATGTCCTGGGGGATCTGACGGAGCCCGGCCAGGAAAATGATCATGGGCGAGCCGAACTGCCAGATGGCCAGGATGATCAGCGTCCAGAGCGAGGTATTGGGATTGGAAATCCAGCTCGGTCCGATGATGCCGAAATTGGCCAGCACCTGATTGACCAGGCCGTTGCCGGCGAAAATCTGGCGCCAGAGAATGGCAATGGCGACCGACGCACCGAGCAGGCTCGGCAGATAAAAGAGCGCGCGATAGATCGGCAGGCCCCGCATGCCGCGATTGAGCAGCAGGGCCACCCCCAGCGCGAAGGCCAGCTTCAGAGGCACCGAGAAGATGACGAAGATGAAGGTGACGCGCATGGACGCGGCAAACTTCGGGTCATTGGTGAACATGCGCACATAGTTCTCAACGCCGGCCCAGCGCGGGGCGGTGAGGAGATCGAAATGCGTGAAGCTGAGATAGAGCGAGGTCAGGATCGGCCCGATGGTGAGGCCGAAAAAGCCGATGAACCAGGGTAGAAGGAAGAGATAGCCGGGGGCATGGTTGTCCCATACCCCCCGCCAGTAGGAGGGGGCGGCCACGCCCGTTGGCGTTGTGTTGGACGTATCAACCTGCGTGGCCATATATGCCCCCTTCAGTCTCAGGCCTGACGCGCGAGGATGGCGGCCGCTTCGTTGACGAAGTACTGGCCCGCATCTTCCGGAGAACGTGCGCCGAACGCGACTTCCTGGCTCAGCGTGCGCAGGAGCGAGATGTCGATTTCACCAGCAGCGGCCGGCGGCGGCGGCGGCAGAGGCCCAAGCAGGTCACCCAGATTGGCGACGAAGTTGAGCGCGATCTGATCCTGTTCGTTGAGGGTCGGCAGGATGGCATCGCGAACGGCGGGAATGCATGGAATGCCGCGCTCGACGCCCAGCACCTTGCCGGCCTCCAGGTCGTTGATGAAGAAGGAGAGGTATTCGGCCGCCAGTTCCTTGTTGGCCGAAGAGCCGCCGATGGAGAAGAACATCGAGGGCTTGCGGTAGTGACCGCCACCGACCCCGGGCGCGATGCGCGGATAGTTGGTGATGGTGGCCGTGTCGGTCATCAGCGACTGGAAGGCGACGAGCTGGTTGGAGTTGGACGGCATCATCGCCGCCTTTCCGAGCACAACCATGGTCGTTTCGAGCGGGCCATTGGTGTCGAGGGCCTGGGTTTCGGCATCGACGCAGATCTTGTCGGCACGCATCTGGTTCCACATCGTGAACCATTCGATGGCGGCGTCGGCATCGAAGCCGAGCTTGCCGTCGGCAGTGTAGAGGGCCAGGCCCTTCTGGCGGAGCCAGTTGTCCAGCATCGGCTCGGAGCCCGAGCCGTCCGCGATGACCCGCATGCCGCCGCGAATGTTCTTGGACAGGAAAGCCTCACCCATGGCGCGGATATCGTCGTAGGTGGTGTCCCGATTGGGCAGCTCGATGCCGGCTTCCTCGAAGGCGGTGACGTTGACCAGCTGGGCCACGGAATTGGCGCCCAGCGAGATGCCATAGAGCTTGCCGTCGACCTTGCCGCCTTCGAGCTGGTCTTCATCGAAGCCGTCGAGCTTGAGCGCGCCGCCGACATATTCATCGAGCGGGGCGATGGCGCCGCGCTTGGCGTATTCCACGATATAGCGATAGTCCATCTGGACAATGTCGGGCGCGTTGCCGCCAGCAGTCTCGGTGGCAAGCTTGGGCCAGTAGTCACCCCAGCCCAGGAAGCTGGAATCCACATCGACGCCCTTGGCGGCCTTGAACAGATCATTGACGCCATAGGTGCGGTCGGCACGGGCCTGACCACCCCAGAAAAACTGGCGCAGTCCAGCGGACTGGGCGAAGGTGGGGATGATGCCGAGCGCTCCGGCGGCGGCCAGAGCAGAGGTTCCCATCAGAAACTGACGGCGACCAATTTGAAGTGTCATGTTTTCCTCCCATGAACAGTTGCCGTTCCGCCCCGCGGAACGAAGTGCGACCAACGGCCTCCCCGCCATTAAGTCACCAACCGGTTACTACGTTAGGATCTGCTGTCGCGTTGTCAACCACNGCAGATCACAGGATTTGCGCCGAAAAGACCGGCTNCAGAACGCAAATAACCAGTCGGTTACGGGCTTANCACACAAGATGATGCCCNGGCAACGATCTTGTATGGAAGTNGAACAGCGACGGTTCGGCGCGGCTTCCCGGTTCGTGCATCTCCTCTGGNAGGAAGACTGGAGCAAAAAAAGCGATTGGAAAATTACGAAGTTTCGACACTACTATAGATCAATTCTATACCTCCCGGGGAGCCTGAATGGACAAGCTGCTGGTGCAATTCTTGGCGGTGGCGGATGCGGGTTCGCTGAGCGGGGCAGCAACGGCCCTGTTCATCACCCAGCCCACATTGAGCTTCAACATGAACAAGCTCGAGCAGATGGTCGGGGCACCACTGTTCGACCGCTCCTCGCGCGGCATGCATCTGACCCGCTACGGCGAAACGCTTTACGAGAACGCGCGGCTGATGCAGCGGCTCTACGACAATACGCTCAACGCCATTGCTGACCAGAAGCGGGGCACCGAACGCGGCCTGTCGATCGGATCGGGCTATTCGTGGTGGACCATGTTCCTGCGCGACATGATCATCGACTACCAGCGCGAGTTTCCCAGGGCGCCCGTGCAGGTGAGCCTTGGCAATCAGCTGCGGCTGATGGACCAGATGCTCTCGGGGGACATTTCCATGTTCCTGGCGCATGAAATCGAGGGATTGAGCGGGGCACTCGGCACCGACTTCGTGCCCCTGACCCGGGTCTACAATGCCTTTTTCGTACGAGAGGGCCATCCGCTTCTGGGGGCGCCGCGTACACTGGCCCAGATCGATTCCTACCCCATCGTCATCAGTTCCCTGGCCGAGAGCCGGCACGAGCGCTTCTTTGACCCATCGCGGCGGCGGGCCCGCGTGGAGACGGTGTTTGACCGGACCAGTGTCGCCTTCCGCACCAACTCGCTGGCGGCCTGCGTCGACTATGCCCTGGCCACCGACGGCGTGCTGGTCCACACGCATGTGATGCGCGACGATTTCCGGAAGCGGGGCCTCGTGGAAGTGGAGCAGCGCGACGAGCCTCGACGTGCCGTGACCGGCATCTATGTGTTGCGCGAGCGGCGCGGCGAGGAACGGGTGGAGGAACTCATCGACCGCATCACGGCAGCCGCCCATGCGGTGCTGCCGCCATTCCGCCCCGGCACAGGTGAGCCTCAATCGAGCCCGCAGCCGGGCTGAACCACTGGAGCAGGGCGTTGCAGCTGCAGCCCAAAGTTGAGGGCTGCCCCCTTCGCGCNGGGTCACTAACATGTTAGTACCACACCATGCACACTCAGTCTGCCGCCTCGCTTCAGCCCCGCNCCCCGCATCCAGATCGCCTCGCCGCAGGCGAGCGTGTCGCCGCCCGTCTCAAGGGGCAGGTCCGCGGGGCCATTCATACCGACCCGCTGATGACCTATGCCTGGAGCGGCGACGCCAGCAGCTACCGGCTGATTCCGGCAGTCGTGGTCTTCATCAATTCCGAAGATGACGTGCGCGCCGTGTTCAAGGCCGCCCGCGCAGAGGGATTGCCGGTGACCTTTCGCGCGGCAGGCACGTCGCTCTCGGGGCAGGCGGTGACCGACGGCGTGCTCGCGGTTCTGGGCGATGGCTGGCGCAAGTTGGAAATCCATCCCGGGGCCGAGCAGATCACACTGGGGCCGGCCATTATCGTGGCAGAAGCCAACAGGGCGCTGAAACCCTTCAACAAAAAGATCGGGCCGGACCCGGCCAGTCAGGCCACCTGCAAGATCGGCGGCGTGGTCAACAACAATTCCTCGGGCATGTGTTGCGGGGTGGCGCAGAACACCTATCACACCATGGCACGCCTCAGGATCGTGCTGCCGGACGGTACCATGTTCGACAGCGGCGATGCGGCCAGCCGTGACGCCTTCCGCATCAGCCATGCAGAAATGCTCGAGAAACTGCACAGGCTGCATCACACGGTCGCCGAAGATGCCGAGCTCAGCGCACTGATCCGCCACAAGTACCGCATCAAGAACACGGTGGGCTATTCGCTCAATGCCCTGGTGGACTATCACGATCCGCTCGACATTCTGACCCATCTGATCGTGGGCTCGGAGGGCACGCTGGGCTTTGTGTCGGAGGTGACCTACAACACGGTGCCCGAGCACCCCTTCAAGGCAACCGGCCTCATCCCTTTCCCCGATCCGCAATCGGCCGGCCGGGCGATCATCGAAATGGCCAATGGCGGCGTGCAGGTGACGACGGGGATCACGGCGGCCGAATATATCGAGCGGCGGGCGCTGGCGACGGTGGAGCATCTGGCCCCCATGTCCCCGCTCCTCCCCTGGCTCACCGAGACGTCGCCAGCGGTGCTGATCGACGTCACGGCACCGGATGAGCCAACGCTGCTGGCCGAAATGGCCAAGGCTGAAGATTTGCTGCGGCGTCATGGTGCGACCCATATTGACCTGAGCCGTGACGAGCAGCGCAGTCATGCCCTTTGGGATATCCGCAAGGGCTTCTTCACCTCCGGGGGCGCGGCGCGGCCCAAGGGCACATCGATGCTGACCGAGGATGTGGCTGCGCCGATCGAGCGGCTGGCCGAGTTTGTCGTCGACATGCGCAACCTGCTCGACGCCCATGGCTATGACGACGCCATCATTTTCGGCCATGCACTGGCGGGTAACCTGCACTTCCAGATGAGCGACAATTTCGCGCTCGACGGTGCGGCGGAGAAGTTCGACCTCTTCAACCAGGCGCTGAGCGATCTGGTCTCGGTGCGCTATGGCGGATCGCTCAAGGCAGAGCATGGAACGGGCCGGGCCATCGCGCCCTTTGTCGAAGCCGAATGGGGCGCCAAGGCCTATGCGATCATGCACGAGATAAAGGCGATCTTCGACCCCGAAAGGCTGCTCAACCCCGGCGTGCTGCTCAACGACGACCCCAAGATCCACATCAAGAATCTCAAGGTGATGCCACTGGCCGACGAACTGGTCGACCTCTGCATCGAATGCGGTTTTTGCGAGCCGGCCTGCCCCAGCCATCACATGACGCTGACGCCACGCCAGCGCATTGCGGTGACGCGGGAACGGGCGCGGCTGCGGGAGACGGGGGAAGACCCGGAGCGGCTGGCGCGTTTCGAGGCCGACTTCCAATATGCCGGGATGGACACTTGCGCGGCCTGCAATCTCTGTTCGCTGCGCTGCCCTGTGGGGATCGAAACCGGCACCTTCATCCTGAGCGAACGGGCCAGACGCCGCGGGCCGGTGGCCGAGACCGTCGCCCGGATTGCAAGTCACCATCGCGGCGCCGTGGAAACCATGCTGCGCAGCGGCCTTGCTGTGGCGGACGCGGCGCGCTCGGTCATTCCGGCAGCAGCGGTGGAAGCGGTCACCGAGACGGCGCGGCGCGTGACCGGCAAGCGCGTTCCGCGCCTCTCACGGGCGCTGCATCGCGGACCGGGCGCGCCAAAGGTGCACGAGACCAGGCAGGATGCGCGCAAGTCGGGATTCCCGGTGCCCATCGCGCAGAGCGGGCGACCCATGGTGGTCTATTTCCCCGCCTGTCCCAGCCGCATGTTCGGCGCCCCCAAGACAAGCCACGATCTGCTCGACACGCCGCAGGCCATGGTGACGCTGCTGGAACGGGCAGGCTACGATGTCGTCGTCCCTGAGGCACTCAACGGGCAATGCTGCGGCCAGCCCTTTCAGTCAAAGGGATTTCCCGACCAAGCCCGCGCGGTGGGCAACCCGCTCAACGCCCAGCTGGCCGATCTGTCCCATCAGGGCGAATTGCCCGTCGTGACCGATGCCTCGACCTGCGCAAAACATCTCAAGGACGTGCCTGGCGGTTTGCCTGTCAGCGATTCAGCGCAGTTCCTGGTCGAACACGTGCTGCCAAAACTGACCATAACCCAGAAACTCCCTGTCATTGCCGTGCATCACAATTGCTCGGCCCAGCGCCTGGCAGAACAACCAGCAACGGAGGCCATAGCGGCGGCCTGTGCCGACCAGGTTGCCGTGCTCACCTCGATAACATGCTGCGGCTATGCCGGGGATAAGGGGCTGTTTGTGCCGGAGCTCAACGCACACGCCACGCGCCGGGTGGGCAACGATATTCCCGCCGGTTGCGAGCTGGGCGTCTCGACTGTTTCAACCTGCGCTTCAGGACTTTCCGAACATGCCGGCATTCCCTTTGTGGGGCTGGCGAGCCTGCTTGAGTGGGTGAGCCGAGAATAACCATCGATCACAAACGGAAAACCCCCGCTTTCGCGGGGGTGACACTATGCTTGCCGTGGCGCACAGCGGCTA
>Ga0065721_10007289_pt1 | contig 14416 bp, 11 predicted proteins | sample Mesricmetagenome_FD_59108 | JGI IMG/M metagenome (GOLD analysis project Ga0065721, IMG submission 59108) | Mesophilic microbial community from rice straw/compost enrichment Sample: eDNA_1 v2 (version 2) | ecosystem: Engineered > Solid waste > Grass > Composting > Bioreactor | place: USA: Davis... | reverse complement strand
TCTGCAAACCGATTGCTCGCCGCCCATCCGCAGGCTCTCGACTGCACGCGCGGCAAGCCGGACACATCGCTGATCCTCACCGACATCGTGCGCTCGGCGAGCGAGGCGGCCGCCCGCGAAGTCGCGGCCGACGAGCTGCAATACGCCAGCCCCGAGCCCATTCCGGCCCTGCGCCGGGCGGTGGCGCCACGGCTGGAGCGTGACGGCCTCAGCCCCTCGGCCCATGAGATGGTCGTCGGCAGCTCGGCCCAGCAGCTGATGGTAATGGCGCTTTCCATCGCCGGGCGCCTGATGCCGGACAGGCCGCGCATCGTCGCAGTCGAGGAACCAGGCTACCAGACGGTGTTCGACGCGTTCGAATACCTGGGTTTCCGCCTCGTCGGCGTCTCCCTTGACGAGAACGGCGTGCTGCCCAAGGCGCTCGACCGGGCCCTCGAGACGGGGGCCATCGCCGCCCTCTTCACGCCGCGCGCGCTCAACCCGCGCGGCGTTTCCTGGTCGTCCGAGCGCAAGGCCGCCCTCGCCGAGGTGCTGCGGCGCCACCAGCACGTGCTGGCCATCGAGGACGATCAGTTCGCGGACCTCGCACTCACCCGGCCCGGCTCGCTGCTCGACACCGATATCGGGGACCGGGTCGTCTACATACGCACCTTCGCCAAGTCGATCGCGCCCGACATCCGCGTCGCGCTCGGGCTCGCGCGCCCGCGCCTCGCCAATGCCCTGGGCGAGGCCAAGAGCCTGCTCGACGGCTGGACTTCGCACCTTGCGCAGCGGGTCCTCGCCAACGCGCTCGCCGATCCCCGTCTCGACGCCTCCCTTGCCCGGGCGCAGGAGAGCTACAGGTTCCGTCGGGACACGATCGTCTCGATCCTGCGCACCGAGCTCGCTCCCATGGGTGCACAGGTGTCCGGCAGCGACGGCCTCAACGTCTGGATCACCCTGCCCTATGGCGTTGCGGCGACGGACGTCGTCGATCGGGCGGCCGAGCTCGGTGTGCTCTTGATCTCGGGGGAGCCGTTCCATATCCGGCCCGGCCACAACGATGTCCTGCGCATGAGCGTCAGCGGCATATCCAACGAGGAAGCTGCCCGCGCGGCGGAGATCACCGCCGTCGCCATCAGGATGAGCAACGGGCCCGCAAGCCACGCGATCCCCGTCTAGCGGCCGGCCCCGGGCAGGTTTGCGGGACCGCTTCCCATCGCGCCCAGAATCCATTATGCAGCTGCCATCCACAGGGGTGCCCCATAGCGCTGGGGCTGAGATGCGGGCGGCAGGCCCGCGGACCCTATAGCTGATCTGGATCATGCCAGCGGAGCGAGAGGGACCATGTATTCGGGTGTCCAGTTTTCCCTTTATCCCATGTCCGACGATTTCGTGGGCCTCATCACAGGCGCCCTCGGCGCCCTCGATCCCTATCGCGACCGGCTGAGGATCGAGACGGACGACCTGTCGACACTGCTCGTCGGCCCGCCGGAGCTGCTCTTTCCGGCCATGCGCGACCTCTTCGTCTCGGTGGCGGCCTCGGGCGTTCATTGCGTGCTCTCGGCCACCGTCTCGCGCGGCTGTCCGGGCGGCGAGGACCAGTCGATCTGCGACACGAACGAGCCGGTCGGCGCCGTCGCCGAGTTGCCCCAACGGGTCGAGGCGGCCATCGGCAGGGTTGCGCAGGCGCTCCGGACCGGCCAGCCGGTCGCCGGCCAGTTCGCGCTCTATGTCCTGGGGTCCGACACGCACATGCCCGAAGTCTACGGCTGCACCGAGCTGCTCGAGCGCTCGGGCGTGCTCGACCGGCCCAAGAACTTCGTCACCAAGGTCAAAGGCGATGCCGGCGCGGTCTTCGAGGCCTTGAGCGAGAGCTTCATGCGCTTCGGCCCGAGCGAGGGCCACGTGACGCTCGACATGACGATCTCGGCCAACAGCCCGAGCAACGCGGGCTAGGGTGTGTTGGGCTTCAGGTCAGGGCGAGTCGAAAATGGTTGTCGTCGAGAACCGGAGCGCAGCGTACGCTCGAGTACGTGAGCACCGGAAGCGTAGAGAACGACCATTTGCAGGCCGCCATCACCTGAATCCCGACACACCTAGGTCGCGATCTTCACAATCCGCCTGCCCAGCACCCGACCGGCGAGGATGTCCTCGGCGGCGGCCGGCAGATCGGCAAGGCCGATCTCCCCGACGAGACTTTCGTACCCGTCGGCATCGAACAGTTCGGCGAGCCGCGTCCACGCCGCGACCCGCGCCGCATAGGGTCGCATGACGCTTTCGATCCCGGCGAGGGTGACGCCCCGCAGGATGAACGGCAGCACGTTCGTGTCGAGCTCGATGCCGGCGGCGTTGCCGAGCGCGGCCACCGTGCCGCCGTAACGAACCTGCCGCAGCAGCTTGCCCAGCACCGCTCCGCCCACGCAATCGACCGCCCCGGCCCAGCGCGCGCTTTCGAGCGGCTTGTCCGGTTCGGCCAGGAACATGTCGCGCTCCACGACCTGCGCGGCGCCACGCGCCTTCAGCAGGTCCGCGTGCTCCGGGCGTCCGGAAAGCGCGGCGACCTCGTAACCGAGCCGGGCGAGGAGGCCTACGACGATCGAGCCGACCCCGCCGGCGGCGCCGGTCACCAGCACAGGCCCGCCCTGCGGCTTCACGCCCGCTGCCTCCAGCCGGTCGACCGCAAGCATCGCCGTCAGGCCCGCCGTGCCCAGCACCATCGCCCAGCGTGTCGTCGCTCGCGCCGGCAATGGCACCAGCCAATCCGCGTCGACGCGGGCGCGCTCGGCATAGCCGCCCCAATGCACCTCGCCGACGCGCCAGCCGGTGAGGATGACCTCGTCGCCCTGCGCATAGCGCGCATCGCCGCTCTCGCGCACCGTGCCGGCAAAATCGATGCCCGCCACATGCGGATAGCTGCGCACGAGCCCACCCTTTCCGGTGAGGCAGAGCCCATCCTTGTAGTTGAGGCCGGCCCATTCGACGTCGACGGTGACGTTGCCTTGCGGCAGGTTCTCATCGGCAAGGGTGCGCAGGGCCGAGGAAACCACCCCTTCCCCGTCCTTGTCCGTCACGAGTGCCCGGAATGTCATGCGGTTCACCTCTCTTCCCGCCTTCATTAGCAGCCGGAGGCGACAGGCGGAAAGCCGGTATCCCTCGGAGCAGCGGCCGAGAATCGTGGTGATAAACCGCTTCACGCAATCGCAAGCTCAAACAATGAGCTTGCGTGCCATAAGCCGCAAAAATAGGCTGCCGGTCCGGGAAGCCGTGTCAACCGGCGCCGGCGGAGCCCCTGGCCGCCCTCACACAAGGAACCACTCGACATGCGTAAGTCTCTGGCCCACTCCTTCGCCCTAGCGCTTGCCGCCACGAGCGCGCTCACCGCCGCTCCGGCCATGGCGCAATCGCGCACGCTCACCATCTCCTGGTGGGGGTTCAACGGCGAGAAGCTCGAAGCCATCGTCCTCGCGCCCTTCCGCGAGATGTGCGACTGCGAGCTCGTTTTCGAGACCGGCAACAATGCCGACCGCCTCAACAAGCTGCAGATCCGCGGCGGTACGGGGGTGGACGTCGCCTATTTCTCCGACAGCTTCTCGCAGACCGGCATCGAGCAGGGGCTGTTCCAGCCGATCGACCGCTCCAAGATCCCCAATATCGAGGGCATCTACGAGCTGGCGCAGGCGCCGCAGGGCGAATACGGGCCCGCTTACACCATCGGCCGCGTCGGCATCGTCTATGACGCCGAGCAGGTCGATCCGCCGATCACATCGTGGAACGACCTCTGGCGCGAGGACCTCGCCTCCTCGCTCTCGCTGCCGGGCATCACCACCACCGCCGGTCCGATGGTGGTGCTCAAGGCCGGCGAGCACGCCGGGGTTGACGCCTACACCGACGCGGACGGCGCCTTTGCCGCCGTCGCCGAGCTGCAGCCCAACGTCGTCAAGAACTACAATACCGGCTCGGAGATGATTAACCTCTTCTCGACCGGCGAGGTGAAGGCGGCCATCGCGCAGGACTTCACCCTCGCGCAGATCCAGGCCGCTGTGCCGTCGGTCGTCTGGGCCGACCTCGAGGAAGGCTCGATCGCCACCCTCAACACAGTCAACATCCCGAAGGGTGCTGCCGAAGTCGATCTCGCCCACGAGTTCATCAACTTCATCCTTTCGCCCGAGATCCAGCAGAAGCTGGCAGAGGAAGGCGTCGACGCGCCAGTCCATACCGCCGTCGAGCTGACGCCCGAGCAGGCTGCTCTCTGGACCTATGGCGCCGATGTGATCGCGAGCCTGCAGCGCATCGACTACACCGCCATGAACGCCGCCAAGGGCGGCTGGGTCGATCGCTGGAACGAAATCTTCGGCATGTAACGGCTTGCGGCGCGAGACTTGCCTCACGCCATGAGCAAACGGCTCACCTTCTCTCCTCGAGGGGAGAAAGTGCCCAAAGGGCGGATGAGGGGTCAGCAACGCCACCTCCGGCACTCGTGTTCGCGGGAGTATCGCAGACCCCTCACCCTGATTTTCCGCTGAACGCGGAAAATCTGTCCCTCCCCCTCAAGGGGAGAGGGGAACCGGGGCCAAGCCCTAAGCGACAGGAATGTATTGATGAAACGCTTCGCCGGCTGGACGCTGGCTTCTCCGGCCACCCTCGTCGTCATCGCCTTTCTCGTCCTGCCGGTGCTCGCTACATTCTGGACGACGCTGACGACGCCCGGCGGACCGCTGGAGCCTTACCTCGCCTTCTTCGGCAGCGGCTTCCGTCGCACGGTGCTGTGGCGGACCATCCAGGTGTCGCTGGCGACGACCGCCATCGCGCTCGTCGTCGGGTTCCTCACCGCCTACGTTATATCGCGCGCGCCGAGGTGGCTGAAGTCCATCCTCATCATTGCCGCCGTCTTCCCGCTGCTGACCGGTGTCGTCGTGCGGTCCTTCGCCTGGCTCATCATTCTCGGGCGCAACGGTATCCTCAATAATTTCCTCATCTCGATCGGCGTCACCGCCGAGCCGTTCGCCATGCTCTATACGCAGGGCGCGGTGATCACCGCGATGGTCTACCTGTTCGTGCCGCTGATGATCCTGACCCTCGCGGGCGTGCTCGAATCCATTCCCGAAGACCTCATCGAGGCCTCCGCTTCGCTGGGTGCGACGCCCGCCGCGACCTTCCGGCAGGTCATCCTGCCGCTTTCGGTGCCAGGCCTCATCGTCGGCGCGGTGCTGGTCTTTACCGGCAGCTTCACCTCCTACGCCACGCCGCAGCTCCTCGGCGGTGAAAGCGTAATGATGATGGGCACCCTCATGTACCAGCAGGCCATGGTCACCTTCGACTGGGTCAGCGCCTCGACCATCGCGGCGGTCATGGTGGTCATCACCATCGCCATCGTCCTCGTCATGACCCGGCTCGCCCGCCGCCTCAACCCGATGGCCGTCTGATGACCCGCTCCGTACATCCCGCGCTCATCGCGCTCGCCGTTCTCGTCTTCATCTTCCTCGTCGGGCCGCTCGTCATCGTGGTCGGCGCGGCGCTCAGCGACACGAGCTATCTCACCTTCCCGCCGCAGGGCCTGTCGTTGCGCTGGTTCGAAAACATCTTCGAGATTGCCGCCTTCCGGCGCACGATCGTGACGAGCCTGCAGATCGCCTTCATCTCCACCGGCATCGCGCTCCTCATCGGCATCCCCGCCGCCTATGCGATGAACCGTTATCGCGTGCAGCTGCCGGGCTGGCTCTCCACCCTCTTCGTGCTGCCCGTGCTGGTGCCCGAGCTCGTGCTCGGCTTCTCGCTCCTCAAGTCGGTCGCGGTGCAGTTCACGATTCCCATCTACATCTCGCTCGTCATCGGGCACACTTTGCTCGTCCTGCCTTACGTCGTGCGCGTCATCAGCGCGAGCCTTGCCGGGTTCGACTTCTCGGTCGAGGAAGCGGCCATCAGCCTCGGCTCGCCACCCTTGAAGACCTTCTTCACCATCCTCCTGCCCAATGTGCGCTCGGGGGTGATCGCCGCCTTCATCCTGGCCTTCATCACCTCGATCAACGACGTGTCGATCTCGATCTTCATGACCGGGCCCGGCATATCGACGCTGCCCATCCAGATTCTCGCCCATACCGAGCAGTTCTTCGATCCGACGGTCGCGTCCGTCTCGGTGCTGCTGATGGTGCTGACCGTCGCCGTCATGGCGATCGTGGAGCGCACCCTGGGCCTCACCTTCCTTGCCAAATAGAGCCGCCTCGTGACCCAACGCCTCGTTCTCGACCACATCACCGCCCATTACGGCTCGACCCGCGTGCTTGAAGACCTCTCGCTCGACATCGCCGAGGGCGAGCTCGTCTCGCTCCTCGGCGCCAGCGGCTGCGGCAAGACCACGACCCTGCGCCTCATCGCCGGATTCCTGACGCCCACCTCCGGTACCATCACGCTCGGCGGCAAGGACCTGACCCGCCTGCCGGCCCACAAGCGCGACATCGGCCTCGTTTTCCAGAACTATGCGCTCTTCCCGCACCTTTCCGTCGCCGACAATGTCGGCTTCGGCTTGAAGCAGCGCGGCATTGCCGGCGAGGCGCGCACCAGGCGCGTCGGCGCAATGCTCGAGCGCGTGGGCCTCACCGACCTCGCCGATCGCCTGCCAGGTGCCCTCTCGGGAGGCCAGAAGCAGCGCGTAGCCCTTGCGCGCGCCCTCGTCATCGAGCCGCCGCTACTGATGTTCGACGAGCCGCTCTCCAACCTCGACGCCAAGCTGCGCATCGACATGCGCGTCGAAATCCGTCAGCTCCAGCGCGCCAACGGCACCACCTCCGTCTACGTTACCCACGACCAGGAGGAAGCCTTCTCGATCTCCGATCGCGTCGCGATCATGCACCAGGGCCGCATCATGCAGCTCGACACGCCCGAGATGCTCTACCAGCGCCCGGCCAACGCGTTCGTCGCCCGCTTCGTCGGTTTCGAGAACCTCATCGAGATGAAGGTCGTTGCCCGCGAGGGTGGCAACGTTACCGCTGAAACCACTGGAGGCGTGCGCCTCTCGCTCCCGGCCGACCGGTTCGGCGCCATCCCCGACCGCTTCGTCCTCGCCAGCCGCGCCGACGGGCTCGCCGTCACCGACGATCCTGGTTCCGACGGCATTCCGGCGACGCTCGGGCTGCGCACCTACCTCGGCCGTGCCTACCAGTACCAGTGCGAGACGCCCGCCGGGCATCTCCTCGCCAACGGCCCCCTCACGCGCCCCTTCGAGCCGGGAACCACCGTACGGCTCGTGCCCGTGCCGGAGCAGTGCACCATATTGGCGCCAGAGGCCGAAGCGTGATACCGCGACTTGCACTTCTCCCTTCTCTCCTTGTGGGAAAAGGTGGCGCACAGCGCCGGATGAGGGGGCTGCAGTATCTCGAACTGCATGGGTATTGGGGTTCGGGCCAGCTTTCCCCTTCATCCGCCTCGCGCTTCGCGCGATCTACCTTCGCCCACGAAGGGAGAAGGAAAGGCATCCGATGACCATCCTACTCACCAACGCCTGGGTGCTGACGCTCGACGACGCCATGACCCAGCACGAGCGCGGCTGGGTCCATGTCGAGGGCGACACCATCGTCGCCGCCGGCTCCGGCACCGCTCCCGAAGTCCCCGCCGCCGAGATCGTCGACTGCAACGGCGACATCGTCATGCCNGGCACGGTCAACGCCCATTGCCACATGGGCATGTCGGTCTTCCGCGGCCTTGGCGAGGACGTTGATGACCGGCTCTATCGCTATATCCTGCCGCTTGAGCGCAAGTTCGTCACCGCGGACATGGTGCGCGCCGGCTCCGCTCTCTCGGCGCTGGAGATGATCCAGGGCGGCGTCACCACCGTCGCCGACATGTATTATTTCGAGACCGAAGTCGGCCGCATCGCCGCCGAGGCGGGCCTGCGCGCCATCGTCGGCCAGACCCTCGCCGATTTCGATCCGCCCGACCACAGGAACTTCGACGAAGGCTTCGCGCGCGTCGAGGAACTGGTCGACGCGTTCGCCGGCCACCCGCTGGTCACTCCCTCCATCGCCCCGCACGCCCCCTACTCCACCGGCCTCGCCGTGATGGAACGCGTGGCCCGCTGGTCCGCCGATCACCCGGATGTGCCGGTGCAGATGCACCTTGCCGAGAGCACGCTGGAGGTGAACTGGGCCCGCGACACCCACGGCAAGTCGACCGTCGCCGTGACGCGGGACGCGGGTCTGTTGAAGCCCAACCTCATCTGCGCTCATTGCCTGCAACTGGACGGCGCCGACATCGCCATGATGTCCGAGCACCAGGTCTGCGCCGTCACCAATCCGCGCTCCAACGGCAAGGCCGGGCGCGGCATCGCCCCAGTCGAAAAGCTGCGCAATGCCGGCATTCCGGCCGGCATCGGCAGCGACGGCGCTATGAGCGGCAATACGCTCGACCTTTTCAGCCAGTTCGCGCCCGTCTCCATGTTCGCCAAGCTCCTCGGCGGCTCCCGCAAACCGTTGCCCGCGACCGAGGTGATACGCATGGCGACCATCGAGGGCGCCCGGGCCTTGAGCCTCAACCTCAAGACCGGATCGCTGGAACCCGGCAAGCAGGCGGACCTCATCCGCATCAGCCTCGCGGCCGACCGGCTGCATCCGATCTACGATCCCTATTCCATGCTGGTATTCGCCGCCCTGCCGAGCGATGTCACCGACACCATGGTCGCCGGCCGCTGGCTGATGCGCAACCGGCAGGTGCTAACCCTCGACAGCAAGAAGACGCTGCGCGACGCCTTGCAGATCGCCCGAACCTTCAAGGCGGAAATGATCCGCATCGACGAAGAAAAACCATGACCAAAGAATACCTTGCCGCTGTTCTCGACGAAGTTGATTCAAGTATCGAGGCGAGCCTTGCCCGTCTCTTCGACTTCATCCGCATCCCCTCGATATCGACCGACCCGGCCTATGCCGGCGACTGCCGCCACGCCGCCGAGTGGCTCGTCGGCGAGCTTACCGCCCTCGGCTTCGATGCTTCCGCCCGCGACACCACGGGCCATCCGGTGGTCGTCGCCCACGGCAGCGATGCAGGCCCGCACGTCCTCTTCTACGGCCACTACGACGTGCAGCCGGTCGATCCGCTCGAGCTCTGGACCGCGCCGCCCTTCGAGCCCTCTCTCGCGCCGCAGCCGGATGGCGAAACGCATATCCGTGGGCGCGGCGCCTCCGACGACAAGGGCCAACTCCTCACCTTCATCGAGGCCTGCCGCGCCTGGAAAGCGGTGACGGGCAAGCTCCCCATCCGCGTCTCCATGCTCTTCGAGGGCGAGGAGGAAGCGGGCAGCCCGAGCCTCGCGCCTTTTCTCGAAGCCAGCGCCGCCGAGCTCGAGGCAGATGTGATGCTGGTGTGCGACACCGACATGTGGGACCGTGACACTCCCGCCATCACCACCATGTGGCGCGGGCTCGTCGCCGAGGAATTCGAGGTCACCGCCGCCGACCGCGACTTGCATTCGGGCATGTTCGGCAACGCCGCGCGCAACGCCGCTGAAGTGGTCGGCACCATCATCGGCCGGCTGCGCGACGCGGACGGCCGGGTGATGGTCCCCGGTTTCTATGACGGCGTTCGCGAATTGCCCGAGGAGATCAGGGCGCAGTGGAGCCGCCTGCCCTTCGACGGCGCCAAATTCCTCGGCGATGTCGGCCTCTCGGTGCCGGCAGGCGAGAAGGGACGCAGCGTCCTCGAGCAGATCTGGGCACGCCCCTCCTGCGAGGTCAACGGCGTCAGCGGCGGCTATACCGGCGCCGGCTTCAAGACCGTCATCCCGGCAAGGGCCAGCGCAAAGGTCTCCTTCCGGCTCGTCGCAGGCCAGGATCCGGTCGCGGTACGCGACAGCTTCCGCGCCTTCGTGCGCGGCCTCCTGCCCTCCGATTGCTCGGTCGAGTTCAAGTCCTTCGGCGCCGCGCCCGCGCAGGTTATGCCGCTCGAAGGCGATTTCCTGACCAAAGCCCGTGAGGCCCTCACCGACGAATGGCAGCGCGAGGCCGCGCTCGCTGGCACCGGCGGCTCCATTCCGATCCTCGGGGAGTTCAAGCGCCGGCTCGGCATGGATTCCCTGCTCGTCGGCTTTGCCCGCTTCGACAACCGCGTCCACAGCCCCAACGAGAAGTACGATCTATCGAGCTTCCACAAGGGCATCCGCTCGTGGGTACGCATCCTCGCCGCGTTCGCGCAATAGGGAGACGATCATGGCCATCAACCGCTTCTCCGTCGCTCCGCTCTGGCAGCAGACCCGCACCCTTGCCGACGTCGCCGGCGGCCGCGCGCCGGCCGACCTCGTCATCACCGGCGCGCGCGTGCTCTCGACCTATTCGGAACGCATCCTGTCGGAGCGGGAGATCTGGCTCTCCGGCGGGCGGATCGCCGCTGTCAAACCGGCAGGCGCCTGGAAGGCGGGGCCCGCGCCCACGACCGTCTACGATGCCAGGGGCGGCATCATCGCGCCTGGCCTCGTCGACCCGCACATCCACATCGAAAGCTCGATGGTCACAGCCTGCGCCTATGCGGAAGCCGCGCTCCTCAACGGCACGACCACCATCTTCTGCGACAGCCACGAGATCGGCAACGTGATGGACGTCGCCGGCGTAGAGGCGATGCTGGAGGACGCGCGCCTCGCGCCGCTTTCGATCTTTCTCACCGTCCCCTCGACGGTGCCAGCGACCTCGCCCGAGCTTGAGACGGCCGGCGGGGACCTCACGCCCGGAAAGATCGGCGCCATCTTCGACAAATGGCCCGAAGCCGCCGCGCTCGGCGAAAAGATGGACTTCGTGCCCGTCGCCATGGGCGATCCGCGCGCCCATGCCATCATCGCCGAAGCGCTGAAGCGTGGCCGGCCGGTCTCCGGCCACATCTACGGGCGCGAGTTCGTCGCGCCCTATGCCGCATCCGGCGTCACCGACACCCACGAGGCCATCGACCGCGACATCTCGGAGGATTTCGCCGAAGCCGGCATCTGGGTGTTCCTGCGCGGCGGCAATCCGGCGACGCCGTGGAACTCGATCGTCGAGGCGATCAAGCCGATCACCGAGCTCGGCGTCTCGCACAAGCGATTCTGCGTGTGCACCGACGACCGCGACGCCGACGACCTCCTCGCCTTCGGGCTCGACTGGGTGGTGCGCGAGGCGATCCGATGCGGCATCAGCCCGGAGAAGGCCTGGTCCATGGGCTCTCTCCATGGCGCCACCCGCTTCGGCATGAGCGACGAGATCGGCGGCCTCGGCGGCGGACGCCGCGCCGACCTCGTGCTGCTCGACGATGAGCTCAAGCCCCGCAACACCTGGTATGGCGGCGAGCTGATGGTCGAGGACCGCAAGGTCACACCCGTGCTCGAGGAAACGCTCGAGCAGCGCTACCGCTATCCCTCGGCCGCCTACAGCACCGTGCGCCTGCCCAAGAGCCCCAAGCTCATCCCAGACCTGCCGACGGAGCCGGTGACGGTCAATGCCATCGGCATCGAGATGCCGGGCATCGTCCTGCCGCACCGCAAGGTCGCCATCGAGCCGGCCAACGATTGGACCACGATCCTCCAGAAGCATCGGCTGACCTTCGTCTCCGTCATCGAGCGGCATGGCAAGTCCGGCACCGTCGCCAACGGGCTGCTGCAGGATTTCGGCCTGACGAGCGGCGCCGTCGCCTCAAGCGTCGGACACGACTCTCACAACATCATCGTCGCCGGCACCAACGAGGCGGACATGGCGCTGGCCCTCAGGGCCATCGAGGACTCCAATGGCGGCATCGTCGTCGTACGCGACGGCAAGGTCGCCGCATTCGTCGGCTTGCCGGTCGCGGGCCTGATGTCCGACAAGCGTGTGCACGAGGTCGCCGCCGAGAATCAGGCGCTGAAGGAAGCCTGGCAGGCGGCGGGCTGCACCATCCCCTACATGGGCTTCAACCTCATCCCGCTTTCGGTGATCCCGGAGATCCGCATCACCGACATGGGACTGATCAGGGTGCCGGAGATGACGCTGGTTCCGCTCTATGACTAGGCGCCGTGTCGTCATCGACACCGATCCCGGCCTCGATGACGCCGTCGCCATTCTCCACGCGCTCAATTGCGGGCGTTTCGATGTTCTGGGGCTGACGACCGTTGCCGGCAATATCGGCCTCGACATCGTCACCCGCAACGCCGGCCGCCTGCTGGCGCTGATGGCGCGCAGCGACATTCCCGTTCTCGCCGGCGCCGCCGAGCCGCTCGTGCGCAAGGGGATCGACGAGGCGGGCATCCATGGCGGCGACGGGCTCGGCGGCATTGTCCTGCCGGAACCTGCCGCCGCGCCGGGCGAAGATGCCGTCGCCTGGCTCGCCGACCTCCTCGCGCGTGAGGAGCCGGGTACTGTCGATATCCTGGCGCTGGGACCTCTCACCAACATCGCGACACTCGTCTCACTGCATTCGCCCGCTGCGGACCGCATCGGGCGCATCATCGCCATGGGCGGCGCGATCGAGGAGAAGGGTAATGTCGGCCCGCGCTCGGAATTCAACCTCGCCTGCGATCCGGAGGCCGCCGACATCGTGCTCCGTGCCGGCCTCGACCTCACGCTCGTGCCGCTCGACGTCACCCGGCGCGTGCGCGCCGGTCGCGGCTTCGTCGCCGGCCTTCGCGCCTCCGGTGGCCCCGCTGGCACAACTGCCGCGGGCTTGATCGAAGCCTATTTCCACAATGCCGCCGGCCGCGAGAGCCGCCCCCTGCACGATCCTTGCGTCATGCTGCTGGCCCTCGCGCCGGAGATCTTCCGTATCGAAACGCGTGACCTCGCTGTCAATCTGGTCAACGGCCCCGACGCGGGCGCACTCGTCGGGGATGGCGGCACGATTGCGGTGAACGTGGCGATGGGCGTGGACGCGGATGCGGCGCTGGCGCTGCTGGCTGAGGGGTTGCTATAGCTGCCTCGTGAAGGGCCCCTCACCCACCGCTTCGCGCCGACCTCTCCCCCGAAGGGAGGTGAGGAGGGCACTCGACCACGCCGCGCACTACCTCTCCCTTCGGGGGGAGAGGTCGGCCCCGCAAGGGCCGGTGAGGGGCCTTGGCGGAAAGCTCCCGGCCCTACCGCAACTCCCCCTCCACCAGCGCTGTCCAGAACCGCGCTCCGGTGAGGATCGCCGCGTCGTTGAAATCGTAGCGCGAATTGTGGTGCAGCGCGCCGTCCTGCGCCGGCCCGTTGCCGAGCCAGACATAGGCGCCCGGCACTCGGTTGCCGAATTCGGCGAAATCGTCGCCGGCCGTCGAGGGCGGGAAATCCGTCACCACCGGGCGCCCGGTCGCGACCTGCGCCGCCGCCAGCGCCCGGCGGGTTGCATCGGCGTCGTTGATCACCGGTGGAATGCGCCGCTCGAAAGCATAGTCGACCTCGATGCCGAAGCCCGCAGCCACCCCGCGCGCCAGCGTGCCGATCTCCGCTTCCAGGACGTCACGCACCTCGCCCGAATACGCCCGCGCCGTGCCTCCGATCCGCACCGTGTCGGGAATGACGTTGAGCGCACGGAAATCGCCGGCCTCCAGCGCGCAGGCACTGACCACGGCCGGCTGCAGCGGGTCGACCCGGCGCGCGACGATCGTGTGCAGCATGGTCAGGAACTGCCCGGCCGCCGTCACCGCGTCGCGCCCGAGATGCGGCTTGGCACCGTGCGTTCCGATGCCGCGGAACGTCACAGTCCAGCTGTCGGAGGAGGCAAGCTGCGGCCCCGCCACCACCGCCATCTCGTCCGGAGCCAATCCCGGCATATTGTGCAGGCCGTAGACTGCGTCGACCGGGAACCGCTCGAAGAAGCCGTCGGCAATCATCGCCTTGGCGCCGCCCCGACCTTCCTCGGCCGGCTGGAAGACGAAGTGCACCGTGCCCGAGAAGTTGCGGGTGCGCGCCAGATGCCGGGCGGCGGCGAGGAGCATGACTGTATGCCCGTCGTGCCCGCAGGCATGCATGGTGTTAGGCGTCTTCGACATGTAGTCGCGCTCGGCGAGCTCGGGCATGGCGAGCGCATCCATGTCGGCGCGCAGCGCTATGCGCCGGCCCCCTTGGCCCACCCGCAGGGTGCCGACGACGCCTGTTCTGCCGAGGTCGCGGGTCACCTCGATACCCGCCTCCTCAAGCCATTGCGCGACGATGCCGCTGGTACGCACTTCCTCGAAGCCGAGTTCGGGATGGGCGTGGAGGTCGCGCCGCAGCGCCGTCATCGCCTCGATTTCGAAGGGGTCATTACCGCCGGGTTGCATATCGGCCAAGCTGTTGGAATATAGGCGCGCACCATCGGGCAAAGCCGGCGGCGCATCAAGGGAAACCTCGCTCTTGCCGCTCTCTCCCCACGATTTCTGGCAGGCTCTCGCACCGGCCGGCACCCATAGAGCGCCGGACGATCCGGCGGGCCATGTCGACGGCTTTCCCGCCTGCCTGCCGGACGGGCGCGAGCTCCTCCTGCCGATCCGCGTGCTGCCGGG
>Ga0065721_10005426_pt1 | contig 14416 bp, 9 predicted proteins | sample Mesricmetagenome_FD_59108 | JGI IMG/M metagenome (GOLD analysis project Ga0065721, IMG submission 59108) | Mesophilic microbial community from rice straw/compost enrichment Sample: eDNA_1 v2 (version 2) | ecosystem: Engineered > Solid waste > Grass > Composting > Bioreactor | place: USA: Davis... | reverse complement strand
CCGCGGCCTCGGCCGCCGCCAGGTCGGCGCGCGCTCGGGCGAGTCGGAGTTCCGCTTCGGCGGCCTCGGCCTCGGCCCGGAGGCGCGCGACCTCGGCATCGGTCGCGGAGGGATCGGAGGGCACGGCGCCGGGCTCGCTCATGCGCGTCAGCCTACGACGAGCTCTCCCGCGCGGCATCCGTCTTGCGCAGGCGACGGATGGTCAGTCGATCCTCGTCGCGCGCGCGCAGGCGCGAGAACGCGGCGGCGAGCACGAGCGCGGCCCCCGCTCCCACGAGCGCGCCGCCGGCGGTGTCCGAGAGCCAGTGCGCGTGCAGATACGTGCGACTGAACGCCATCAGCACCACCCACGCGACGCCCACGACGCGCACCCACGCGCGGGGGAAGAGCACCGCCGCGACCACGGCGATCGTCGCCGCGTTCGCGGTGTGCCCCGAGGGGAACGAGCCGTAGTCGCTGAGGATCAGGATGTCTTCGGGACGCGCCCGCCCGAACGTGTGCTTCAGCACCTGCACCAGCAGCGCACTGCCCACCGATGCGGCCAGGAAGTACAGCGCCGACCATCGCCTGCGCACGAAGAAGAGCGCCAGAGCGCCCAGCACCGGCACGATGAGCACCGCCGTCAGGTGCCCGCCGATCGTGTCCATCGCCAGCGCGAAGACGTATACGGGCTGCGAGGGCGCCGCGGCGAAGAGCTGGTTCCACCACACATCGACGGCGAACGGACTGGGTCCGCGGAAGAAGACCCACGCGCCCAGGCCGCAGGCGAGGGCGATGAGGACGACCCCGACGACGGCGCGGAAACGCTGCGGGCGCGTGTCGAGCACGTCTTCGATCGCAGCGGCATCCATCGCCTCATGATGCCGTGTCCGCGCCGCCGACGGAACGGTCGACGCGCCGACCGCCCGTCCTGCTACTGTTCGCGACCGGGCCGGCACGGCACGGCACGGCACGGCACGGAACTGCGTCGACCCGCCGAGACGGGTCTCAGGGGGCGAGGCGCTCCACGGTGCGCGGGCGCACCAGCAGCCAGAGCGACAGCACTCCGATGACCGCGCAGCCCACCATCACGGATGCCATGGTCGTGGCGGTGATGCCCGACCCCGTCGCGAGCAGACCGACGACGGGCGAGATGATGCCCGCGACGCCGAAGTTGGCCGCGCCGATGATCGACTGCGCCGTACCCGCGGCCTTGCCGTGACGGTCGAGGGCGAGCACCTGGGCGCACGGGAAGGTGAACCCGCACGCGGTCATGAAGAAGAACAGGGGGATGACCGTTCCCCACAGACCGAGACCCAGCTGGTCGAAGAGGACGATCGCGCCTCCCGCGAGCACCAGGACCGCGGTCGAGAACGCCATCACCCACTGCGGGCCGAAGCGGGCGGCCAGGCGCGAGGCGACCTGCACGCCGACGACCACGCCGATCGAGTTGGCCGCGAACAGCACGCCGTACAGCTGCGCGTTGAACCCGTAGGTGACCTGGAACAGGAACGACGACGCCGACAGGTAGGAGAAGAGCCCGCTGAAGGTCATCGCGCCGATGATGAGCACGCCGATGAACACGCGGTCGCGGAACACGCTCGCGTAGCGCTGCCACACCGTGCTCGAACCCGGTCCCCCGCGACGGGCGGCCGGGAGCGTCTCGGGCACGAAGAGGATCGCCGAGACGAGCATGACGGCCCCGTACACGGCGAGCACCACGAAGATGCCGCGCCAGTTCATCACCAGCAGCAGGGCCGAACCGGCGAGAGGGGCCAGCACGGGAGCGACCCCCGAGACCATCGCCATGCGCGAGAGCATGACCACGAGCCGCCGCCCGCCGAAAAGGTCGCGGATGATGGCGGCCGCCACGACACCGCCCGCGGCGGCACCGGCTCCCATGAGCACGCGTGCGATCGACAGCGTCTCGAGCGTGGGGGCGAGCGCGGCGAAGATGCTCGCGGCCACGTGCAGAGCGGTCACCGACAGCAGGGGGATGCGCCGACCGACCTTGTCGCTCAGGGGTCCCACGATCAGCTGGCCGAGCGCGAAGCCGATCATCGTGCCGGTCAGGGTGAGCTGGATCGCGGCCGCGGTCGTCTGGAAGTCGGCCTCGAGCACCGGGAAGGCGGGCAGGTAGAGGTCGATCGTGAAGGGGCCGAGGGCCGTCAGCGCGCCCAGCACCAGGATGTACAGCACCCGCCGGGACGCGGGGATGGAGTCACCCGGGTGCAGGACGATCGGGGCGGTCGCGGGGTTCTTCCCGAGCGCGCGGATGGCGCCGGTGCTGGTGGGCACGGCGGACGAGGATGTCGGGACGACGGGGTGGGAGGCAGTATCGAGCACGTCTGGTTTCGTTTCGCAACACGGACAGCCCGGTGCGGGCCGGGCTGGGAAAAAGGGGGGAACGTCGAACCTCGAATCGATTCGACATCGTCATACTATCGCGACTCCCCCACGGGCCACCATCCCGGTCTCGGAGTTTCCTCCCAGGCCCACGGCCCATTCACCCGAATAGTCTGGACAGGTCGGCGGATGCCGATGTGTCCCGCCCCGAAGAGAGACGAACACAGCGCATGACCTCCCCCTCCGACAAGCGCGCGAGCGGAAACCCCGCGAAGCAGGCCCAGATCGACCTCACCCTCAAGCAGCAGCGCGAGCAGAAGCGCCAGGAGAAGCTGGCCGAGTACCAGAAGCAGGTCGCCCGCCGGAAGCGCGGGAAGCTCGTGTGGTGGGTCGTCGGCTCCACGGCCGCCCTCGCCGTGGTGGGTCTCGTCGTGGCATCCTTCGCCTTCGCCCCGGCGCCGCCGCCCAGCTACCAGGCGGGCAACAGCACGGGCCTCGAGATCGACGGCGTGCAGAGCTTCGACAACCGCTCCGACCACGTGCAGGGCACCGTCACCTACGACCAGACCCCGCCCGCGGGCGGCCCGCACAACCCCGTGTGGCTGAACTGCGGCGTGTACACCGAGCCGCAGCAGAACGAGAACGCGGTGCACGCCCTCGAGCACGGCGCGATCTGGATCACCTACGACCCGGAGCGGGTCGACCAGGCCGGCATCGACGCCCTGAAGGCCGTCATGCCCTCCAGCTACGCGCTGCTCTCGCCCTACCCCGGAATGGACACCCCGATCGCCGTCAGCGCGTGGGACCACCAGCTCAAGGTCGACAGCGCCGACGACCCGCGCATCGCGGAGTTCTTCACCGAGTACTGGCGCAGCCAGAACGCCCCCGAGCCGAACGCCCCGTGCTCGGGCGGGGTGAACGGGCCGGGCAGGGCCTGAGATGAGCGACGACACTCCGGTCGCGCGTCCCGCGGTCCGGTGGGCCGTCGTCGCGCTCGTCGCCGTCGCCGTGATGGCGGTCGCCTTCGCCGTCGGACGCTTCACGGCGTTCGGCGCGACGGCGGCCCCCGCGCACCCGGCCGACACGTCGGCGGATGCCGGCTTCGCCCGCGACATGCAGGTGCACCACACGCAAGCGGTGCTGATGGCGATGGAAATCTACCGCAAGACCTCCGACGACGAACTGCGCACGCTGTCGTACGACATCGCCGTGACCCAGTCTGGTCAGCGCGGGGAGATGTTCGGCTGGCTGGTCGAGTGGGGTCTCCCCCAGGCCTCGAGCCAGCCGCTGATGACGTGGATGGAGAAGTCCGACGCGCACAGCCACGGCGACACCGCGGCCAAGTCGCAGGACGAGCTGCTGTCCGAGATGGGCATGGCCACCGACGCTCAGCTCGACGCGTTGCGCAGCGCCGAGGGCCGACCGGCCGACTGCCTCTTCCTCGATCTGATGATCCGCCATCACGAGGGCGCCATCCCCATGGCGCAGGCGGTGATCGAGCTGGGCGACGATGCTCGCGTGAAAGAGGTCGCGGGCGCGATCGTGACCGGTCAGTCGTCGGAGCTCGACGCCATGCGCGACATCCAGTCGCGCCTCGCCTGCACCGCCTGAGCTCCCCCGCGCCCGCCCCGCGCCCCGGCCACGCCCCCGGGTGCCCGCGACACCGCGATGAACGGCATCCGTGACGAGGAACGCCCCCGCACCGCGTGTCCCGTCACGGATGCCGTTTCCCGTGACCCGTGACGCGGTCACCGCGTCGTCGGCATCCGTCCCTCCCTGCACACGCGCTTCCGCGCACGCGAGAGGGGCACGACACCCTTCCGGATGCCGTGCCCCTCTCGTCGAACGGACCTCAGCCCTTCGTGGCCCCCGCCAGCAGGCCGCGCACGAAGAAGCGCTGCAGCAGGAAGAACACGATCAGCGGCACCAGGATCGAGATGAAGGTACCGGCGGACTGCAGGAACCACTGGTCGCCCCAGGTGCCCGACAGCGAGTTCAGCGACTGCGTCAGGGGCAGTGACGACGATGGCGCGAAGATCGTCGCCACCAGCAGGTCGTTCCACACCCAGATGAACTCCAGCACCGCGAACGACGCCAGCGCGGGGGCGGCGAGCGGCAGGATCAGGCGGAAGAAGATCTGCCCGTGGCCGGCGCCGTCGACGCGCGCCGCCTCGATCACCTCGTGCGGGATCTCGGCGATGAAGTTGTGCAGCAGGAAGATGGCCAGCGGCATCGCGAAGATCACGTGCGCGATCCACACGGTGGCGAAGCTGTGCTCCACCCCGCGCAGATCGAAGCCCGGGAAGATCGTCACGTCGTTGATCGTCAGTCCGCGCGAGAACAGGCTCAGCAGGGGCACGAGGGCCATCTGCAGCGGCACGATCTGCAGCGCGAAGATGAAGATGAAGAAGAAGTTGCGGCCCTTGAAGTCGATCCACGCGAACGCGTACGCGATGAGCGAGGCGATCGCCAGCGCGAACAGCACCACCGGGATGGTGATGGCGAGCGAGTTGAGGAACGACTGCGCGAGCGTCAGGGCGGTGCCGCCCGACGTCAGCGCGAGCCGGTAGTTCTCCAGAGTGAACGACGGGTCGACGAACACCGTCCACCATCCGGTCGACTGCGTGTCGGAGCCGGGGCGGAACGAGGTGATGAACAGGCCGAACGTCGGGATCGTCCAGAAGAACGCGATCACGATCGCCGCGATCGTGGCACCCTTCGAGGTCAGGCGCTTGCGCGCCATGGCCTCGTGCTTGCGGGTGTCGCGGGCGACCTGGCGGGCCGAACGGGTGTCGGTGGTGGGCTCGAGCACCACGGTGGAGGTGGTCATCGCACTTCCCTCTGCTTCCGGATCTGGCGCACGTTGAAGATGATCAGCGGCAGCACGAAGACGAACAGCACCACGGCCAGGGCGGCGGAGTGGCCGTAGCTCTGGAACCGCTGCTGCTGGTTGACCATCTCGAAGGCGAGCACGGTCGAGTCGTTGCGACCGCCGGTCATGACGGCGACGATGTCGTAGATCTTCAGCGCGCCGATGGCGATCGTGGTGAGCACGACGATGAGCGACGAGCGGATGCCGGGCACGGTGACGTTGATGAAACGCTCCCAGGCGCTCGCCCCGTCGAGTTCGGCGGCCTCGTTCTGCTCCGGCGGAACCGCCTTGATGGCGGCCGACAGGATGACCATGGCCAGACCCGTCTGGCTCCAGATGAAGACCACGACCAGCAGCAGGGTGTTGATCAGCGGAGAGGCCGACAGCCACGAGATCGGCTGGCCGCCGAAGGCGGTGACGATCGCGTTCAGGATGCCGAGCTGGTCGCCCTGGCGGAAGTCGTAGACGAACTTCCAGATGATGCCCGCGCCCACGAACGAGATGGCGAAGGGCATGAAGATGAGCACCTTGAGGTACTTCTCCCCCGCCGCACGGTCGATGAAGACGGCGTAGGCGAGACCGATCGCGGTCGCGATGGTCGGTGCGAGCAACACCCAGATGAGGGTGTTGATGACCGACCAGAAGCCCTCGGGGTTCGTGAAGGTCCAGATGTAGTTCTCGAAGCCGACGAAATTGTCGCCGGTCTTGTCGAAGAACGACTGGAAGAAGGTGGTGATCGCCGGGTAGACGAGGCCGATCAGCAGCAGGATCGCGGCGGGCGCGGCGAAGAGGATGAGCTGGAACAGGTAGCCGGCTCCCTGGCGGGAGCGGTAGTCGGCGTAGAAGAGGATCGCGCCGAGGATCACCGCGATGCCGAGCACGTAGATGACGGCGTTCTGGTACGGGCGCAGCAGCATGAACGCGAGGATCGGCACGGCGAAGCACGCGACCAGGCGCAGCCAGAAGTAGCCCTTGCCCGAGCGGGGCGCGTACTCGATGAGGAGCAGGAGCAGTCCCACGACCGCCCCGAAGACCACGAGGACGAGCGGGATCTGCACGATCGGACTCAGCCCGCCGAGCCAGATGAAGAAGCTGTTGAGGGAGAAGCCGAGCGTGGTCGGCTTGGTGTCGGCGGGAGCGCGCGTCACCATGAAGAGGAAGAGCGCCACCACGAGGATGAGCCCCACCAGGACCACGAGAAGCGTGGTCCGATTGGATGCCGCGGACCCGCGCGACGCGGCCTTGCCCCGGCCGGTCGGCGGGGGCGACGCCGCCGGCGTCGTCTCCGCGTTCTTGATATCGGTCATGACGTCCCTCCCGAACACGCCTTCGTGCTCATCGATGAGTGCCCGTGTGGTGCCTGGGGCGGAATATGAGTATGGACCGGATGGGCCGCCCGCGTCGCGGGCGGCCCATCGATTGGTTCAGGTCGATCAGTTGTCGTAACCGGCCTGGATGTTGCTCAGCACCTGGTCGGTGGGCGTGCCGTCGATCCAGCTGACCATGCCCTTCCAGAACGAACCGGCACCGACGGTGGCCGGCATCAGGTCGGAGGCGTCGAAGCGCAGGATGGTGTTGGGGTCCTGCAGCGTCTTCATGGCCTCGGTGAGGAACTCGCTGGAGGCCAGCGACGGGTCGGCGCCCTTGTTGGCGGAGATCACACCGCCGAGCTTGACGCGGGCGTTGGCGAAGTCGGGCGTCGACATGAACTCGACGACCTTCTGCACGTTGGCATCCTCGGAGAAGGCCGCGACGAACTCGCCGCCACCCTCGACCGCCAGCTCGCCTTCCTTCACGCCGGGGAGCAGGAACGCGTACACGTCGCCGTCGGGGGCGATCGTGGGCGTCTCGCCGGCCGCGTTCTTCACCGTGAGGAAGTTCGCGGAGAGGAACGACGCCTGGTGCGTCATCGGGCAGCTGCCGTCGGCGACCTTGGCGGCGACGTCGGCGAACGCGGTGGAGTTGATGCTCTTGACGTCACCGAAGCCGGCGTTGACGTACGAGGGGTTGAGGAGGATCTCGCCCACGGCGTCGAAGGCCTGCTTGATCTGCGGGTCGGTGAACTTGACCTCGTTGGCGACCCACTGGTCGTACACGTCGGGGCCGGACTGGCGCAGGACCATGTCCTCGATCCAGTCGGTTCCGGGCCAGCCGGAGGCCGCGTCGGAGGCGAAGCCGGCGCACCACGGGGCGGCGCCGGTCTTCTGCTGGATGGTCTGCGTGAGCGTCATCAGCTGGTCGAAGGTCTTGGGAACCTCGACACCCCACTCCTTGAACTTCGCCGGCGAGTACCAGACGTAGCCCTTGAGGTTGGCGAGCATGGGGGCGGCGTAGAAGGTGCCGTCGTCGGTGCCGTAGGACTTCCAGTCCTCGCCCCAGTACTGGTCGACGTTCGACGAGACGGCGTCGGAGGCCTTCTGCACTTCGCCGGTGCCGATGAGGGTCTTGAGCAGACCCGGCTGCGGGACGATCGCGATGTCGGGGGCGTCGCCACCCGACACCTTCGTGACGATGTTGCCCTCGAAGCTCTTGTCGCCGGTGTACACGACCTTGATGCCGGTGTCCTTGGTGAACTGCTCGAAGCTCTGGTTCAGCGCGTCGGCCTCGGTGCCGGTGATACCGCCGGCGATGCGCACGGTGGTCTCGCCGCCGCCCGATCCGCCCGATCCGCTGCTGTCACCCTCGGCGCAGCCCGCGAGTGCGATCGCTCCGACCGCCAGCAGCCCGACGGGAGCCAGCAGGCGATACCGCTGTGACATACCCATGTGGTCTCTCCTCTTTGAGTTCGGTGGTGCATCGGACCCTGTCGGGAACCGATTCCAGGCAACCGTAGAGGCAATCCACAAGAGTTGCAACAAGCGTCAGGTCACGAACCGATAACTAGCGGAAAGACGGCGGAAAAGCGGCACGCCGCATCCCGGAACCGGTTCCACTTTCCTCGATTGTCGGATACTCTTCTTCGACGTCGACACGGACGTCGACGCATTTCGAGGAAGACCAGCGAATGAGCGGAATCGCCGATGTGGCACGCCTGGCGGGCGTGTCGAAGTCGACGGCGAGCCGCGCTCTCACGGGCGGCGGCTACGTCTCCGACGGCACGCGTCAGCGCGTGGCCGACGCCGCGGCATCCCTCGGCTACGTCCCGTCCACGAGCGCGGTGAGCCTGGCCACCGGCCGCACGCGGACCATTGCGCTCATCGTCCCCAAGGTCAACCGCTGGTACTTCGGTTCGATCGTCGAGGGGGTCGAGCGCACGCTCATCCCCCTCGGTTACGACGTGACGCTCTACGTGGCCGAGCCCGGTTCGCGCGACCGCGAGAGCCTCTACTCCACATACCTGGCGCGCAAGAGGTTCGACGGCATCATCGCCGTCGCTCTCGAACCCGACGACGCCGACCTCGAGCGCCTGGCCAACATCGGCAAGCCCGTCGTGAGCATCGGCAACGCGCTGTCGGGCGTCCCGACGCTCGGGCTCGACAACATCGCGATCACCCGCATCATCACGCAGCACCTCATCTCGTTGGGGCACACCGACATCGCCTTCGTCGGCAGCACACCCCCCACCGACGCCCCCGCGAAGGACGTCGACGAGCGGTCGATCGGCTACCGCAACGCCATGAACGACAACGGCCTGGCGATCCGCATCCGCAACGTCCCGTCGACCCTCACGATCACCGACGCCTACGCCGCCGCCGCGTCGTTCCTGGCCGACGCCGCGTCGCGGCCCACCGGCGTCGTGGCCGCGTGCGACGAGGTCGCGATCGGCGTCATCATCGCTGCGCGCCGGATGGGCATCTCGGTCCCGACCGAGCTCAGCGTCGTGGGCATCGACGGTCACGACTACGCCGAGATGTTCTCGCTCACCACGATCGAGCAGTTCCCCCAGGCCCAGGGCATCGAGGCCACGCGCATGCTCGTGCGGATGATCGAGGGCACGGGCGAGGTCGCCCGGCGCACCGAAGCCGACACGCGGCTCGTCGTGCGCTCCTCCACCGCTCCCCCGCGCTCCTCCTGACCGCCCGGAGGGCACGGCGCCCCGCGTGGCGGCCTGGACCACGAAGGGGCCCGGATGCCGTGTCCTGGCATCCGGGCCCCTCTGTCCTGTCGCGCGCGGTCAGTCAGCGCCGTGCGCAGAACCGGTGCTGCTCCGACGACGCCGCAGCGCCACCCCCAAGCCCAGCAGGGCGAGGGCGGCGAGCACGCCCGCGCCCATCCAGGCGGTGTCGGTGCCGGTCACCGGCAGCGCGCCGGGGCGGCCGGGGGCGTTCCCGCCCTCGTCGGCGCCGTCACCGGAACCGTCGTCGGCACCCGACCCTCCGCCCGGAGCCGCGTCGGTGACCCGCAGAGGCACGGTCACGGTCGTCCCCGACGCCGTGGTGAGCGTGACGTCGACGGCGGCCGGCGCATCGGCCGGGACGTCCAGCGCGATCAGCGCCGCCCCGTCGGTCACCGCGAACGACACAGGCTCGCCCGTTCCCACCGACGCCGAGACCTCGGTCGTGAGCGGGCTCCCCAGCGAGGTGAGGTCGAGTCCCGACACGGTGAAGGCGGCGCGGGAGCCCCGCGCGACCTCGGCGGGTACGTCCTGCACCTGAGCGGAACGCACGGCGAAGTCAGGGCTCAAGCCCGGGTTCTGCTGCAGGTAGGCGATCCAGCCGTCGCGGTCGATCAGGCCCGAGTCGCGCGGATCGGTGCCCTCGGCGAGCACCGAGAAGGCGTCCCCGCCCTGCAGGAGGAAGCTGAACGAACCCACCCGGTACGACCCGGCCGGATCGATCGCCTGTCCGTCGATCCAGACGCCCGTGATGCGCTCGCCCGCGGGACGGGCGGCGTCGTAGGTGTAGCGGACGTTCTCCGACACACCGAGGGCGAGGTCGGCCTCGCGGCCGACCGCGTCGCCCCACTGCTGCTCGAGGAGGCGGCGCACCTGGTCGCCCGTGAGCGTGGTGGTGCCCAGGTTGTTGACGAAGGGCAGCACGGCATTCGCCTCGGCGAAGGTGATCACCCCGTCGCCGTCGCGCAGCAGCTCGGCGCGCAGGCCGCCCGGGTTGACCACCGTGATGTCGGCGCCCCCGCGGTCGGGGTCGCTCAGCGTCTGCCGCAGCGCGTCGGCCACGAGCGAACCGAGCGCCGACGGGCGGGACCGGTCGTCGCGCTTGCCGCCGGTGTACACGCCGTCGACGTACGCCCCGCCGGTGAAGGCGGTGGTGATGTCGGCCTCGACCGAGCCCACCGGCTGCGACCCGACGCGCTCCGCATCGGCGAGGGCGGCCGAGACGATGTCGGCGACCTCGGCGACGCGCGGGTATTCGGCGATGAGCTCGGCGTCGAGGGCCGCGCTGTTCTCCGCCGTCTTCTCCGGGTCGTCCTCGACGACCTCGCCGGCCAGGCGCGGGACGTTGCGCGCGGTGTGACCCACGACGTCACCGCTCTCGCGGTCCACGCTCAGCACGATCTGCCCGATGTTCTCGCCGTAGCTGCCGGTCTGCAGCACCGGGCGCGTGCCGTCGGCGCCGGGGATCGGCGCGTCCCAGACGTACTCCTCGTGCGTGTGGCCGGTCAAGATGGCGTCGACGTCGGGATCGGTCTGCGTGACGATGCGCTCGAAGGCCCCGCCCGCGGCGAGGGCGTCGTCGAGGGAGCCGCCCTGGGCGGCGCCCTCGTGGTACTCGGCCACGATGACGTCGACCTGGTCGCGGATCTCGTCGACCACGCGGTTGACCTCGGCGACCGGCTCGCGGAACTCCACGCCCTCGATGCCGCCGGGGGTGACCAGCGACGCGGTCTCCTCGGTGACGGCGCCGACGACGCCGACCCGCAGTCCACCGACCTCGATGATCTCGTAGCCGGGGAGCAACGGCTCTCCGTCGCGGTACACGTTCGCGGTCAGGTAGGGGAAGTCGGCGAGGTCGCCGACGCGTCCGACGAGGTCGTCGGCGCCCTTGTCGAACTCGTGGTTGCCGACTCCGGATGCCGCCAGGTCGAGCGCGTCGAGCACGTCGATCGTCGGCTTGTCACCGGCGTTCGACGAGGCGAACAGCGAGGCGCCGATGTTGTCACCGTTGGAGAGGAACAGCGAGGAGCCCTCCCCGCCCTCCGCGCGCAGCGACTCGATCGTGCCCGCGAACTTCACGGTGTTGGCGTCGATGCGGCCGTGGAAGTCGTTGATGTTGAGCAGGTTGAGCTCGGTCGTCGACGACAGGTCGAGACCCACCACCACGGGGTCGTGGTCGCTGGATCGGTAGGGCGATTCGTCGTAGAAGTTCAACGCGTTGTAGTTGTATCGGCTGTACTCCAGGGCGAGCGCCTCGACGGCGTTGATGTTCCAGATGTCGGTGCCGGTGACGAGCTCGCGCGCCGAGGGCGAGGCGAGCACGTGATCGAGCGAGCCCGACTGACCGCTGAAGGAGTACGAGTACTTGCCCGTGCCCGCCTCGAGCGGCTCGAAGCCGAACGACCGCAGCGTCTGGATCGGGTCCTCCTGCGTGTACGCGTTGAAGTCGCCGAGCAGGAACACGTCGTCGGTCCCGATGGCCGCCGACCTCTCCGCGGCGAACGCGCCGAGCGCCTGCGCCTGCCGCACCCGGTCGCCGTTGAAGGCGCCCTGGATGCCGTTGGCGTTGTCACCCGTGGCAGCGGGGCGGCTGTCGCCCTTGGACTTGAAGTGGTTCACGATCGCGAGGATGGTGGCATCCGGATCGTCGACGGGGGCGAAGGCCTGCGCGAGCGGCTGCCGGGCGTTCGCGAACGCCGGGTCGTCGAGGATGACGCTGTCGCCGACCGGGGCGACGACGGCCTTCTTGTAGATGAAGGCGGTGCGGATGACGTCCTCCGAGGCCGGCAGCTCGGTCGGCGAGGGCACGAAGGTCCAGGCCTCCGAGCCGAGCGCGTCGTTCAGGGCGTCGACGAGCGTCGACAGCGCGTCGTCACGGTCCTTGCCGAAAACGGCGGAGTGCTCGATCTCCTCGAGGGAGACGACGTCGGCGCCGAGACCGTTGACCGCGGCGACGATCTTCGCCTGCTGGCGCCGGAGGTTGGCGTCGTCGGCGGCGCCGCGGGGGCCGGGCGCGGGGCACGTGTCGGCCGTCACGGGGTTGCCGTCGCGGTCGTCGTAGGTCGAGGTGCAGCCGACGCTCTCCGCCGTCGTGGTGAAGTAGTTCAGCACGTTGAAGCTCGAGATCTTGACGGTGCCGCCCACCGGCTCGGGCGACGCCGTCCGGGTGTTCTCGAAGGTCGCCGGCTGGACCGTGGCGGCGTTGTCGACCGTGAGCTGCTCGGTCGGCTGGAACTTCCACGCGTTGTTGCGGTAGTCGAGGATGACCGGGCGCGTGAAGGTCACGGGTGCGCCGACGCGAACCGGGTCGGTGAGCGAGACGTACGGCAGCGGGACATCCTGAGCGGAGCGGAGGAAGTCGAGCGACGCTCCGTCGTCGAGCACGACCGCGCGCGCGTTGTTGTCGGCGACGGCGGCGACGTATTCGGGGGTGTCGGGCCGCGCGACGTCGGTGGGGGTGCGCAGCGGCGTCGTGCCGGCGGCGAGTCCCACTTCGGCGTACTGGTTCGTGGAGTACGTGTTGGTGACGGTGAAGTCGCCCTGAGGGGCGAGCAGCATGCCCTCGAACCGCTCGCGCTCCTCGTCGGTCTTGGGCCAGGTGATCTCGGCCGGGGCGACATCTGCAGCCGCGTCGGTGAGCACGCGGACGCTCGCGGCGTCGGCGGTCAGCTGCGTCTGTCCGTAGAACTCGCCCGCGGTTCCGGTCACCTCGACGTGGTCGCCGATGGAGACGGATGCCGCGGCGGCGGCGCCGTAGACGAAGATCGCGTCCGAGGCGGTGTGGGCGGCCTGGTCGATGGCGCCCCCGGTTCCCTCCGTCTGCAGGAAGAAGCCGTTGTATCCGCCGGTGGGGTAGGCGGCGGTCACGACGCCACGGGTGGTGACGACGGTGCCGGCGAGGGGCGTGGTCGCTCCGGTCCCCTGGATGTCGCGGATGGGCGTGATCTCGCCGGGGACGGGCGCGGTCGGCTCGGGCGACGGCTCCTCGGTCGGCTGCGGCTCGGGGGCCGCTCCCCCGGATCCCTGAGGCGTCACCGTGGTGGTGTTGGTGAAGTCGACGGAATTGTCGTCGGTGTCGACGAAGTCGGTGCGCACGAGCGCGTTCGGCGTACCGTTCGGGCCGTCGACGACGGCGGGGGCGGTTTCGAAGCTGACGCCGGCGCCGTACCCGAGGAAGTCGACCACGCGGTCGTCGTCGACGGAGCCGGCCGGCAGGGCGAGCGGCTCCGCGACGTTCGCGAGGAAGAGCTGGCCGGTCGTCCCCGACGGGTTGAGCCCCGTGCTGGTGGCGTCCGCGGCGGGCAGCGGTGCACCGACGTCGCCGTTGCCGTTGCCGGGGAGCGCGATGAGGTAGGAGCCGCCCGCGGCGATGGATCCGCTCAGGGTCTGCGTGTTCGCGCCGGTGGGAGCGGCGACGCTGGCGGCGGAGCGGTACTGCAGCGACCAGCCGCTCAGGTCCTGCGCGGTGTCGCCGGCGTTGTACAGCTCGACGAACTTCTGCGCGTACGGAGCGCCGGCGCTNCCGCCCTTCAGGTAGGCCTCGTTGATCACCACCCTNGCNCCGTCGGCCGCGAANGCGGGAAGGGGGACGAGGGCGGAACCGAGCAGAGCGGCGCCCANGGCGGCGCTGAGGGCGGTCGTGAAACGGCGTGCGGGCACGCGCGATGCAGCGTTGGGCATGGGTCTCCAAGTACCGACGCACGGACAAGCGTGTGAACGAGAACGACGTCGGATGGGGGGATCGACGGGGGGGGTGTTCTCATCGACCGTAAACGATGCCCAGACGGTTCTCCCAGGATCTTTTCGTTTCGATCCGGTGAATTCCGGTTCCTCGACAGCGGAGACCCGGTGTCATCGCGCGCGCACTCCGGCGTTCGTCACCCGCCTCGGCGCGCCCTGCGACGCCGAAACGACGAAGACCCCGGATGCCAGTGGCATCCGGGGTCTTCGTGTGTCGCGGAAGCGACGGTGTTGCTGAAATTACTTCAGGGTCACCGTGGCGCCGGCGCCCTCGAGCGCCTCCTTGGCCTTCTCGGCGGTCTCCTTGTTCGCGCCCTCGAGCACGGCCTTGGGGGCACCGTCGACGACGGCCTTGGCCTCGCCGAGGCCGAGCGAGGTGAGCTCGCGGACGACCTTGATGACCTGGATCTTCTTGTCACCGGCGG
>Ga0065721_10006839_pt1 | contig 14419 bp, 10 predicted proteins | sample Mesricmetagenome_FD_59108 | JGI IMG/M metagenome (GOLD analysis project Ga0065721, IMG submission 59108) | Mesophilic microbial community from rice straw/compost enrichment Sample: eDNA_1 v2 (version 2) | ecosystem: Engineered > Solid waste > Grass > Composting > Bioreactor | place: USA: Davis... | reverse complement strand
CAGATCGGCGCCATCTTCTCGATCGGTCCACTGCTGTCTATTTTCTCGAATCTGCTGGCCGGCGTCGCCGCCGATAAGTCCAAGGCTCTGCGGCGGGTGCTTAGCCTGATCTTCCTGGGTCAGATCTTCGCGCTCGCGCTGCTGCTCCCCCAGAAGGAGTTCGGCGTCGTCTCCGTGCTTATGGGAGTATTCTATTTCTTCCAAACGCCCGTCAATTCGATGATGGACAGCGTCACTTTGCTTGCGGCGGAGAAGCTGAACCGTTCCTTCTCGGCCATTCGCATGTTCGGCTCGCTCGGCTTCGCCGTCTGCGCCATCCTCTTCGGATTCCTGCTCAAGGCAAGCGGCTCCGATCTTACGCTATGGATCGCCCTAATCACCGTGCTTTGTTCCCTCGTTCTAACGCTCGCTCTTGGCGATTTTCAGAAGTCAGCGACTCCGTTCCGCTTCGGCAGCCTATGGAGCGTTCTTAAGCGAAGAGAGACGCTTGTCTTCTTCGGTCTCGTCGCCCTCGTCTCGGTGTCGCACAGGATGAACGACGGCTTCCTCGCCGTGACGATGAAGGAATTCGGAGCCTCCGAGTCGTTGATCGGAGCCTCCTCCCTCGCTTCCTCCTTAAGCGAGATTCCGATGTTCTTCCTGCTGTCCAAGTATGGGCATCGCTTCAAGGAGCTCCCGCTTCTCGCTTTCGCCAGCCTTATGTACGCTCTCCGGATGGTGCTGCTCAGCATCTCGAACGAGCCGATCGCTTTCGTCGCCATTCAGACGATGCACAGCGTCACGTTCGGCATATATTACATTACGGCACTGAGATATCTGCAATCCATCGTTCCCGACGAGTACCGCTCCTCCGGTCAAGCACTGTTCGGGATGGTATGGACGGGATTGGCCGGGCTTATCGCCGGAACGCTAGGCGGCTGGCTCTACGACGCTTACGATCACGCCGCCGTATTCCGGTTGGGCGGAGTCTTCGCCTTCATGGCGGTTATCGGCTTCCTGGCCGTGCACCTTCGTCGTTCTAAGGCATAAACGAACGCAATAAGGGGCGGCCCCTAAGTCATTGACTTAGGGGCCGCCCCTCTTGGCATCTTATGAGAATAGAAAAGTCAACCCGTAACGGATTCCTGAGGCTCCCAAGCGCTCATTTGCTCGTCGCGGACAACAAATATTCTTGAAATGCGGAGGTGATCGGTCTCTTCGATAATGAACCGAATGCCTTCCTCCACTTCGATCGTCTGGTTCTTCCGGGGCGGATTCTCGATCTGGGAGTATACCCAGCCTCCGATCGTATCGTAGTCTTCCGTCGGAATCTCCAGCCCGAAGTAACTGTTCACCTCTTCGATCAGCATCATGCCGCTGATCGAATAAGTCTGATCGTCCTTCTTCTCCATGTCGGGGCGCTCTTCGTCGAATTCGTCCTGAATCTCGCCGACGATTTCTTCCATGATATCCTCCAGCGTAACCAAACCGGAGGTGCCGCCGTATTCGTCGATCAGGATCGCGATTTGCGATTTGTTCTTCTGCATGAGCTTAAGCAAATTGCTGATCGGCATGCTCTCCGGAACGGTCAGGAGCGGCCGCAGAAGCTGGCGAATATCTTGCACGGAGCAGTCGGCATCCTTGAGCACGTCGCGAATATGCACGAATCCGATGATGTTGTCCTTGTCCTTCTCGCAGACCGGATAACGGGTGTGCATCTCTCTAAGAACGGTAGCCCGGTTCTCTTCGAACGGGTGGTTGGCGTACAGGCAGATCATTTCGGTGCGCGGGATCATGATTTCGCGGGCATTGGTCTCCGCAAAATCGAAGATATTGTCCACAAGCGTTAGCTCGGTGTTGTCGATGAGCCCGCTCTTATGGCTCTCCTTCATCAGGATGCGAATTTCTTCTTCCGTATGCGCCGAAGAGTCTTCCGAGGCGGGTTCGATCCCGATAAGCTTAAGCAAACGATTCGCCATGCCGTTCAAAAGCCAGATAAAAGGGCTCATAATCTTGCGGAACACGATCAGGGGCGCGGAAGCCCATAACGTTACCGTCTCGGCTTGGCGAATGGCCAAGGTCTTGGGCGCAAGCTCTCCTAATACGATGTGCAGAATGGTGATCAGCGTAAAGCCGATGATAAAGGCGAGGGGATGAATGAGACTCTCCGATAACCCGATCCCGCGAAAGACAGGGTCAAGCGCTCTTGCGATCGCCGGTTCGCCGATCCAGCCCAATCCCAGCGAGGCAAGCGTGATGCCGAGCTGACAGGCGGATAGATAGGCGTCGAGATTGCCGGTCAGGCGCGAAGCGAATTTAGCCCGCGGATTCCCTTCTTGAACGAGGGTATCGATTCGGGTTCCGCGAACCTTGACCATCGCGAATTCGATGGATACGAAGAATCCGTTGAGGAAAACCAATGCCAAAATCAAAATAATGTCCACGTAAAGCGGAAAGGGGTCAGGGTCCAAATGGTTCCTATCCTCCGATTCAGAGGATAGGTACACCTCCTTCATATTAAAAAAGATAAATGATGGAAAAGAATATACGGCTAACTTAAGCTTAGACGATGATCCTGCAAGCGTCAAACGCCGTTTCCACCCGTAAACGGCCGAGGGAGCGCCTTACACTTGCGTGAACCGGAAGAAGAGGCCGATTTTGCACCGAGAATCGCCGCATATCCGCTGTCATTCCTCCTCAGGAGCTCCCAAATCGGATAGCTTGTCCCTATTTTCAAGGATTCCCCTGTCCGCTTCGTCCCTGCCGCAGCTCTTGATTGTGCTTGATCTTCTTCTCCGTTCCTTGTTCGGAAGCCTCGTAGAAGCGACGGCCGCGGATCGCGTCCGGCAAGTACTGCTGGTCCACGTAATGGCCTGGAAAATCATGCGGATATTGATAGCCGACATGCCCAAGCTTCTTCGCGCCGCTATAATGGCCGTCTCTTAAGTGCAGGGGCACTTCCGCCGACTTCAGCGTCTCGAGAGAGCTCATGATATTGCCGATCGTCACCGCGATCGAATTCGACTTCGGGCTCTCGACCGCGAACAAGATCGCTTGGGCGACGATATATTTGGACTCCGGCCAGCCGATGCGGTGATAGGCCTCCATGGCGCTGACGGCCTGTACCATCGCTTGGGGATTAGCCAGGCCGATATCCTCGCTGCAGGCTACCGTCAACCTGCGCAGGAAGGTCATCGGGTCCATCCCCAGCTTCTCGACGGCGTATAGGAACCAGAACAGAGCGGCGTCGCTGGAGCCTCTTACGCTCTTGTGGAAGGCGGAGAGGACATCGTATTGGGTCGATTCGTCCGCTTGCACGGTCGGCTGGCGAATCGATTCTTCGGCGATCTCCACCGTTACGCGGACGGAGCCGTCCATCTCGGACGGCGTCGTGATGGCAGCCAGCTCCAGGGCCGTCAGCGCCCGGCGAATATCGCCGTTCGCCATCGACGCGATATGCTGCAGCGCCTCTTCGTCCACCGTCAGCTTCATGAAGCCCAATCCTTTGACGGGATCGGCCAGCGCCCTTCTCATCGCCTGCAAGGAGTGCTCCTTGGTTAACGACTGCAGCCGGAACAGCGTCGAACGGGACAAAAGAGCCCCGTTCACGGAATGGTACGGGTTCTCCGTCGTCGCCCCGATAAAGATGATGATTCCCTTCTCCACGGCTGGAAGCAGCGCGTCCTGCCTGGCGCTGTTGAAGCGATGAACCTCGTCCAGGAAAAGGATCGTCTTGCGCCCGTACATTTTTTTGTTGCTTTCCGCCTGTTCGATGACCTCGCGGACATCCTTCACCGAGGCGTCAACGGCATTCAAGCGGACGAAATCCCCTTCCGTCCGCTTCGAGATAATATGCGCCAGCGTCGTCTTCCCGCAGCCCGGAGGCCCGAACAGCAGAATCGAGGAGACGGCATCTCCTTCGATCGCCCGCCGGAGAAGCTTGCCGGGTCCTACGATATGCTCTTGCCCGATATATTCATCTAGCGTCTCCGGTCTCATCCTGTCGGCCAATAGCCGGGCGCGCGGCTCCGATTCCGCCTGATAGCTGAACAAATCCAACTCGCTCTCCCGCCTTTCTGTTTCTCCATCATATCAGAAACGGCAAGGAATCGAAAGAACGAAGAGGAACGCACGTTCCCGTTCGAAGCTCTACATTTTCCGAATGGCCGCCGACACGATCGAACGTCTCTCGCGAATATATTGGCGAATGACTTCGGCTTCTCCCATGAATTCGGCTCTCGTCCACCGACGGTAAGGATCCTCCCGCAAATCCGGCCAAATATTTTCCAGCATTCCGTTGACGACCGGCATGAGCGCCCTCTCCGTAAAGGGTCCTTTGATGGCATTCGAGAGTATGCTCCGGTATTTTCTTCGCATCGCCGGGTTCTCCAGCAGCTTGACCGTCAGATAGTTGTAGCCCTTGACGTCGACCAGATCGCTGGATACGATTCTTCCGTAGCAGTTGCGCCCCCAAGTGCCCTCATAATCCCAAGGAATGATTCTGTATTTCCCCGTCTTCGAATGCCGATAGATGGCGTAGTTCTGCTCGAAGCCGTCGTAATTGCCCGTCAGCACGGCTCCGCCAAGCCATCTTAAGTAGTTCGAGGTGTCGAGCCTCATTCTCAGGAAGTTGTGCAGCCGGCTTCCGTTTCTCTCGTTGAACCCTCGAATAAAGGAGACCAGCCTGCTTTTCTCGGACGAACCGCCTGACCGATACTCGTATCCCGATAACAGCGAGCTCTTGTTCCGATTCGTCTCGGGCACCCGAAGGCCGAAGTCGGCATTGTTGTTGATGGCATAGAATAAGGAAGAATAGCCGATTTTTCTCCGTCTGAAGAATTTCCGCTCGACTCCCTCGATCTCCAAGTACACCCCCAAGGGCTCTCCGTTCCGCTGCAAGAGAACGTGCTTCGTTCGGGGACTCGGCACCCCAATGGTCGGGAGAAAATGAAACGACAGCGCGTTGCGAATCATCGAAGGGTCGTCAAACTCGGCGTTGTAATGAAACGACTGCCCTTCGCGCACGACTTCGTAGGAGCGCTTGGGATAGCCTCTCGTATGTCCGCCTCTGTATCTCACCTTCACCGATGCCGATTGCCCGTTCGTTCTCATGACGGCCGGAACATACCGGTCGTTCCATAAATTTCGTTCCAGCTCTACGCTCTCCGAATCTCCGATGAGAAGATTCCGCACCGGTAGGGTCATGCCGTCTCCGCCTTTCTGTGGGCAGGGCTAACGTTCCTGTATAGGGTATGAACACCCGTCATTGGCGGAAACGGCATTCGTCTATTCGCTTTCGATTGACGGACCAAGAGACAAAAAAACCGCCATCGCGGCGCGATTGACGGTTCTAATGGAAGTCCTTCTTATCCTATTATTCTTCGCCGGTGCGGCCTTTGGAATGGCCGCTGCTGTGGCCTTTGGAACGGCCGCCGCTGTGACCTTTGGAATGGCCTCCGCTATGGCCTTTGGAACGGCCGCCGCTGTGGCCTTTGGAATGTCCGCCGCTGCGGCCTTTGGAGTGACCGCCGCTGTGGCCTTTGGAATGGCCTTCGCTGTGGCCTTTGGAATGGCCTCCGCTGTGGCCTTTGGAATGGCCTCCGCTGTGGCCTTTGGAATGGCCTCCGCTGTGGCCTTTGGAATGGGAGCCGCAGGAGCATCCGCTGGACTTGCCGCTAACATAGCCTCCCCAATCGCCCCAGGTATCGTTTAGGCCGCTCGTCGATTTTACGTAAGCCGCGAAGCTTGTCCCATAAAGAGAACGAGAGTATAAGCTCACCTCAATACACCTCCTAATTGCTAAGGATGGTTCAGTCTATGATCCGAGATTTAAATTCGATAGAGACAAGCGCAGAATCAACGGCAAAAGAGGCCTTCCTATCCTATTATTTCGTGGAATTTCAATGCACCTCGGACAACCATCCGTATCTTTCCACCGACGGTACACATAGGATTAGAGTATAAATCCACATCCCACACAAGTTCAAAGGAGGGATAGAGCGAAGCAGAACAGGCGCGGAAGAATAAGCAACGCTGCAGGATGGTTAATCGGTCGAGTCATTCGCGATGTCGACAATCTGTCAAAAGCAAAAAGCGAGTAGAAACCTCAACTTGCGGAAGGAGAATATACCAATGAACATTATGGATTATGGCGGTTACTATCAAATGCAACACGGAGGCTACCATTCTCGTTCATCCAGCGCTAAATCCCAGGCCAAGCAAGCCGTCAACCTGATCGGGCGTCATGTCAAGATCAACCGGGGAGGCCCCGATGTCGTGGAGGGTCTGCTCATCGCCGTGCCAAGCGATTATTTGGTTCTCGCCTCTGCAGAGGGAATCGTTTACGTGAACGGAGGTCACGTGAAGAGCATCACGGAAGGCTCCAAGTCGATCCGTCGCAGCCGCTCCCACAGGTATATCGCCGCATCGAGCTTTAAATCGTTGCTTAACAAGCTTAGTCATCAATTCATTCAGATCAATCGCGGCGGTCCGGAGAAAGTCGAAGGCTTCCTCGCCGAAATCAGCTCCCAATTCCTGCTCGTCATCGCCGGCCGCGAATTCGTCAGAGTTCCGATCTTCCACATCAAGACCGTAAATGTCACGACGCATGGACACAAGAGCGGCAAGAGCGGGGGCAACAAGAGCGGAGGCCATAAGAGCGGCAACAAAAGCGGAGAGCACAAGAGCGGAAACAAAAGCGGAGAGCACAAGAGCGGGAACAAAAGCGATCATAAAAGCAGTCATAAAAGCGACAACAGAAGCCATCGGAAGAGCGGAGGCCGCCATTCCGGCAGCGAAGGCAACCGGAGAAGCGGCAAGTATTAAAGGCGCCTCCTGACTCGTTCGAATGAGAGGGGTTGACCTATCCGGATAATCCCACAATAAAGGAGGTGCCCTTGCCAACCCCATGGAAAACTATCTGAACCAGTCGGTCGCCGTCAGCGTGTCCGGCAAGAAACTACCTATCAAGGGCACTTTGATCGATATCGGAAGCGATATATTCGTGATTCATAACGGCTATCGGTTTCAATATATCCCCCTCCTCCACTTGCAGATGCTAACGCGGCTCCATGCCCTCGAGTCCGCCGATTTCGGAGTGCCCCAGGAACCGCCGCTCGATCCGACAACGGAGCTTTCCTATCGCAAAGTCCTGCTTAATGCCAAAGGCATGTTCTCGGAGATCTATATTGGAGGCGACAGCTCCGTTCACGGCTATATCACAAGCATCATGAACGACTTTTTCGTCTTCTACTCGCCGATGTACCGTTCCCTCTACGTCTCCATGCGCCACCTCAAGAGCCTGATTCCTTATGATCCGCTTACGACCCCCTATGCGCTCGACCAGGAGAAGTTCCCGATCAATCCGACCCCGACCTCGCTCGCCCGGACGTTCGAACAGCAGCTCAAAAAATTCGAAGGCGAATTCGTCGTGCTCGACCTTGGAGAACATCCCGGCAAAATCGGGCTTCTGAAATCGGTTCGCAGCAATGTAATCGAGCTTGTCGCCGCCGATGGCAGCAGCGCCTTCATTCATCTCGATCATATCAAAACCATTCATAAGCCCTGACGGATAACCGCCTGGAAGCTGATCGCGAAGCTTTCGGGCGGTTTTGTCGCGGGCAGGTTGTTCCGGTTTACTCGAATGCGGTGATTGTCATATAATGGAGGGCAGGAGGTGTCACCTATGTTGAACCAAACTCTTTTGGACAAGCTTAACGATCAAATGAACTACGAGTTCTACTCTTCGCAGGTTTACCTGGCCATGGCCGCCTATTGCTCCGCCGAGAGCTACGACGGCTTCGCCAACTTCTTCGTGGTGCAAGCGGAAGAAGAGAAATTCCATGCCATGAAGATTTATCACTTCATCAACCAGATGGGCAAGCGCGCCGTCGTGACTGGCATGCCGAACCCACAAGTCGAATACGAATCCCTGCTGGACGCCTTCGAGCATTCCTACGCTCACGAGCAGACCGTCACCAAGCGCATTTATGCGCTGTCGGACGCCGCTTGGGAGGATCGCGAGCACGCGACGATCAACTTCCTCAAGTGGTTCATCGACGAGCAGGTCGAAGAAGAGGATACGTTCGATTCGATTATCCAGAAGCTTCGCCGCATCGACGTGGATAGCAACGCCCTCTATATGATGGACGCGGAGCTCGCCACGCGCTCGTTCACGCCTCCGGCCGGGGAAGCCGAGTAAGCCTATTGGGTTTACATATGGCAGAAAGCCTCCATCCAACCGATATCCGGTTAAGATGGAGGCTTTTTTATCGTGCTTATTCGCCTTCCGATTGACTCTTTGCCTGCTTCTTCTTGCCGTTCTCGACCAACTCGCGGAATACGACGCTGACCATGATCAGGCCTGCGACCGGAGGCACGAACGCATTGCTCGCCGGAGGCTGCTGCGCTTTCCGAATCTCCTTCGGCGCGGTGTCCGGCACGATCCGCTGGGTTACGTCTTCAAGCGGCTTGAGCGGCTCCTCCTTGGAGAAGACGACCTTCACGCCTTTCTTGATTCCTTCCTTGCGGAGCTTCGTGCGGATGACGCGGGCGATCGGATCGACGCTCGTCTTCGAGATGTCGGCCACTTCGAACCGGGAAGGATCCGTCTTGTTGGCCGCGCCCATGCTGGAGATGATCGGGATCTTCCGCTGGAGGCATTGCTTGATCAGATGGATCTTATAGGAGATCGTGTCGGACGCATCGATGACGTAATCGAGCGGATACTTGAACAGCTCCTCGTACGTCTCCTCCGTATAGAACATCCTAAGCGACACGGCATCGCATTCCGGGTTGATCAGCTTGATTCGATCTCGCATGAGATCGGCTTTGGGTTGGCCGACCGTCGTCGTCAGCGCGTGGATCTGACGATTGATGTTCGTAATGTCGACAACGTCCTTGTCGATGAGTATCAGCCGGCCGACTCCCGAACGGGCCAGCGCTTCGGCCGCGATCGAGCCGACGCCTCCGATCCCGAGGACGGCAACGGTGCTTCCCTTCAAAATTTCCAGCCCCTCCGGGCCGATGGCAAGTTCGGTTCTCGAGAATTGGTGAAGCATGCGAGATTCAACTCCTCTATCCATAGTCGAAAGCCGCGCTCCGGCCGGAGCCGGGAACGCGGCGAATCCCATTAAGCTTGATTATCCGATTCTTCGGATGCCGCCGGAGCGGCCGCCTTGGCTTGCGCGGCAATCGCCTTGGCCGACAGGCGAATGTGCAGGTCCTCGAGCTGGCGATCCGTAACGGCGGACGGAGCGTTGGAGAGCAGGTCGGTCGCGCTCGCCGTCTTCGGGAATGCGATCGTCTCGCGCAGGTTCGTGCGGCCGGACAGCAGCATGATCAGGCGATCGAGACCGAACGCGATGCCTCCGTGAGGAGGGGTGCCGTATTCGAAGGCGTCCATGAAGAAGCCGAACTTCTCCTTGGCTTCCTCCATCGTGAAGCCGAGCGCGGTGAACATCTTCTCCTGCACGTCGCGGCGATAGATCCGCATCGAACCGCCGCCGACTTCATAGCCGTTGAGGACGATATCGTACGCTTGCGCGCGAATCGCTCCCGGGTCGGTGTCGAACAGGGCCAGGTCGTCGTCATGCGGACGGGTGAACGGATGGTGCAGCGCCACGTAGCGCTTCGCTTCTTCGTCCCACTCGACCAGAGGGAAGTCGACGACCCACAGGAACTTGAACGCGCTGTTGTCGATCAGGCCCAGATCGCGTCCGACCTTCAGGCGCAGGTTGCCCATGACGTCCGCGGCCGTCTTCAGCTTGTCGGCGGAGAAGGTGAGCAGGTCGCCTTCTTCGACGTTCAGGCGCTCGGTCAAAGCCGCGATCTCTTCCGGCTTGAAGAACTTGACGATCGGTCCCTTCCATTCGCCGTCCTTCACCGTGATCCAAGCGATTCCCTTGCCGCCGTAACGGGCAGCGAACGGCTGAAGATCGTCCAGCTCCTTGCGGCTCCAGCTTGCGCAGCCTTTGGCGTTGAGAGCCTTGACCACTCCGCCGGAAGAGGCAACGGAGGCGAACACCTTGACGTCGCTGCCCTTCACGATGTCGGTGACGTCCTTGATCTCAAGGTCGAAGCGAAGGTCCGGCTTATCGGAACCGTACTTGTGGATCGCGTCATGATACGTAAGGCGTTGGAACGGAGTCGGAATCTCGACGCCGATCGTTTCCCGGAACAGACGCACCATCAGCTCCTCCATCATGGAGAGCAATTGATCCTGGGACAAGAAGGAAGTCTCGATGTCCACTTGGGTGAATTCCGGCTGGCGATCCGCGCGGAGGTCTTCGTCGCGGAAGCAGCGCGCGACTTGGTAGTAGCGCTCGAGGCCGCCGATCATAAGCAGCTGCTTGAACAGCTGCGGAGATTGCGGCAGTGCGAAGAATTCGCCCGGATGAACGCGGCTAGGCACGAGATAGTCGCGAGCGCCTTCCGGCGTGCTCAGCGTCAGAATCGGCGTCTCGACGTCGATGAAGCCTTGCTCGTCGAGATAATCGCGGAATACCTTGGTCGCCTTGGAGCGCAGACGAAGCGTCTTCTGCATCTCCGGGCGGCGAAGATCCAGATAGCGGAACTTCAAGCGAAGGGACTCGTCGACTTCCACTCCGTCTTCGATCGGGAACGGAGGCGTCTTCGCGCTGTTGACGACTTCGACTTCTTGAACTTGAATCTCGATCTCGCCGGTCGCGAGGTTCGGGTTGAACGTCTCCGGATCGCGTTCGACGACCTTGCCCTTGACGGCCAGAACGTACTCGTTGCGGGCACGGCTGCCGATATCGAGAGCTTCCTTATTGAAATCCGGGTTGAAGACGATCTGCACGATGCCGGAACGGTCGCGAAGGTCGATGAAGAGAAGGCCGCCGAAATCGCGCCAGCCTTGCACCCAACCGTTCAGAATGACCGTTTCCCCGACATTTTGTTTCGTTAACGTGCCGCAATCATGGTTTTTGAGCATCATGGTTATGGTTCCCCTTTGTCCTAAATATGCTTGATTCAGCTTCCTCGAACCGCAGTCTCCAACTCGTCCAGCTTCACCTGACGCTGCTCTTGCGAGGCAAGATGCTTAAGGGCGATCTCGCCGCGGTCCAGCTCGTCGTCGCCCAGAATGGCGACATAAGTCGCGCCCGCGCGTTCCGCGGCTTTGAACAGGCTCTTGGTCTTCCGACCTTGAAAGTCCTGTTCGACCGCGAGCCCGGCGCTTCTTAAGCGTTGAACGATGCCGGCAGCCTCTCGCGCCGCCCGATCACCTAGAGTGATGAAGAAGACATCGACCGGCGAGCCGTTATCCGGCTTGACGCCTTGGCTGTCGAGCAGCATGAGCGTACGCTCCAAGCCGATCCCCAGGCCGACGCCCGGGCGATCGTCCCCGCCGATATCCGCGACGAGGCCGTTGTAGCGTCCGCCTCCGCCGACCGTATCGATCGCTCCGATCCCTTGCGCTTTGTACTCGAACGCGGTATGGGTGTAATAATCGAGCCCTCTCACCAAGCGGGAGTTGATGCGATAAGGGATATTCATCGCGTCCAGGCAAGCGCGAACCGTCGCGAAGTGGGTCTCGCAGGCTTCGTCGAGGCTGTCCAGGATCGAAGGCGCATTCGCGAACTTGTCTTGATCCACCTTGCAATCCAGCACGCGCAGCGGATTACGCTCCATGCGGGACTGACAATCCTTGCATAGACTATCCTTCATCGGANTCAGGAATTCGAGCAGCTTCGAGCGGAAAGCCGCCCTCACNTCGGGCGTGCCGACGGAATTGATCTCGACGGTGACTCCCNTAAGTCCNAGCTCCTTNTAAAAGTTGTAGCCCAATGCGATAACCTCGGCGTCCAAGGCCGGATTATCGGAACCGATCGCTTCCACTCCGAATTGGTGGAACTGGCGGTAACGGCCCGCTTGCGCCCGCTCGTAACGGAACATCGGACCGATGTAATACAGCTTCGACAGGTCCGGGTCCCCGTACAGCTTGTTTTCCACGTAGGAACGAACCGCTCCCGCCGTTCCTTCCGGACGCAACGTCATGCTTCGACCCCCGCGATCCTCGAAGGTGTACATTTCTTTCTCCACGATATCGGTCGTCTCTCCGACCCCCCGCTTGAACAGCTCCGTCATCTCGAAAATCGGAGTCCGGATCTCGCGGAAGTGATATCTCCGGCACAGCTCTCTTGCCGTCTTCTCGACGAACTGCCACGTCTCTACGCTGCCGGGAAGCACGTCCTGCGTGCCCGGAGGTTTCTGGAACGCCATGGTTGATCCTCCCTTTCTCACTCTTCCATCTGCCACTTCAATGCGCAAAAAAAGCCCCCGTCCCTGCAGGACTTTCTCCTGTCAGGGACGGAAGCTTAGGCTCTCTTCCGCGGTACCACCCGTCATTCGAACGGTGCGTACCCACTCGCTATTCCGAGTCGGCCGCGCGCGTTCGCGCTCGATCCGGTTAACGCCCGGCAACGCCTCGAAGCTAATGAGCCGTTATTCCGCATACGCTCGCTTACGCTTGCGCGGAAAATCGGGGCCGTTCGCATCGGGTTCTCGGGGAGGTCATTCGTCCGGTCATCGTCGGAAAGCTTGCAGCCTAAGGGCTTTCCTCTCTGGGGGCTTGGGTCCGGAGTACTTCATCCCGTCATGGAATCAATGGCTAGATACAATTGTTACTTATTCTAAACCAGAACGGCGAGACATGTCAACTTTCCCCGTCGTCGGGCAGTCTACGCCGGAGCGTCGAATGAACATGATTTTTCATGCTTATTTCCTGTCTGGTGTGGCAATTGGCGCAATATAGTTGAAATTTCATGTTTATTCCTCATGTTGAACACTCCGGAGCCGAAATATACGTGAAATTTCATGTTTATTCCTCCAGATGGGCGTTTCTCAGCAAAATGAACATGATTTTTCATGTTTAAGCCTGGCATAAAGACGCGATCCGCAAAAAGAAAATAACCTGCCGAACGATCCGACAGGTCCAACGTGAAAATATATTGAAAAAAAGGGGGTCACTCTGTATAGTAAAGAACTTGTTTTAAAGAACGATGTAAATAAGATTACAGTTTGATTACAAAAGTGGAAGCGTTATTTTGGAACTCTTGTTCCCCACGCATGTCGCTGATTATATTGAGTGTTCTCGTTTGGTTCTATTCTCCCTTATGATGAGACAGGAACTATCTCGAAAAGATCGATAGTCGAGCCTTTTAAAGAGCCACTCTTTGATTAGGGATCGATCATAAATCGAAAGTGTAAGTAGCTACGGCAGTCGTAAACCAGCTCTCGTTTAGACCGACAACATATACAGTGAAATCGTTGGAAGGAAGCGGTCCTGAATACTCGATAACGGTCTGCCGACTTGAAGCGAGCAAGCTGACATGTGGTTCATAGACAACAGTCTCTGCGTCGATCGCTGAGTCGAATCCGCCTTCACGAATGATGTAGTAAAGGGTCTTTACATCTTCCGTACTCTCTACCGTCAGCATAAAACCGCCGGCAATAAGGTACTGACCGTCCGGGTCAAGTCTGACGAGTAATGAGGGAGAACTCGTCTCATCCTCTGTCATGAACGGAATAACACAGACCAAGGACGGTCGCCCTTCTATGTCGCGCTCGAAGGCATAAAGCACGTAGGACGTATCCGGGGTCAATCCCGAGATGTCAAGGCTCGAGTCGATTCCGCCGCTAAGAGGCGCGAAACCGTGCCTGACGGCACCTGTCCCCTTTTCGATAGCGGCTGGCGTCGGTTGAGCGGCACCAGCAGGAAGAACCGCGTAATACACCGTTCCCGTGACGGACGCCCTTACGGGGAAGAACGCCGACGTTGTCCCGACTTCGGAAACCGTTACCGTCAAAGTTACCTCGTCGGGAGGAGTTGTCGGCTCCTCGGCATCGGTCTCGAACGAAACAGACTGAACCGAAGATTCCTTGCCGGACAAACTGCGTTCGAAGGCATAGAGCACGTAGGACGTGTCCGGAGTCAATCCCGAGATGTCAAGGCTCGAGTCGATTCCGCCGCTAAGCGGCGCGAAACCGTACCTGACGGCACCTGTCCCCGCTTCGATCGCGGCTGGCTTCGGTTGAGCGGCACCAGCAGGAAGAACCGCGTAATACACCGTTCCCGTGACGGACGCCCTTACGGGGAAGAACGCCGACGTTGTCCCGACTTCGGAAACCGTTACCGTCAAAGTTACCTCGTCAGGAGGAGTTGTCGGCTCCTCGGCATCGGTCTCGAACGTAACGGACTGAACCGAAGATTCCTTGCCGGACGAGCTACGTTCGAAGGCATAGAGCACGTAGGACGTATCCGGGGTCAATCCCGAGATGTCAAGGCTCGAGTCGATTCCGCCGCTAAGCGGCGCGAAACCGTGCCTGACGGCACCTGTCCCCTTTTCGATAGCGGTTGGCGTCGGTTGAGCGGCACCAGCAGGAAGAACCGCGTAATACACCGTTCCCGTGACGGACG
>Ga0065721_10051504_pt1 | contig 14421 bp, 8 predicted proteins | sample Mesricmetagenome_FD_59108 | JGI IMG/M metagenome (GOLD analysis project Ga0065721, IMG submission 59108) | Mesophilic microbial community from rice straw/compost enrichment Sample: eDNA_1 v2 (version 2) | ecosystem: Engineered > Solid waste > Grass > Composting > Bioreactor | place: USA: Davis... | reverse complement strand
AAACATTATATCAAACCCACCAAAAAATTGAATTATCTTGGGCATATTTTAATATTAATTAATCAAAGAATAATCATTAACCAAATTCTTTTCTATCATGACTGACCAAACAAAATTAGAACCTGATGTGGTTATCATTCCCAAGAGATCTTACGAAATCAAGCAATATCAAGATGAAATGGAAAAAGGTTGTTTTGATAATTTGGATAAATTCATATTAATATCAAAGCCATCGTCACTGAACTTTGCTTTGGAAATGGTGGCCAGTTTTGGACATATTGATTTGGTCAAAAAATTAATTAATGTTGGTGCTGACGTAAGTGCTGCCAATTATGCAGCGGTTAGAGCGGCCACCGTTAGTGGTTATCTGGATGTGATAAAATATTTTATGGAATCAGGATCAATTACTAACACATTATGTGATGAATTATTAGTTATTGCAACAGAAAATAATCGCATTGACATAATCAAATATATTTTGTTCGAAAATAATTTTGGTCATAATTTGGCCAATATTCATTATGAATATGACTTGCCACTTCGGACAGCCATCATGCAAGAAAATTTGGATATAATCAAATTGTTACTAAATCATGGTGCAGATCCAACATCTCTCAATAATTATCCAAAAATATTGGCCAAAAATACAAACAATCAAGCAATTATTGACTTGATTTGTGGGCTGGAGATATAAATTATAATCGATTCTTTGTTTATCCAATAATTTATTAATATCATTAATAAATTATTTGAATACTCAATATTGGCCCATAATTTCAGATCCCGTACTAGTACCAGAAACTCTGCCATTTGATGCGCCCGTACCACTTGATGCGCCCGTACCACTTGATGTGCCTGTGGAACTACCATTTGGCGGGCTGGCGGATGTACTGATGGATGTGCTAGTGGAAGTACCGGTGGAAGTACTGGCGGATGTGCCAGTTTTAGGTTTTTTGACATTTTGAACAAACAAAATTATTACAATTATCAACAAAATAACTAGTATAGCTATACCTAATCCATAAATAATTTTTCTGTAAGGAGTAAAATTTATTCTACCAATAAATGGTGTGGGTGCTGTGACGGGAGCTTGATTAATTTCGTCACCACAATAATAATCAAGAGTTGTGCGACTTATATTTAATTTGGTATGATGATCACGTAATTTGTGACAATCAACATGACATTTTTCATTGGCCATATCTTTTGTTTTATAAGCGCTTGGCACATGATAGCAACGATTATCTAAACACGCTGGGTACGTTTCTCCATTAAAAATGACGTAATCACTTGGCGGTAACAAACAGCCACAGTTACTGTCGCGCATATTCACATCGGAACAATATGTTCGCAAAATATTATCACAAGCTCCTGTATATTTTTTTCCAGCATGTGAACCACAATAGTCATCATAGGCTGGATTATTTGTACAACACTGTAATTCGGCAAATGATAATGGTCCCAAAATAAAGGCAAAAATTCCGTTGGGAAAAACAGGATTAGATTGATCTACCACTTGCAAGTTGCCCGTAGTTGTGCTTAACATAGAATTAAAAGTCACATGTTGTTCTTGTTGTGAATTGCTCGCATTTACCAAAATGAAATGATCACCAAATTTTAATGGTTCTAAATTACCGGATGGACTGATGGGAGTAATTGGTATAGGCGACATACCGGGTGACATATTAGGTGCAGTTCCATGTATTGTCAATATTCGCCAAATCGTAGAGTTTCCTGTGTTCGGAGTTAGTTGGACCAATGAATGAGATTGTCCTTGGGTATTCGTATTTGTCCAAACACTGTTAGTTGTACTAGCCAGCCGACGTAATCGAATTTCGGAACCATAATAAATTCGATCTTGGCTCGTGGAATTTGGATGTTCTATAATATAGGGATCCGCATTACTAATGGATCCCGGTCCAACCACAGGATATTGTGAATCGGTACTCACACCTGTGACCAAATAACTTTTGCCTCGGACCGCAGGCACGGTAATAAAAACAGTGTCTCCATAGTTAGCATATTTTTTATATTGTTCTGCTGATGTCAAATTTGTTTTGGAAGATGAGTGACCACCAGTAGTAAATATTTGTCCGCTTGTTAAAGTCATTATCTTATAATAAAATAAGAAGATAATTATTATTGACATAATAATTACCCAACAAAAATGTGTACTTGTTTTTAATTCATAATCAAATATACATGGAGAAAATATGTTTTTCATCATTCTTTTTTTGTTTGATTTGGAAATTTTTAATGGCTTGCAAAAAATCATCATGAGTCACCATACCGACATTTTGGATAAGTTCTGGATTTGTATCATCAAGTTCGTTGATTCTGATGAGAGAAGCCATGGATGCCATTTTGACGATTTGTTCAATGTCCGCACCACTATATCCATCAGTCAGACTAACTAATTGGTCAAAATCAATGGCACTCATTTTATTGTGTTGGGATAACATTTTGCTGTGAATCTTGAAAATTTCCAGACGCCCATTGGCATCGGGCAAATCGATTTTGACATGAATGCCAAAGCGCCCGGATCTTATGACTGCGGAATCCAATAATTCCAATCGGTTGGTGATACCAATGCAAATTAAGTTGTCAAAAAAGACCAATCCATCCATCTCTGCCAGAAATTGGTTGACGACAGAATTCCTGACAGGATTATGAGTGGATTCATCTCGTTTGGGCAAAATGGCGTCAATTTCATCAATGACTACCATAAAAGTGGGTGAATTTTCGCCCAATTGGTTCCAAGCTTCTTTGGCTGGCTTAAATATTTCCCTAATGTTTTTCTCCGATGAACCAACCCATTTACTAAAAATTTCCGGACCACAAACAAATTTAAAACGTTCACCTTCGCAATTTAATAACATACCCAAATTGCGTGCCAAAGTCGTTTTGCCAGTACCCGGAGGACCATATAAAATAATACCTTTCTCATTTTTTAATCCACGTTCCTTGAATTCTTTACGAAATTTTCCACGTGATAAACAAATAATGTTCACAACTTCCTCAAGTTCTTTACTAAGTCCTCCCAAATAATTTTTTAGTTTGGCTACGCTTCCTACAATTTCATTGACTGGTCCCGAAAGATGTTTTTTGGTCGAATTTTCAAACATGGTGAAATCCATTTTAGTATTGTCATTAATTTTACCACACTTGTCAGAATTGGGTGGCACTTTTTTGACAAAATCAATGTGTTCAACACTCAACGTACATTTTCCACCACCAAACTCAATAATAAATTCGTGACCAATGGCTGTTTTGTTAACGGTTTGTCTTATTATTTTTTCGAACTCGGTCAAATTAAATTGGCACAGTGTGATATCATTTTTAATTTTTTGGGTTATATTTTTTAAAACAAAACTAATTCGGTCAATGATCAAGGGTCTTCGGTTAGAAACAAACACAATTGGACTAGTTGATTCCAAAAAAATTTTAGTTTTGGCTGGATTCAGTTGGTAAAGTACGTTGTCACTAGATAATGGTTCCAAGTTACCAACAACCAAACCATATTTTTGGTTTGGACAATAAATAAATGATTGGTCTTTGATCAGATGTCGAATATTTTGTCTGATATATTGAATTAAATCCTTGGTATGAATGATATAATCATCCGGATGATAAGTAATACCTACCAGAGCTTTGATTTTAAAATGAAGTTTATCCACGGTAGTTATGGTATAAAATACGGAAGCTCTGTGAGTCTGTGAAATGACTCTTATTTGATCATCATTTTGTATCAAACAATAGCGATTGGCATAGCGCAAATTTGTATGATTTTTGATTTTAATTTTGAAAGTATATCTAATATTTTGATTATCATATCGGTATATATCGTTATGAAAGAAATGATGAGTTAGATTTTCTTTGAGCAAATCACTTAGTTCTTGCGCGGAAACAACAATAGGATAAATGTCCGGAACAATACGTGAATTGGATGATTCTGTTGATATCTCATCCAAATCAATATAGGCACATTCAACCAAGTGTGCCACAATGGCACTTGGTTCGATTTGAATTTCTTCGCCGTAAATAAGAATCTCACCATCAGGTTCATAATCAAATATAGTTTTGTTGGTAATTTTGCCCATGACCATGTCATCCAAGGTCAGCATGGTGAAACTCAAATAATATTTATCAAATGAAATATTTATTTTTTGTTTAGGTCTGACAATTTCCTTGTCCAACATTCTGATTAATATATGATCCAAATATTCTTTGGAAAAATTAATTGGCATAGTACATGAACTTGTAAGTTTGACAGACAAATGTTCAATCTCACTGACATCAGTATGGAAACTGGATGCCATAATTTGGTTATCCATAATATAACATTTCAGATCATGATATTGTTCGAGATTAAGAGCAATGTAATTATTTGGGTCTGGCATCATCCAATTATTATCAAATGGTTTAGTTTTGAATACATAATCTCCTAATTTGACATAAACCGATGGCAAATTGACATAAACACAATTATCTTTATCGTGTCGAATGATAATTTTAAGTACTTTGTTGAATTCTATTAGTTTGGTTCTCTTGAATGTATTTGATGCTTGTCTAGTGTCAGATGTGTTTCGTCCACGTTTTGGCATGATGGTCACAAATTCAAATAGGTATAATACTGAAAAGATTTTTTCAGTATTAAAAAGCACATCCATTTTTCAATTTTTTATATATGAAACACAATCATTCACAAAAGAGACACGAACATAATCAGCATCAAATATGACGAATATTTGAAACTTGAATATTGGCCATTTACATAAACAAAATACCATCATGGATTAGTTTAGTATTTATTTTTCGTGAAATTGTTAAATTTTCCCGCACCCGAACTTTTGATTGTCATTTTCTGGCAGAACCCAATTGTCATCAAATGACTTGTTTCGGTAAATAAAATATCCTATTTTAATGTGCTTTGACGGAATATTAGTGTGAACATAATTATTTAAATATTCATGATAATCAGGACGAACAATCACTCGGCACGGCATTTGAAAAATTTTGAGCAGCGATTTGACATTCGATGTGGTATGTGCAATATCAGAAAATGTGGTCGGACCATCAACGTCATCAACTTTGTTTTTTTGTTTTGTGTCAGAACCACATGTAGCATTCATTCCAACATCCATGATAACATTCATGATTTAAATTGTTGCTTGATAATTCCAGAAATTAATTAGATGAATTAACTAATTAATTTTTGGTTAATTGTGTATATGTGTTTATTATGCAAATTTTTCAGATGTTCAGGATATACTCTAATCTAAGACCCAAATCACACTTGATGAATATCAGTATTGGATAATATGACAATGATCAATAAAATAAACCATATTATCGGCATCACATGTGCCAATAAAGTTTGTTGGTCAATGTTTTTGCTATGAACCATGCTTTGACTTCTGAGTGTGGGTATTGGTGATATTTCATCTTTCGATTGGTTGTGCAATTCGATGCTCGAAGTTTCGCTGGTAAATGGTTTGGTGGTTTCGGAATCATTTTCCGAGATAGACTCTAAAGTTTCGCATTCCGTTTTTTCGGGGACTGGGTCGGTCTGAGAGACCATCTGATTCGATTTGTTGAGATCATCAAATGGTATCCATTTGCCTTCATCAAAAATATGAAGCCTGCTAAGAATAGATGTCTTGCGTGGCATATTTTTGCCAGATCCAATATCATTATATGGTGTCCACTTTCCTCCGCTATAAATATGAAGCACGCGGAGAATAGATGTTTTGCGTGACATCTTTTTGGCGGGTAAGATATTCTTTGCCCGGCTCATATGATTTAAAACATTGTTGGTTGTGAAGGTAGTCATGAAAAATGTTGTTGTTAGAGAAAATTAATAATCAACTGAATTGATAACTAATTTTCGAAAATTTATGAACTGTTTTTGCATTAAAAATTTCAATTTTTTTTTGTATTTGTTCTTGAGAAAATTCTGAGAATTAATAACATTTTAAGACCCTGGCGGATGGATCCAAAATTTCTTCCACCTGAAACTTAGGCAACCAATAATGAGGAATAAGAGCATCTCTGCCAGGATAAATTTGGTCAAAAATTCGACGGAAATAAAGTGCGTCTTTCGTCTTGGGAGAATTGTATGAGTATTCAATTTGATATAATTCCGCGTCAGAAATTTCTTGGTCGGCAACTTGCTGAATAGTTTGGGCCCAATTTAGGTGATCATTGGAAACAGCATCCGAGAATGCTTCTTTGCTCCGGTACAAAATTTTATCTGGTAAATATCCCTTAAAACTGTCACGTACAATTTGTTTTTCCATGTGATCTGGCCGATACATTAGCAATTCTGGATCAATGCGCATGATAAATTCTACATAATCAAAATCTAAAAAAGGCACACGCACTTCTAATCCGTGACCGGCCATGGTACGATCTGTCCGTTTATTATCAAACAAGTATAATTCCGAGAGTAACCTAACTGTTTCCTTATGAAATTGGTTAGCATCAGGAGCATCCCTAAAATAGCGATAACTACCATGAATTTCGTCCGAACCCTCGCCTGATAACAAGACTTTGATTTCAGTTTCCTGACTAATGTATTTAGCCAAGAGATGTTGTGGTGTGGAAGCACGAATGGTGGTAATATCATAAGTTTCGATAGTTCGAATAACATTTGGTAGCTCAGACAAACCTTGCGTCACGGAAAATGGCACTATATGATGATTTTTAATGCCCAAATATTTAACTACTTCTTTGGCGGCCTCCACGTCAGGACTACCTTCCACGCCAGTGGAAAAACAAACGATTTTTTCTGGTCCCAAAATTTTTGTGGCAATGGCCACAATCAAACTGGAATCTAACCCACCAGACAACAAAAATCCAATTGGTCGGTCAGCATATAATCTCTTGGCAACGGCCGTCGTCAATAATTCTTTAATTTTGGTCTGGATAAACAATCTGTCAGACAAATCAGGATTTGGTATCAAATGTCCATAATCATAGTATGGTGACATGGATAAACTCGCTAACAAATCACAATTTGTTAAATCAACTGTCATTAAATCGTTGGGTCTGACCTGTGAAACATACGACATGACTGAATGCAAAGCCTTAAGTTCTGAGGCGAATCCGAACAATTGTTTTTCCGAATGATAGCCAAAATAAAGTGGTCTCACACCATAACGATCACGCGCAGCATAAATAATAGATTTATTACGATCATATAAAATGGTGGCAAACTCTGCATCCAAATTTTGGCGAATCATAGTTTCAAAACCATTTTTTTGATATAATGGCAACAAAATTTCACAATCACATGTTGTTTTCATTTCGATATCATACTTTTGGGCCAGCTGAGTATAATTATATATTTCACCATTACAAACAACCACATTGCCAAGCTGATTAGTAAATGGTTGCAATCCAGCATCCGATTTGTCCATGATAGCCAACCTGGCAAATCCGAAAAAAATTTGCACTTGCTCACCCGAATTAACAACACAATGTGATTGTCTATCAGGTCCACGGGCATCCAGTTGGGATAAACATTTGAGAGCTTGTACTTGGTCAATGGACCGACCACCAAATTGAATTAAACAAATAATACCACACATAATAATGTTATCTGAGCAAATTACTTTAAGTTCAAAATATATTGGAATTTATCCCTAGTTTATTCACAGAATAATTTCAGTATCAATTTTTATTGATATTGAAATGAAAGTGATTGTCGAAAATACTTCTTCCACAAAATTATTCGTAACTGATCATATAAAATTGGTGATTAATCAATGAAAGTTTTTTGGTGACAAATTTTTTAACATCATAGTGGAAAGTTAAAACATGGGAACTGGGTCCTGGCTCCAAACATTTAATAATCAAAACGCCTGTCTTTTTTGGTTCGATTTTGATTTTGAGAATGTTATTCCTAATACAAGTCCTAACCGTGCCTTCATCAAAAATCATACATGTTTCCTTTCCATTAACGTGATTGACAAATTTCCAATCAATTTTATCAATTGTGACAACAACCACACGATTTTTTTCAATTACTCCATCAAAAAATGTTGGGTCAAAAGTTTTATGGAGTTCCAAACAAATTTGTTCATAATAACTACTAATTTTCTTGGTAAATTCCAAATCTGGTTCATTTTCCAATTTTTCTCCTTCCGTAATTAAATGAGTTTTATTGACGGTATTGGTAATTAGTTCGGAACTGAATGATTCAAGCTTTTTGATTTCAATAAAGATACGTTTTTTGAAGTACATAATCAAAATATTTTTAAATAGTTCCATTTGCCGAACAGTACGGTCAACTGCACATATAATATTTGAAACTGGATAAACCTCATCAATAGTCGATAAATGTGACATCATTTTTGCAGCCTCTTCATTCATCTTGATGTATACTTCCTTTTGTTCTTTCAGTAACTTAATTTTTTCACGCAAAGTGGACTTTTCTTTGTCCAAAAATTTTTTCAAAGAAACCACCTGATGATCCGGATGATCATTTTGTTGACAAAACTCACATATTACTTTACCTGACATTTGACAATCCTCCTGCACACAAACTCGATCAAATTTACTATGACCTCTTTTTGGACAAGCTTGGCTAAAATTCATTCCTAGCACATATGATTCGGCTTTATGCATTGCTGGTTCTCCAATTTTATGGATAATATCAAAGCAATTTTGACACACATAAATTTTGCATTGATAACAAATTATTTCTGGTGGTACATTTTGACAATATTGACAAACCATGTCCATATTGACATTGTTTGCATCATCTCCATGTGTGGAAGTTGTTGTAGCACTTGATGTAACACCATCTATGTTTGCCATTTCGGAAGATATCACGTCAGTGTCAGCATCGGTATCACCATCAGTTATTTCATTTGGAACATTAGCAGTTTCGACACAACTAATAATGGTGGCAGGAGCACTGGCAATTAAATCAGACAAATCATTGGTCGCAGTGTCTCTGGTGAAAACGGACATATCATTTGGTACGGATTTATCATCAACTAATCCCAAAATTTTATAATGGATGGAAAATTCATTGCTGGGTGGTACCAAATTATACAAATTGCAATGTGGACACTTAATAACAAGTTGGTCGGCGGTCAAAATTTGACCCAAACAAGCGTCACATACCACGTGCCGACAATTCGTCAAGATTCTTGGAATATGTTTTTCCAAGTCATATTTATTAAAACAAAGTCCGCAATTTGACATGTGTATATTTGTGTGTTTGTGTTGTGAATGATTTTGATTTGATAATAAATGTTACATATTATTAAATCGAATAAGGAATTTTTTATTCAATTTTTTTATGTGTGTCCAAAAATATATTGAAATTTGATCAGTTCTCATTCAGATGCATTTGTTTAATTTTTTCCACGTAAGCCAATTGTTCTTCCATACTAATGAATGGACTCACATTTTCCCTGATTTTGGTACTGTCGTATTCTATTGGACTTATGATTTTTAGGCGGACCAGTTGCAAATAACAAGTACTAGCTACTTCGTTAAGAAAATCATCAGAATATTCAATATTACCATAGTAACTGACATTTAAGTGAATGGTTTGATTTTGATATAGAAGTTTAACATTAGCATCAACCACAAATTCGTTCTCGGTTTCTTTGACAAAGATTAATTTCACGCCAACTATTTTGATTAATTTTTTGTTGGTCGGCAGCAGATCATTCCAGTCACGAATATTTTCTTTGATATATTTCAAATATTTTTTATCTTTGCGCTGGTTATATGGATTGGGATATCTGGTGGTAACTGGTTTTGTGGCGATATTAAATAAATATTTGGGTTGGTAATATTCATTTGTGATTAGTTTTACGAGTTCCAGACCCGTTGGCAAATCATCATTATTGGAGTCGGAAAAAGAATCGGTGTGACTCAGACTCTGATAATTTTCTAGCAGTTTGTTTTGGGGTGTCTGGTTAGTTTGATTTTTTTGATCGACTTTACTACAGGGAATATGATTGTATAGCAACATGGATCTTACTTTGTCGCGATCATCTAATATTTTTTTTTCGGTGGCACTGAATGTATCTGAGTGGACGACTTTAACATTGGTAACGATCAAATAAATAATTAAGATCACTAACAAAAAAATTATTAATTTCATGATTGTTAGATTGTTATATTTTAATGTGAGATAATCTCTTGTTAGATTTATTCATATTCTCCCTCTTGGGCATAATCTTCGTCTTCCTCAGCATAATAATCACCTTCGATATCTAATGCCTCGGCTTCTTCTTTTAGATCTTCCAATTCTTCTTGTTGTTCCGGAGTCAGTTCAATAATGTCAGGCGCAGTATCATCCAATAATTCTTCAATTTCTTTGGATTGTTGTAATCCTTGCCCTTTCTTCATTAAATCAATCGTTACCTCCGATCCATACAATAAATAATGAAATCTTTTCAGATCCATCGTATTTTTATATGGATCAATGTTATACACACTGTAAATGTAGACAATAATTTCCACAAACATTTGCGAGATATTGACCTTGGTATTTTTTTCCAAATTACTCTCCAACAAATTAATTAATTCATCTACCAAATAATAAAACATGATGTTACTGGCCACATCATAATAATTGATTAAATTGGCATTGACCACCAAACGTTCCGGATTCAAATGATCTTCCGATAATCTTACATTGGTCTCGGTCCAATTAACTGGTTCGTAATAAAAATTATTCCGCAAAACATTCCATACATAAAAAACATCATTGTTATCACCCATATTCAAATTACTAATTATTTTGGCATATTTGCTGACTAATTTATCCACAGTTTGTGTTATTAATAAGGGCACTATTTCAGTTTCATCTGGTGGCTGATAATTTTTGATTTTATATAAGATCAGACTGAATTTGTCAATAATGGCTTTAGTTTTGGCAATGTGTTGTCTGATCAAATTATCCAGAATTTGATAATAATTTTCATTAATATCTTTAATATATTTTTGATTTTGCAAAAACATATATTCCACATCAATATATTGGGTTTCGTAACCTAAAATTTGTAATCTTTTTCGAATACTGGGACTAATAATTAAGTAAGCATAATTTTTATCTAATTTAACGTAGTCCTTGTGTTTTTCCTTATAACCCAATAATTTCAAAGTGACTGCATCATAAAAGATATCGATTTGAGTTTTGTTGTCACGATAATAATAAACATCTGTAATAAAAAATGGATGTTGTTCTCTGAATTTGATACGATCATCTTTTTCGCTTAAAATAATTGGATCATTCAGGAGACTGCCATCGTAATTATGATTAACAACGTAAACATTTTCTTTCAAATAAACTGGATACTTATCAATATCCAAATTCGTATCGGAACCAATATGCGATTCCAATAGCGCGATCAAATTATCAATATGTTTCGTCATTTGTCCATATAATTGGCCATTCGTATCATTTTTGTATTCTTGAATTAAATCATTGACAACTTGTTCATTTTGTTTAAGACGTTCAATATTTAATAAATGCTGCTCCTCTGAATGTCTAATTTGTTCCTGAATTTTTTCATTTTCCAAACGATCTAAATTATGTGTTAATTCATCCAATTCTTCCCGTGTGTATTTTTCTCCAAGTTTTCTATGGCAAATCGTACAAACAAATTGTCCATCCTTTCCGACAAAATCATGAACTGTGCCTTGAATACATCTTCGATTAGCAATAATATTCATGTCATAATAATAAGTTTCGGTGAATCTATCAATATCACCGGTCACTTGCTCCCCAGTTTCCCCACATATTCGGCAAACAATTTTTTTATCTTTGGCTACCCAATTATGATAGGAACCGAATGGACAATTTGTAAGATCAGTTATTTTGGTGGTGATTGGATAAATAATTTTGTCCATAGTTTCAAAATTAATGCCAATGCCAACTTTAAAAGTGGGTATTTTTCTGGGCGTGATAATTATTTCGATAGGATTTTCAATGGAATAAGTTTTAACTTTCTCAAACATTTTCATGGCGACTTCATCTTTTTGGTCGGAATATTGAAATTGATTTCTCTTCAATAATTCAAAAATTTTACTATCACGATAAGTAGTATTTAATTGACTATAAAATTTGCTGCTGGTCAATAAATAAGCATAATCATTGGGCATTTTGCCAGCATCTAAGGAGATACTATTTAGTAAATGAACGAAGGAATTAATGATATTTTTTTGTGACACCGGGTTAAAACTTTTGCTAGTGGTTGACGGAAAATACCACAATTTGTATTTGATGAGGAAATAGGCCATAGTATATATCAAATAACACAGCACGGGAAAATAGGTAATTGGAACAGTTTCCATATCATTAATGTTTTTCTTGATAAGTAAGTCGCCGAACAGTTTGGGTCCATATTTCAAATAAACATAAATATTCGCGATTTTATCCGTGCTCATCATGACGATTTGGGAGCCATTCAATTCCACTATGAATATAAGTATAAAATACAACAATATATTATTATTTTTGAGTCGGTTGATCTCGATTTCATACGGAGTACTATCCGAAGAAAATTCCAAAATATTATCACTTAATTCAAAATAATGAACACTGTCCAAATTTTTATCGATGTGAAATTTCCTGGCGAAAAAATCTTGTCGTTCCTCTTCGCTTTGGGTCTTTTTTAGGTTGACACTGTTATGTTTGAGAATAATATCCAATATGTTTTTGACAAGAGCCTTGCGTTTTTGTTTAATAGGTGTATTTGATCCAACTAGCATGTTAGTGGATGTAATAAATGCCACACGATTTATTAAGGTATCCAAATATCTAATAATTTTTGGATATTTACTATATTCACTTATTTCTTCTAGTGGAATGTTAATGGGTACATACGCTGTCACAAATTTTTGAGTATTATTATCAAAAGTACCATCTTCCACAAATTTTTTGACAGGTAGCAATTGACTACAAATCTTACAAACATAATCTAATTCTGTGGTCTCAATGGCATACTTGGCCATGAAATTCATGACAGCCACATTGTATTGGTTGAGATTTTCTTTCCGAATTTTCAGAAGCTCATTCCATTCAATTTCGTGCTTGCATTTATTTTCAATTGCCAAGATGGCCTTGGCATCTTTGGTCTCTGCATCTTTGGAATAAGCTTCAAATTCAAAATATGATTGTAAATGTTTGGGATTTATCATGTCAACCTTGATAACGAAACTGGATTCTCTCGCATAGGGAGTAAATTCAGGCATGGGAATTTTGTCTTTGGCGAGAATGGGCGTAATTAGACTGGAACGTGGCTCAATATTTTTGAGATATTCTCTGATAATTAATTCTTGTTTCTCATCCGGTTTCAAAAAAACTCGAGTCACATTGGAAAATAATTCAACCAATAATGCCATTTTGAACATGGATAAATCAATATTCTCACCAACCAACTTAATTAATTTTTTATTAAGGGCTGATATAATTTTGTCATAAATCGATGCATTCATCAGACGAATAATTTCTTGGAAATGATAAGATTTAACATTTTCGTAGGTACTAATGTGAAATTCATCCAATTCGATATCATATATCCAATAAATGATTTTGTTTACGATTTCAGGGTTATTCTTTTTGACCTCATCAAAGTTATGATATAACTCGAATTTTGGCGTGCGTGCCAAAGTAATAGTGTTAATGTAGAAATGCCTAAAAATTTTCATCATCATTTTGTAACCATTATCAGTTTTATATGTGACAACTTTATCATTTTTCTGATATTTGATTTTAATATTTCTGACATTCACAAGATTTTCTTTCTTGACACACTGTTCGGGTCCATCAGTTATGGGTCCAACTGCTAAGCCGACAAGATTAATCATATCATCTTCCACTCTCGTGTGGATATCAACTTCTAAATTTTTCATTTGTGTCTCGTGTTCCATATTACTGTATCTAATGACATTAAGTGGTCTGTCCGTGTGAATATATATACTGGTACCATATTTTTGAAAATCTCGAAAATTAAAGTAGGCATGATTCAATATTTCCAACAATTCTAAATAATACTCGTTCCCTTCAATGGCTCGGCGTCCCTGATTCCGAATTTTATTCAGGACACGAACCTCGTCCAAATAATTATGCAGAACGGCTTTTCGATAGGACATGGGATTTTGGAAATATTTTTTGATATCATTTTGTAGTTCGGGATTATTTTTCAAGTTATCTGAATAATAGTCGGAAATGGCATCAATTTTGTTCACAATTAATTGGGCACGAGTATTTTCCTTCTTTTTTCGTTGCTGGTAAAGGAGTGCCATTTGAATATTCTTGGCATTACTAGTGCTAACGAATGGAATAATTTTTTTGTCTCCTTCAACATCTAATTTTTCCGAATCACGATGATATCTCAAAAAATCATCCACCACCGGAATAATAAATTGGAACTGTAATAAATTGTT
>Ga0065721_10051503_pt1 | contig 14422 bp, 13 predicted proteins | sample Mesricmetagenome_FD_59108 | JGI IMG/M metagenome (GOLD analysis project Ga0065721, IMG submission 59108) | Mesophilic microbial community from rice straw/compost enrichment Sample: eDNA_1 v2 (version 2) | ecosystem: Engineered > Solid waste > Grass > Composting > Bioreactor | place: USA: Davis... | reverse complement strand
GCAGACCTCTTCTTTCCAGGCTGCCTGATTTATGGCCTTCCACGTATCTCCGGCGGCGCTGGACATAAGCACGCCGCGGCCGCTCATAATGGTTGACTGGAAAACCTGCCTAAGGGAGAAGGCCGATGAGAGCACTCACACGACTCGAGGACTATCTTGAGAACGCGCCGATGAAGACGAAGATCGCGATCGCTGCGGCAGGCACTCTGATGGCCGCGCTGGTGGCCACACAGACGCTTCCGTCCGCCGCCCATGCATCCGAACTTCACCCGCAAAGAACGGCTCCTATCGTCCAGCACACGGGCACCACAGCGGCATCCGATCTTGTCGGCCGCGACCGCAACATCGATCCTGTCCGCATGGCCCCGATCGTCCAGCACAGCTCCACTCCCTACAAGTCGGACGAGAAGGACAGGGCTCTGGCCATCGAGCGTCTCCGTCCCCTTCCGGCAACGACTGTGTCCGACATCGGCACCGTGAACAAGCTGAACGAGCGCACGCGGGACATGCTTCGCGACGCCAACGAGATCGCCACCCGCTTCCACGAATCCAAGGCATGGACGGGAGACATGTTCACTCCCGAGCAGAAGGCGAAGAACATCGCCCAGGCCTTCATGCTGGCACAGATGAGGGCTGATCACCCGGAGGAGAAGAAGCTCGACGGCTACGTGTTGAAGCTCAGGGAGGACATTCCCGAGAACCGTGTCGTCAACAACATCATCGCGGACGTGAACTTCAAGCGCGAGACGCTGAGGAATGCGACGCTCGAACTTGGCGCTCTCGTCGAGGCGATGAAGGACAACAGGCTCGAGGATGTCGAGAAGCACCGCTTCATGATGGAGACGCTTCTCAAGGATGCAAGCTACGCCATGAACGACAGCACCGACTGGTCGATGAAGGCTGGCCGCGAACTCGACCGTTAAGGCCCTTGATCGGCTATCGCATCAGCGTCATCCTTGAGGAACTCGACTGCGGTGCCCTCATGAGAGCTGTACCTTGCCGCTGCGGACGCGGGCGAGTCTAAGAACCCATCAGCGGAAGAGAGCGATCTCTTGGAAGGCATCGTCCAGCAGGCGGTGCCTTCCTGCATTTGAACCCACATGAAGCAAAAAGGGAGCGCTGACGTGGCGCTCCCTTCGTCCCCTGTCCTATAGGACTTCTGTCATCCCCGGGTGAGGGATGGAAAGGGTCGAACCCTTCGCTCCGGTGGAAACGCCGCCACATGAGCCGCAATTCCTCGCCCGTCAGTCGCCCACGTCTGCAGTCGTCGAGCTGTTTAGACTCCGATGCCGTCCCCGGAGCTGCCGGCAATGGATCCCACTGGTTCCTCAACATCAGAGTGATCCAATGGTGAAGACGCATCGGCGGGAGGTCAACAGCCTTAGTATGCGCCGCGGCGGAAAAGCACTGCAGGTACCGTCTTGAGGATGATGACAATGTCATGCCATGGCGACCAGTTGGCCACGTACCAGGCGTCAAGGCTGACGCGCTGCGCATAGGTGGTGTCGCTCCGTCCGCTCACCTGCCACAGACCCGTGATCCCCGGCCGCACCCTCTTGTAGCGTTCCGCCTCCGATCCGTACTGCTCCATCTCTGCAAGCGTCACTGGCCGCGGCCCCACGAGGGACATGTCGCCGATGAGCACGTTGACAAACTGGGGGAGCTCGTCGAGTCCTGTCTTGCGCAGGAATCGGCCTATCCGCGTGACACGGGGATCATTGCGAAGCTTCCTTGTCGTCTCCCACTCCTCCCTGGCTGCCGCATCCGTTTCAAGGAGGTCGGCAAGCTGGCGCTCGGAGTCGGCCTTCATGGACCTGAACTTCAGACAGTCGAACATCCGCCCGCCCTCTCCCACCCGGCGGTGGCCATAGATGGCAGGTCCGCCATCAAGCTTCACCAGGAGTCCGATGGCGATCATGGGGATGAAGAGAGCAGCAAGAGCGCTGGCGGAAAGGACCAGGTCGAAAGCCCTTTTTGCTCCGCGCGCCAGTCCGGGCACGGCATCCGTCGGCTCCACGAAGAGAAGGGCCTCCTCCCCAAGCACGTACTGCACAGTCATGCCTGCTGGAAGCCCCATCGCAGGAGGCATCACCATGACGGAAGCACCCGAAAGCCTGAGATCGGAAGCAAGAGCGCTTTCCTGCTCGTCCCGTCCCGAAAGAGCCACGAGGACAACGTCCGCACCTGCAGCGGCCATGCGCGACCCGACCTCCCCGGCCGTGGAGGGGCGCAACTCGCCCACGACCGAATATCCAAGATGGCGGTCGGCGGAAAGGAAGGACCGGGCATGACGAGCGTGTTCGGGATGTCCGACTATCAGGACACGCGATATGCCAATGCCGTGACGGCGGGCGAGAGCCTTTATGGCATGCCGCAAGGCCATGATCGTGAAGGGCGCGATGGCCCATGTGGCGCAGGTGAGAAGCCGCGAGACGTCCGCGCGCCCGGAGTAGAGGAGAAAGCCCTCGACGAGCAGGGCGAGCAGGCTTGCCCGCATGACTTCCTGGGACTCGCTCCAGAACGGCATGCGGCGGCTGTAGTGGCCGCGCAGGAAGAACCACGCAGACAGGCCTGCCATGACGGCCGCCATCGGCCCAGCACGCTCGGTCACAAGTCTTCCGGCTGCCTCGTACCCCGAACCGACTGCTGCGTAGGCGGCGGTGATCAGCATGAAGGAGAGTGCGGCCGCAAGGGCAACACCTACCATGTCTGCGGCGGCCGTCAGCGCGACTGGCAGCCGGGCGCAGGTTCTGCTGTCGGTCATTGCCGACGGGGAGCTTGTTTCAATGGAGGCCATGTGAAGAACCGTTCAGGAAGTGTTAACCTAGAGGGTCAGCCACACATCATTGCTCGTCAAGGATTCGTAAGGGCCCTATTTCCACGGCGTTCCGCCGAGAGCGCGAATCCTGTTGACGAGTTCCCGAGAAGGCTCGCGTCTCGCTGCTTCACTTTTCACATTTTTGGTAAACGCCGAAACCGCACGGAACACAGAAAGAGGATCCCTGCTGTCGATCAGGGTCTTTGCGGCCCACGCACAGGCGCACAGCAGCGCCTCTCCTGCTGGAAGGTGACGCCACGCGATGAAGAGCTTGTTGGCGTACATGCGCTCCACGACGTCCTTGCGGACGAGACGCCCTCCTTCCGCCTTCATATGCGTGACGGTGAACGTAGGGTCATAGGAGATGCGATAGCCGGCCTTGATGAGGCGGAAGCTGAGTTCGAACTCCTCCATCCCATAGAAGAAGCTTTCCGGATACATGCCCACCTTGTCGAGCGCGGACCTGCGCAGAGCGTGGCCGACCCCGATGAACCGAAAGGTATCGAAGAGCTTGTGGCGCAGCAGTGTCTTGTCCGTGTGCGGAAACTCGATCGGATCGGATGCGCCCTTCTCGCGCATCCAGCTCCTGAATGCGACAGCGCCGAGATCAGGCTCGGCATCGAAGCGGGCGAGCAGGCGATCATAGAGATCGGCATCCCCTTCCAGCAGGGCGTCGTCATCGAGGAACACGAGGATGTCGCCCTCTGCCTGCACTATGCCTGCATTGCGGCCGCCTGTGACACCCCGGTTGCTGTCGAGGGTGATGCAGACGCGCCGCGGGAAAGCCGGGAAGGCTTCGAGCATCTTCTCTCTGACGACGCCATCGGCGTTGTTGTCGATGAGGATGATCTGGTGGTCGGCCCGATCTCCCACAATCCGATGCAGCCTCTCGAGCGTCGCCGGAAGAGCGTCGTCGCGCCGATATGTCAGGATGATGGTCGAAATGCGCGGCTTGAAAGACTGCATCGGAAACTCCAAGTGGTTTCCAATGCTCCGCGCCGGACGCCAGCCTCGTCAAGGACTCAAAGGCGATTCCTTCCCGCCGCCCGTCACAGTGAACTGGCGCTCTGCTTTCTTCGCATGTTTATCCTCGACGGATGTTGAGCAGTTTGGATGGTGGGGCTATCCTGGTTCCGTATCCATCTTCTCAGGGAATTTTGAAATGAGGGTAGCCGATCTCGGCGGCAAGTATGATGTCGTCGTCATAGGATCAGGGTTTGGATCCTTGTTCATGATCGAGACCTACCGCAAGCGCTTTCCGGCGGCACGCATCGCTGTCATCGAGCGAGGGACATACCGGAACCATTCATGGCAGATCGAGAACAAGCGGAACACCGATCTCGACACCAGACATCTCCATCGTACAGGCGCTGGGGAAAAGCCGTGGAACTACACGATGGGTTTTGGAGGCGGTCTTAACTGCTGGTGGGGGCAGACGCCGCGCTTCCACCCGTCGGATTTCCAGACTCATAGCCTGTACGGCAAGGGCATAGACTGGCCGATGACTTATGACGATCTGGAGGAGAGCTATTGCCTCGCTGAAGAACGCATGAACATCGCAGGAGATACTTCGATGGCGGCAATCCTACCGAGATCGAGGGATTTCCCTCTTCCGGCCCATCGTCTGACATCAATCGACAGGCTGATGATCGCGCGCCAGCCTGATCTCCACGTGCCGATATCCACGGCGAGAGCCTCTCGTCCCACCGATGACCGTGGGCAGTGCTGCTCTTCAGCGAAATGCAACCTCTGCCCGGTGGATGCGAAGTTCTCGATCCACAATGGCTTTGCCCGGCTGCTGGAGGAAGACGGCATCGACATCCTGCTCGATGCCGAAGCCAGGTTCATTGACCACTCGAGTGGATCAGCGAAAGGTGTCAGCTACCTTCATGAAGGTCGGCTAAAGGCCGTCGAAGCCGAATTGGTGGTGCTCGGCGCGAACGGGATACACTCGCCGGCAATCCTGTTGAGATCCGGTATAGACGATGAATGGGTCGGACGCGGCATCCATGAGCAGCATTCCGTCCAGTACGAGGCGTTCCTGGATGGTCTCGATAATTTCGATGGAGGCACGGTAACCACCTCGCTCAATTATGCGATGTACGACGGTGATTTCCGAACCAGGCACGGCGGCGCACTTCTCTACTTTGAAAACAGATGGTCCTTCGGCCTGCGTCCTGAGCCCGGGAAATGGCGGATGACGCTTCCCATCTGGGTGTCGATCGAAGATCTTCCGAGCGCTGAAAACAGGGTGACACTCGATGAGGATGGCAACCCGGGGATTTCACACAAGGTGATCTCGGAGTATGCGCTGGGCGGCGCTAAAATGGTTGAGGATCAGATTGCGCGGCTGCTGGGGCCTCTGCCCGTCGAATCCCTACACTATCGCGGCATCGCTGATACCGCGTCGCATATCCAGGGCTCTGTGAGAATGGGGCGGAGCAACGAGGATTCCGTTGTTGACGGAGGTTTGATCCACCACGGTATCAGGAACCTGATGATTGTCGGCAGCGGAGTCATTCCTACGAGCAGTTGCGCCAATCCAAGTCTTACGACAGCAGCGCTCTCCATCTACGCCACTAATCGACTTTGAAAGATACCAGCATGCTCAAGAGAAGAGACGTCGTAGTGCTTCCAATCCTAGCCGGAGCGACGTATGCCGCAGGAACATTGGCTTCACGCCAGGGCAACGAGCTGGAACGCCGTGCAGTTGAGGGAACAATAGGAGAAGGCAACTTCGCACACCTGGTCCTCAAATCACTGAGGAAGACGGTTTCGCCGGATGTCATGCCAGAGCATACGATTGGCCTTATTGACCTCGCAAGGCGGGATTTTCCGTGGATCATGCATCCTCACACCAGGATCGCAGACTTTGATAGAAAGCTTTGCACGGAGTTTATCTTGAACTCCAACCTAATCGATTTCGAATACGACATCGAATCCTATGCATTCATCGAAGCCGCTGGTGCTTGCCAGCCTTTCATCGCGAACGTTTAACCTGGATCAGCAACACCATGGAAACCAAAAACCTTACGTATATGCCAAGGATGGATGTCCTCCGTTTTATCGCCGCAGCGATAGTAATCGTATATCATGTCTACGAATGGGGACCAAAATGGGATGGGAAGTACATTCCCGACATTTGGAACCTGATCTTCATCCGAGGCTCAGCGGGCGTCTCGCTGTTCATGGTCATGTCTGGATATCTGATGGCACAGATATTCATGAAGTACCCCCACGCAACATACAGGGAATTTATAATCAACAGGTTTGTTCGTGTGGCACCGCTAGGATTGCTTCTGCTACTCGGAGGAATCGCAGCGAATGACGGAGGAGATGTTTCACGCAAGGTAATTTCGGCGCTTACACTGCAGTTCAATGTTGATCGTTCGGGCATGATCGCCCCGCTGTGGACCATCGCAACCGAATTTCAATTTTATCTCGTCGTCCCATTTCTTGCGGCAATGGTTGCGAGATCAGGACTTTCGACACTGGTTAAGCTCACCATTTTTATAGGTGTGTTCCGGATTCTTCTGATGGTTCATACCATGCGCAACGAAGACTTCGCGTTTAACACCGCGTATTATTCCTTAATCGGAAGATTTGATCAGTTCGCACTCGGTATGATCCTCGCATATCTGCCTCTAAACTGGTCGAAACTATTTAGAAATCCGATCCACGTAGTAGGCTCGGTCATTATGCTCATGCTGCTGTTCTTCGGCGCTGCCGTTAATCCCTGGTGGGACAGGAACTTGTTCCAGGTGCTCATACAATCGGGTTACCTGACGGCTGAAGGAATCGCGTGCGGCTACTTCATGCTGGCTTTTATGAATACCTCCATTAAAATCCCTTTCGAGAGGCAGTTGGCATATTTGGGTGCCGCATCCTATTCAATGTATCTCCTTCATGAGATCATCGTGAGGCAGTATCTGGCGTTGTTCCCCGCCAATCTTATCGGACTGAGGATTGATGCGATCCTCATCATCCTTCCGGTAGTGACTGCAGTCTCTGTTTTCAGCTATGAATTCTTCGAGAAGCCGTTCCTCTCGTTCCGGAAGGAATACAGCAAGTCGCCGCAGCAATAGCATTGGCATTCAATCCGATGAACGGGAATAACAACAAAAGAGACTGGCGGCCCTTCATTAGCCGCCAGTCTCTTTTCATAGTCCGCTCTTCATTCAATCGATGAGGTATTTTGACCGTGCCCGGCAGGGTGTGGTCAGCTCCATTAACTTGAAGCACGACAGGCAGCTATTAACGCCCATAGGCCCATCATCAATAGCATTGTTGAATTCCGGCTCGTCCATGACTCCTCGAGCAGGCGCAGGGCTGCTGGGCAGACCGCACTGTCGCATGGTGTCCTTCGTGAAAGCTGTAGTAGGTGCGGGCTCTACGATCCATACCTTTGCCAACCTTCGCTTCAAAGCGAACAAGAACTGCATTCCACCGCCCCAAACGTAGTCGGCGGCCGCGCCTTCCTTCCAACGCGCCCTTTTCAGGACGCCGATCCGCGGAATGATGCGTCGGCCTGTGATCTCGTTGCGAGAAAGCAGGCTGTCGGAGCCAAAGTCCAGGCTGTGACCGATGGATGTGAAGAAGCTCGCCTCCTCGGCGGTCGGGAATTGCGTCAGACGTGCTGCCGTCAGGACTGCCGCCGCCTTCGTGGCAGATGACCCTACCTCAAACATCCGGACGTATCCGATCCATCTTGCGGCATACACCATGATGGCGTCCTGCAAGCTCGCGAGGCGAGGCTCGTCACGCAACTCCTCAACCCGGGAAGCCGTGTCGGCGGCAAGGATTGGATCCCCGTTGTCGTCATATCCCAGAACCGTTCCATGGTGCGCGCGGCATGTATCCTCGAAGACGTCGACCGCATTGAAGATCGAGGCTGCTAGCCAGTCGTGGCTGCTGCAGTCGTAGATCAACCCCTCAAGATCGTGCCCCGAGAGACGTCGGTATCCGCCAAGTCCGCGTAGCGCCATGTAAAGGCCGGTTACATGAGGCCGCACCTCTTCACCTCTTATGGAAAGCTCCAACGCCTCCTGAATCTGACCGGCCCAGCCGACATCGACCACAGAGACGTGACGCTGTGACATGAACCCGCACTTCCGCAGGTGTTTCAGAAGCGAACTCCTTTTCGCCCTGGTATCGAGGGTGAAAATCTCCTGAAGGAATGGATCTTCAGTCATCCGATGGAATCGCGGATCCGTCGCGTAGTCCACTTCCTCGTCGAGTGAAGAGAAGCCAAACGACCTTGCACGTGTGGATGCAGCCTCGTCATCGAGTCCGAACGGTGCCATCAGAGCCTTCAGCTTGCGGCTCTCGCCGTTCCATTGGGCCATGAAGGCTTCCCGGAGGCCGTAGGTGGTTGACGACGCCTTCGCGACGGACTTCCTCGACACGTATAGATACTGCGCGAGGGGGAAGGTGCCATCATCGAAAAGCTCGTATAGCTTCATTGGCAAGTAGCCGTCGCGAGCCATGAACCAGACGCTATCAACGTCTAGGCCCTTTGATCGCTCTGCGACCTCGAGCGCGAACTGGCACAGCACCGGTGCCACAGCGGCCGCTATCCGGTGAGAAAGCTTCGAACCGTCCAAAGCCGTACAGGCGGCATCATGCGCCGCCAAGCCGACCTTGTTGCCACTGGTCTGTGCGGAAAGATCTCTCCTATAGCGTTCATGATGCGCGGCAGCATCGTAGTGGAAGGCCCTAATACCCTTGTCCTCAGCCGCCACGTAGTCGCTGGCATGGTTGTCGCCGATGTGAACGATGTCGGTCGGCTTCAGACCGAACCGCTGAAGGACGATGTCGTAGAGCTTGCCTGACGCCTTGGTCGCGCTGTAGTCGGACGATACGAACAGATTGTCGGTGGCGAAAATGTCATCGGCTCCGATCTTTCGAAGCAGGGACAGGATGGTCTCCCTTGAATGGTACATGTCCGAAACGGCGGCTATGCGCACGCCGGCCGACGCGAGCTGTCTGGCAACCTTCACCATCCTCTCGTCTGGGAAGACACAGTCAAGTTCGAGCCGGATCTCGTCCGACAGGGCGAACTCAACTTCCATCAGGACGATATCATAATCTGCTCCCGTGACGGACGAGATCTCGGCGGCGAAGCGGCGGCCGAGATCAGAGAAGCGGTATTCGCCATCGGCACCGGATGCAAATGTCTCGTCGCGCAGAAGCTGCACAGCCCTCTCCCTGGCCGAGAGCACGGTGGTCGGGTCAAGATAGAGTGCGGAGGCAACCTTCCTGCAGGTCTGGAGAATGATCGTCTCCGGGCTGCAGATACGGTGTAGCAGGGTGTCGAACACGTCGAACGTCGCCAGTGACTTGCCAAGCGCCATCGCCGTGAACTCTGAGATCCTGTCGGAACCCGTGGACATAATTAATTTCCTCATAAGTAGCGTTAGCGCCGCAGGATCTTCTTGACGATGGGGGCAAGTTTCCGCTTTACGCCACGCGCCTTGCGGGCGGCGGGTACAAGGTACCCGAGCAGCCTGTTGGTCATGTCAACGACACCCGAGTTATAGCCCTTGGTTAGCAGTGTGTTCCTCCCACTTGCCACCAGTCCGGCCACGAGCGCATATCGCCTGTCGTCAAAGTGGCGGATGATCCTGTTGCGAAGGATTGCATCGTAGGCCACGTGGCTCAGTTGGCCTGCCAGAACGCTGTTGCCGTACGAGTTCGTTGACTGAGGCCTGTGATGATAGTTAGCAAGGGCATCTGGCAGGGCGGCGATGTCATGCCGGGCAAGGAATCGGAGGTTGAATTCCCAGTCGCCAAGAACAGGAAGGGTCTCGTCGTACCCGCCGATCTCGTCATACACCGAGCGACGGAAAAGGAAGGCGATCGGAGCGAACTGGTTGATGACGCAGAGGTCGGCAAGCTGCACAGCCCCTTTCGGATATGCAGAATACGTCGGATGCCAGGGCTTGCGTGCGCGGATGATGACCTCCTTGTCCGTCATGACCTCGTCGACATGCGTGATCGAGGTCACGACGCCGCCGAAAGGTACCTTCGAATCCTTTTCGAGGAAGGAGACCGTCGTCTCGAGAAACGTCGTCTCCCAGGAGTCGTCGTCGTCGTGGATGACGATGAATTCGCTGTCCGATGCCCGAATGCCAGCATTCGATGCGGCTTCCATGCCCTTGTTTACCTCGTGGTGCACGACGATGACTTCTGGAATGGATCGGCGATACATGTCCACGAGGCGGTCGACCTCTGAAGGGTCTCCACCATCATTTACAACGACCCAGACGAAGTCGCGGAAGGTCTGAGAAGCAACGCTACGGGCGGCCCTTGACAGCATGATGATGCGGTTCTTGGTACGCGTGATGATGGCGACCTTGGGTTTCTGTCGGTGCGCAGAAACACTATCGGCTGCGAGGTTGGTAAGATCGATCGGTGCCATGTCAGCGTCCTTTCAGAATTTCGATTGCAATAGATAAACGCCGCTTCAGTGACCCGCCCTGTCGCACAGCCAGAGCCTTCTCTAGGGCCGCCTCCCTCGCTTCAAGCTCGGAGATGCGGCGGTCGCGCTGAGCTATCTCCGAGTCCTTGCTGGCACTTTCAGTCCACTTGACATTGGTGGTCTGGAGCAGTCGCAGGCGGTTGAACTCCAGCGAGCCGAGGATATCCCTGGCGTGATGTAGGCTGTCGAAGAGCTGTGACAGGCTGCTGATCTTTCCAGAATCTAGTGTCGATCGCCTTGCAACAAAGCCAAACCCGTAGAACACGGGGGACCACATGAGATGCCACTCGCTGCCTTCAGTGCTGGCCAGGAAGTCTTCGACGGCAGTCATCACCCCGTTCTGCGGGCCTCCTTCGAGCGGTGCCACGGCCTCGACCGCGCCCATAAAGATCCCTTCTGAAGGAGGAACCACTCCTTCCTCGTCAAGCGACACAGACGCCGCTAGACGGGCTTCGCCCGGGGCGGCAGCGCCGTTATACCAGAGATCCCGTCGTCCCCATGGCCACCCGATGTCATGGAGGAAGATGACTGCGTCACGTTCCTTAGTCAGAGCAGCGATATTCTGTAGCTCCATCAGGACGGTTTCGTAGTTGTGATCGCCGTCAACAATCCACACGCCAGCCGCTGGTACCGATGCGACATCGGCGAAGAATGCTTCAGAGGTCATGCGTCGATGATCGACGGAATCGATCTTGTCGACGTATGGAGCTGGATTTGGGTCGACGGATGTGAAACTAACACCGATCGAGGCACACTTGGCGGCAAGTGCCCGCGTCGTGAAGCCACGGTCGGCACCAATCTCCACCACTGGCCCCCGGATGCCATCTATCGCCATCTCGATAGCTGGCCACCAAGAGGCCAGTGTGACTCCCCCAATATCATCAACAAACGTTTCGGGAATGCCGAGAAGACGACGGGTCGTTTCCGTGATCATACGGTTTGCTTCCTTTCCATTTTCAGCCCCAGCAGCCCGTGTGTCTCCTGAGGGTTTAGGCAGGTCAGCCTCTCGGCCTTGTGTGCCCAGCACTGCAGTCGCTGGGGGCCGCCATTGTAGGGTAGGCTGCCAACACCAGGCGTGATTGCATACTTTCCTCTCCGGAGAGCGGGCCAGGTGAACGCATGACTGAGCGTTGACGCCCCAGGCGGTATCAAGATCGTCTGACCGAGATCCTGGCTGTTGCTCGACATCACGGCTTGTCCGGTGTCGTCGCTCCAGAAGAACCCGAACACGATATGCGTTTCGGCCCCCATCTTGTTGTCGAGCCGCACGGTCACCTCGACCTCGTCGCCAGGGAAGACCTCGTCACCGCTTCGTCCGCAGACCCTGACGCCGACTTCTGCAATGTCGATTTCGCGAGGCCCGCTCACTTCCACTCCGTCACCGGACGGAGCATAGCCGGACTGCTCGTGACTGAGCTTCAGGTACTCCACGATCGCCTTGTCGGGATGACCGTCATAGACCACCTCGCCGTGGTGCAGGACGATGCATCGGTCGCACAGGGTCGAAACCCGGGAAACGTCGTGCGACACAAACAGCCGCGTAGACCCCTCCATGGCAATCCGCATGTGTGCATGGCACTTCTGTTGAAAGGCGATGTCACCGACTGCAAGCGCTTCGTCGATTACCAGTATCTCCGGGGTGGCCGCGGCTGCCACGGCAAACGCGAGTCTGACAAACATTCCTGAAGAGTAGGTACGGATAGGCCGATCGATGAATTCGCCAATCTCGGAGAAGGACGATATCCATTCCATCCTCTCGAGCGCTTCCTCGCGACTGACGCCGCTGACCATGGCGTTGAGAACGGCGTTTTCGCGCCCCGTGAGATCTGGTAGAAATCCCGCGCCCAGTTCGAGTATGCCGGCGACTTGCCCTCTGATGCGCGCAGATCCCACAGTCGGAGCCATCGTCCCAGATATGATGCGCAGGAGGGTGGACTTACCGCTGCCGTTCGGCCCGAGTATGCCGAGACATTCCCCTTCCCCAACCTGCAGGTTGATGTCCTTCAGGGCTTTGAATTCGTGAGGCGCAGCCTTCCGGCCCCCGGTGAGGACGTTGGCCATTCGGTGGATCGGCGACCGATAGGACTTGAAGGTCTTGGTGAGGCCCTGGATTGTGACCGCATTATCAGACGACATCGCGCATCTCCCTTTCTGCGGAACGGAAGGCGGCATATCCGGCGACCCACAGCACCAGGGATGCGGCGAAGACAACGCCAAGGGTTGTCATGTCCGGGCCGGGCAGACCGAAAATTGCGTTTCTCAGATTCTCGAAGAACCAGCACAGCGGGTTGAGCTGAATGTACCAGCGGGCCCCTTCAGGAATGATGTCTATGGGCCAGACAACCGGGGTGGCAAACATGCCGAGCGTCATGATCACTGGAACCATGTGCCGGATGTCACGCAACAGGCCGCCTGTGGCGGAGATCAGCCAGCATGCTCCGGAAAGGCCGACAAGCAGCGGGGCGAGGATCAGAGGAAGGTAGAGCCATGTGACGGGTATCTGGTGGTGGATTGCCGCGTAGCCGAACGCAAAGAAAACGAACGAGACTGCGGCGGTGCCGAACGCGGCGAGAACCAGGGAGACTGGCAGGATCGCGACCGGAAACGGCATTCGTTTAACAAACGGAGCGTTGTCGTGAATGGTGGATGCCGATCTCGTCACGCACTCTGCGATCGCCTGCCAGACAACCAGTCCGAACCATGTTGCAAGCGCCGATTCCCAAAGACCACCCGCCCCCTTGAAGCGGACACCCAGCGCATAGCTGAAGATCATCGTGTAGACCGCCATCATGAGCAGGGGCAGGAGAATGATCCACGCTCGTCCAAGCACGGATCCTCTGAAGCGTGAAAGGAGATCCCGCCGGACGATGGAGAGCAGCACGCTCATGTTGCTGGCCACCACGCCAAAGGCGTCGACGGCGCTCCAGCCTGTAAGTACAGCTCGCCCAGCAGGCATGTACTGGGGCGTGATGACGGTTTCTGTTTTCGGAGATGACATCATTGATCCAGAGGAGGTTTCAGAGGAATTGTAGGATCAAAAAAATCTGACGAGCAAGGACTCGGTGACGAGATAAAGTTCAAGAAAAGGATTGAAACCCTGCGCGTTTCGGTCATGGGTGGTGTCATGCGTTCCATGAGGCGATCTTTGGCACCAAGATGCTCACGGAGAGACACATGAGAACGTTCACGATTGCCGAATTCGATGATCTGCCTGACGACGCATTCTACGACGTCGTCGAGTTCGGGCGCGGGATCAGCGTGGAGGCATCTGCAGAGCAACGGGCGGCGATGGTGGAGGCCCACGAGGCGTGGACTTCCCTGCTGGACGACGACCTTCGCGAAGGCATCGACTGGGAGACTTCCACCCGCTCCAACTGGGATCTCTATTCCGAGCTGCGCATGAACGGCGTCGATTTCGTCAGGTCAGTCCCGGAAGTCGCCGCGGCGATGTGATCCTAGGGTCTGGCAGGTGGAAGGCCGATGACAAGCCGTCCATCCACCACGCTCAGAACCAGATCATCTCCCTCGCGCAGGTCGAATCGGTCAATGACCTCCTGGGGAAGCTGAAGGACGGCTTCTCCGTCGATCATGGCAATCTCTGCCAGATAGCTGTGCTTTCCGCCACTGTCTTCACCTCGTCCTTCGGTACTCACTGGAGTATCTCCTTTCTGGGTTGTGCCACATTCTGGCCGACTGTCGATTTCGACATTCCAACGATCTGCTCCGCGAACCAATCGGCATCGGACAAGGCAGCAAGACTTGGCACCCGCACCGGCCCGAGGTTTCGACCCTCGTGGATTGCGGTCACCATCACCTGGCCGCCGTCCTCCGCGAGATGGATCTCATCGAGTGATGTGCTGATATCGAGTCCGGAACTGTGAGCCTCGAGCAGGAGTTGACCCGCCACTATCTCGAACGCGAGCGCGGATCTCCCGCGGATGAATGACAGAGGCTGGAGTATCTGGAGGCCTGGAGGCAGCATGGAAGCAACCTTCGACCGCCACAGGTCCAGCCCGTGCGAGTGTGAAGGACTGCCGTAAGAGAAGACGTCTTCCTCGAATGGCTCGCCTTCCTTCACGACCTGCACCCTGACGCCAACCAGAAGGCGATGGGCGATGACCGAG
>Ga0065721_10006245_pt1 | contig 14427 bp, 12 predicted proteins | sample Mesricmetagenome_FD_59108 | JGI IMG/M metagenome (GOLD analysis project Ga0065721, IMG submission 59108) | Mesophilic microbial community from rice straw/compost enrichment Sample: eDNA_1 v2 (version 2) | ecosystem: Engineered > Solid waste > Grass > Composting > Bioreactor | place: USA: Davis... | reverse complement strand
GCCCTGATCGTGTCATGCACTTGGCCGCAGAATCGCATGTTGATCGCTCGATCGACGGCCCTGCTGCGTTCATCCAGACCAATATCGTCGGCACCTATGTGTTGCTCGAGGCCGCACGCGCCTATTGGAAAGGCTTGCCAGAGTCTGATCGCGAGCATTTCCGTTTTCACCACATATCCACCGACGAAGTCTATGGTGACCTCGAAGGTCCGGAAGACCTCTTCGTGGAAACCACGCCGTACGCACCCAGTTCACCGTATTCCGCCAGCAAGGCGAGTTCAGACCATCTCGTGCGAGCATGGCGCCGCACATATGGCTTGCCTACGTTGGTCACCAATTGTTCGAACAACTACGGGCCTTACCATTTCCCCGAGAAGCTCATTCCGCTGATGATCCTGAATGCGCTCGAAGGCAAGCCCTTGCCCGTTTACGGAAAGGGCGACCAAGTTCGTGACTGGCTCTATGTGGAAGACCACGCCCGCGCGCTGGTCACGGTGCTCATGGAAGGAAAGGTGGGCGAGACCTACAACATTGGTGGTCACAACGAGAAACGCAACATCGAGGTTGTCCGTGCCATCTGCACGCTGCTCGAGGAACTGCGGCCCCAAAAACCAGCCGGCGTCAGCCGCTATGAAGATCTGATCACCTACGTCGCTGATCGTCCCGGACATGACCTACGCTACGCAATCGATGCGGGCAAGATTCAGCGCGAGCTGGGTTGGTCTCCCCAAGAAACGTTCGAATCGGGCTTGCGCAAGACTGTGCAATGGTATTTGGATAACCAGACCTGGTGCCAGCACGTCCAGGATGGTAGTTACCAGCGCGAACGACTTGGCGCGGGGAAGTAAGCGGATCCCAGGCTGTTCGGAAGTATCCGGATCAGGGGTGCCGGCCTTCATGGCTGCACCCCTTTTATATTCCGGCAGCGGTTTCCCGGAGAAGGCGCGCATAATCATAATGGCGCAGACGTCATGAGCCGCCTAAACGGGTGTTTGCCCGGCAGGGCCTAAGCGTAGGTATTGATCTGAGTGCCCAGGTGGCCGCTATGGGCCAGCTGCGGCGTCGTTGCTTCCACGAGTGCGGTCACCGTGCGGGCCTGGGTGTCGAGCGTTTCGCGCAGGAGATTCATTTGCGCTGTGTGCCGGGCCGTGAAATCTTCGAGGGCCAGCGCGGCGCCGACGGTCGCTTCTATCGACATAAGGGTCTCCCGGTATAAGTGGTTACATTCGGCAATTTTTTTACAATAGCATGGTTTGAGCCGGAGGACACATGAGCGCTTGGAAGAGTATCGCCGTATTCATGGACCTTGCCGACCCGGAATACCGGGTGGCCGACTACGCTGCGATGCTCGCACAGCATTGCGACGCGCACCTAATTGGCATCTTCAATATAGGCGGTTCCGCGCCGGGAGAGGCGGGTTACACCGGGGTCAGGGGAGAAGCCGCCATCCAGGAAACCATTGCGCGACGCCGCCACCGAGAGCAGCAATCGGCCTATGAAGCCGGCGAGCACCTTGCGAAACTGGGCCGCTTATATGGAATTTCTGTGGAGTTTCGCGTTCTGTGGCGCGTTTCCGAGGCCGAGGATGCAATCCTGAGTTCGCTTCACTGCGATCTCGTGGTGATCGAAGATCGAAAGGAAACGTGTTTGCCACCCGGGGTGACTGCCGAACGGGTCGTCTTCGAGGTGGGGGTCCCGGTCGTTATCGTGCCTGAAGATTGGGCGCCCCGTGGACCCATGAAAAAAGTACTGGTGGCCTGGAATGTCACCCGCGAAGCTCGGCGGGCAATGGCCGACGCCATCCCATGCATTTCCATGGCCGAGGAAACCATTCTGCTGGTGGTGGATCCGGATCGCAGCGAAGCGCTGCATGGTGAGCTCCCCGGGATGGACGCGGCCCATTACCTGGCGCGACATGGCGCAAAAGTACGGACCCGCAGCGAGAATTCATATGGTCGAGGCGTGCATGAGGTGATTGGGTCGGTTGCGCAACAAGAAGCCGCGGACCTCATCGTCATGGGCGCCTACAGTAAACCCCGTCATCGGCAGTTGTTCTTCGGCGGTGTTACCCGATCGATGCTCGGCAATATCCGTTACCCCGTGCTGATCTCGCGCTAAATGCTCACGCGCGGCGGAAGCCTCGCGAACGCGCGCCCATATCCGGTCGTGAAGCGGCAGGATCAATACATTGCAGATCGGCTCAATGACAGCCGCAATCCCGCCCACGGTCAGTGAGCCGGTGAACGCATAAGTGACGCCAAAAGCGACGGCCATATGCAAAAGAACTTGGCTGGTTTTTTGGGCAAGCGTAAGCATGAATACACCATCTATAACGTTTGGATGAATAATAATCGTTCTTATTTAACTGCGGAAATTGGAAATACCGAAGCACACAATAGGGAGTAGCTATCCTTCAAATCGGTGCAAAAGTGTCATGTAAGTATTCGTGAACGGTTGTCGCATAACGAACGCTCCGATACACTGGCCCGCGGACTCCTATATAAGAAACAATCCGTGATGGCGTATCCAATCCCCGGGGTTTGGCGTTCCGCATTTGATCTTGGTCTACGAAAGAAGGTCGCCATCGTATTCCTAGGGATATTGCTGTGTGCCGGCCTGAATCTCGGCTTGCTCCACGGGATGCTGCAAGACTTCAATGGCGTCGCCGCCACCGCGACAGTCGCCGGCAAACTTCGCATGTTGGGGCAGAAGCTCGCTTTCGAGGCGGTGTCGATCAGTAGTGGCCTTTACGAAGTCCACGAGGGCATCGAGCGGGATATCGTCGACTTCGAAGCCGCCTACCTGACACTACGCAGCGGCGGTTCTGCGTTCAGCGAGAATATCCGACCACTATCGTCAGAGCATTCCGAGGCCATGAATACCGTATGGCTGGCCTGGAAGCAGTATCGCGAGCAGCTCCGCTCATTATTGTCGGCGCACACGGATGTGCCACTCGAAGCACTACGCGAGCGTCAATGGGCCGTTTCAGCCTCGGCGAACGTGCTGCTTGAACGTACCGACATTTTGATTGCCGATCTTGTGGAAGCAGCGCAGGCCACGCAAAGTCGAGTGCTTGAGCGCATGTACGGCTTGTTGGCCTTGAACGCTATGGCGCTATTGCTGGTCTACCTCGCCGTCAGCAGAAACTTTGTCGAGCCCTTGCAGAAGCTTGCCCGCCACTGCGTAGAACTGGCCAAGGGCAACTATGGTGTGCGGACACTTCACACCACCAAGGACGAGATCGGGAAACTGGCAAACGCGCTCAACCAGAGTGGCCAGAAGATCGGAGATCTGATTAGTACGATCGAAAGGGAGCAGCGAGCACTCAGGCGGACAAGTGCCATGTTCCAGGGCGTCGCACGCAATGCCGTGGTGGGCGTATTTGCCATCGACGAGAACATGCGTTTTCGCTACGTGAACAGGAAGCTGGCCGAGATGTTTGGGTATCGGTCCGACGAGATGGTCAATGAACTGACGGTCCATGACTTCCTTGCAAGGCAGGAAGATGCACTACGTTGGGAGCGCCTAGCGCTCACGAGGGGACAGGCGTTGGCGACTTCCCATTTCGAAACGCGCGGGCTGCACCGTAGCGGTCGACCTATCGATATCGAGATCTTTGCCTCACGGACCGTGCTCGATGCCGCTCCAGCCATCATTGGGATCGTCTTAAACGTGACGGAGCGGAAGAAAGCAGAAGCATCGGCCCGGCGTGCGGCGCTCGTATACGGCAATACGAGTGAAGCTGTCGTGGTCACAGATCCTGCCGGAAATATCCAGGATGTGAATCCGGCCTTCGTTGCCATCACTGGCTATTCATTGCACGAGCTCGCGGGCAAACGTATGAACGCCTTGTCCTCGGGGCGGCATGATGTGGACTTCTATCGGCAGATGTGGGCGCGTCTGGAAGAAACCGGGAAATGGTCCGGGCATGTGTGGAATCGGCGGAAATCCGGCGAAGAGTACGTGGAACGGTTGACCATTGACACCTGCTACAACGAGGACGGGTCCGTCAATTGTCGCATTGGCGTTTTCTCGGATGTGACCGCCGAACGACTGAAGGAAGAAACGATTTGGCGGCAGGCGCATTTTGATCACCTTACGGGCTTGCCCAATCGGCAGATGTTCCATCAACAGTTGCACCGTGCGATGCAGCGGTGCGATGGGACCGGCCGGAGCCTGGCCGTGATTTTCATGGACCTCGATCTGTTCAAGGAAGTGAACGATTCGCTGGGCCACGACAAAGGCGATGAGCTCCTGAAGGAAATTGCGCAGCGCCTCTCCAAAGCGGTGCGCAAAGACGATGTGGTCGCCCGATTGGGTGGTGACGAGTTTACGTTGATGCTCGAGCTCGAAGAGGACGAGTCACTGGTGGAGCAGGTGTGCGAGCGCACGTTACAAGCAGTGGCTCAGCCATTTCGGCTCGGTCAGCATTCCGTCAAGGTGTCAGCCAGCCTCGGGGTTACGTTCTACCCGCGGGACGCGACTTCAGCAACCGAGCTCTTGAAAAGCGCGGACCTGGCGATGTACAGCGCAAAAGATGGCGGTAGAAACCAGTTCCGTTACTTCTCAATGGCCATGCAGGTGGAGATCCAGCAAAGGCGTGAGCTGCTCAGGCAGCTGGAGGGCGCGGTTGAGCGTGGCGAATTCGAACTGTACTTCCAGCCCATCATAAACATGGAGACCCTGCAGATCACGAAGGCAGAGGCACTGATACGCTGGCGACATCCCCAGCAGGGCATCGTGGGGCCAGGGGATTTCATCCCCTTGGCTGAGGATTCGGGTTTGATTGTCCCGATCGGAGACTGGGTGTTTCGGGAAGCCGCTAAGCACGTCGCAAAATGGCGTCAGGCCCGTGTGCCGGGATTCCAAGTCAGCGTGAATGTGTCTCCCGTTCAGTTCATGTCCGGCGAGCTTGACCCGGCAGCCTGGCTCAGTTGCGTGAATAGCCTGGGACTCAGCGGTTCCGCGGTGTTGGTGGAAATCACTGAACGATTGTTGATCCGGTCTGACGGGGAAGGGCGCGACAAGCTGCTGGCGTTCCGCGACGCTGGCGTGCAAGTGGCCCTCGATGATTTCGGCACGGGGTACTCATCGCTGGCCTACTTGAAGCGCTTCGATATTGATTACATCAAGATCGATCAATTGTTTGTGCGCAACATCACGACCGATCCCGACGACTTGGCGTTGTGCCAGGCCATTATCGTGATGGCGCATCGGCTAGGCCTGAAAGTGGTGGCTGAAGGTGTGGCCTCGCCTGAACAACACGAGATGCTGCTGCGCTCAGGATGCGATTATGCCCAGGGCTTTCTTTACTCGCAGCCCATTTCGGTTGAACGCTTCGACGCCTTGCTTCAGACGGGTGTCCAGGTCGGCACCCATCCCTAGCGCGAGGCAGGATCAATTCAGTGCCATGACCTTGCGCAAATCGGCAACGCTTTGCTCGGGCGTCTGTTCGTAGCGCAGGGCGATGCGAAGCGTGCCTTCCCGATCGAAGACGTAAGTCAGGGCCGTGTGTTCCATCGTGTACGAATTGCCAGTAGGCACCTTGGCATAGAACACCCGATACGCCTTCGCGACTTCAGCGGTTTCTTCCGCATTGCCGTATAAGCCCAGGAAGCCCGGGTCGAATGCCTGGGTGTACTGGCGGAGGACTTCAGGAGTGTCTCTTTCCGGATCCACAGTGATAAACAGGACCTGGAGCTTGTCGGCATCCTTGCCGAGCAAGGCCTTGATCTGGGCAGCGTTGGCCAGCGCAGTGGGACAGACATCCGGGCACTGCGTGAAGCCGAAGAACATCATCACGACCTTCCCGCGGAAATCCTGCAGTGTGCGGACCTTGCCATCCGGGTCCTTAAGTTTGAACCCCTCTCCAAATGTTGCGCCACTCAAATCGATGCCGTGAACGTCCTGCAGGCCCGCCTCCGACTTCCCACAGGCAGTGAGGGTGAAGGCCAGCAAGGTGGCGCCCATGAGTGTGACAAGGGAACGGCGACTCTTCGAAATGCGTGACAGTGACATGCGTGCTCCAGGAAACGACGACCTTACAGTTGATAGCTTAACTGAGTGGCGACAAACCGCCTTGATGCGGCATAAGCTAAGGCATGGGTTCTAGGGGATTACACTAGTCTTTTTCATTCGGAGCACGTTCAATGGAACAGCGTTTGATCGATATCGAATTGAAGGTGGTCAGTCTTGAAGATACGGTCGAGAGCTTGAACCAGCTCGTGTATGAGCAGCAAAAGCAGATTGATGAGCTGAGGGCTGCGTGCAAGCTCTTGCTGGGCAGGCTGGATGAACGAGACCGCATGGCGGCTGCGTCCAACCCCGTGGACGAGCGTCCACCGCATTATTGATGGCGCAACATGGCAGAAGAGGATCGGAGTAGGCGATGAGCTTCGTGCATGAGGAAGGAAAGACGGAGGAATGAGTCAGCATCTGGGTGGATGGTCCGAGTTGCTATCCGGCCGTAACGGCCTGCGTTCGCTGGCACTGGCGGGCGGGGTGGCCGTACACGCCATCAACGTGTACATGGTCACCACGGTTTTGCCTTCCGCAGTGCACGATATTGGTGGTCTTTCCTATTACGCCTGGAACATGACATTGTTCGTCGCCGCGTCGATATTTGGTTCGGCGGTGACCCCCCGGCTTCTGTCCGACGCAGGCGCACGCAAGGCCCTGCTGTGTGCCATTGCGATTTTCGCGGCGGGAAGTGCCAGTTGTGCGCTGGCGCCCAACATGCCGTGGATGCTGGCGGGCAGGACGGTTCAGGGGCTGGGTGGCGGGCTGCTTCTGGGGCTTAGCTATTCGTGTGTGCGACTGCTCTTCGAAGAACGCTTGTGGTCGCGCGCCATGGTGCTGGTCTCTAGCATGTGGGGTGTCGCAACGTTGGCTGGCCCAGCGATTGGCGGTGTGTTTGCTGAGATGGGCTACTGGCGGGGCGCATTCTGGGCGATGTTGCCGCTTGCGACGGGACTGGCCGCGCTTGTTGCGACGCAGGTTACAACGGAACGCTCCGGACCTGTCGCGTCTGTTCCCCCCTTCGGGAAGATTGCTTTGCTGGTACTGACGGTCATGCTGGTGTCGCTCGGTAGCCTGTCTGCGTCTTGGATCGTCAATATCGTTTCCATCCTGGCGGGGGTGGGGCTCACGATCCTGATAGCCAGGGCAGACCGCCACGCCAAACGCCGGCTTATGCCGACCGGTTCCTATGAGCGTGGGTCGACACTGGCCAGCCTCTACGCCTGTATCGCATTACTAAGTATCGGAGTCTGCACGGAAATCTACATACCGTACTTCCTGCAGTCCATTCATGGTGAATCGCCCTTGCACGCGGGGTATTGGATGGTGCTCATGTCTGCTGGCTGGACGGCAGGATCTTTCATGAGTTCCGGAAGGCGGCGTCCACTTGCCGACACCATGATTCTGATCGGCCCTTGGATCTCTGCGTTAGGTCTTGTGGCGCTCGCTTTCCTCATGCCAAAGGGATCGGGTGGCGCAATTGTGTGGGCGATGGGCGTGCCATTGATCGCGGTCGGGGTGGGCGTAGGTCTGTGCTGGCCCAATATGCTGACACGCGTCTTCAAAGCTGCGCCGCAAGGAGAAGAAAACATTGCATCGGCAGCCATTACCACCCTACAGCTTTATGCAATAGCGGGTGGTTCGAGCATGGCAGGTCTCGTGGCGAATTTGTCCGGATTGGCTGAGCCGGGCGGGACCGAGGGCGCACGCCAAGCAGCTTGGGCGCTATTCATGGTGTTTGCCTTGGCGCCCGCCGGAGCCGGCCTGATGTCCAGGGGGGCACGGCGGGCGCAAAAAGCATAAATTGGGTTCCGGGCCACAACGCCCGGAACACTGGGGACTTCAGCCGTAAGTTGCTGGGTCGGGCCCTACGCGACCGTCGGGGGAATCCAGCTGGGAAATCGCCGCCATGTCCGCTTCAGTCAGTTCGAAGTCGAAGATGGCGCCGTTTTCCTTTAGCCGCTCCATCCGCGTAGTCTTGGGAATCACCATGTTGCCCAGCTGCACGTGCCACCGCAAGATCACCTGGGCGGGGCTACGGCCATGCTGTTCGGCGATACGCTTCAAAACGGGATCATCCTTCAGTTTGCCTTGAGCGAGAGGGCTCCAGGCTTCAGTGATGATGTCGTTTGCCGCATGATATTGACGTAATTCGGCCTGCTGGAAGCGAGGGTGCAGCTCGACCTGGTTCACAACCGGGAGTACGCCCGTTTGATCCAGCAACTCTTGCAAGAGTACGCCGTCGAAGTTACACACGCCGATCGATTTCGCCAAGCCCTCGTTGCGTAATTGGATGAGGCATTCCCACGCCTGAACGAATAGATTCGCGTGCGGCACCGGCCAGTGGATCATGTATAGGTCGACATAGTCGAGACCCAGACGTTCGAGACTGGCCTCGAAGGCGGGGCGGGAAACGCCGTGCGCGTGGGAATCATGCCACAGCTTGGTGGCAACAAAGAGCTCCTCTCGCGGTATGCCGCTTGCGCGAATACCCTTGCCGACGCCGGCCTCATTGCCGTAGATCTTCGCTGTGTCNATCAGTCGATANCCAAGCCCGATGGCCTGCTCGACGACGGCGGGCGCCTGATCATCNGGNATTTGCCAGGTNCCAAGCCCTAATGTTGGAGCGCTGCGCCCGTCGTGGAAGGTCTTGATCTGCAGTGTATCGGTCATCTGGCCTCCTGTGGTGTCGGGTCAAGTGTTGCCACCCGAGGTTCGGATCGAACAGCAAATTATATGTCGCCCCGGGTCGTGCGCGTCGGCTGGCGCGAAAAATATGCCTTATTCAACTCGTTACTTTTTTGTGTTCAGTGGTAAATATTAAGTTAAGACGTTGCCCAATTTTGAGCAGCCTTTTATCGAGCATCAACCTATGGAAATACGTCAAATCGAGGCGTTTGCGGCTGTTCATGCCTCTGGCAGCGTCACAGCTGCCGCGCGACTGTTGGATCGTTCACAGCCCGTGGTAAGTCGGCAGCTGCAGGATTTGGAACAGGAACTTGGCTTTACGCTCTTCACGCGTACCCGTCCGCATGTCACACTGACGGAGCAAGGCAGGCAATTCCTCGAGGAAGTCCGGCACGTCTTGGCGAGTCTGCACCAACTAGAGAGCCGTGCCCGCGAAATTTCGACGGGTCGCTCGCGCGACCTGCGTATTGCGGCGTCGCTTTCTGTCGGACCAAGTTTGTTGCCCGCGGTGATTGGCGAACTGGAAAGTCGGGGCTTGGGCTTCGAACACAAGCTGCATCTGCGCGTTCTTCCCTCGGAAGAAGTCGTGCAATCGTTGCTTGATGGAGATGTGGATGTTGCGTTTACCAGCTTGCCGCTGGAGCTCGGGCGTTGCCGCCTGCATTGGTGCGCACAGGCACCGACGCAGGTCGCCATCCCAGCCGGCCATCCCCTCGCTAAGGCCAGCGCAGTGAGCCCGGAGCAGCTTAACGACATGACGGTGATCACACCGTCGAATTCTTCGCGGATGCGCCATCGCCTCTCTACGGCGCTGTTGCATCCCTCGCGTCCGGCCACATCGCGTCAGATCGTCAGCAACTGCACAATCAGCGCTATTCTGATGGTCAACTCCGGGCTGGGTGCGGCCCTTGTGGACCCATGTCTGGCGTTGCAGGTTCATCCCCCGGGTGTCGTGTACAAGCCGCTGAAGATCTACGTGCCCTACACCTTCGGTGCAGTCACGCACGGCGAGCGGCCGCTCCCCGATGAAGCGTTATCGCTCATCGAGGCCGTGAGGCAATACGTATTTCGGTTTGTACCGGATGTCATCGAAGGTGGCAGCGAGGGCGTGCCGGTCATGGCTGACCCGAGCTCGACGAATACCTGAAGCAGGGGGTCAGCGCGGGGGCAGATGCGCTTCTCGGATGACACGGCCCCACTTCTCGGATTCTTCCGAGATGAAGTGTTGGAGATCTTCCGGTGTACCGCCCAAGGGTTCAGCTCCCAGTTCAAGCAGGCGCGCCTGCAGCTCCGGCGATGCCAGCACCGTATTGAGCGCCGTATTGTATTGTTCGATGATATGACGCGGGGTGCCGCGCGGCGCGAGCAAGGCGTACCATTTTGACGCTTTAAGGGCCGGATAACCCGCTTCGGCCATGCTCGGCACGTCGGGCAAGGCAGTACTCCTTTTGTCCGACATCACGGCCAGGGCGCGCATCCTGTCGTTCCGCACGAAATTCAATACGCCGGAGACCACTTGGAACATGACCTGTATGTCGCCACTCATGAGGTTGTTCGTGGCCGGCTCAGCGGCGCTATAGGGGACATGGACCATATTCGTGCTGGTAGCGCTCATATAGGATTCCCCCGCCAGGTGCATGGCACTGCCATTGCCCGATGATCCGAAATGCACGACTCCAGGGTACTTGGCCAAGTGCTGGGTCAGATCCTGCAAGGAATAGGCGGGCAGCTCGTTGTTCACGACCAGGATATGAGGAATCTCGGCGACCAAGCCAATGGGCGTGAAGTGCTGGAGCGGATCGAGCGCTGGAGTGCGGAGCAATTCAGGCTCGATGATAAGCGTATCAACCGTAGCGAAAAGCAGGGTGTAGCCATCGGTATTGGAGTCGATGGCACTGAGCATGCTGGGCAGGTTCGTGCTGCTCGTGAAGTTCTGCAGCACGATGCGGTTTCCAATCTGTTCGGACAGCGCATCCGTAATAGCGCGGGCAATCGTATTGCCCACGCCGAGTCCGGCCTGCGCCGGAACAATTGCTTGAATGCTGCGCCCCGGTTCCGGCCATTCGGAAGCCATTACCGAAGCCATCGAACATGCCAAGTAGAGGATCAGCCCGAGTAAGCCGCGGCCAAATCGCTGCATATCCATGCCAATACGTGTCGTTTACAGTGGGAATGTATCATGCTTGCACCGTGGTATTTCCGAAGGTAGGTGAGATGATTTCAGCCACGCAGTACTTTGCCGACACGGCGCCTATGTTATCGGCAGCAATGCTGCTTATCCTCGTTATATTTTGTTTCATATTGCTCCGTGCGCGAGGGCGGATCGCATGGCTTGAAGAGGAAGCGGATCGTGTCAGGGATGAAAAGCATGCACTGGAGCTCGAGCTTGCGGCCCTTCGGGCAGCCCAAGGGGAACGCCTGAGCTCGTTTGAACAAATGAAGGCGGAACTGGAGTTTTCACGGGATCGATTGAAGTCGGAATTTGAGCTGTTGGCCTCCGAGGTGTTGCGCCAACGCGAGCAGCATTTCCAGTCGAGCAATCGCGAGTCGATGACCTTGCTGTTGCAACCTTTGCGGGAACAACTGCAGGCGTTCCAGCAGCGGGTGAACCAGGTGCATGATGAGTCCTTGAAGGGCAATGTGTCGCTCAATTCGGAAGTGAGGCGTCTTGCCGAGGTCGGACTCCAGATGAGCCGTGAGGCAGAAAACCTCGCACGTGCATTGAAGGGCGATAAGAAGGTCACCGGTAATTGGGGCGAGGTGCAGCTCGAGCGCAGCCTTGAATTGGCAGGCCTGGAACGCGGCGTGCATTACGAGGCGCAGGCGCGCTTTCGCACGGACGATGGAGAGCAACGAATACCTGACTTTGTATTGAAGCTGCCGGATGGCAAACACGTTGTGCTGGACAGCAAGGTGTCGCTGGTGGCGTATGACAAGGCCGTGGCAGCAGAGTCCCCTGAAGTGCTTAGGGCTGCACTTGACGACCATGTGCGGGCCGTTCGCCACCACATGGACGATCTCGGCGGCAAGAACTATAGCGGGTTGCCAGGTATGCAAAGTCCCAATTTCGTGCTGATGTTCATGCCTATAGAGGCCGCCTATATTGAAGCTCTGCGTCACGACAGCCAATTGTTTGATTATGGTTGCCGGAAGAACGTGATTCTTGTGTCGCACAGCACGCTGATGCCCGTGCTGAAGACCGTATCCAATTTATGGATGATTGCCCAGAGCAATGAGCAGGCGCAGTTGCTGGCTGATCGGGCCGGAGAAATCTATAACCAAGTGGCCTTGGTGGCGGAGCGGCTCAAAAAGCTGGGCGAAGGGCTGGACGCGGTGAGTCGGCAGTACAACAGCACCGTTACGGCAGTGGCGGGCCAGCAGGGCTTGCATGGCAAGGTGACCCGCTTCAAGGAGCTGTCTGCCAAGGCAAACCGGCGCATGCCAGATCTGCAGCCATTGGCAGCGGATATCGAAAACGAGCGGTTGGGGCTTATCGGTGGTACAGCAGACTGAAATGTGAATTCAACCTGTCGGAGACGAGCGTGACATCCTTACCCAGCGAAGCCCAGATGCCCCACGTGCATCGCGAATTTTCGCGGTGGTTGGTCGGCACCATTGTGGCCATTATTGCCGTGTTGCTTCTCAGTGGTGGGTATGCGGGTGTCCAAGGAGATATGCCCCATTTGTATGGGGCCATCATCGGTGGAAGTGCGGCGGCAGCGGCTACCGCGCTGGGCACCATTCCGGTTGCCTTCGCGTGGCAACCGTCGCAGCGTCTTCAGGACGCGCTCTTGGGGTTCGGCGCGGGCGTCATGCTGGCTGCTTCTGCGTTCTCGCTGATTATTCCCGGCCTGGATGCTGCGGCCGATTTGGGCTTCGGACAGGGCGCGTCGAGCGGCATCGTGGGGGTCGGCATACTGGGCGGAGCAATCATCCTATTGTTGATCGACCGAATATTCGCCCACGAGCATTTCGTAAAAGGGATAGAAGGAACCCGTCTTCGGCAGCTGAAGCGCGTATGGTTGTTCGTGATTGCGATTGCACTGCATAACGTCCCCGAAGGCCTGGCCATCGGCGTGTCCTTTGCAGGTCCAGACGTCGAGGCTGCGCGAGCATTGGCCATCGGTATCTCTCTCCAGGACATCCCGGAAGGCCTGGTGGTGGCACTGGCCATGCGTACGGTCGGCTATGGGCGCGCCACATCAGTGGGGGTAGCCGTGTTCTCGGGCTTGGTCGAACCCTTGATGGCAATGTTCGGCGTACTGATCATCACCTTGTCTGCCATGTTGCTACCGTGGGGCCTTGCAGCGGCGGCAGGAGCCATGTTGTTCGTCATCAGTCATGAAATCATCCCGGAGTCACATCGGCAGGGGCATGAATCATGGGCCACCGGTGGCCTCATGCTGGGCTTCGTACTCATGATGTGGCTCGATACCGCGCTTGGCTGACCGACTATGGATGGCCACCCATTCGTCCAGCGGCATCGGGCGATGATGGTAATACCCTTGCAGTGCATCGCAGCCTGTCGCGATAAGAAACTCCGCTTCAGGGGCGTGTTCCACGCCTTCGGCAATCACGCGCAGGTCTAGCAGGCGGGCCGTCGATATGATCAGACGGATCAGGGTGGCAGCCCCCTGCTCAGGCAACTTTTCTACAAAGCACTTCGGTATCTTGAGTTCGGAAAGCGGTAGCCGATGCAGGTAGGCAAGGCCGGAGTACCCCATGCCGAAGTCGTCGATCGAGAACCGCAAGCCTGTTTGCGCGATTTCCTGCATGTGGGTTGCAGTGTCATCGATATTCTCGATGAGTACGTCCTCGGTCACTTCGAGCGTAAGCTGGCTAGGGGCCATGTTCCAGCGTTCCAGGATCTCCGAAAGGCGCTGCGCAAATCGCGGGTGCTTCAACTGGACGGGGCTCACGTTCACCGAAACGGGGTGGGCACACCCTTGTTTCACAAGGCGTGCATGCAGCATGCACGCCTGGGTGATCACCCACTCACCCAGCTCGATCACAACCCCCGACTCTTCCGCAAGGCGAATGAACTCGCCCGGCTTGATGACGCCATGCTCGGGGTGTTGCCACCGCAAGAGCAATTCAGCCCCCACTACATCTCCTTCCGTGTCGTACTGGGGTTGCACCAGTACGCGGAATTGATGATGGTGCAGTGCCTTGGCGAGATCGCGCAGCATACGAGCCCGTTCCGCGACGTGCAGCTGCATCGACGGCTCGTACAGGGCCACGCGGTTGCGGCCGCGCTCCTTGGATTGATACATGGCGGTGTCGGCCTCGCGCAATGCATCTGTCACCGTCTTGGTTTCGGAGTCAAGCAGTGTCACGCCGATACTGCCACCGGTGAAATAGAGGTGTTCTCCGACCTGCACCGCTTTTTCCAGCGTGCGACGGATTTTTTCGGCTGTGACCAGGGCCAGCTCCGTGGCCGGCGCGGTCTCCCTACCGAGGTCATTCAAAAGAATGACGAACTCGTCACCCCCTAACCGCCCCACGGTGTCGTGGGGGCCGGCCACCTTTAGCAGGCGATTCGCGATGGCTCTTAGTACGGCATCGCCCACCTCATGCCCGCGTTCATCGTTGATATTCTTGAACTTGTCCAAATCAATGAAGACGAGGCCCGCCACCTGGCCCAAGCGCTTATGCAGCAACAGTGCTTCTTCGATCTTCTCTTGGAGCATGCGCCGGTTCGGCAATTCGGTGAGCGGATCG
>Ga0065721_10051502_pt1 | contig 14428 bp, 13 predicted proteins | sample Mesricmetagenome_FD_59108 | JGI IMG/M metagenome (GOLD analysis project Ga0065721, IMG submission 59108) | Mesophilic microbial community from rice straw/compost enrichment Sample: eDNA_1 v2 (version 2) | ecosystem: Engineered > Solid waste > Grass > Composting > Bioreactor | place: USA: Davis... | reverse complement strand
GGGCGAGCCGTGGCCGAAGAATACGGCGGGCTGGCGCATCGGATCAGCCGTGCAGCTTCTTGGCGATCTCGGCGATGTGCCGGCCCTGGAAGCGGGCGCCGCCGAGTTCGACGTCGCTGGGCAGGCGCGAGCCGTCGCCGCCGGTGATCGTCGACGCCCCATAGGGCGAGCCGCCGTGGACGGCGTCCAGGGTCATCTGCGCCTGATAGGAATAGGGCAGACCCACGACCGGCATGCCGTGGTGCATGAAGAAGTTGTGCAGGCCCTGGAAGGTGGTTTCCTGGCCGCCGTGCTGGGTCGCGGTGGAGGTGAAGGCGCCGCCGATCTTGCCGATCAGCGCGCCCGAGAACCACAGGCCGCCGGCCTGATCCAGGAAGGCGCGCATCTGCGACGCGGCCGAGCCGAAGCGGGTGCCAGCGCCCAGGATGATGGCGTCGTAGTCCTTCAGGTCGTCGATCTTCGCGACCGGAGCCTTCTGGTCCAGCTTGTAGCCCGACGCCTTCGCCAGCTCTTCCGGGACGGTCTCGGGGACACGCTTGATGTCGACGACGGCGCCATCCACTTCGCGCGCGCCTTCTGCGACGGCCTCGGCCATGGCTTCGATGTGGCCGTAGGTGGAATGGTAGAGGACGAGGATTTTCGGCATCGGGGAGTTCCTTGGAGTGATCCTGGATCGCTATTCGTAACAGCAATCGGCACTATTTTGGGAAATCTCGATGCCGGATGCAAGGGCGTCCGATCTAGAAAGGGCAGACCCTGGCGTAGAAGGCCGCATCCCCGGGCGCGGCGTCTCCCCGGCCAAGGCGGAAGCGATGTTCCATCACCATCGCCTGCTGCTCGATGTTCAGAGCGTCCCAGCGGCATTCGAGCGTCGCCGCATAGGCGTAGCTGTCGCACCGGTCGCCCGCCCTCAGCTTGGCGAACAGCAGATTGATCCCCTGCTGCGCCTGCCAGACATGGGTCAGCTCATGGATCAGGACGCCCTGGGTCCGCACCGGGGCGGCGGCGAAGTCTGGGGCCATCGCCCGATGCGGCCAGACGATCCAGTCACGCCCGAACCAGCGCCCCGCAACGAAGGCGCGTCGGAACGGCCAGGCGATCAGCCGAACCGTGTCCAGGCGAATTGCCGCGCCGAACGCCTCGCGCGCCAGTTCGACCTCGCCTTCGGTCAGGGAACGGACGGCTCTCGCCACGGCTCGACATACTCCCAGTGCCAGGGCTCATAGACATAGGGGACGAAACCGAAGCGGCCAGCGTTTGCGACCAGCCAGCGATAGGCAGGTCCCTTCGTCATGGCCTGGCGGCTGGCGGGGTCGGTGGAATCGACACCGAGGCCGACGATCCGGCCGACGTAGAGGTCCACCGCCGTTCCAGTCCGATGCGGCGAACAGACGGCGCGACGCAGGCCGTCGCAGTTTCCCTGCTGGGCGCAGCGCGCGGCGTCGGCCTCTGGATCGCGGAAGCCCGAGAAGATCTGCAGCAGTTCGGGATCGGCGGCGATCTCCGGAACCTGGGCGTGCGCCTCGGCCGCCATGCGCCGGTAGGCGTCCAGCACGTCGCGGCGCAGCAGGCGGGTCAGGCGGTCGGCGTGTTCCTCGGACTCGACCAGATAGCCCAGCTGGTTAAGCGGCGGCGGATCGGGGCATTCGCCCCGCACCCGCGCCATGACGAACGGCCGCCGCTCCTGCCACAGCCCCCTGAAGACCTGAAAGGTCGCCTGGTCGAACAGGCCGGTGGGCGGCAGGGCGTGAGTCTGCTGGAAGGCGGCCAGGTGCGAGGCGAAGATCGGCGTCGCAGGTCCACAGGCGGTCCTGATCTCCTTCTGGATCAGGGGCAGATAGGTCTCCCAGCCCCACTCGGGCGCGCCGAACGGCGCCCATTCCAGGGAATAGACGGAGATCGCGTTGGCGAAACCCTGTCCGGCCCAGACGTCGGCGTTGGTCTGGCATGGATCGGTCTGGGCGCGCGCGTCCGTGACGCATGCCGCCGCCCACAGTCCCAGCACAGCCAACAGGAATCGCCGCATGCGCCCAGTCAGCCCCACGGCGGGCGGCGCGGCAAGGGCGCCCAAACCGGGTCAAAGCTGCGATGGTGTCGCGGGCCGACTCGCGGCCGACCGGATCGCCCCATGACCGCGCCTCGCCGCTCCAACGCCGTTCTGGCCGCCTTCTCCGGGCCGTGCCTGCCGCTGGCCGCCTTCGGGGTCGCCCTGCCCGTGACCCTGCCGGAGTTCTACGCCACCCATGTCGGGCTGGAGCTGGGCGTGGTGGCCGCCGTCTTCATGGCCGTGCGGCTGATCGACATCGGGTTCGATCCGTTCATCGGCTGGGGCATGGACCGCACGCGCACGCGGCTGGGCCGCTATCGGCCCTGGATGGCGGTTTCGGTCCCGATCCTGATGCTGGCCGCGCTGATGATGTTCGTCCTGGTCCAGCCGGGCGCATCGCCGGCCTACCTGTTCGCCTGGCTGCTGGTGCTCTACCTCGGCTATTCGATCGGTACGCTGGGTCAGCTGGGCTGGGCGGCGGTGCTGGCGCCGCAGTACGACCAGCGCAGCCGCGTCTATGGCTGGTGGCAGGTGTTCAACATCATCGGGGTGATCCTGATCCTGGTCCTGCCGACGGTGGTGATCCAGACGGGCCTCGGCGACTACGCCGACGGCGTCCGCATCATGGGCTGGGCCATCATCATCGCCCTGCCCGCAACCTTCGGCCTGGCCATGCTGGCCGTGCCCGAGCCCGTCAATCCAGGCGCGCAGCCGCACGGCGGCGTCTCGGCCTATCTGGCGCTGTTCCGTCTGAAGACGGTGCGCAAGCTGCTGGCCGCCGACCTTTTGCTGGGCGTCGCGCCCGGGATCACCGGGGCGCTGGTGTTCTTCTTCTTCGGCTGGATCAAGGGCTACGACCACGCCCAGGCGTCGCTGCTGATGCTGGTCTATTTCATCGCCGGCCTGTTCGGCGCGCCGATCTGGACCTGGCTGGCGGTACGGATCGGCAAGGACCGGGCGCTGGCGGTCTCCAGCCTGATCTTCGCGGCCGCCTATGTCGGGGCCACGCTGCTGCCGGGCGGGAACTTCCTGCTGAGCGCGGGGGCGATGTTCGTCGCGGGCCTGCCCTACGCCGCCAACCTGCTGCTGCTGCGCGCCATGATGGCGGACGCCGGCGACGAGGTGCGGCTGGAGACGGGCGTGGACCGCACCGGCCTGATGTTCTCCATCCTGTCGGCGACGACCAAGCTGGGGCATGTCTTCGCCTTGGTCCCCTACGCCTTGCTCCAGATCGTCGGCTTCCGCCCCGATGCGGCGCCGGGCGGAAACGGGCCGGAGGCGCTGCTGGCGCTGCAGGTGCTGTTCATCGCCGTTCCCGCGGTGCTGATGGTCGCCGCCGCCTGGGTCCTGAAGGGGTATCCCTTGACGGCCGCGCGCCATGACGCCATCCGCGCCGAACTTGAAGCCCGCGACGGAGCCCCCGCTTGAGACCCATCGACCGACTGCTGGGAATAATGGCCAAGCTGCGCGACCCCGACGGCGGCTGCCCCTGGGACGTGGAGCAGACCTTCGCCACCATCGCCCCCTATACGATCGAGGAAGCCTATGAGGTCGCCGACGCCATCGAGCGCGAGGACCTGGGCGAGCTGAAGGGCGAACTGGGCGACCTGCTGTTCCAGGTGGTCTTCCACGCCCGCATGGCCGAGGAACAGGGCCTGTTCGCCTTCGACGACGTCGTCACCGCCATCGCCGACAAGCTGGAACGTCGGCATCCCCATGTCTTTGGCGACGAGGCGCAGCGGTCGTCGAAGGAACAGACCGTCGCCTGGGAAGCCATCAAGGCCGCCGAGCGCAAGGACCGGCGGAAGCCCGGCGTGCTGGACGACGTGCCCGTCGGCCTGCCCGCCCTGACCCGCGCCGCCAAGTTGACGAAGCGCGCCGGCCGCGTCGGCTTCGACTGGCCCTCGACCGACGAGGTGTTCGACAAGCTGGCGGAAGAGGTCGAGGAGCTGCGCGTAGAGATCGCCGCCGGCGACAAGGACAAGGCGCGCGAGGAACTGGGCGACCTGCTGTTCGTCGTCGCCAACCTGGCGCGCAAGCTGGAGGTGGAGCCCGAGGACGCGTTGCGCGCCGCCAACGCCAAGTTCGTTCGCCGCTTCGGCTTCATAGAAGCCGAGCTGGCCAAGGGCGGCCGGACGCCCGACCAGTCGACGCTGGAGGAGATGGACCGCCTCTGGGACGCCGCAAAGGCGGCGGAGAAGCCCGGCGCGTGAAATACGACCTAATCATCTTCGACTACGACGGCGTCGTGGCCGACAGCGAGGTGCTGAACAGCACCGTCATGGCCGAGCAGCTGACGGCCCTGGGCCTGCCGACCAGCCTGGACGAGGTGCTGGCGGCCTATACGGGCAAGCGCTGGCGGGACAATCGGCCGGTGGTGGAGGCGGCGCTGGGCCGCGCCTGCCCCGAGGACTTCCACACCAACTGGTTCGCGACCTGCCGCGCCCGTGCGCCGCGTCAGCTGAAGCCGGTGCCGGGTCTGGTGGACTTCGTCGCGGCGCGGCCCGAGGCGCGCTGCATCGCCTCCTCAAGCGGCCCGGACTGGATCGGCGTCGGCCTGGACCTGTTCGGCCTGACGGATCATTTCGACGGCGCCGTCTTCACCGGCCTGGTGGTCGAACGGGGCAAGCCGCATCCGGACATCTTCCTGCACGCCGCCCGGCGGATGGGGGCCGACCCCGCCCGCACCCTGGTCATCGAGGACAGCGAGGCCGGGGTCACGGCGGGCGTCGCGGCGGGGATGACGGTAGTCGGGCTGCTGGCCGGCGGCCACGTTCGCGACGGCCATGCGGAGCGGCTGCGTGACCGCGGCGCGCACCATCTGGCCGACAGCTACGCGGCGGTGGCGGCCTTCATCGACGCCTGATGCCTCAGAGGTAGCGCAGTTCCAGCAGATCGACCTCGCGGATCAGCTTACGGGCCGTCTCGTCGTCGAGCCGGCGCGCGCGGGCCAGCCGCGCCAGCTCCTCCCGCTCGGCCGCCAGACCCACCAGACGCAGTTCCCGCTCGACGGCGTCGCTGAGACGCGCGGCCTCGGCGTCGTCCTCGTCGGTCCGGGTGCGGCTCTCGATCCGCTGGCGGTACAGCTCCATGATGCGGCTGGCGATGTCGGAATAGAGGTCGGGGTTGGGCCGGCCCTCCGCCATGGCGTGGGAGGCGTCCTCGATCGCGCGAAGGGCGGCCGAGGCGGCGGCGACGCGGCCGTGGTCTTCCTCGCGTTCGTGCGAGGGCTCGGGCGGGAGCTCGACGTTCTTCAGCAGGCGCGGCAGGGCGAAGGTCGCCACCAGCAGGGAGACGATGATGACGCAGGCGGCAAGGAAGATGGCCAGGTTGCGTGCGGGCATGGGCGTGCCGTCTTCCAGCACGAACGGAACGGTCAGGATGCCGGCCAGGGTGATCGCCCCGCGCACGCCCGCCAGCGACATGACCAGCGTCAGGCGCAGGCCCACCTTGGCCGGCGGGCCGCGATGCCGCCGCCGAAACAGGGTCAGACGCAGGGAGGTCCACACCCAGACGAAGCGCAGCGCCGCCAGGGCCGCGACGATGGCCACGACATAGACGGCCAGCCACCAGACCTCGGGCCTCGTGGTGCCGGCCACCACCTCGGCGGCGCGCGAGATGATCGAGGGCATCTGCTCGCCCAGGATGACGAAGATCAGGCCGTTGGCGACGAATTGCACCGTGTCCCAGACCACGGCGCGCCGGATGCGCGTCATGGCCAGCGACTGGCCCTGCACCGCATTGCGCTCGGTGAAGCTCATGGTGATCCCCGCCGCCACCGCCGCCAGGATGCCGGAGGCGTGGAGTTCTTCCGCGACCAGATAGGCGGCGAAGGGGATCAGGAGGCTGATCAGGATCTGGGCGCCCACGTCCTCGCCCCAGCGGCGGCTGATCCAGCCCTTGGCCGTGCTGATCGCGAGGGTCACCGCGACGCCCGAGGCGACACCCGTCAGCGCCAGCCAGGCGAAGCTGGCCACGGCCTCGGACAGGACGAAGGCGCCGGTCGAGGCCGCCGCGATGGCCAGGCGCATGCAGGTCAGGCCGGTAGCGTCGTTCAGGAGGGATTCGCCCTCCAGGATATGCATGAGGCGCTTTGGAATGGGCGCGCGGGCGGCGATGGCCTGGACCGCGATCGGGTCTGTCGGCGACAGGATGGCGGCGAGGGCGAAGGCCACCGCCAGCGGCATCTCCGGGATCATCCACCAGATCAGGAAGCCCAGGCCCACGACGGTGAAGACCACCAGACCCAGGGCCAGCTCAAGGATGACCGCCCGGTCGCGGAACAGGTCTTCCTTGGGGATGCGCCAGCCGTCGAGAAACAGCAGGGGCGGCAGGAACAGCAGGAAGAAGATGTCCGGCTCCAGATCGACCGTGGAGCCGGTGACCAGAACGATCGCCGCCCCCAGCGCGATCTGGACCAGAGGCAGGGCGATGCGCGTGATCCGCGCGATCGAGCCCGAGACCACCACGGCCAGAAGCAGCAGCAGGGCGGTCTCGATCAGATGCATGCGCTCAGCCGGTCAGGTGCGGATAAAGGCGCTCGAATCGCCCGAGCGCCGCAGGATGGAGTCGCACGGTGACCTGAGTGCGGCCAAGCTCGTCGGTGTCGCGATGCGTGACGCGCCCATGTTCATAGAGCCAGGCCAGGGCGTCGCCCTGCTGGGGCTCCAGCGTCAGGCGAGTCTCGGGGTCGTCGTCGATCAGCCGGGCGATGGTCTCGCGCAGCGCCTCGATCCCCTCGCCGGTCCAGGCCGAGACGGCGACGGCGGTTCCGTCCTGCTGCTGGCGCTCCGCCTGACCGAGCACGGTCTCGCGCGCTTCTTCGTCGAGCAGGTCGATCTTGTTCCAGACCTCCAGGACCCGCCGGTCCTTGCCCTCCGGGACCTCGATCTGCTCCAGCACCGCCTCGACGTCGGCCGCCTGGGCGGCGCTGTCGGGCGAGGCGATGTCGCGCACGTGCAGGATCAGATCCGCCTCGCCAACCTCTTCCAGGGTCGCGCGGAAGCTCTCGACCAGCTCGTGCGGCAGGTCGGAGATGAAGCCCACGGTGTCGGCGATGATGGCCGGCCGGCCCTGAGGCAGCCGGATGGTGCGCTGGGTGGTGTCCAGCGTCGCGAACAGCAGGTCCTTGGCGAACACCTCGGATCCCGTCAGCCGGTTGAACAGCGTCGACTTGCCGGCGTTGGTGTAGCCGACCAGGGCCACCGTCGGGAACGGGACCTTCTTGCGCTGCTTGCGGTGCAGGCCGCGCGTCCGGCGCACCTCTTCCAGCTCGGCCTTCAGCCGCACGATGCGGTCGGCGATCAGGCGGCGGTCCAGCTCGATCTGGGTTTCGCCGGGGCCGCCGGTCGCGCCGGTGCCGCCGCGCTGGCGCTCCAGGTGGGTCCAGGTGCGGACGAGACGCGATCGCTCGTAGTCCAGCCGCGCCAGTTCGACCTGGAGCCGGCCTTCCTTGGTGCGGGCGCGCCGTCCGAAGATCTCCAAAATCAGGCCGGTGCGGTCGATGACCTTCACCTCCCAGGCCTTTTCCAGATTCCGCTGCTGCACCGGCGTCAGGGCGTCGTCGATGATGGCGACATCGGCGTCGGCGGCCCGCATCAGGGCGGCCAGTTCGTCCACCTTGCCGGCGCCGAACAGGGTGGCGGGCGCGACCTTGCGGACGCGCACGATCTCCTCGCCCCGGATGTCCAGGTCGAGCGCGCGGGCCAAGCCGGCCGCCTCCTCAAGCCGTTCCTGGGCCAGGCGAGGCGACTCCGACCGTCCGTCGGGGTGGATGACGACCGCCTTCTGAACCGGGGCGGCGTGATCGATGAGTTTTTGGGTCAATCAGTCTTCTTCGGCCTCGGGCTCGTACAGCTGCACGGGCGCGGAGGGCATGATGGTGGAGATGGCGTGCTTGTAGACCAGCTGCGACTGGCCGTCGCGACGCAGGAGCACACAGAAGTTGTCGAACCAGGTCACGATGCCCTGCAGCTTGACGCCGTTCACCAGGAAGATGGTCAGCGGGGTCTTGGTCTTGCGGACCGAGTTGAGGAAGGTGTCCTGAAGGTTCTGACGCTTGTCTTGCGACATGGCAGGTTCGTCCTGTTCTTGCTTGTTTGGTCGCCGGGGAGCGGCGGGCCGGAAAGGCGATGCGACCTTAGCCGCCGCCGCGCCGAAGCCGCAACGCCCTAAATGGCGTCGCGACGCGCCTGTTCAAGATAGAGTTCGCGCAGGCGGGTCGCCACGGGGCCGGGCGCGCCGTCCCCGATCCTCGTCCCGTCCAGCGACACCAGCGGCATGACGAAGGAGCTGGCGGCGGTGACGAACACCTCGCGCGCCCGCTTGGCCTCGTCGACGGTGAAGGCGCGCTCCTCCAGCTCGAGCCCCTCCTCCTCGATCAGCTTCAGCAGCGCCGTGCGCGTGATCCCTTTCAGGATGTTGGCCTGGGTGTCGCGGGTCCTGAGCTTGCCGTTCTCGTCCACGATCCAGGCGTTGGTGGACGAGCCCTCGGTCACCAGTCCCATCTCGTCGTACATCAGGCACTCGTAGGCGCCGCTCTCGCGCGCCGCCTGCTTGGCCAGGACGTTGGGCAGAAGGCCCACCGTCTTGATGTCGCACCGGCCCCAGCGGATGTCCGGTCGGGTCACGCCCGCCGCGCCCTTTCCGGCCAGAGCCTGGCCCTTCGCCAGGTCGATCGACTTGGCCGTGACCACGACGCTGGGCGCCGCGTCACGGGGGAAGGCGTGGTCGCGGGGTGCCGTGCCGCGCGTGACCTGAAGATAGACCAGGCCGTCGCGGACGCGGTTGCGCCGGATCGTCTCGGCCAGAACCCGCCCAAGCGCCGCATCACTCATCGGAATGTCGATCTGCAGTTCGGTCAGGCTGCGCTTCAGGCGGGTCATGTGCCCCGCGAAGTCCGCGAGCCGTCCATCGAACACCGACCAGACCTCATAGACCCCGTCGGCGAACTGGAACCCCCGGTCCTCGATGTGGACGACGGCCTGGCCGTGCGGGCGATAGGTCCCGTTGACGTAGGCGACGCGGGACATCAGCCGACGTCCTCCTCTTCGCCGCCGCGAGCGGGCGACACGCCCAGCGACTTGAGCTTGCGATGCAGCGCTGACCGCTCCATGCCGATGAAGGCGGCCGTGCGTGAGATGTTGCCGCCGAAACGCATGATCTGGGCGGCGAGATACTCCCGCTCGAACACCTCGCGCGCCTCGCGCAGCGGCAGGGCGATGGTGCGCTCGGCGCCCAGCGACGGGGCCGCGCCGTTGGAAGTGGCGACCTCCTGGGGCAGCATGTCGGCGGATATGGGTTCGGACGGGTCGCCGGTCGCCAGGATCAGCAGGCGCTCGATGTTGTTCCTGAGCTGGCGGATGTTGCCGGGCCAGGGGTGGACCTGCAGCACGGCCACCGCGTCGTCGCCGATGGCGCGCCGGGGCAGGCCCTGGGAGGCGCTGATCGTTTCGACGAAATATTCGACCAGTTCGGCGATGTCCTCGCGCCGCTCCGACAAGGCCGGAACGCGGATCGGCACGACGTTCAGGCGGTGGAACAGGTCCTCGCGGAACCGCCCCTCGGCGATCTCGGCCTTGAGGTCGCGCGAGGTGGAGGTGATCACCCGCACGTCCACCTGAACGTCCTGCTCGCCGCCGACGCGGCGGAAGCGCTGGTCCACCAGGACGCGCAGCACGCGGCTCTGGCTCTCGCGCGGCATGTCGCTGATCTCGTCCAGATACAGGGTGCCGTTGTGGGCGCGCTCGAACACGCCGATCTTGCGCGGGCGGCCATCCTGGCCCTCCTCGCCGAACAGCTCGATGTCCAGCCGCTCGGGCGTCATGCCGGCCGCCGAGATGGCGACGAATTCGGCCCGGGCGCGCGGGCTGCCCTCATGGATCTGGCGCGCGACCAGCTCCTTGCCCGAGCCCGGCGGACCCGAGATCAGCACGCGGCTGTTGGCCTGGGCCACCTTGGCGATGGTGTTGCGCAGGATCTGGGCCGCCTGCGACTTTCCGATCAGGCCCGAGGGGGTCATGGTCTGGGCGCGCAGGCGACGGTTCTCGCGCCGCAGCGCCGCCGCCTCCAGCGCCCGCTCGACCACCACCACCAGCCGGTCGGACTTGAAGGGCTTTTCGATGAAGTCGTAGGCGCCGCGCTTCAGCGCCGTCACCGCCGTCTCAATGGTACCGTGCCCCGAGATCATGACCACCGGCAGGTCGGGATCGATCTCCTTGACCACCTCCAGCAGCTCCAAACCGTCCAGGCCGCCGCCCTGCATCCAGATGTCGAGCACAGCCAGGCTGGGCTTGCGGGCGCGGATGGCCGCCAGCGCCTCGTCCGAGTTCGAGGCGGAACGGACCGCATGACCCTCGTCCTCCAGCAGGCCCGAGACCAGGTCGCGGATGTCGGCCTCGTCGTCGACGACCAGAATGTCGGATCCGGTAGCTCTCATCTTGCCTCGCTATTCGGCGGCCGCGGCCTGGAGCGGGCGCTCCGGGACGCCGGCCGATCCGCCGGTGGGGTTCAAGGGGAAGACCAGGCACACTCGGGCGCCCGACAGGACCTCGGCGTCGGCCAGCTTCAGCTCGCCGCCATGGTCCTCGCAGATGCGCTTGACGATGGCCAGGCCCAGGCCCGTGCCCTTCTCGCGCGTGGTGACATAGGGTTCGGTCAGACGGTCGCGGTCGCGGGCGGGCAGGCCGACGCCGTCGTCCTCGATCGCGAAGGTCGCGAGGCCGTCGTGAATGGACAGCGAGGCGGAGATGCCGACCGTGTCCGAGGCGTGATCGCCGCGCCGCGCCGCGACCGCCTCGCCGGCGTTCTTCAGGATGTTGGTCAACGCCTGCCCGACCATGCGGCCGTCGCAGAGCAGGGTCGCGGCCGGCAGCGGCTCGACCAGCTCGACCGGCGTGTTCGGCGCGGCCACGCGCTGGGCGAAGACGGCGGCGCGCAGCAGTTCGGCCGGGTTCTCGGGCGCGAAACGGGGGGCCGGCATCCGGGCGAAGGAGGAGAATTCGTCCACCATCCGGCCGATGTCGCCGACCTGGCGGATGATGGTGTCGGTGCAGCGGTCGAACACCTCCACATCGTCGACCTTGTCGCGGTACTTGCGCCGCAGCCGCTCGGCCGACAGCTGGATCGGGGTCAGGGGGTTCTTGATCTCGTGGGCGATGCGCCGCGCCACGTCGCGCCAGGCGGCGTTGCGCTGGGCGGTGACCAGGCGGGTGATGTCGTCGAAGGTCAGGACCATCTCGCCGCCCTGCCCGCCCTCGATCCGCACGCGCAGGCGCCGCGTCTCGCCGTCGCGGGCGACGTCGATGTCTTCCTCGATGTGCGCCTCGACCCGTTTGACCAGGTCGCTGAGCTCCGGCGACAGGGCGCCGAGCGCCTGGCCCAGCACATCGGTGCCGTCGATGTGCAGCAGTTGAAGGGCGCTGTCGTTGATCGCGGAGATGCGGCCGTGGCGGTCCAGGCCGATGACCCCCGCGCTGACGCCGGACAGCACCGTCTCGATGAAGCGGCTGCGGTCCTGAGCCTCGTCGCTGGCGGCCTTCAGGGCGGTCTGCTGGGCCTGCAGGTCGCCGGTCATGCGGTTGAAGGCGGCCGAAAGGTCCGCGATCTCGGCCGGGGCGCCCTCGCCGTCCACGCGGGCGCTGAAGTCGCCGCCGGCGACCTGGTCCGCCGCCTTGACCAGACGGCCGATGGGCGCGGAAATGCTGCTGGCGGCCGACATGGCCATCCACACGGCGCCGACCAGGACCAGCAGCGCCGTCTCCAGATAGCTGAGGATGAAGGCCGACTGGATGCGGGCGCGGCTTTCCTGAGCCTCCCGGTAGCTCTGGATCGCGTCGAGGGCCGTGCGCATCTGGGCGACGAGGCCCGGCGCCAGCGGGCGCACGACATAGAGATAGGCGTCGCCGTATTCCGGCAGGGGATAGACGGCGCGAACGGTGTCGGGGTTCTCGGTGACCTCGACCGGCGCCTCGGCGCCCTCGGCGGCGACCTCAAGGGCGGATTTCGGCGGGGCGAGATAGGGCGGCGCGCCGGGTCGCTCGGCCTGGGCCAGAACCTGACCGTCGCCGTCCAGGATGTAGATGGCGGGATAGTCGAAGAAGTCGGCGATCTGGGCCAGGGCGCCGTTGAACTGGATGCGGTTGCCGAAGGCGGAGCGGACCCCGCCCAGCTCGTTGGTGATGGCCCCCAGGTCGCGCTCCAGTCCCGCGCCCACGTCGGCGATATAGGCCCGGCCGATGTCGGCGCCGTTCTCGACCGAGGCCTGGACATTCTGGCTGAACCACTGGTCGACGCCGCGGTTGACCAGAACCCCGAAGACCAGGGCGATCAGCACCGCCGGGATCACCGCCACCATGGAGAACAGGGCGACGAAGCGCAGGTGAAGGCGCGAACCCGCCTCATAGGCCCCGCGGGCCAGGGCCAGCACCCGCCGGCCGATGACGAAGGCCAGGACGGCGATCAGGACCAGATTGGCGATCAGGACGCCCAGGGCCAGCCGGCCGGACGATCCGGCCCCGCCGTCGGCGCCCGGCGCGATGGCGGTCAGCCAGACCGACGCGGCGGTCGCGGCCATGGCCACGATATAGGCCAGTCCGAACGCCGCCCGCGCCCGCTCCGAATCCAGCCGACCCCAGAACGGCTCGTCTCCCGACGCGAGGTCGGCGCGAGGAGCCGGGCTGGAAGGCGTATCCGTCATGCCACGGCACTCTCCACAAACTGTGGCGCGATTTCAACAGAGGACTCGCCGACCCGCGGCATATTCCATCGCCAAAGCGCTGCCATCGCCGCCTCGACGGCTTGGGGATCGTCGATCCGGCAAATTCTTGCCTTCGCCTCGCGGCGGTGTTGCGGATCGGCCGGCCAGGGGGCCTGTTCGATGTACCAGCCCAGGTGCTTGCGGAACATGCGCAGGCCCAGCGGCAGGCCGTAGAAGGCGACCGAGGCGCGCAGGTGCTCGATCACGATCGTCAGCCGCGCCTCCGGCCCCGGCTCCGCCAGGGCGACGCCGTCGCGCAAGGCGCGCTCCAGATGGGCGGCCAGCCAGGGCCGGCCATAGACGCCGCGTCCCAGCATCAGGCCGTCCGCGCCTGACCGGTCAAGCGCCTCGCGCGCCTGGTCGGCCGTGATGATGTCGCCGTTGACGATCACGGGCAGACGCACCGCCGCCTTGACCTGGCCCACGGCGTCCCAGTCGGCCTGGCCGGTGTAGAACTGCGTGCGCGTGCGGCCGTGCACGGTGACGGCCTTCACCCCGATGGCCTCGGCCCGGCGGGCCAGGTCGGCGGCGTTGCGGCTGTCGTCGTCCCAGCCCAGGCGCATCTTGACCGTGACCGGCCGCGCGGTCGCGCCGACCGCCGCTTCCATGATCCGGCAGGCCAGGTCCGGCGTGCGCATCAGGGCCGAACCGGCGGCGGAACCGGTCACCTCCTTGGCCGGACAGCCGAAGTTCAGGTCGACGATGTCGGCGCCGGCCTTTTCGGCCATGCGCGCGCCCTGGGCCATGGCGTCGGGATCGCGCCCGACCAGCTGGATGACGGTCAGCGGCAGGCCCTCGCCCACGGCGGCGCGGCGCACCACGTCGGGACGGGCGCGCGCCAGCTCCCTGGCCGCCACCATCTCGGTGGCGACATAGGCCGCGCCCAGCCGGGACGCCAGCAACCGGAACGGCAGGTCGGTGACGCCGGTCATCGGCGCCATCAGCACCTGGCCGGGCACGGTCACGTCGCCGATCTGGAGGGTTCTGCTCATCCGCGCCTTTCGCCGCATTCGACGCCCCCTCGTCAAGCATGACCGCGGCGCTTAGAAGGCCGGCATGAGTTTTTCCGCCATCATCGTCGCCGCCGGTTCGGGCTCCCGCGCGGGGGGCGACAAGCAGTGGAGGCTGCTGGGCGGCAAGCCCGTGCTGCGCTGGTCGGCCGAGACCCTGCTGGCGGCGGGCGCGGGCGAACTGGTCGTGGTGGTCGCGCCCGGCGCCGAGGATCGCGCCAGCGAGGCGCTGGCCGGTCTGGAAGGCTGGCGCGCGGTCCAGGGGGGCGAGGCGCGCGCCCAGTCCGTCCGCGCCGGCCTGGCCGCCCTGGCCTGCCCGGCCGAGACGCCCGTTCTGATCCACGACGCGGCCCGCCCCCTGCTTCCGCGCCCGGTGATCGAGCGGCTGCTGTCCGCGCTGGCCGACGCCGAGGGCGCTCTGCCCGTCCTGCCGGTCACCGACAGCCTGCGGCGCGGCGCCGACGGCCGGATGGACGGCGTGGTCGAGCGCGAGGGGCTGTGGCGGGCCCAGACCCCCCAGGCCTTCCGGCGCCGCACCATCGAGGCCGCCTACGCCGCCTGGACCGACGCAGAGCCGCCCGCCGACGAAGCCGTGACCGTCCAGCGCCACGGCGG
>Ga0065721_10005405_pt1 | contig 14430 bp, 20 predicted proteins | sample Mesricmetagenome_FD_59108 | JGI IMG/M metagenome (GOLD analysis project Ga0065721, IMG submission 59108) | Mesophilic microbial community from rice straw/compost enrichment Sample: eDNA_1 v2 (version 2) | ecosystem: Engineered > Solid waste > Grass > Composting > Bioreactor | place: USA: Davis... | reverse complement strand
GACCAAGGCCTTCTCGTTCCGGACGAAGTGACGAACGGCATCGTGCGCGACCGTCTCGGGGAGTCCGACTGCGCCAAAGGATTTTTGCTGGACGGGTTCCCGCGGACGATCGCGCAAGCCGAAGCGCTTGACGGCATGCTCGCCGAAATGGGTCGCAAGATCGACCACGTCATCAACCTCAAAGTGGATCGCAGCTTTTTGCTCGCCCGCTTGACGGGAAGAAGGATCTGCAAATCCTGCGGCACGACGTATCACGTTCTGTTCAACCCTCCGAAGCAGGAAGGCGTCTGCGACAAGGACGGGGGAGAGCTGTATCAGCGTTCCGACGATACCGAAGAAAAAGTAGGTACGCGCCTTGACGAATATACGAGCAAGACGGCGCCTCTTCTGACGTATTACGGCGACAAAGGTTATCTCCGCGAAGTTAACGGGGAGCAGGAGATCGATGCGGTTACCGCGGATATCTCTTCTCTCCTCAGAGGGTAATCGGCATGATCGTGATCAAGTCTGAGAATGAGTTAAGCTTGATGCGCGAGGCGGGCAGGATCGTCGCGGAAACGCATCGCTTGATGAAGCAAGCGATCGTTCCGGGCGTGACCACCGCCGAACTGGATCGGATCGCCGATACGTTCATCCGAAGCCAAGGCGCCGTTCCCTCTTTCAAAGGTTATAACGGTTTTCCGGCCAGCATATGCGCTTCCACGAACGAGGAGCTCGTTCACGGGTTCCCCGGTCCGCGGAAGCTCGTAGAAGGCGACATCATCAGCATCGACATCGGCGCACAGTATCAAGGGTACCACGGCGATTCCGCTTGGACGTATGGCGTCGGGAAGATCGACGACGAAGCGCAGCGTCTGCTCGACGTGACCGAAGCTTCCCTCTACGCGGGGCTGGAGCTGGTCCGTCCGGACGTGAGGCTGTTCACCGTATCCCATGGCATACAGAAGGTCATCGAGAACGCGGGCTTTTCGGTCGTTCGCGAATACGTCGGACACGGCGTAGGAGCCGATCTGCACGAGGAACCGCAAATTCCGAATTACGGAATTCCGGATCGAGGACCCAGGCTGAAGCCGGGGATGACGCTGGCGATCGAACCGATGGTCGTCATGGGAGAACGCTACGTGAAAACTTTGTCCGACAATTGGACGGTCGTCACCGTAGACGGATCCTTGTGCGCGCATTTCGAGCATACGATTGCCGTAACCGAAGACGGGTACGAAATTCTGACCCGTGCGTAAAGCTAGGTGGTTAAAATGACGGTAAACGCTAAGCTTACGCCCGGCGATCTCGTGAGAAGCCGGCGCGGCAGAGACGAAGGAGAGCTCGCGGTCGTCATCGCTCTCGTTGACGATAAGTTCGCGCTCGTGGCCGACGGCGACAAACGCCGGTTCGATCGGCCTAAACGCAAGAACGTGCTGCATCTCGAACGGATCGGAGCCCGAAGCGAGGAAGTCGCGAACAGCCTTCGCGACACCGGACGCGTCACCAACGCGAAGCTTCGGTACGCTATCGGACAAATCGAACGGCTGGCGAAGGAAGATCAGAGAGAGTCCATCTCTCCGTCAACCGACGCGCTCGCGACGATCGATCCGCGATCGCACGGCGACGCGCAGTCGATCGCGCTCGAAACGCATGCTGTAGAGAAAGGAGAATGACGGTGGCCAAAGAGGACGTCATCGAGGTGGAAGGAACGGTCATCGAGCCGTTGCCGAACGCGATGTTCAAGGTAGAGCTCGAGAACGGACATCAAATCCTAGCGCACGTATCCGGCAAGCTCCGGATGCATTTCATACGGATTCTGACGGGGGATAAAGTCGTTATCCAATTGTCACCCTATGATCTGACGCGGGGACGTATCACTTACCGTAAATAAGAGGTTTTATCTGCGAAGGACGCTGTCGCAGCGGTGACGACCGAGCTGCGCCGCCGCGCGCGAGTTCGATCGCACCATGTGACGACAATCTTCACGCTGCCGCGTGCAAGTTTGGTCGCACGATTAAGGAGGGTATTATCATGAAGGTGAGACCGTCGGTCAAGCCGATTTGCGAGAAATGCAAAGTCATTCGTCGCAAAGGCAACGTGATGGTGATCTGCGAAAACCCGAAGCATAAACAAAAACAAGGCTAAAAGGAGGTGCCCTAACCCATGGCACGTATTTCTGGTGTTGACCTCCCGCGCGACAAGCGCGTGGAAATCGCTCTGACGTACATCTTCGGAATCGGCAAATCCACTTCTCAGAAGGTTCTTGCGTCTACGGGCGTCAATCCCGACACTCGAGTTCGCGATCTGACCGAAGACGAGCTGGCTCGCATTCGCGAAACGATCGATAAAGAACTGAAGGTCGAAGGCGACTTGCGTCGCGAGATTGCACTAAACATCAAGCGCCTGATCGAGATCGGCTGCTATCGTGGCATCCGTCACCGCCGCGGTCTTCCGGTTCGCGGACAACGTTCGAAAACGAACGCTCGTACACGCAAAGGTCCGCGTCGTACGGTAGCGAACAAGAAGAAATAAGGGGGGATAACAAAACATGGCACAAAAGGGCAAGAAAGTCGTTCGTACCAAGCGTCGTGATCGGAAGAACATCGACTCCGGCGTGGCACATATCCGTTCCACGTTCAACAATACGATCGTTACGATTACGGATCCGCATGGTAACGCGGTTTCCTGGGCTAGCTCCGGTAACCTTGGCTTCAAGGGCTCCCGTAAGAGCACGCCGTTCGCGGCTCAGATGGCCGCCGAATCCGCAGCACGCGCTGCGATGGAACACGGCATGCGTTTGGTCGAAGTATCCGTTAAAGGTCCTGGCGCAGGCCGCGAAGCCGCGATTCGTTCGTTGCAAGCTGCCGGTCTTGAAGTCAGCATGATCCGAGACGTAACGCCGATCCCGCATAACGGTTGCCGTCCTCCGAAGCGCCGCCGCGTCTAACAACGTTGCTGTTGTGGTATCAAACAAGAACAACTTGAGAATAATGGTTGTAACGGTTAGGCATACTACACGGTTTACCCCATAAACATTGCTGAACCATTTCATTGGGTGAACAAAGGCAACGTCAGCGACGTTTTGAAGGAGGTTTTGGTTATGATAGTGATCGAGAAACCAAAAATCGATTCCGTGGAAATTCATGATGACAAGAGATACGGGCGTTTTGTCGTAGAGCCGCTCGAACGCGGCTACGGCATGACGCTCGGCAACTCTCTTCGCCGCATTCTGCTGTCGTCCTTGCCGGGCGCAGCCGTCGTATCGGTGCAGATTGACGGCGTCCTTCATGAATTTTCTACGATTCCGGGTGTTATCGAGGATGTAACGCAAATCATCCTCAATCTGAAGCGTCTGTCGCTGAAGATCCACTCGGACGAGGAGAAAGTGCTCGAGATCGATGCGGAAGGCGACGGCATCGTGACGGCCGGCGATATTCGCGCGGACAGCGACGTCGAAATTCTGAATCCGGATTTGCACATCGCGACTCTGGCTTCAGGAGCCCGGCTGCACATGCGCATTTTCGCTCGCGTAGGCCGCGGTTACGTCCCTTCGGATCGGAACAAGAAGGAAGATCAGCCGATCGGCGTCATTCCGGTCGATTCGATCTATACCCCAATTACCCGCGTCAACTATCAAGTCGAGAATACGCGTGTCGGTCAGGTCACCAACTACGACAAGCTTACGCTTGAAGTATGGACCGACGGCAGCATTCGGCCTGAAGAAGCGGTGAGCTTGGGCGCGAAAATTCTGACCGACCACCTCTCCTTGTTCGTAGGGCTTACGGACGAGGCTAAAGATACCGAGACGATGAAGGAAAAAGAAGAGGACAAGAAGGAAAAAGTGCTCGAGATGACTATCGAAGAGCTCGATCTCTCCGTCCGTTCTTACAACTGCCTGAAGCGCGCCGGCATCAACACCGTTCAAGAGCTGATCACGAAAACCGAAGAAGACATGATGAAGGTCCGCAACCTGGGCCGCAAGTCTTTGGAGGAAGTTCAAGAGAAGCTCGAAGAGCTCGGACTCGGCTTGCGCTTCGAGGAGTAGCATCGTTACCAGCAGCAAAGGAGGGAAAACAAAATGGCTTATCAAAAACTGAGTCGCGATTCCAGCGCGCGGAAAGCTTTGTTCCGCGATCTGACGACCGACCTGTTCCTGTACGAGCGTATTCAGACGACCGAGGCGAAAGCCAAGGAAGTTCGCTCGATCGCAGAACGTCTGATCACTTTGGCTAAGCGCGGCGACCTGCACGCTCGTCGTCAAGTCGCGGCGTTCGTTCGTCGTGAAACCCTGAATGGCGAGCAAGACGCCATCCAAAAACTGTTCTCCGAGCTCGCTACGCGTTACGCGGAGCGTCCGGGCGGATATACGCGCATTCTGAAGCTGGGACCTCGCCGCGGAGATTCGGCTCCGATGGTGTATCTCGAGCTGGTAGACCGCGCATAAGAGCGGAGCAAAGAAGGATGGCCCGAATCACGTATTCGGATCATCCTTTTTTTGTGGTTTGGAGGGGATCAAGTGCGCAATATCGCTCTTATCGTCAGCTATGACGGGACGGACTACTACGGATTTCAGAGCCAGCCGGGCGGCAATACGGTTCAGGACAAGCTCGAAGAAGCGATCGCCAAGCTGGCGGGAGAGCGCGTGCCTATTATGGGGTCCGGACGAACGGACGCCGGCGTGCACGCCAGATGCCAGGTCGTGAATTTCACAACGTCGTCGAGCATCCCGATCGAGCGCTGGGCTATCGCGCTGAATACGAGGCTGCCCGGAGACATCGTCGTTCAGAGCGCCTACCTCGTTCCGGACGAATTCCATGCCCGTCATCACGCCTTGAGCAAAACCTACCGGTACACGATCAATTGCAATCGGGTGCCCGACTTGTTCCGCAGGCGCTATGAATTCCATCATCCTACGCCGCTTGACGTAGAAGCGATGAGGGAGGGATTGGCGCATCTCATCGGCAAGCACGACTTCTCCACGTTTACGTCGCCCCTCTCCACGAAGCCGAGCCATGTCCGCACCATTCTGAGGGCAAGCTTGGAGCTGGAGTCGAGGACGGAGGCAGACAGCCTGTACTCGAACCCGGTTTACAATCGGGAGTGGGACCAGCGGCAGCATCCGGGCAAATCGAGGGGAGTCATTCATCTCTACGTGACCGGCACGGGGTTTCTGTACAATATGGTGCGCATCATCGCCGGAACGTTGATCCAGGTCGGCGAAGGCAAGCGTTCCCCCGAGAACATAGCGGACATTCTCGCCGCCCGCGATCGGGCGTTGGCCGGACCGACGGCGATTCCCCAAGGCTTGTCGCTGTGGGAAGTCGTGTACGAGCATTTGCCGTCCGAAACGTAGCAAGACTTTTTTGCAAATGGTTGCTTGCATATACGCCTGATTTCATGTACAATAAGCTTTGTGCTTTCTGCGTGGCTTCCCACGGCCCCAGCGCAGAAGTGTCGCGCTTTTTGGTGTGTTTGACGGAATCGGCCTCGTGCGGTTTCCAACATCCAAGTCGAACGCATCGTTGTATGGCAAGTCCCAACTAGAATAATGAATTTGTAACGAATGTAATTGACGTACCACATAAAGCAGGGAAATTACCGAAGGAGGATGTTTCATGCGTACAACTTACATGGCCAAGCCGCTTGAAGTCGAGCGCAAATGGCATATCATCGACGCCGAAGGCAAAACTCTCGGTCGTCTGGCCAGCGAAGCCGCTACTCTGATCCGCGGCAAACACAAACCTGAATTCACTCCGCATGTCGATACGGGAGATTTCGTTATCGTCATCAACGCCGAGAAGATCGTTCTGACCGGCAAGAAGCTGCAACAGAAGAAATACTACACTCACTCCCACTATCCGGGCGGACTGAAAACGACGACCGCTCAGGAAATGCTGAACAGAAAGCCTGCCCGCATTATCGAATTGGCGGTATACGGCATGCTTCCTAAGAACAAGCTTGGACATCAGCTGCAAGGCAAGCTGAAAGTGTACGCAGGCAGCGAACATCCACATCAAGCCCAACAACCTGAAGTTTACGAACTTCGCGGATAATAAAAGGAGGACTTTCGAATGGCTCAAGTGCAATATTTAGGAACGGGTCGCCGCAAGCACTCCGTTGCGCGGGTTCGTCTCGTGCCGGGTGAAGGCCGCATCATTATCAACAAACGTGAAATCAACGATTACTTCGACGTAGAGACGTTGAAGCTGATCGTTAAGCAACCGTTGAACCTGACTGAAACGGGCAGCAAGTACGACGTTCTGGTCATCGCTCACGGCGGCGGTACTTCCGGCCAAGCCGGCGCAATCCGTCACGGCATCTCCCGCGCTCTTCTTAAAGCGGACCCGGAGCTTCGCTCCCCGCTGAAGAAAGCCGGATTCCTGACTCGCGATCCGCGCATGAAGGAACGTAAGAAATACGGCTTGAAAGCGGCTCGCCGCGCGCCTCAATTCTCCAAACGTTAATTTTATCTTCGCAACAAAGCCCTTGGCCCTTGGCGGCCAGGGGCTTTTCTGCATTTTTCGCAGCTTGCGTCAAGGATTCGCTTCCAAAAAAAGTTTAATCTATTTTGGATTGAAGTATTCCGACTGTCGGCGTATAATGGATGTATTCATACTTAAATACTAGGGTTTAAGTGGAGGTCATGAAGATGAACTTGATCGAAAAAGAAAATCTGATTCGCGTCAAAGCGGAAGAGTTCGAGAACGCATCTCCGGAGACCGTCATCGCGTGGGCGATCGAGACGTTCCCGAATATCACGTTCGCGTGCAGCTTCGGCGCTGAAGACGTCGTACTGGTGGATATGATCCAGAAGATCAGCCCTTCGACGGATATTTTCTATCTGGACACGGATTTTCACTTCAAAGAAACCTACGAGACGCGCGATCGCATTGCGGAGAGGTACAACCTGAAATTCGTCGAGGTCAAATCCAAGCTGACGCCGGAAGAGCAAGAAGAGAAATACGGCGCCGAGCTGTGGAAGAGCGATCCTACCGGCTGCTGCAACCTTCGTAAAGTCGAGCCGCTGACTCGGATTTTGTCACAGTACGAAGCGTGGATTACCGGCATTCGCCGCGACCAGGCGCCTACCCGCGCGAACGCGAAGAAGGTGGAGTACGACACCAAGTTCGGACTGGTCAAGTTCAACCCGATTGCCTCCTGGACGACGGAAGACGTATGGGCCTACATTCGGGAGAACGATCTGATTTACAACCCGCTGCACGATCAGAACTTCCCGAGCATCGGCTGCGAATACTGCACGAAGCCGGTCATGCCCGGCGAAGACCCTCGGTCCGGACGTTGGGCCGGCAACGAGAAGACGGAATGCGGTCTGCATAAATAAGAAGGTACGGAAATTTATCGCTTAACGAAGGAGCTACTCAGAAGATGAGCGCAATTTTGCCGCATGGCGGAACATTGATTAACCGGGTAGTCGAAGGACAGGAGCGCGAAGCTCTGCTGGCCCAGGCGGCCGACTGGGTGTCCATCCCTGTCAACGCTTGGACGATCTCCGACCTCGACCTGATCGGCGTCGGGGCGTTCAGCCCGCTGACGGGATTTATGAACGAAGACGATTATTTGTCGGTCGTGAACGATATGAAGCTGACCAGCGGCGCGATCTGGAGCATTCCGATTACGCTGGCGGTATCCGAAGACTACGCGAAGAAGCTGTCCGTCGGCCAGAAAGCCGCCCTCGTGGGAGAGAACGACGGCGTCGTATACGGCGTGATCGACGTGGAGAGCATCTACAAGGTGGATAAGCGGCATGAGGCTGTACAGGTGTTCAAGACGGACGACATGGAGCACCCGGGCGTCGTGAAGCTGTTCGACCGTCCGGACACCTATATCGGAGGATCGGTTCAAGTGCTGAACCGTCCCGTTCCGGAGAAGTTCAACGAGTTTTATTTCGACCCGTCGGAAACCCGGCGCATCTTCGCGGAGAAAGGATGGAAGACCGTCGTCGGCTTCCAGACCCGCAATCCGGTGCACAGAGCGCATGAGTATATTCAGAAAGCGGCGATGGAGATCGTCGACGGCCTGTTCCTGAACCCTCTCGTGGGGGAGACGAAGTCGGATGACGTTCCGGCCAATGTGAGAATGAAGAGCTACCTCGCCCTGCTGGAAAACTATTATCCTCAAGATCGGGTTTTCCTGGGCGTGTTCCCGGCAGCTATGCGTTACGCGGGGCCGCGCGAAGCGATCTTCCATGCGCTCGTGCGCAAAAACTACGGCTGCACCCATTTCATCGTCGGCCGGGATCATGCGGGCGTAGGCGACTACTACGGCACGTATGAGGCGCAGGAACTGCTGAAGTCGTTTGCTTCGGAGCAATTGGGCATCACGCCGCTCTACTTCGAGCACAGCTTCTTCTGCACGAAATGCGGCAATATGGCGTCCAGCAAAACTTGCCCGCACGGCAAGGAAGACCATCTGACGCTGTCCGGCACGAAGGTTCGCGCGCTGCTGCGCGACGGAATTTGCCCGCCGCCGGAGTTCTCCCGTCCGGAAGTGGCCGCGATTCTGATCGAAGGAATGGCCGAAGCGAGCAAAAGCTACTCGATCTAATTCATAAAAATCCACCTTGTCCCATAAGATGTAGGGAGCTTTCCCTGGGACGAGGTGGATTTATTTTGTTAAACGGACATCGTAAATCATGGCTTCACATGCTGAAAGGGCGCAAGCGGCTGGTCGTCTGGATGACGAGGCAGGCGCTGCTGCGGCTTGGAATCGTCGTCTGCTTGATCGCCTTGACCGCGACTCTGTTCCTGAGCGAAATTCCGTCGTCGCGTACGTGGACGCATTGGACCTTGCCGCTGTCAGGCAAGGTGATCGCGCTGGACGCCGGACACGGAGGGGCGGACGGAGGGGCGATCAGCCGGGACGGAGTCATCGAGAAGGACCTGAATCTGGCGATCGTGCTTTATCTGAGAGACTATCTGCAGCAGGCTGGAGCTCTGGTGCTCCTGACGCGGGAGGGCGATTACGATCTGGCGCAGCCCGATACGAAGGGCTATTCCCGCCGCAAGACGGAGGATCTGCTGCGCAGAGCCGATCAGGTGAGCAAGCAGCAAGCCGATCTGACCGTCAGCATCCATATGAACAGCATCCCGTCGCCCAGATGGTCCGGCGCCCAAACGTTCTATTCGGCCAATAACGCGGAGGGGAAACGGCTGGCGTCGGACATTCAGACCGAGCTGCGGAACGTGCTGGGCAACACGCAGCGGATCGCCAAGCGGGCCGATACGGTGTATCTGCTCAAGACGCTCAAGATGCCGACTGCGCTCGTCGAGGTCGGATTTCTGTCGCATCCGGAAGAGGCCAGTCTGCTTGCCGACGAAGAGTATCAGAGGAAGGTGGCCGCCTCTATCTACCGCGGAATTCTGAAATTCGCGTCCGAACAGCCGGAATCCTCGCCGCAGTCCGGTGAATCGGGCAAGCCTGTGCTATAATGGCTATAGTAAAGGCATGCAATACTAAGTGATGGAGGTCGACTTGTGGTCACTAAGGAAAATGTACTGGAGGCTCTGCAGCCCGTGCTTGAGCCTACGCTTAAACGGGGCTTGACGGCGCTGGGGCTGATTCGAGATATGATGATTCGGGAAGCGTCCGTCTCGCTGACCGTCGTGCTTCATCCGGACAGCATGGGACAGGCCGCCGGCGTGGAGCAGGACGTCGTTAACGCGCTCTCTGGCTTGATCGAAGGCAAGCCTCATATTCGCATTCGCGCGATGACGGAGCGCGAGCAGGCGGAAGCGCAGGGCGGCCAGGGGGAGGCGGGTTCCGCGTCCGCGGGCTCACAGGCGAAAGCGCAGGAAGCGCCGGTCAGAGGACACGGAGCAGGTCTGGAGCGGCACACGATTCTTCACCCGGAGAGCGGCGTAGAGTTCATCGCGATCGCCAGCGGCAAAGGCGGCGTGGGCAAGTCGACCGTTACGGTGAATCTGGCGGTCGCCCTGGCGCGCCAAGGCAAGCGCGTGGGCTTGATCGACAGCGATATCTACGGGTTCAGCGTGCCGGATATGATGGGGATCGAAGAGCGTCCGGTGCAGGTCGGAGACAAGATTAAACCGATCGAGCGTTTCGGAGTGAAGGTCATCTCGATGGGGTTCTTCGTCGAAGACAACAGCCCGATCGTATGGCGTGGTCCGATGCTTGGGAAGATGCTGCGTAATTTCTTCGCCGAGATCGACTGGGGCGAGCTCGATTACCTGCTGCTCGACTTGCCGCCAGGAACGGGAGACGTAGCGCTCGACGTCCATCAGATGATCCCTCAGAGCAAGGAAATCATCGTGACGACGCCGCACGCGACGGCCGCGTTCGTCGCGGCCCGCGCCGGGGCGATGGCGATCAAGACGAATCACGAGATTATCGGCGTCGTAGAAAACATGTCTTATTTCGAGAGCAAAGCGACGGGGGAGAGGGAGTACGTATTCGGCCGGGGAGGCGGAGGCAAGCTGGCCGAGACGCTTGGCACCGACTTGCTGGCGCAGTTCCCGCTCGGGGCTCCCGACAACCATCCCGCCGAACCCGACTTCTCTCCGTCGGTGTACAAAGCCGATTCGGAGATCGGGCGGGAGTATCTGACTCTGGCGCAAAGGATCATCGAACGCTGCGGTAAATAACGAAGAGAAGGGCTGTTCCTCTCGGCGATTGGTGCCGATTAGGAACAGCCCTTTTCTCCATTACGACTCGCTTTCGCCGCCGCCCTCGCCTTCCGACTCGCCCTCGCCGCCTTCTCCTTCTCCGCTTTCCTCGCCGCCGCCTTCTCCGCCTTCCTCCTTCTTTTCCTCTTTTTTCTGAGGCTTAGGAGTCAGTTCTTCCTTCACGACGCTTTGCAGCAGCTTCATGATTTCCAGCTTGAACAGCGGATTTTGCATCTGCTCGGTGACCGAACCCATGATCACTTTGCGGACATCGGGATTTTTCATCGAATCGCTAAGGACTTTCGCCATTTCCGGCGTCTTAAACATATCTACGAGTTCCTTCTGATACGTCGGATCCTTCATCAAGTCCTTATGAATCTGCTTGTTGTCCTTGCTGACCGCCTTGGCGAATTCTCCCGCGAACTTGGGGTCGCGCATAATGCTTTCCAGCACGGTGGAATATTCCGGCGCGGTCAGGACGTCCTTGACGGCCAATCTGACCTGAGCCTGATCCGAAGGAGTCATGCTCTTCATCTGCAGCGTGCTTTCGCCGTATTGGGCGGTGGAAGCTTTCTCCATCGCCTTCTGGGCTTCTTCGGAGCCGAGGATGTCGATGACCATCGATTTGACTTCTTTGTAACTGACTTGTCCGCCGCCTCCGCCTCCGGACTCCTGACCGCAAGACGTCAACAGGAGGGAAGCGCCAAGCAGACATCCGAACCATCGCAAGCGATATCGCATACCGACCACTCCCATCATAGGGTTTATGGCTGTAGTATGCTTCGACAACCTTGTGAATATAAGGAGTTGTTCATGGCTTTTTAGCTTGTTCATGGTAAAATGTAAGTTGATCACTTAGAGGAGGTTTCCGGACTTGAGCTTACGCAAATGGATGAAATTATTCGGCATGACGATTCTGATCGGTGCCATCGTTACTGTAGTCGGAAGCGTGTGCATTCAATTGTTCAATCCCGACTTTCGCAACGTCGAGGCGAGCGGGTGGCTGTCTTATGTGCTGATGATGGCACTGATCGGAATGACTTTCGGCGCTTTCGCGCATATGGGCTTTTTCGCATATATGATGTTGAATTATATCGCCCGCAGCATTTTCAAGCGTCCTTATTATTGGGTGGCGATTCAAGGGTTTGTGGCATTATTCGTCCTGATCGAGATCGGCTACTGGACATATGACTCGAATTTTCCGGCGATGACGTTCTGGGTCGTTCCGCTGGCTCTGTTAGCCGGTTCGGCGGTGGTCGCATGGTTTAAGGTCAGCCAGACGTCCGGCGGAGCCTGGATTCCGACGATCTTCTTCATGGTCGCGATCACCGTGCTCGAATCGATTCCCGCGTTCAGAACGGGCGATATCTCTTCGCTGCTGTATCAGCTCATTCCGCTGTTCATCTGCAACGGATACCAGATCATGCAATTGCACAAAATATTGGGCCAACGCGCCGAAGCTCAGCCTGTCGCAGCGCCCGCTAAATAAAGTACGGGGAAGCGAGCTCGTTCCAGGCAGAACGGTCCTGCACGACTTTGCTCTTCGTCTCCGTCTGGTTGATCAGCTGGGATACGGTTACGAATTCGTATCCTTTGGCGCGCAATTGGTCGATGATGACCGGCAGCGCCTCGTGCGTCTGCTTGCTGGAGTCGCTGGCGTGCAGCAGGACGATATCGCCTTCGTGAGCGCTCTCGACGACCCGGTTCACGATCGTGTCCACCCCGGGGTTTTTCCAATCCAAGGAATCGGTATCCCACTGAATGACTTTATAATTGAGCTCGTCGGCGATGCGCAGCACGCGCTTGTCGAAATCTCCGTTAGGAAGTCGGATCAGCGTAGGAGACTTGCCTGTCGCCTCCCGCAAAATGCCATCCGCGATCGTAATTTGCCGGCGAATTTCCTCGTCGCTGTATTGGCTGTAATTATCGTGCTTATGGCCGTGGCTGCCGATCTCATAACCGGTCTCCGCGATCTTCTTGACGAGGTCGGGATGGGCTTTGCTCCAGGGAGAAGACAGGAAAAAGGTGACGTTCTGCACGTTCTTCGCTTTAAGCACCTCGATAATCGGTTCGGCTCTTTTCTCTCCCCAGCTAATGTCGAACGTCAGCGCAATCACTTTGCGGTCCGTCGGCACGTTGTACACGGCTGCGGGGGGATGGGGGGCGAAGACGCTCAAGTTGTTTTTCTCAACCCAAATGACGGCTACGGATAGAATGGCCGCTACGGTAAGAAAAAATGCTTTTTTAATGCGCCGTCCGTTAAATACGAAAAAATGATTCATGGATTCGATCGGCTCCTTTCCGGAGTGGGGTGGTCTAACGGCTTGGCCTTTGCGTAGATAACGGACTAGCCGCCGACTTGGATACTACCAATGTATGCTTGACCCATAGAGATATTCATATAGCGGCAGTTCAAAAAATTCGCTTTTGATCACGTACGTGGAGAACGCTCGATTAGTAGGCCGAATGGGGGAAGGTTATGTTTACGCGCGCAGGACTGCTGCTTACATGGAAGGAAATTCGTCCGTATTTCATATTCTCGATCATTTTGTTTTTCGCCGGAATGGTCATCGGGGGAACGCCGAATGCGCCTACGGAGTATCTGGAGCAGCAGATGAAGGGGCTCGAAGGCATCTCGAATTCGATCCGCACATCCGACAATCCGGAATGGACGGCTTTCCTGCTCATCACCGCCAACAACATTCTTAAGACGATTATGGCGATGGGATTCGGGATCGTGGCCGGCTTGATGCCGATCTCCATGCTGGTGCTCAACGGAATGATCCTGGGCTACTTGTTGTCGGGCTTCTCCGCGAGCGGGGAGAACGTATTCATGCTTGTCGTAAAAGGGTTGCTTCCGCACGGGATTCTGGAGCTGTCTGCGGTATTTCTGGCGTGCGCGTTCGGGATCAGATTCGGTTTGACTCTGCTCGGAGGAATTTTCGGGTCCGCCTTCGGCAGGAAAGAGCCTTGGCAGCCGTTTGTTCGGACGGCGACGGGGTCGGTGCCGGCATTGATTGTTATCGTCGTATTTCTGCTGCTTGGGGCCGTCGTAGAGAGCACGATCACTTATTGGCTAATGAAGCCTTAACGCCGAGTCGAGCGAATTCCATGAGCCGATGTCATAAAGTTGCCAGAAAAGGAGCATAACAGTAGAACACGCCGGAGCGTTCCCAACGAGGTCATCGCAGTGCGAAAGTTCCGGCCCTCTAAGCTGCTTAATCACGGGAGGATTCGCGCTCTATGCTCGGTATGATGTTTACGGACAAGGAATGCAAGGAATTCGACTATTTGCTCCGCAAGGAGATGGACGAGATGCTGCTCGATATGAGCGATCGCCGGTTGGACGGACCGGTGAAGGACGCCATTACAAGGCGCTATAAGATCATCTTCCGCATGTACGCCCGTATCGCTCCGCCGCGGGAATTATCCCGGTATGCGCTGGGTCTGAAGCCGAAAAGCCATAAATCTTGAGAAAATCGAATTTAAGGCTTGACCGGCATGGGCGATCTGTGTTAAATTAGCTTTCGCCCCGCTTTTGAGGGGACGAGCTGACAAGCTTCGAAATGGCGGCCAAAAAGATGTTTGAAAAAAAGTGTTGCCAAGAGGTAGTCAGTTGTGATACATTATAAAGGTCGCTGTTAACGCGGTGACGAAATAAAGAAACACTGATTGTTCTTTGAAAACTGAACATTGAGCGTAAGAAACAACAAGCAATACCAGCAGTGAATGAGCTAATCAACTTTCATGGAGAGTTTGATCCTGGCTCAGGACGAACGCTGGCGGCGTGCCTAATACATGCAAG
>Ga0065721_10051501_pt1 | contig 14433 bp, 10 predicted proteins | sample Mesricmetagenome_FD_59108 | JGI IMG/M metagenome (GOLD analysis project Ga0065721, IMG submission 59108) | Mesophilic microbial community from rice straw/compost enrichment Sample: eDNA_1 v2 (version 2) | ecosystem: Engineered > Solid waste > Grass > Composting > Bioreactor | place: USA: Davis... | reverse complement strand
CCGGCGGGCGCGGTCGAGGTGTTTCGCGAGCCGGTCGACGCGCGACAGCACCTGCAGCGGCGCGAAGTCGATGTCGGGTCGCTCGCGCGCCCACGCGTCGACGATGCGGTCGACCTCGTCGGAAGCGGGCATGTCCCCATCATGCCCGTCCGGGACTGGCAAGCTGGAACCCGCACCCGGCGATCGGGCGCGATCCGCCTTGGTGTAACGGCAGCACGACGGCCTTTGGAGCCGTGAGGACCAGGTTCGAATCCTGGAGGCGGAGCAGCAGTCCCGAGCAGTAGGGTCACGGCTGACACGGTCGATGATGATACGGAGCGAGGGTGATCCCATGGCGCACGTCGACGGGAGGATCGCGGTCACGGGTGCGACGAGCGGGATCGGGCTCGCGACGGCGGTGAGCTTGGGTCGGCGCGGGTGCCGCCTCGTGCTGCAGGGGCCGGAGTCCGCGGCGGATGCGGCGGTGGTCGTCGACGCGGTGCGGGCGGCAGGGGCGCCGGAAGTCGCCTACGTCACATCGGATTTCAGCGCGCTCGACGACGTCGTCGAGGCGGCCGCTCGGATGGCGCAGCTCGGCCCGCTCGACGCGCTCATCAACAACGCGGGGGTTCCGGGGAGCGAGAGTCGACGCGAGACCGACGACGGCCATGAGCGGACCCTCCAGGTCAACTTCCTCGCGATGGTGCTGCTCACGGCGGCGCTCGGCGCGTCGTTCGGGCCGACGGCCCGCATCGTCAACCTCGCGTCGGCGACGCACACCTCCGTCGCGCTCGATCTGCCCGACCTCGAGTTGACGCGGGGATACTCCGCGGTGCGCGCGTACGCCCGGTCGAAGCTCGCCATCGTGATGTACACCCGTTGGCTGGGTCGGCATCCGCTCGGCGGGACGACCGCGGTCTGCCTCCAGCCCGGCGTCGTCAACACGGGGCTGCTGCACGCGATGTTCGGATCGATCGGCACGTCGGTCGAGCACGGTGCGGCGAGCGTGATCGCCGCGCTCGACGCGGAGGCGCGGGGTGGCGAGTACTACGACGAGGGACGACTCGTCGCGCCGTCGGCCGAGGCGCAGGACGACGACCTCGGCGACGAGCTCATGGCGTGGACGTGGGGCCGGCTCGGCGGCTTCGGGGTCGCGCCGCCTCCCACGTGAGGACGGCCGCGCCGTCTGACCCGGCGGGCATCCCGCCCCCGGAGGTACCGTGGCGCGTGCCCGAACTCGAGATCGTCGTCTACACGTCGAGCTTCTGCGGCGCCTGCACGGCGACGCTCGACCGCGTGCGCACGGCGGGGGAACTCGTGGGCGACCGGCTCGCGTGGCGCGAGGTCAACGTCGCCGCGCATCCCGAGGAAGCGGAGGCGCGCGCGATCGAGGCGACGCCCACGGTGGTGCTCGTGCGGCCCGACGGGGGAGAGGCGATGCGCGCGGAGGGCGTGCCGAGCCTCGACCAGGTGCTTGCGGCCGTCGCCGCGCACCTGCCCGATCGACCGGGGGCCTGAGATCCCCGGTGCGGACGAGCGCGAAGAATCCGAGCTAGACAACGTTGTCTCGCGGCCCTTAGCCTGGCGTTCACCGCCCACGTTCAAGGGAGAACGCGATGCGCATGACCTCGACCACCCCGCGGCTCCGGCGCCTCGCGCCGCTCGCCGTCATCTCCGCCCTCCTCATGAGTCTCCTCCCCGCCCTCGCCGCATCCGCCACCGTCGACCGCTCGCGCGAATTCCCCGGCTGGAACGTCTACGCCGAGGGCGGCGCCGACGTCACCCACACCGCCGACACCTCGACGAAGAAGTCGGGCTCCGCGGCCATCAAGATCGTCAACGCGACGTCGCGCGCGGGCGGCACGTACGGCGGCATCGCCCAAGGCGTGCCCGTCTCGCCGAACACGACGTACGACTTCTCGGTGTGGGTGCGCGGGCAGGGCATCGCCGCCGATGTCACCGGCAGCCCCACGAACACGATCGTCTACACGGGAGACTGGAGCGGCCAGCAGGTCGTGCCGACGGGCACCTTCGCCTGGCAGCAGCTCACCTGGAGCCACACGACGGCCGCGGGGCAGACCGTGCTCCCCGTCGTGCTCGTGAGCCAGAGCACCGGCACCCTCTGGCTCGACGACTTCACGCTCGTCAAGCAGGGCACGACGACCAACCTGCTCGCCAACGGAGGATTCGAGATGTCGAACGACCAAGTGACGGTGCTCACGAGCTCCCTCGTCTTCGCGCCGGGAACGGCGTCGATCACGCTCTCGGCGAGCGCGTCGCCCATCGCCTGGGAGGTGCTCGACCGCAACCGCCTCGTGGTCGCGAGCGGATCCGCCAACGTCGCGAGCGCGCCCGCGACCGTGAACCTCTCGACCCTCCCCGTCGGCTACTACACGCTCGCGCTCACGGCCGGCGACCACACGACGCACAGTTCGCTCGCCGTCGTCGCGGGGCACGGCACCGCGTACTCCGGCACGCGCACCCTCGGCACGACGATCCACCCGCTCACCCATCCCACCGTCGACCAGGGCGCCCTCGCCGGGCAGCTCGGGCTCGGTGCGGTGCGCCTCGACATGCGGTGGGAGAACGTCGAGACCGCCGCGGGCGTCTACACCTTCGACGCCGTCACCGACGCGCAGGTCGCCTCGCTCCAGGCGGCCGGGGCGCAGGTCTCGGTCATCCTCGGCTACTACAACGACCTCTACGAGGGCGGGCGAACGCCGAGCACCCCGGCGGGCATCGAAGCCTTCGCCGACTACGCCGAGGCCGTCGCGCTGCACTACGGGGCCGACGTCGACTACGAGGTCTACAACGAGCCCAACGTCGTCACCAACACGAGCCTGTGCGGGCGCACCGCCGCGTGCTACCTCGACCTCGTGACGCCCGCGGTCGAGCGCATCCGGGATGCCGCCCCCGGCGCCCGCATCGTCGGCCCGTCGCTCGGCGGGCTGACCGACTGGTGGCTCGGGTCGACCGAGACGTCGATGACGTGGATGGAGGAGTTCCTCGACCTCGGCGGACTCGACGTCGTCGACGTCGTCGCGATGCACAACTACGCCATCCCGAACCCGCCCGAGGGCACGACCGCGGTCGCCGTCGCCGAGCTGCGCGCCCTCGTCGACTCCTACACCGGCGGATCGTCGACACCGCTCTGGGTCGGCGAGACCGGCTGGCCGACGACCGGATCGACGCGCGGCGGGGTCGACGAGGATCAGCAGGCCGCCTACCTCGTGCGGGACGCCGCGATGTCGTTCGCCGCGGGCGCCGAGCAGTACATGGTCTACGACCTCATCGACGACTGGGCCGACCCGATGAACCCCGAGGCCCGGTTCGGACTGCTGCGCAACGAGACCGAGACCCGCGGCGCGCTCGTGCCGAAGCCCGCGTGGGTCGCCTACGAGGTGCTCGCGCGCCAGCTCGACGGCTACGCGTTCCAGGGCACCGACTCGCTCGGCACGGGCGTGTACTCCTACCGCTTCGTGAACGGCAGCGGCGCGGTGCGGCGCATCATGTGGGCGCCCGGCGGGGCGATGGTGAACCTCACGGCGGGCGGCTCGCTCACCGTGACCGAACACCTCGGCACGGCGCGCACGATCGTGCGCGAGGGTGGCAAGGTGCAGCTCCAGCTCACCGCCGAGCCCGTCTACGTCGGCGGTGCGACCGTGAGCGCCGTCGCCGTCGCGACCCCGCCGACGCTCTCCGCGACCGCGGCCTCCGCGAGCCTGCAGCACGTCGCCATCCCGGTCACCCTCACCGTCGACAACACGGGCGTCTCGTCGCCGCCGAGCGGCTCGGTCACGTTCACGGCCTCGACGGGGGCGTCGGCGACGGTCGCCTCGACGGCGAACGCCGTCACGACCGGCTCGCTCAGCATCCCGGCGTTCGACGACACGGGTGCCAAGCGCGTCACCGTCGAGGTGCGGCGCGGCGGCCAGCTCATCGGCGTGCGCTACGTCGACACCGTCGTGCAGCAGAACCCGACGGCCGCGCTCATCCCGGTGACGACGGGGGGCGCGAGCTCGAGCGGGGCCGCGGTGCTGCGCATCGGCTACGGCACGACCACCCCGGGCGTCACGGTGAGCTCGGTGACCTGGTCGATCGGCTCCGCGAGCGGGTCGCTCACGCCCGGCACGGCGTTCAGCTCGGGTGTCGCCGACGTCGTCCTCCCGGCGTCGGGGCTCGCGCTGTGGACACCCCACCCCTACGAGGTGACGTATCAGCTCTCCGACGGGCGCACGTCGACGCTCACCGGCACGACGGCGTTCGCCCCGACCTACCCGCAGGGCGGGTCGAACGTCATCACGACCTCCCTCGCCTCGACGGGCACGTGGGTGTCCGCGGGCGGGTCGACCTCCGGCACGAGCGACGTGTCGGGAGTGATGAGCGTCACGCACGACGCGACGTACCTCAACGTCGTCGCCGTCATCACGGATGACGTGCACGCGCCCGACACGGCGGCAGCCGACCTGTGGCGCGGCGATTCGATCCAGTTCGGCTTCGCGCCGGGGCTGCCGGCACCGGGGCTCGCGTACACCGAGTTCGGCGCCGCGCTCCTGTCGACAGGCCCCGTCGTCTACCGCTTCACGGGAACCCCGGGCGTCGTGTCGTCCGCGGTCGTGTCGATCACGCGGGACGCGACGGCGAAGACCACGACCTACGTCGTGCGGATCCCGTGGGCCGAGACGGGCATCTCCTCGAGCGACCCCTACTTCGCCTACTCGTTCCTCGTGAACGACGCGGACGGCTCCGGACGCGAGGGGTTCCTCGAGTGGGGCTCGGGGATCGGCGCCTCGAAGGACACGAGTGTCTACCTGCCGCTGCAGAAGCTGCCGTGACGCGCCACCGGGGTCCCGCTCCTCGTCAGTCGAGGGGCGGGGCGTCGGCGACGACCTCGCCGAGCGTCGAGCGTCCCGGCACCAGGGAGGGTGCGACCGTGTAGCGACCGGGTTCGGCGCTCCCGTCGATCGCCCGCAGGACGTGCGCGGCGGCGGCGGCGCCCACCTCCGGCAGGTTGAGGTCGATCGTCGTGAGCGAGCGGTCCTCGATGCGGGTGAAGCCGTTGAAGTTGTCGACGCCGACGATCGCGACGTCGTCGGGCACGCGCAGCCCGGCATCCTCGAGTCGCGCGCGCACCCCGCCGGCGATCTCGTCGTTGCCGGCGATCACCGCGTCGAACGGCCTGCCGGCGGCGAGCAGCCGGTCGGTCGCCTCGGCGCCCCAGGCGCGACGCCAGGCGCCGTGCAGCGGCTCGCCGACCATCCGCAGGTCGGCGGCGTCGAGCACGGAGCGCACGCCCGTGAGCCGGTCGTGCACGGCGGTGAGCGAGGCGGCGGCGGTGACGACGGCGAGGCGCGAGCGGCCGAGCCCGAGGAGGTGCTCCGCGGCGAGCCGGCCGGCGGCGACGTTGTCGGGGCCGTACGCCGTCGCGGTCGGGTCCTCGGGGCGCGCGTAGGCGTGCACGACGGGGGCGGCGAAGTCGGCGCCGATCGCGGGCGACGGGGCGTCGGGGCCCTGGCCGACGACGAGCAGGCCGTCGACCCGTCGGGTTCGCAGGCGGTCGAGGTACTCCTGCCGGAGCGCCGGGTCACCGTGGGCGTCGTAGCTGAGCGACGCCATGTCGTGGCGCCCGAGCGCGCCGTGGGCGCCGATGAGCACCGGCATGCTGAAGGTGCCGGGCGCCTGCTCGGCGAGGATGCCGACGACGAAGCTCCGACCGGTGACGAACGAGCGGGCGAGCGTGTTCGGCCGGAACGCGAGGCGCTCGGCGGTCTCGACGACGCGACGACGCGTGGCCTCGGCGACGCGGCCCCGCCCGGTGAGGGCGTTGGAGGCGGTCGAGAGGGAGACCCCCGCGGCGCGCGCGACGTCCTGAAGGGTGGCGGCGGCTCGTCTCATCGCGATCTCCCGGGGAGGTGGGGGCATCGGGAGGTGATACGGCGCCGATGCCGAAACATTTCTGCATCGTACGCGCTGGACAGCCTGAGCACTCCGTGTTTAGGATCAGACAACGTTGTCTCTCCGTGAGAAAACGTTCCAGCAAGATCGGATACCCTGATTCCCGACGAGCGCGGACGCTCCGGCGACGGCGCCGACACCAGAGGAGTTTCAATGAGGAAACCACGCACCACCACAGCCCCGGCGGTTCTCACGCTCGCCGTCGCCGCGACCCTGCTCGTCGGCTGCTCGACGGGCGAGCCGGCCGTCGACCCCGACGCGCCCGTCACCATCACCATCTCGAACAAGCCCCCGGCCGAGCGCGCCGAGGAGCTCGCCGCGTTCGAGGCCCGCGTCGCCGAGTTCGAAGAGGCCAACCCCAACATCACGGTCGAGGCGACCGAGACGGTGTGGGACGCCCAGACCTTCCAGGCGCTCCTCGCCGGCGGCGAGCTGCCGACCACGCTCGTCGTGCCGTTCACCGAGCCGCAGGCGATGATCGCGCGCGGCCAGGTCGCCGACATCACCGACGAGCTCGCCGAAGTCGGGCTGACCGACCTGCTCAACCCCGCCGCGCTCACCGTCGCGCAGGATGCCGACGGTGCCGTCTACGGCGTCCCGATCGACGCCTACGCGCTCGGCCTCGTCTACAACCGCGCGCTCTTCGAGGCCGCCGGGCTCGACCCAGACGTGCCGCCCGCCACGTGGGACGAGGTGCAGGAGTTCGCCGCCCGCATCACCGAGGCGACCGGAGTCGCCGGCTACTCGCAGATGACGACCGGCAACACCGGCGGCTGGATGTTCAGCGCCATCACGTACGCCCACGGCGGCACGGTGCAGAGTGCCGACGGCACCGAGAGCACGTTCGACGACGCGCCCGCGCGCGAGCAGCTCGAGCGCCTGCACGACATGCGCTGGAACGACCAGTCGATGGGCAGCAACTTCCTCTACGACATGGCGTCGATCAGCCAGGAGTTCGCCGCCGGCCGTATCGGCATGTTCGTGGGCGCGCCCGCGAACTACATCTTCGCGACGCTCCTCAACGGCATGGACCCGGCCGAGTTCGGCATGGGCCCGATGCCGCAGGGCCCCGACGCGGGCGGCACGATGAGCGGCGGCGCCGTGCAGGTCGTGAGCCCCGACGCCACCCCCGAGCAGCAGCTCGCCGCGGTCAAGTGGTTCGCGTTCAGCCTCGAGGCGAGCACCAACGAGGAGAAGGCCGTCGCGGCGGCGAAGACCTCGTTCGAGGCGGGGCTGCCCGTCGGGCTTCCCGGCCTGTCGAGCCTCAAGGACGACGACTACCAGCGCTTCCTCGGCTGGATCGAGGAGTACATCAACGTGCCGCTGGAGAACTTCGCGCCGTACACCGAGACCGTCAACACGATCGAGCTCACGCCGGAGCCCGTCGCGAAGGCGCAGGAGGTGTACGCCGCGCTCGACTCCGTCGTGCAGGCCGTGCTGACCGACGAGGGCGCCGACATCGACGCGCTCCTCGCGGACGCCACGCGCAACGTGAACGCCCTGCTCTCCCGCTAGGAGAGCCCCGCCCGGGTCCGGCGCACGCGCCGGACCCGGGCTACCCCGGAAGGACCTGTGCTCGTGACCACCGGCACCCTGCTCACCCCGAGCACCGCCCCCGCGCCCCGGCGACGCGGACTGCGCAGCTGGTATCGGCGCGGCGGGCTCGCCAGCATCTTCTTCGCCCTGCCCGTCATCCTCGTCTTCGCCTACTTCTCGTGGGGCCCCATCGCGCGCGGGCTCACCATGAGCTGGCAGAAGACCAACCTCGTCGACCCCGCCTCGTGGGTCGGCTGGGCGAACTTCGAGTACGTGCTGCAGAACCCGCTGCTCGGGCAGGCGGCGCTCAACACCGTGTGGTTCGTCGTACTCGGGCTGCTCATCGGCTTCCCGCTGCCGCTCTTCCTCGCCGTGTTCATCAGCGAGCTGCGCGGCACCAAGCCGATCTACAGCGTGCTCAGCTACCTCCCCGTCGTCATCCCGCCCGTCGTCGCGATCCTGCTCTGGAAGGTCTTCTACGACGCGTCGCCGACGGGCGTCTTCAACACGATCCTCGGCTGGGTCGGCATCGGCCCCCTGCCGTTCCTCAACTCGCCGACGATGGCGATGCCGTCGCTCGTGCTCGAGTCGACCTGGGCGAGTGCGGGCAGCACCGTCATCATCTATCTCGCCGCGATGGCGAGCGTGCGCGGCGAACTCTACGAGGCCGCCGAGCTCGACGGCGCCGGCATCTGGCGCAAGATCTGGAGCATCACGCTCCCGCAGCTGCGCGGCGTCATCCTCATCGTGCTCCTGCTGCAGATCATCGGCACGACGCAGGTCTTCGCGGAGCCGTTCCTGTTCACCGGCGGCGGCCCGAACAACGCGACCACGACGATCCTGCTGCTCATCTTCAACTACGCGTTCGTGTTCGGCGACTACGGCGCCGCGAGCGCCCTGAGCGCGCTCCTCGCGGCCGTGCTCGCGGTCGTCTCGATCGTCTACTTCTGGGCGACCCGTCGTTGGAGCGACGCGTGAGCCGCCGCGCCGCGCGCGTCGACGACGCCGAGCGCGGGATCGTCTCCGACTTCGACCGCCGCCGTCCGGGGGTGCGCGTCCCGCTCACGCTCGCGCAGGGCCTCATCCTCGTCGGCCTCGTGATCGCCGGCCTCGGGCCGCTGCTGTGGCTCGCCAAGGCCGCCGTCTCGACGACGCAGGACATCATCCGCGACCCGTTCGGGTTCTTCCCGTCGGGCCAGATCCTGCTCGAGAACCTGCCGATCGCGTGGGAGAAGGCGCGCATCGGCATGTTCCTCGGCAACACGGCGATCATCGCGATCGGCAGCACGATCACGACGCTCGTCGTGTGCCTGACCGCCGCCTACGTGCTGAGCGTGCTGCGGCCCAAGTGGGGTCCGCTCCTCAACGGCGCGATCATGGCGACTCTCTTCATCCCGGGCGTCATCGCGCTCGTGCCGCTCTACCTGACCGTGCTCGACCTGCCGATCTTCGGTGTGAGCCTCATCAACAACTACCTCGGCATCTGGTTGCCGGCGAGCGCGAACGCGTTCCTCATCCTCGTCGTCAAGCGCTTCTTCGACGCCATTCCGCGCGAGCTTTTCGAGGCGGCGCGCATCGACGGCGCGGGGCCGTTGCGGGTGTTCCTGCTCATCGTGCTGCCGCTCTCGCGCCCGATCGTCGGCGTCGTCGCGCTGCTGACCTTCATGGCGTCGTGGAAGGACTTCCTCTGGCCGCTCCTCGTTCTGCCGAACCCGACGCTGCAGCCCATCTCGGTCGCGTTGTCGAAGATCGCCGACACGACGCCGCTCAACATCCAGATCGCGGCGCTCCTGCTCGCGCTCCTCGTGCCGGTCGCGCTCTTCGTGGTGTTCCAGCGGCAGTTCCTCGCCGGCGTCGGCATGGCGGGCGGAACGAAGGGATGACGGAGCTCCGCGTGCGCGTCGGCGACGGCCCCGCGCACCCGATCGCGTCGCGCCCGCACGTGGGCCTCACGACGCTCGAGCCGTGGGAGTGCCGCGCCGCCGCCCACCGGCCCGGGGTGGCCCGGGGCGTGCTACGCAGCGGGATCTCGACCGTCGTGCGGCCCGGCGACGAGCTGCGCTACGGGGTGCTGCCCGAGTTCCGGGGCGACCTCGACGTCGCCGACAGGTTCGCCGCGACGGGCGTCGCCCTCGACCTCGTCTTCGCCGACGGGGGCCGGCTCAGCGACGTCGGTGCGGTCGACCAGTACGGCGTCGCCGTCGACCCGGCGGCCCAGTACGCGGCGAAGGTGCTCCTCGTCGACCAGTGGAGCCTCGTGCGGGTCGACCTGTCGGGCGTCGTGGGGCGGGAGGTCGTCGCCGTCGAAGCGCTGCTCGCGGTGCCCGAGACCGCGGGGCCGGCCGACGGCGACCTCGTGGCCTGGATCGACGCGGTCGACATCCGACCGCGCGTCCCGCTCGGCGACCGGCCCTCCGATGCCGTGCGCACGACACGCGGGACGCACTCGGCGATGCTCTACTCGCGCGGCAACACGCTCCCCGCGGTGGGGATGCCGCACGGCGCGATGATGGCGACGCCGGTGACGCGCGCGGGGGAGCGGCACTGGCTCTACGCGTGGCACGCGCACAACGACGCGGCGAACCGGACGCGCCTCGAGGGGTTCGCGACGACGCTCGTGCCGAGCCCGTGGATCGGGGAGCGCGCCGCCTTCCAGGTGATGCCCGGCACGGGCGTGCCCACGGGGGACCGGGCCGCGCGCTCGCTCGCGTTCTCGCACGACGACGAGGTCGACCGGGCGCACCTCTACGCCGTGACGTTCGACGGCGGCATCCGCGCCGAGCTCGCGCCCACGCGGCACGGTCTCGCGCTGCGTGCCACCTTCCCCGACGGGGCCGGGCATCTCGTCTTCGACCAGGTCGACGGGCACGGCGCCGTGCGGCTCGAGGCGCGGGCCGACCGCCTCGTCGTGACCGGGTGGACCGAGGCGGTGCTCGAGCGCGTGCCGATCGTGCCGCGGATGTTCGTCTGGGGCGAGGTCGACACGCCCCCCACGGCGACCGGGCGGCTCGACCAGCCCGACCGACCCGGGGTGACCGGGTTCGCGGCGTTCGACGCGGACAGCGTGACGCTGCGGCTGGGCACGTCGTTCCTCTCGCTCGAGCAGGCGCGCGCCAACCTCGAGGCGGAGCTCCCGCGCGGCACGACGTTCGACGAGGTGCGGGACGCCGCGCAGGCGGCGTGGGACGAGGTGCTCTCGGTCGTGAGCGTCGAGGGCGCGACCGACGACCAGCGCGTCACGCTCGCGTCGAACCTCTACCGGCTGTTCCTGTTCCCCAACGTCGCGGGCGAGGAGGCCGGGCTGCCGGGCGAGCGCCACGCGAGCCCGTTCCTGCCGCGCGTCGCGGCCGACGACGACGCGGGCTCGGGCCTTGCCGTCGTCGAGGGCGGACTCACCGTCAACAACGGGTACTGGGACACCTACCGCACGGCCTGGCCGATGCTCGCGCTGCTCGATCCGGAGCGCACCGGGAGGCTGCTCGACGGCGTCGTGCAGCACTACCGGGAGAGCGGCTGGACGACGCGGTGGAGCGCGCCGGGCCACGTCGACGTCATGGTCGGCACGTCGAGCGACGCGGTGCTCGCCGACGCGGCGGTGCGGGGCGTGCCGGGCTTCGACCTCGAGGAGGCGTACGACTCGGGGCTCCGCAACGCGAGCGTGCCCCCGCCCGAGCCCGCCGTCGGCAGGAAGGGACTCGCGCGGTCGATCTTCGCGGGCTACACGGCCACCTCGGTGCCCGAGGGGCTCAGCTGGTCGCTCGAGGCGGCGATCAACGACTTCGCGCTCGCGCGGTTCTCCGAGCTGCTCGCGCGGTCCGGCCCCGAGGCGCGGCGGGCGGAGTTCGCCGACAACGCGCGGTGGCTCCGCAGCCGGGCGCGCGGCTACCGGCACCTGTTCGACGCCCGCGTCGGGCACTTCCAGGGGCGCGGCGACGACGGTGCCTTCCGGCTCGACCCCGACGTGTTCGACCCCGGGATCTGGGGCTCGGACTACACGGAGACCAACGGCTGGGGGATGACGTTCACCGTGCCGCACGACGGCAACGGGCTCGCCTGGCTGTTCGGCGGCCGGGAGGGGCTCGCGGCGCGGCTCGACGCCTTCTTCGCGACGCCCGAGCCCGGGGGCGACGCCGTGCGGGGCACCTACTCCTACCTCATCCACGAGATCTCGGAGGCGAAGGACATCCGGCTCGGGATGCTCGCCCTCTCCAACCAGCCGGCGCACCACATCCCGGCGATGTACCTCTTCGCGGGACGCCCCGACCGCACGCAGGCGATCGTGCGCGAGTGCCTCGACCGGCTCTTCCTCGGATCCGACCTCGGCCAGGGCTACCCGGGCGACGAGGACAACGGCGAGATGTCGACGTGGTGGCTCGCGAACGCGCTCGGGCTCTACCCGCTCGTCGTCGGCGAGCCCGGCTACGTCGTGACGTCGCCGCTCTTCCCCCGCGCGACGGTGCGGCTGCCCGGCGGCCGAACGCTCGAGATCGTCGCCCACGGCGCGGGCCGGGATGCCGTGTACGTGCAGTCGCTGCGGGTCGACGGCGAGCCGTGGTCGAGCACGTGGATCCCGCACGCGGTGCTCGCCGCGGGGGCGCGGCTCGAGTTCGAGTTGGGACCCGAGCCGTCGGCCTGGGGGAGCCGTGCCGAGGACGCTCCGCCGTCGCTCACCCCTCTCGGGGAGGAGCCGCGCCCCCTCGTCGACGTCGCCGTCGACGCCGGCCGCTCGTCGCATCCGCTCGCGTTCGACGACGACTCGACGCACGCCGTCGTGCTCGCGCCCGGGGAGGCGATCGAGTACCGGCTCGCCGCGCCCGCCGAGCTCGCGCTCTACACGGTGACGACCACGGCGGGACCCGCGTCGTGGACGCTCGACGCGGTCGACCACGGGCGCGTGCAACGGCTCGACGAACGCGTCGCGACGCCGTTCCGCTGGGAGCGGCAGACCCGGCCGTTCGCGCCGGCGCACGCCACCGCCGCGGGCACCCTGCGCTTCACCAACGCGTCGGTGGCACCGCTCGCGGTGCACCAGCTCGAGTTCCTCGCCTAGGTCTCCGCGGGTCGGCGCGGGTCCCAGTCGTCGGGGAGGGCCGCGGGTCGCGGGGTCGTGCTCGTGACGTCGACGCTCCGCCCGTCGGCGGCCGACTCGGCGATCGAGGCGAGCACGTCGAGCACGTGGAAGGCGAGGCGTCCCGAGGCGCGCTCGGGGCGGCCCTCCGCGATGGCGCGCGCGAGCTCGACGACGCCCACGCCCCGTCCGGCGGGAGCTCCGCGCGCGGGCACCTCGACCGGGCGCTCGGGGTCGTCGGTCCACAGCGTCGAGGCGCCGTCGAACGCGTTGGGGTCGGGGAGGGCGAGCGCGCCCGCGTCGCCCTCGAGCTCGAGCAGCGGCGTGCGGGCGCGGAACGACTCGAAGCTGAACACCGCGTGGGCGGAGGCCCCGCCCTCGAACTCGAGGAGCGCGGTGTGCGCCGTCGGCACCTCGACGGCGAACTCCTCGCCGGCGCGCGGCCCCGAGCCGATGACCCGCGTCGCCCGTGAGGTCGACGAGGTCGCGGTCACCCGGCGGGCGGGCCCGAGCAGCTGCACGAGGGCGGTCACGTAGTAGGGCCCCATGTCGAGGAGCGGACCGGCGCCGGCGCGGAACAGGAACTCCGGTGCCGGATGCCACGCCTCCGGCCCGCCGCTGCGGAAGAGCGCGGTCGCGTGCAGGGGGCGGCCGATCCGCCCCGCGTCGACGAGTCGCTGCGCCGTCTGCAGGCCCGGGCCGAGGAAGGTGTCGGGGGCGCTCGCGACGCGGAGCCCGAGGGCGTCGGCGCGTTCCAGGAGCGTGCGCGCCCCGGTGCGGTCCACGGCGAGCGGCTTCTCGCTCCACACGTGCTTCCCGGCCTCGAGCGCGGCGAGGCCGACGTCGACATGCGCCGCAGGGATCGTGAGGTTGACGACGATATCGACGTCGTCGCGGGCGAGGAGCGCGCCGACGGAGCACGCCTCGACGCCGAACCTGTCGGCCTGCGCCCCGGCCCGTGCGGGGTCGAGGTCGGCGATGCCGCGCACCGCGAGGTCGGGGAACGAGGTCAGGTGGTCGAGGTAGGTCGAGCTGATGACACCCGCGCCGACGATCCCGACGCCCGTGCGCCGGGTCACGCGCGCACCCGGGCGTCGAGCGACGCGAGGAAGTCCCGGCCCGCCCGCAGACCCTCGACGACGTCGCCGGGATAGGCGTCGAACTCGAGGACGCGGTCGGCGTGCGGGGCGGCGGCGAGGATGGCGGGCAGGTGGAGACGCCCCCGCCCCGCGGGCACCTGTGTCGTCGGATCGCGCTCGATCGGACCGTCCTTCACGTGGAGCAGCCGCACGCGTGGGCCGAGTCGGGCGAGCAGGGGCGCCGCCCGCGTCCCCGCGACCTCGGCCCAGTAGACGTCGACCTCGAGCACGACGGCGGGGTCGAGGTGCTCCGCGAAGACCTCGAGCGCCGGGCGGCCGTCGAGGTCGCCGAACTCCCACCAGTGGTTGTGGTAGCCGAGCACGAGCCCGCGCTCCCGCGCCGCCGGCACGAGGGCGCCGAGCCGCGCCGCGATGTCGGCCACCCCCGCGACGCCGTCCCACCCGTCGAGCACGGCGGGCTCGACGACGGTTGCCACCCCGAGCCGCGCGGCGGCGTCGAGCAGGCCCACGGGGTCGTCGCTCGCGAGGAGCGACGCGTGCGCCGACGACGCCGTGAGCCCCGCGGCAGGCAGCGCCTCGGCGAGCACCTCCTCGTGCGCCTCGAGGTCGAACGCCTCGACGCGGCGGAACCCCGCGTCGGCGAGCCGGCGGAGGGTGCCGACGGGGTCGGCGGTGAACTCCTCGCGTAGCGAGTACAGCTGCACGGCGACGGTCACGACGACGCCTCGTGCATCAGGTCGGGCGCGACGACGTCGGCCGCGTCGCCCGAGAGCCGCCGCACGGCGCCCGTCGACG
>Ga0065721_10005767_pt1 | contig 14437 bp, 12 predicted proteins | sample Mesricmetagenome_FD_59108 | JGI IMG/M metagenome (GOLD analysis project Ga0065721, IMG submission 59108) | Mesophilic microbial community from rice straw/compost enrichment Sample: eDNA_1 v2 (version 2) | ecosystem: Engineered > Solid waste > Grass > Composting > Bioreactor | place: USA: Davis... | reverse complement strand
GTCGTGTTCACTCCCTGCGCATGGGCACTCCATCGCGCCGTCACAGTTTTGGTCTGTGTCCAGAACTGAACGGCCTGCTTCCCGTTGGGCCCTAGGTCGCCGAGTTTGGACCCGCGCGAACCCGTGAAGCTGAACCAGGCCACCGGGACCGGGATCGGAATATTGATCCCAATCTGTCCCACATCCACCGTATTCTGGAAGTAACGCGCATTACCCCCATCTTGTGTAAAGAGTGCGACGCCGTTTCCATTCGGATTGGCGTTGATGAACTCGATGGCTTCATCCAAGGTGTCGACCGTGACGACGCACAGCACGGGGCCGAAAATTTCATCACGGTAGATCGACATGTCGGCAGTGACGCCCGAAAAGACAGTCGGGCCGACGAAATTTCCCTCGGTATAGCCCGGAACCGAAATCCCGCGCCCATCCAGCAATAGGTCGGCCCCCTCTTCCACGCCCTTGGCGATCAGGCTCTCCACACGCTTGCGGGCCGACTGTGACACTAAGGGGCCTAGATCCGCTTCACGATCGGTTCCCGCATTCACCTTCAGCTTCTTTGCACGCTCCACGAAATCCGGGATCCATTCTTGTGAACGGCCGACAAACACTGCGACGGATGTCGCCATGCATCGTTGGCCCGCCGCGCCGAACGCGGCGCCAACCAGCTGGTTGAGTGCCACTTCGCGGTCGGCATCCGGCAGGATGACGCAATGGTTCTTCGCGCCCATCATGGCTTGACAGCGCTTCCCATTTTCAGAGGCCCGACGGTAGATCTCCGTCCCTACGCGCGTTGAACCAATAAACGAGACCGCCTTGATATCAGGATGTTCACATAGACCGTTTGCAATATCGGGCCCACCATGGACAACATTCAATACGCCCGGAGGCAGCCCGGCTTCCAGCGCCAGCTGGGCCAACATCATCGTCGAGCTCGGATCCTGCTCCGATGGCTTCAGTACGAAGGTATTGCCGGCAGATACCGCAATGGGAAACATGAAAGAGGGCAACATGACGGGAAAATTGAAAGCCGTGATACCCGCACATACGCCGAGTGGCTGAATCACGGTATAGACGTCGATGCCACTTGCGGCGTTCTCCGCGTATTCTCCCAATTGCAGGCTCGTGATCGAGCAGGCATGTTCTATGACTTCAAGCCCCCGCCCTACCTCCCCTTCGGCATCAGGCAAGGTCTTGCCATGCTCCAGGGTGATGGCCTTGGCCAAGGCCCCTACGTTGTCTCTGACGAGCTTCTGCAGGTTCAGCATAATGCGCATACGCGCGCTCAGGCTGGTGTTTCGCCAGGTCTTGAAAGCTTCTTTAGCGTTGCTCACCGCCATATCTAGTTCTTCGCGTGTGCAGAAGGGCACCTGAGCCACGATCTCCTGGGTTGCGGGATTGACGATATTGCGCCATTCGGTCGTCTTGGACTGAACCAACTTTCCCCCGACCAAGAGTGGAATGCGGGGAATTTCATGTTCTCGGGGTACTGCACTCATGATTGACTCCTCTTCACCAGTTCGCAGGTGCTTGCTTCAAGCGGAGGAAAGGCTTCCTCGGCAGGAATCGTGGCAACCAGCTTGGCCAGATCCCATTCCTGCTTGGATTCGGCCGGTGTCTTCACCTCGTACAAATACATATCGTGAATCACGCGCCCATTGGGACGGATCGACGCATTGCGCATGACATCATCCCGTATCGGGATTTCGCGCATTTTCTGGGCCACGGCATCACCTTCGATCGACTGGGCGGCAGCTACGGCACGGAGGTAATGCAGCACGCTGGAATAGACCCCCGCATGCGTCATGGTGGGCTTCACCCCCCGGAAGGCTTTGGAGAATCGATCAGACCAGTTACGGGTGCCCTCATCGAAGTCCCAGTAGAAGCCGTCAACATAGGTCAGGCCTTGCCCGTTCTGCAGCCCGAGCGCCTTGACATCCGAGAGGAAGATCAGCAGCGAAGACAAGCGTTGCCCCCCTTCAACGATTCCGAACTCCCTGGCTTGCTTGATGGCATTGACCACATCGTTACCACTATTGGCCAACGCTACAACCTGGGCCTTCGAGCTTTGGGCCTGCAGCAAATAGGAAGCAAAATCCGGCACATTCAAGGGATGAAGCACAGAGCCCACCACCTGCCCCCCCTTCGATTCCACCATGGCCTGCGCGCCCTTCTGCAGCGAATGGCCAAAGGCGTAATCCACCGTTATGAAATACCAAGACTTCCCGCCTTTGTCGATGGACGCCTTCACGCCGCCAACCGACTGAGAATAGACGTCGAACATCCAATGAAACCCGACGGGTGAGCACTTGGCATTGGTCAGGGCATCCGTCGCCGGGCCCGAGAACAAGGCAATGCGATTTTTCTCGCGCGCAATGTCCTGGACGGCCAGCGCAACAGCAGAATTGGTGAGGTCGGCGATCGCCGTCACGCCATCCCTGTCAAACCACTCCCGCGCCTTTGCGGCGCCTACATCGGCCTTGTTCTGATTGTCGGCCGACACCAAGGAAATATCCATGCCCTTGCATTCATTGGCGAGGCAATCATCTATGGCCAACTGCGCCGCCGCCACGGAACCCGGCCCACCCATGGAAGCGTAGGTACCCGACATGTCAGTCAAAATCCCAATCTTCACTGCCGGCGAGTCTGCCAGGCTTACGCCGGTAACAACGAAACAACATACTGCAAGCACAACCGATGAAAATCTCGTGTTCATTGCTTGTCTCCGTTTTTTGTTCTGTGTCGTAGGACTGCGCTCAACCGCCTTCAACAGTCCTTATTGAGTGTAGTTGTCTAAAAGATCAAACTCCATACAATTGAGTGCGCATCCATTGTCGGTAATCGCGCATGAGAAAGACATTGTGCCGAACGCCTACCCAGCTTCCGCAGCAAGAGCGTGATTGCGCAATATCGCACGGCCTCCCAGGGCAAGGCTCTAGCCGTTCTGCCGTGCTTCATGGCCGCGCAAGCGATGCCCTCGTCGCGGCCCCCCCGCAGGGGATCCGCGTCACTCGAGGTTTCTGGAAGTCCCGCCACGATGACGTGTGGGGGGTCGCGCCGCGGCATGGCGCCAGGGGATCATTGAAGCAAGCGACTGATCCGAACAGGCACCCGCGGGGAGGCTCTAGGGTCCGGCTCGGTCCCTACTTGCCGATGAATTTCTTCTTGCGTGGTGCACGCACTCGCAGCTTGCGCCACATCAGGTAGGCCATGAAGCCTGCAAACAGCGCATGGACCAGCCAGACGCCGACGTGGAAATCGAGCTTTCCATTGGCAATCCAACCGCGAGACAGGTTGATAAGGTTCATATAAAGCAGGCCGACCAGCCCGGCAATCAATATATCGCCCGAACGACCCATGCGCGGATTCACCGCTCCAAGCGGGATTGCCAGCAAGGCCAGGTTGAGTGCGGCGAATGGCAAGGCGACTCGCCACATGACCTGGGAACGGGCTACGTCAGTGTCATCTTGGAGCAATGACGTAGTCGGCCGGGCCTTGATGCTCTGCTCCGCGCGTGCCCTCACGGCTTCCGGAGAACTCGCTTCTGCATCGCTCTCGAGCCGCACACCGTAACGTTCGAACTCCACCATGCGGAAAGTAGGCGTCCCCGGCTGCAAATCGTAACGATGGCCCGCACTCAGCACGAGAAAGCGGTCACCATTCTTCTGTTCCTCGATTCGCGCGCTCTCTGCAGTGATGAGGCTCACCCATTCTTCATCGATGACGCGGGCGATGATGTTTCCCAGCTCCTCGTCAGGCGCATCGGGTTCCTCGGTGAAGAACACTCGCGCGCCGTCTGCCGTTTCGATGAACTGCCCCGCCGACACCTTTGAAAGGTCCGACCGCTGTTCATATCGTTCCCGATACTCGCTAATCTGCCGATACGCCCAGGGAGACGCCATCAATGTAAGCACGGAGATGATGAGCGCAAATGGAACCGCGACGCGCAAGACCGGGCGGATCCAATCCTTCAGCGACAAGCCGCTCGCGAACCAGACCACCATTTCGGACTCACGGAAACTGCGTGTGACGGTCGTCAGCACCGCGATGAACAGGGATACGGACAAGATGACCGGCAACGCGGTAATACTGGAAAACGCCGCCAAGCCCACCACGACATCCGCACCGATCGCGCCATTGGCCGCTTCACCCAGCAGCCTCACGAGCAGCACGCTCAGCCATACGATCAGCAAGGTTGAAATGACAAGGCCTGCATGACTCAAAATCTCGGATACGACGGAACGCTTGAATAGTGACATGTTCGAATTTGCGGGATAATCGTCGACATCCTGAATCGATATGGGAAATCTGAATGGAATTTAGCACACAGACCACGGCCGGCCTTCACCAACTTCGTACCGCCGCGTTGGGCGTCGGCGTCTTTGCGGACGGTGTCCTGACGCCGGCCGCCGAAGCCCTGGACATGGCTGCCGGCGGCGCCATCAAGGCAGTGGTGAAGTCTGATTTCAAGGGCAAGGCGAATACCCATGTAGTGTTGCGACAATTGTCCGGTATCAAGGCGGAGCGCGTGATTGTAGTCGGGCTCGGCAAGCAGAAGTCGTACAACGCGGGCGCTCACGCTGCTGCTGAGCAAACATTCGCTAACGCCTGCATTGGTCTGGATGTCAATGAAGCGGTTTCCACGCTCTCGAGCGTCGAGTGCGAAGGAACCAGCTTGCGATCACGCAGCCGCGCATTGGCGCTGGCCACCTTGCGCGCTACTTATCGCTATGACTTGACCCTGAGCAAGGATGTCGAACCGGCGCCCCGTCTCAAAAAGATCACTGTGTGGACGTCGCGTGCCAACGCAAACGAAGCCAAGCAGGGGCTGCATGAAGGCCAAGCGATCGGCAACGGCGTAAACCTCACGCGCTTGTTGGGGGATATGCCCCCCAATCTTTGCACGCCCACCTACTTGGGCGAAACTGCGAAGAAGCTGGCCAAGGAATTCAAGACCCTGAAGGTCGAGGTCCTGAACCGCAAGCAGATCGAAGCCGAAAAAATGGGGGCTTTCCTGTCGGTCGCCAACGGCTCCGACGAGCCCCCCGTCTTCATCGTATTGCGCCATAGCCCCAAAGGTGCAAAAACCCGCGGCAAGGCGCCCATCGTGCTGGTCGGCAAGGGCCTGACCTTCGATTCGGGCGGGATCTCCATCAAGCCCGCCGCCAACATGGACGAAATGAAGTACGACATGTGTGGTGCCGCCAGCGTCCTAGGCACCATGCGGGCCGTTGCCGAACTTGAACTGGATCGTGAAGTGATTGGCCTTGTGGCGTCCTGCGAGAACATGCCAAGCGGCCGTGCCAACAAACCTGGCGATGTCGTGACCAGCATGTCGGGCCAGACCATCGAGATCCTGAATACCGATGCGGAAGGCCGCCTCGTCCTGTGCGATGCCCTCACCTACGCCGAACGCTTCAAGCCTGAAGCCGTGATCGACATGGCGACGCTTACGGGCGCCTGCGTCGTAGCCCTGGGCCACGTGAATAGCGGTCTTTTCACGAAGGACGACGCACTAGCCGAAGCATTGGTTTCTGCCGGGCGCGAAGCGGGAGATACCGCATGGCGCATGCCTCTCGAGGACGCATACCAAGAACAGCTCCACTCCCGCTTCGCCGACATGGCAAACATTGGTGGTATGCCGGCAGGGTCCGTGACGGCGGCCTGCTTCCTGTCCCGCTACACCACATCCTATCGTTGGGCTCACCTGGACATCGCGGGCACGGCCTGGAAGAGCGGTAAGGATAAGGGTGCAACCGGCCGTCCGGTCCCCCTATTGGTGCAATTCCTGCTCTCGCAGACGGGCGAATGACCACACGGGTAGATTTCGCCTTTGGCGCGACCGACCGGCTCCTGACGGCTTGCGAGGTCACTCGCAAGCAGGTGGCCGGCGGCCGACGCCTGCTCGTCTATACCCGCAGCAGCCCACGGCTCACCAAGTTCGACCGCCTTCTCTGGCAATTCGAGGCCACCGCATTCATTCCGCATGTCATGGCCGACGACGCGCTGGCCGATGTGACGCCAGTGTTGATGGCTTCCAGCGACCCTTCTATCCAACTCGCCGCTGCGGGTGTATGGTTGCTAAATCTGGATATCGAATGTCCAGGCAACGCCGAGCACTTCAGTCGTATTCTTGAAATCGTCTCGGAACATCCAGAGGATAAGGCGGCCGCCCGCCAACGATGGCGCCATTACCAAGAGCTGGGCTTCGATCTTCGTGCCCACAAGCTCTCTCACGCCTGAACAGCCTCTTCTGCTTGATATTTCAGGTTTCTGTAAGTTAAGCTTGACGCATCGTGCGCTATGCGCGTTGTCATTTCTAAGAGGTCCAAAAAATGAACGACTTTCGTCAACCTATACCGGGTCACGCTCCAAGCGGTGCGCTTTCTCAGGTAGCGCGCAACAGAGTATTGCGCAACACATATTGGATGCTCGCAATATCCATGATTCCAACCGTGCTGGGCGCCATGCTCGGCCTGAGCACGGGATTCAACCAGGTCATGGGCGCCAGCCCCGGCATGACAGCCATCGTATTCTTGATCGGCGCCTTCGGCCTGATGTACGCGATCGAGCGCAACAAGAACAGCTCGCTGGGGGTTGCCCTGCTCCTGGCCTTCACCTTCTTCATGGGTGTGATGCTGTCTCGACTGCTGGGTTTCGTCCTTGGCATGGGCAATGGCGCCCAACTGATCATGCTGGCCTTCGGCGGAACGGCCGCGGTATTCGGAACGATGGCGACCGTGGCGAGCACCACGAAGCGCGACTTCTCCGGCATGCAGAAATTCCTGTTTATCGGGGTAGTAATCTTGATCGTGGCCGCGCTGGCCAACATTTTCCTGCAACTGCCGGCGCTGATGCTGACCATCTCCGTCATGGCGATCGGCATCTTTTCGGCCTTGCTTCTGGTCGATTTGCAGCGCGTGATCAATGGCGGTGAAACGAACTATGTTTCGGCCACCCTAGCTATCTATCTTGACCTGTACAACATCTTCTCGAATCTGTTGATGTTGCTGGGCATTTTTGGCGGCGATCGCGAGTAACCCATCCGGCCTCGCTGCCAAGCCGGGCCGAATGAACCACGTCCCCTCTTCACACACCCCAACGCTTGGGCACCCATCCAGGCATTGGGGTGTTCTTCATGGCCCCTTTTTTTCGCGGCGCCATGCGAACAGACCTTCCGCACACATCAGCAACACGGCTGACCAAATGGGTATATAGGTCCACCACGCGTCCGCGCGCACGGGTTCGTTCAACAATAGGACGGCCACCCAGAACAGCAGCACGGGCTCCACGTACCCGAGAATGCCGAACAGGCCGAGCGGAAGTCGGCGACTCGCCGCCAGATAGCACACCAAGGCAGTGCAACTCACGGCCCCCAACATGGGCACCAACACCCACAATAGAGGGCGTGCACCGAACTGTTGAGCCACACTGACCTCTTGCGTGCACAGCACTGCAACCGCGATGGGCGCCAGCAAGACCATGTCGAACCACAGGCCCACCAACGATTTCATGTGAAGGTAACGCCGGAGCATGAAATAAGGCGGGTATCCAACTATCACCAACGCCGTGGCCCAGGAAAACGTGCCGACGCGCATTAACTCATGGCCCACCCCTAATACGGCCAAGAGGACGGCTATCTGTTGAAACCACGTGAGCCGTTCCCCGTAAAAGACCCGGCCAACGACCACCATGGCAAGAGGCAAAAGAAAATAGCCCATGGAAACATCGAGGCCATATCCATGGAGAGGCGCCCACATGAACAGCAGCAACTGTACGCCGAGTAAGCTTCCACTGCCGACCAGGGCCGCAAGTAATTGCCATTCGCTCGACAGGCGCCGGAGTATCTGTCGAATGGTCTTCCATTCGCGGGCACGGGAGATCAGCAAGGCGAGCACGGGCAGAGCCAGTACGACTCGCCATGCAAAGACACTCAAGCCGTCCAACGGCTCCAGCACGGTGGCAAAGTAGTAGAGACTGGCGAAGAGGCAAGACGAGAAGACGGATAGCCCGACTCCCTGTTTCAACCCGCACTCCTGTACAGTCTGTTCAGCCTGAACAGGCGCTCGCGCTTCAGCACCGCTTCCAGCGGATCGGGTTCCTTACCGGGGCCGACCGCCCATCCAGGAATTTCGGGCATCATGCGTCGCAGCGCCTCAGGATGCGCGGCGTGAAATCGCACCAGTAGGTCGTCCGGCTCGAACAGCGCAAGTCCGTAGCCCCTCAGCTCGGTTCGATTGAAATCCCTGATGTTACGCGTCACGATGGCCGCGCGTTGCCCAGGATGCCGGCTCTTGGCGGCCCTTCCTGCAGCAATGACATGCCAGTCTTTGGGGTCGCTTCTACGCAAGCCACTTTCATAGTCGCTGACATTGCCCTGATCGGCCGTTGGATGCGCATGCTGAAGGCCTGTCCATTGTGCGGCAATGTCCTCGGCGTCGACTCCCCAGATCCGCGCCGCGTTACGACGCCATTCATCTCCGATGCGCTCACTCCACACCGGGATGCAGTGCCCCTCGGAGGCGAGCCAGAGGAAGACGCGGCGCAGCACATTCGACAACAGCACGCAGGTGTCCAGGACCAACAGTGCGGGAATTTCCGCGCCTCCCGTAGGAGGCGCCGTAAACACCAGCCCGGCATCCGTGCCGCGCTGAACAATAGGGCTCGTCATGTATAACGCTGCAATTCCATCATCACTTGGCGCGTCCGTAGCGGGCGACCGAGTAATTCATCGAGGCGGTTTCTGAGTATGCTTCTCATGTGCCGCTCTACTTCCGGCTCGTCGAAGGGCGGTGTCTCGCCTCCGACACCGTATCCCGTTTCTTCAAGCAGGGTCCACTCAAAACGACGCAGCGCCCCGGCCACGTTGCTACCCCCTGCCAGCGCGCTCAATGCCGCTTCATAAGCGTCATACAGCACCGGATGCGGGTCTTCCCGTGGCAGCAAACGTAAGACCAGTTCATTCATGTACCAGGCCGACATCAGCGCCCGCCCGCCCAAATGTCTTACCCCTGCCAGCTCGGCGCGCGTCAAGGTCTTGACCTCGCCTGCTCCCGACCATGACAGCAAAAGAGGCTGGAAAGTCGTCAACACGGGACGCAAAGCAGAATATGGCCGTTTCGCGCCCTTGGCGACCATGGCGATATTGCCATGCTCACGAGCAAACACTTGCAAGATGAGAGAAGTTTCACGCCAAGCCGAGGCGTGCAGCATATAGGCCGCAGCGTGATGGATCCGCTGGCTGCGGTTACTCATACCCCAGATCGCGCAAGGCGCTCTCGCGCTCGGACCACCCTTTGCGCACCTTGATGTAGACGTCGAGGAATACGGGCTTCTCGAGCAACTTCACAATGTCCTGGCGAGCTTCAGTGGCAATCCGCTTCATGTGTCCGCCGCCCGCACCCAGGAGGATGGGACGATGACTCTCTCGCTCCACCACGACGCAAGCCGCAATGCGCGCGCCTGCATCGTTTTCCTCCCACTGCTCGATGACGACAGTGCAACCATAGGGCAGCTCGTCGCCCACCAGCCGGAAGATCTTCTCACGGATCAACTCCGCGGCGATAAAGCGCATGGACCGGTCGGTCAACGTATCGGCCTCGAACATCGGTTCGCCTTCAGGCAGACGGCTGGCGATCTCATCGAGCAGCTGATCGAGCTGCACATCCTTCACGGCGCTGACCGGTACCACGGCACCATAAGGAAATTCCTGGAGCAGCTTCTGCGTGAAGGGGAACAGTTCGTTTTTGCTTTTAAGGCAATCCACCTTGCTCAATACCAGGATCGTCTTATCAGGAGCCGGCAACAAAGGCAGTAATTTCGCATCACCCTCAGACCATTTTCCGGCCTCGACCACATGCACGACCACGTCGACCTCGGACAAGGCCTGAGTCACAACGCGGTTCATCATTCGGTTCATCGCACCGCCATGACGCGTCTGGAATCCCGGCGTATCGACGAACACAAACTGCTCGTTCTCGCGCGTGAGCACGCCATGGATGCGGTGTCGCGTCGTCTGCGCCTTGCGGGACACAATGGACAGCTTTGCACCGATCAGCGCGTTGGACAACGTAGATTTGCCGACATTGGGTCGCCCGACAATGGCGACGAAGCCGCAACGGAAAGGTGTGGTCATCTGTGATCCTGGGTCAAAGCAACAGGCAAAGTGAGCTGGCTGCGCCGCTTGCGTCGGCGCGTTTGCGTCGGTGCCCCTTCCAGGGCATCAAGGCGCCCGATGGCCAATTGCGCGGCCGACTGTTCCGCCGCCCGCCGACTTGAGCCCGCAGCCTGCACGCGGATATCGAGGCGCGGCACCTCGCATGCCACCTCGAACAACTGGCTATGCGCAGCGCCGTGAGTAGCCACCACCGTATATACGGGCAGGTCCAGCCTCATCGCCTGCAGACGCTCTTGCAACAGTGTCTTCGCATCCTTGCCTTCACTACGGGGATCGACATTCACAAGCAGGCTTTCGTACAAGGATGCAATGACCTGGCGCGCAGAATCGAAGCCCCCATCCATGTAAATGGCGCCGAATATGGCTTCCAATGCGTCCGACAGGATGGACGGGCGACGAAAGCCACCGCTTTTCAGTTCACCTTCACCCAGGAGCAGTTGCTCCGACAACGCCAAGCGGTTGGCAATATCGGCCAATGTCGCCTGGCGTACCAGGTTTGCGCGCATACGGGACAGATCGCCCTCGTCCGTCTTGGGAAAGCGATCGAACAATAAGGAAGCCACGACAAAATTCAGTACCGCATCGCCAAGAAACTCCAGGCGCTCGTTATGCGCGGCACTATGACTACGGTGCGTGAGGGCCTGGACCAGCAGCCGGGGGTTGCGGAAGGTGTACCCCAGTTCAGCTTCCAGTCGCTTGCGCTTATCGACCATCACTTGACCCGGCCGATGCGGCTCGGTTCGCTGAAATTCATCCATACGAAGAAAGCGCGACCCACAATGTAGTGGTCCGGAACAAAGCCCCAATACCGACTGTCAAGGCTGTTGTCCCGGTTGTCGCCCATCATGAAGTAGTGTCCGGGCGGCACTTTGCAGGTTACACCGCCATTCGCATATTCGCAGTTCTCTCGATATGGAAAGTTTGAGATCGGCATGTAATCCTGGCGTTGCTGACGATTCAGCAGTATGTCGTGCTTGGTGCCACCCAGCGTTTCGGTATAACGACCCACGTATGAAGAGCGATCCGGTTCGTAGTAGTCACCGGCCCGCTCGACAGGAACTTGAGTGCCATTCACGGTGAGCACCTTGTCGCGGTATTGGACAATATCCCCCGGGACACCGACCACGCGTTTGATGTAGTCAATAGAGGGGTCAACCGGGTAGCGGAACACCACGACATCACCGCGCTGCGGTTCTCCGAAATCGACGACCTTCTTTGCGATGATGGGCAAGCGAATGCCGTACTCGTATTTGTTCACCAGGATGAGGTCGCCATTCTGGAGTGTCGGCAGCATGGATCCCGACGGGATCCGAAACGGCTCAAACAGAAAAGAGCGCAGCAGAAAGACGACCAGAATCACCGGGAAGAAACTGGCNCAATACTCGACCCACCACGGCGCNCGGTTGGCCTTGTCATAGGCTTCCTGGCGCAGNCGTGCGGCCTCGGCCTTGTCCAGCCCCGCCACCGATGGTTCGATGGCCCCCATCGCGGCCACCGCCAACGTTCTACGCTGGTTCTTCAGCCACAATGCGTCCAGACACCAGACGATTCCGGTCACTACCAGCAAAATGAAGAGAATCAGGGCGAAATCCCAGCTCATACAGGCTTACCTTGGCAACGTTATTTATCTTCAACCTGCAAGATAGCAAGAAATGCTTCCTGTGGTATCTCGACGTTGCCAACCTGCTTCATACGTTTCTTCCCAGCCTTCTGCTTCTCAAGGAGCTTCTTCTTCCGGGTAATGTCGCCACCGTAGCATTTAGCCAACACATTCTTGCGCAAGGCCTTCACGTTTTCGCGCGCGATGACTTCGGCTCCGATGGCGGCCTGGATGGCAATGTCGAACATCTGGCGCGGGATCAGGCCACGCATGCGCGCCGCAACTTCACGTCCGCGGAAACGCGCGTTTGAACGGTGGACGATCATCGATAGCGCATCGACTCGATCGCCATTGATGAGCAAATCCACCTTCACCACGTCGGCTGCACGAAACTCTTTGAACTCGTAATCCATGGACGCATAGCCGCGCGACACTGATTTCAGTTTGTCGAAAAAGTCGAGCACGATCTCGGCCAGGGGCATCTCGTAGCTGAGTTGAACCTGCCGGCCGTGATAGACCATATTCGTCTGGACGCCCCGCTTGTTATTGCACAGCGTCATAACGGGCCCAACGTAATCCTGCGGCATAAATAGCGTGACGTTCACGACTGGCTCGCGAATTTCCTCGATGGCGCCCACTTCCGGCATTTGGGAAGGGCTCTCGACGTAGATGACTTCCCGGTCACGCTTGAGGACCTCGTACACCACGGAGGGAGCCGTGGTGATGATATCCATATCGAACTCGCGTTCAAGGCGTTCCTGCACGATTTCCATGTGCAGCAGCCCGAGGAAACCACATCGGAAGCCGAAGCCGAGTGCCTGAGACACCTCCGGCTCGAACATGAGCGCGGCATCATTGAGCTTGAGCTTTTCAAGTGCATCACGCAGTTGATCGTATTCGCTGCTTTCTACCGGGTACACGCCAGCGAACACCTGCGGTTTCACTTCCTTGAAACCGGGTAGCGGCTTGGCCGCTGGGCGACCTGCAAGCGTGACGGTATCCCCGACCTTGGCGTCTTCAAGCTCCTTGATGCCGGCAATCACAAAACCGACCTGGCCCGCAGAGAGCGAATCACGGGGTACGGATTTGGGCGTAAAGACGCCAATGTGCTCGCATAGGTGCGTCGCTCCGGTGGCCATCAGGAGGATCTTGTCCTTCGGACGCAACACACCGTTGACGATTCGAACGAGCATGACGACGCCCACGTAGTTGTCGAACCACGAATCGATGATGAGCGCCTGGAGGGGTTCGTCTGGACTGCCCGCCGGCGCCGGCACGCTGCGCACGATGGTTTCCAAGATGTCTTCGATGCCCTCGCCCGTCTTCGCGCTCGCGCGAATGGCTTCGGAAGCGTCGAGACCAATCACGTCTTCGATTTCCTGCGACGCAGCCTCGGGATCCGCCGAGGGCAGATCCATCTTGTTGAGTACCGGGATGACTTCCACACCCAGCTCGATGGCGGTATAGCAATTGGCGACGGTTTGCGCCTCGACGCCCTGACTGGCGTCAACCACCAACAAGGCGCCTTCGCACGCCGAAAGAGAGCGGCTGACCTCGTACGAGAAGTCAACGTGGCCCGGCGTGTCGATAAGGTTCAACGCGTAGATCTTGCCGTCACGCGCCTTGTACTCGAGCGATGCCGTCTGAGCCTTGATGGTGATGCCGCGTTCCTTCTCGATATCCATGGAATCGAGCACCTGCGATGACATCTCGCGGTCCGCGAGGCCTCCACAGCGCTGAATCAGGCGGTCTGCCAGGGTCGACTTGCCATGGTCGATGTGAGCAATGATGGAAAAGTTGCGGATGTGATCCATATACCCGGGAACATGGGGCCCGCGATTGCGGGCCGGATGAAGCCAGTTTGCCTGGCGAAAAAACGACGAAGGGGGGCGCACAGGGCGTCCCCCTTCGCAACACAGCATTTTAGCCGTTTATTTACGCGGCGTTATGGTGACCCACTGAGACTGGTCTCCACGCATCACGAGAACCGCTGCTGGGCGCGATTTATCAAGCTTACCGACCACCGACGCATACTGCGACGGGCTCGTGATATCGGTCTCGTTGATGGTGAGAACGATATCGCCCGTACTGATACCCGCTTCGGCGGCAGGACCTTCGGCCTCGACCACCTGCACCCCGCCCTCGAACTGGAACTGTTCGCGGGCAGAAGCGGGCACGTCGCCGACTTTCAGCCCCAGTGCATCAACGGGTGCTGCAGGAGGCTGCCCCTTGGAACGCGTCTGTTCCTCGTCGGTGGCTGGCATCTCGCCCACCGTGACATTCACCTTCACTGAACGGCCTTTGCGCCACAATTCCAAAGTGGCAGAGGTACCCGGCTTGGTTCCGCCCACCAGACGGGGCAAGTCGGACATGTGATTGATCTCACGACCGTTAAAGCGCGTGATGACGTCGCCGGACCGCACGCCTGCCGCGTCGGCCGGACCACCTCGCTCGACATTGCTCACCATGGCACCCATGGCCTTCGGCAGACCGATAGCCTTCGCCACATCGTCGGACACATTGCCAATTTGCACGCCGATACGCCCGCGCGTCACTTTGCCATGGCTCTTCAGCTGATCGACGACCTGCATGGCTTCGTCAATGGGAATAGCCAGCGAGATCCCCATGAAACCCCCACTACGCGAAACGATCTGGGAGTTCAC
>Ga0065721_10051500_pt1 | contig 14439 bp, 7 predicted proteins | sample Mesricmetagenome_FD_59108 | JGI IMG/M metagenome (GOLD analysis project Ga0065721, IMG submission 59108) | Mesophilic microbial community from rice straw/compost enrichment Sample: eDNA_1 v2 (version 2) | ecosystem: Engineered > Solid waste > Grass > Composting > Bioreactor | place: USA: Davis... | reverse complement strand
TTTGGAGGTGCCGGTGACGCGCTGCACGAGGTTCTCGGGCGTGATCGCGCCGAGCCGCTGCGCGAGCCCCGAGAAGCCGTCTTCGGGTCGCGAGCGGTGCTTCACCTCGGTCGCGAACGCCGCGAGCGACGCCTCGACGACCCGCTTCCACTCCGCGAGCGCCCGCGCCCCCTCGACGAGCGCGTCGTCGGCAAGCGCACGCGGGTCGGCGTCGAGCCACGCGACCGGAGGGGAGAGGGACATGCATCCATCGTCCCAGGGTTCGAACGCATGTTCGAGATAGACGACCCATTCTCAGGGCAACTCGCGCGCATCCACCCTGGGGAGGACGCGCCGCCCGCCAGCCGACTGAGCCGCCCGCGGTTCACCCGTCCGGGTTGCCCGGCGCGGGCGCGTGAGGTCTAGGCTGGAAGGCTCGGCCGCCGAACGGCCGTCCGCCACCCTCATGACCCACACCGCCACCGTTCCCACGCGCGCCGGCACGATCCGCACCCTGTTGCGGCTCGTCCCGTTCGTGCGCCCCGCGCTGCCTCGCATCGTGCTGGGCGCCGTCGCCGCGCTCTTCGCAGGCCTCGTCGCGCTCGGCATCCCGCTCGTGCTCCAGTCGCTCGTCGACGGCCCGCTCTCGAGTGGCGACGCGGATGCCGTCTGGCCCGCCGCGATCCTCGTGCTCGTGCTCGGTGCGCTCGAGGCGGCGTTCATCATGGCCCGCCGCTGGTTCGTGCTGACGCCCGGCACGCACGTCGAGGCGACGATGCGCACGACGCTCTACGCCAAACTGCAGGACCTGCCGGTCGCCTTCCACGACCGCTGGCAGAGCGGGCAGCTGCTGTCGCGCGCGATGAGCGACCTCGGGCTCATCCGCCGCTGGCTCTCGTTCGGAATCGTGCTGCTCGTCGTCAACCTCATCACGATCGTCGTCGGCGCCGTCGTGCTGTTCTTCTGGAACTGGATCCTCGCGCTCGTCTTCCTGCTGTGCTCGATCCCGCTGTGGATCTACGGCTACGTGTTCGAGCAGAAGTACTCGGTCGTCGCACGCCGCTCGCAGGACCAGCAGGGCGACCTCGCGACCGCGGTCGAGGAGAGCGTGCACGGCATCCGCGTTCTCAAGGCGTTCGGGCGCGGCAAGCACTCGCTCGAGAAGTTCACCCGCCAAGCCGACCAGCTGCGCGGCACCGAGCTCGACAAGGCGCGCGCGATCGCGGGCATCTGGCTGTGGCTCCTGCTCGTGCCCGATGTCGCGTTCGCGCTGTGCCTCGGCGGCGGCGTCTGGCTCGTCGCGCAGGGCGAGCTCACGAGCGGCGGGCTGCTCGCGTTCTTCGCGACCGCGACCGTGCTGCGCTTCCCGATCGAGTCGATCGGCTTCCTGCTGTCGATGACGTTCGACACCCGCACGGCCGTCGACCGGCTCTTCGAGGTACTCGACGAGCCCAACCCGATCACCGACCCCGCGCAGCCCGCGACCGTCGCCGATCCCTGCGGGCGGCTCGCGTTCGACGACGTGCACTTCCGCTACCAGGACACCGCCGCGGGCGCGCCCGACCTGCTCGACGGCGTCGACCTCGTGCTCGAGCCGGGCGAGACGATGGCGCTCGTCGGGCTCACCGGATCGGGCAAGACGACGCTCACGGCCCTCACGACGCGCCTCTACGACGTGACGGGCGGGTCGATCACGCTCGACGGCGTCGACATCCGCGACCTCACCCGCGAGGAACTGCGCCGCCGCGTCGCGATGGCGTTCGAGGACGCGACCCTGTTCTCGGCGAGCGTGCGCGACAACGTGCTGCTCGGCCGCCCCGACCTCGCCGACGATCCCGAGACCGCGCAGGCCGTGCTCGACGAGGCGCTCCAGATCGCTCAGGCCGAGTTCGTCGCCGAGTTGCCCGACGGCGTCGAGACGACGGTCGGCGAGGAGGGCCTCTCGCTCTCCGGCGGCCAGCGCCAGCGACTCGCGCTCGCGCGGGCCGTCGCGTCGAAGCCGTCGGTGCTCGTGCTCGACGACCCGCTCTCGGCGCTCGACGTCGACACCGAGGCGCGCGTCGAGGCGGCGCTGCGGCGCGTGCTCGCGACGACGACGGCGCTCATCGTCGCGCACCGGCCGTCGACGGTGCAGCTCGCCGACCGAGTCGCGCTCCTCGAGAACGGGCGGGTCACCGCCGTCGGCACGCACTCCGAGCTGCTCGCGGCGAACGAGCACTACCGCTTCGTCATCTCGTCCCTCGACGCCGACAACCCGCGGGAGGTGCAGGCATGAGCGTCTCGGGCGTCGAAGGCGAGGAGCGCGACGACTACTCGCGCGCGGAGAGCAAGGCGATCCGGGCGCGGTCGCTGCGTCTGCTCGGGTCGCTCCTGCGTCCCGTGCGGGCGCGCGTCGCCCTCACCCTCGTCGTCGTGGTCGTGAGCACTGCGGCCCAGGTCGCCGGTCCCGCGCTCATCGCGCTCGGCATCGATCGCGGGCTCCCCGCGGCGCTCGACGGCGACCTGCTGCCCCTCGGACTCGTCGTCGCCGCCTACCTCGCCACCGGCATCCTCGGGGCCGTGCTCATCGCGTGGTACACGATGCTCTCCGCTCGCGTGAGCCAGGCCATCCTGTTCGACCTGCGTCGCCGGGTGTTCCTGCACGCGCAACGGCTGAGCCTCGAGTTCCACGAGAAGTACACGTCGGGGCGCATCATCGCGCGCCAGACGAGCGACCTCGAGTCGATCCGCGAGCTGCTCGACTCGGGCCTCAACGGGCTCGTGCGCGGCGTGCTCTACATGTCGTTCATCGGCGTCGCCCTCGTCGCATTCGACTGGGTGAGCGCGCTCGTCATCGCTGGCGCCCTCATCCCCCTCGGCGTGCTCACGCGCTGGTTCCAGACCCGGTCGCAGCGCGGCTTCCGCCTCACCCGCGTCGTGTCGGCGCGCGTCATCGTCAAGTTCGTCGAGACGATGACGGGCATCCGCGCGGTCAAGGCGTTCCGCACCGAGCCGCGCAACGACGCCGAGTTCTCGGGTCTCGTCGAGGACTACCGGGAAGCCAACGCCAAGGTCATCAAGCTGTTCGGCATCTACGACCCGGGCCTCGTGCTCATCGGCAACACCGCCGTCGCGGTCGTGCTGCTCGTGGGCGGCTTCCGCGTCATCGGCGGCGACCTCGACCTCGGGGCCCTGCTCGCCGTGCTGCTCTACACCCGCCGCTTCTTCGACCCGATGGAGGAGATGGCGATGTTCTACAACTCCTACCAGTCGGCCGCGGCGGCGCTCGAGAAGATCTCGGGCGTGCTGGAGGAGCAGCCGAGCGTGCCCGACCCGGCGGAGCCCGTCGACCTCTGGGAGGCGAAAGGCAAGGTCGCCTTCCGCGACGTGCGCTTCGCCTACCGGGGCGACCGCGTCATCCTGCCCGACTTCTCGCTCGAGATCCCCGCCGGACAGACGGTCGCGCTCGTCGGCTCGACGGGCGCGGGCAAGTCGACGCTCGCCAAGCTCGTCGCCCGGTTCTACGACCCGAGCGAGGGCTCGGTCGAGCTCGACGACGTCGACCTGCGCCGCCTGCATCCGAAGGACCTGCGCCGCGCGATCGTCATGGTCACGCAGGAGGCGTACCTGTTCAGCGGGTCGGTCGCGGAGAACATCGCGCTCGGCAAGCCCGACGCGACCTCGGACGAGATCGTGGCGGCGGCGAAGGCGGTCGGCGCGCACGAGTTCATCAGCGCGCTGCCCGACGGCTACGACTCCGACGTCAACAAGCGCGGCGGACGCGTCTCGGCGGGACAGCGGCAGCTCATCTCGTTCGCGCGCGCCTTCCTCGCGAACCCCGCCGTGCTCATCCTCGACGAGGCGACCGCGTCGCTCGACATCCCGAGCGAGCGGCTCGTGCAGGAGGGTCTCACGACGCTCCTCGCCGACCGCACGGCGCTCATCATCGCCCACCGGCTGTCGACGGTCGGGATCGCCGACCGCGTGCTCGTCATGGAGCACGGGCGCATCGTCGAGGACGGCACGCCCGAGCAGCTCATCGCCGGCACCGGTCGGTTCGCGAAGCTGCACGCCGCCTGGCGCGACTCCCTCGTCTGACACCCACTCACTCTTGCGGGAGGGAGCGGGCCGGGTGTAGGGATGACCCACTGGGTTTCAGGGAAACGGCTGGGCGCTCGCTGGGGAGGTCGGCACGGCTCAGGCAGGGTTCATCGTCTCGACGCGGCTGGGGGCTACGCCGACGTCCGCGCCTGCGCCCCGAGCGATGCGGGCTCGCGCTCCGGCGGGCTGAGCGAGGCGACACGGTGTCGACGCACGGGCGGGAGTCGCCCGCGGAGCGGGTCGCGGCCATCCTCGGGGATCCCCACGAGGGTGCGCTGCTCGTCACCGGCGCGCCGGGGAGCGGCAAGACCCACCTGCTGCGAGTGGCCGCCGACTCGGCTCCGATCCGCACCGTCACCGTGGTCGGCAACCCCGTGGAGAGCGATCTGCCGCTCTCCGGGCTGAGCGCCGTTCTCGCGAGGGTCGACGCCCGCGCCGCCGAATTCGCCGGCCGATTCTCGCTGCGATCGACCGACCAGCTCGCCCTCCCCGCCGCCGCGGCCGACATCCTCGCGCTCCTGCGCGGCCTGAAGCTCCCGCCGACGGCGGTGCTCGTCGACGACGTCGACCGCATGGACGGGCAGAGTCGCGGGCTGCTCGCGTTCATGGCGGGCCGACTCGGCGGCTCCGGCATCCGGCTCGTCGCGACCGCGACCTCGGTGAATGGGCACGACCCGCTCGCGGGCTTCCCCCGGGCGCGTCTCCAGCCGCTGCCGCCGGACGCGGCCCTCGCCCTCGCCCTCGAGGCGGGCGCCCCCGACCTGCACGAGGGCACCGCGCGCATCCTCGTCGCCCACTCGGCGGGCAACCCCGCGACGCTCCTCGCCCGCATCAGCACCCTCCGGGTCGCCCAGCGGGCCGGCCGCACGAGCGTTCCGCTGCCACTCCCGGTGCGCCGCGCGGGTCGACGCATCGCGCGGCGCACGCTCGACAAGCTCGACGGCGACGGGATGCGGATCGTCCACGCGCTGGCCGTGACGCCGCTCGCGCACCCCGCCGCCCTGGCCGACGCCGGCATCGCGACGCGCGACGACCTCGACGACCTCATCCGCGCGAAGGTCGTCGAGGAGGCGGGCCCCTACGTGCGGATCCGCAACCCCCTCGTGCGGGCCGTCGCCTTCAACACCCTGTCGGCGGGGCGCCGTCGAGCCCAGCACGCCGAGCTGGTCGACGCCGCGCGCGACCACGCGCCCGCGCTCGCCGACTGGCATCGGGCCGGGACGGAACCCGACGGGCGCCATGCCGAGGCGCTCCTGCGCGGAGCCGTCGAGCTCGTCGACCACGGGTTCGTCGCCGCGGCCGTCGAGTTCGCCGACGCAGCGCTCTCCCGGGCGGCCGATACGCCCCATCCCGGCGACGCGCTCGAGTTCACCCGGCGGCTGCTCCATCACGGCGAGGGCGCCCTCGCCGAGCGCTACCTCATCCTCGTCGGCGAGCGGGAACTGCCGCACGCCGAGCGCGCGACCGTCGCGCTCGCACGGCTCGAGACCGAACTCGAGCGCACCGGCCGCGTGCCGCACGCCGCCGCCGCCGGGGTGCTCGAGCGGCATGGCCCGACCGATCCCGAGGCGTCCGTGCGGCTGGCCGCCACCGCCGCCCTCTGGCACACGCTCCGGGGCGAGACCGCACCGGCCCGGGAGCTGCTCGACCTCGCGGCCCCTCTGCGCCTCCCGCCGCGGAGCGACGCGGCCCGGTTGCGCGCCGTCGTCGCGGGGCTCGCGTCGTCCGCCGCGCCCGACGACGACGCGTTCGACCTCGGCGCCGCGACCCCGCCCGAACTCGTCGCGCGGGGTCGCCGCGAGAGTCTGCGGGAGGACTACGAGCGAGCCGCCGTACTCTATGCGCGCGTCGCCGACGAGGCCGGGGCCTCGCGCGCGTGGCGCGACCTCGCCCTCGTGCTCAGCGCCGACAACGCCGTGCGGGCGGGTCTCGTCGAGGAAGGGATCGCCGCTGTCGGGCGCCTGCACGAGCTGCAACTGCCCGCGCACCTCGTGCCGATGCGGGTGCTGCTCGAGTCCTGGAGCGACGTCGCGACGGGGCACCTCGACGCCGCCGAGAGCCGACTCCGGGCGCGACTCGCGGAGCCCCACGGCACCGAGGGTCTCGTCGGCGCGGGCATGCACGCGCTCCTCGGCTGGCTCGTGCTGCAGCGCGGGGAACCCGTCGAGGCGGCAGGCGAGTTGGCCCACGCCGAACTGCTCGCGGGCGACGCCGACCCCGGCATCCCGCGCCTGCACCCCCTCCTGATCGACGCGCTCGTCGCGGCCGGACGGCCCGAGGCCGCGCGCGCCGCGCTCACCCGGTTCGAGGAGCTCGCCGCGCGCCACCCCGGTCGCTGGTGCGCGCTCGCCGTCGCGGGCGCGCGGGCCGTCGTGGCGGAAGCCGACCCGGCGGGGCGGCTCTTCGACAGCGCCCTCGACGCGTTCGTGCCGGGGGATCCGCCGCTCGAGCGCGCGCGCCTGCTGCTGCGCAAGGGTCAGCGGATGCGCGCGCGCGGGATGCCGGAGGCGGACGCCGTGCTGCTCCAGGCCCGCGCTGCGTTCGAGGCGATCGGGGCGACGGCGTGGTTCGAGGACGTGGAGCCCGTGCTCGAGTCGAGCGCGGTGCTCGGTCGACTCTCCGAGCCGGAGGCGGCGGTCGCGCGTCTGGTTCGGGCGGGCCTGCAGAACAAGGAGATCGCCGCGCAGCTGTTCGTGTCGGTGCGCACGGTCGAGCTGCGGCTCACCCACATCTACCGCAAGACCGGGATCCGGTCGCGCAGTCAGCTCGTCGCCGCGCTCTCCTGAGCCGCGCGTCGTCGCTCCGGGCTGCGCCAGCGACCGTCGGTCGAGCGGGTGAGCGCGTCCGCGAGCGCGCGCAGGCACAGCGCCGCGTCGACGGCGCGCAGGAACGGGAAGAACGGTCCCAGCACGAGATACGACGGGCGCCGCGTGACGATCGCCGCGATGACCGTGAGCGCGTAGTCGGGCAGGAGGATGCCGAGGGCGAGCGCCCAGAGGGGGAGGGCGCCCACGACGCCGCTCGGGATGCCGTCCGGGTCCCAGCCGGAGACCACGAGCACGCTCGCGACCGCGACGACGAGGACGACGAGCGGGGTCAGCAGCAGGAGCACGCTACTCGTCACGAGTTCGGCGATGTACGCCGCGAGCGCGACCCCGAAGCGCCCGAGCCGCACCCCGTGTCGCCCGACGGTCTGCCAGAAGCCGAGGCTCCAGCGGCGCACTTGACGCGTGTAGTCGTGCAGCGTCGCCGGATCCTGGGTGCGGGCGATCGCCGCGCGCGGGTGGAACGCGATGCGTCCGAGCCGCTTCGCGTGCACCTCGAACGTCATGTTGTAGTCCTCGATGGCGAGGCCCTCTGCCGCGATGTCGATGTCGCTCAGCACGCGCGAGCGGTACATGCTCGCGAACCCGGGAACGATCGCGACGACGTTCGCCCAGGGCACCGCCTGGCCGTATTTGTGGAGGTACTGCACGGCGATGTAGAGCCGCTCGCGGTAGGCGACGAGGAGGCGCCCGAGCAGGTCGGGCGGAGCCGGGTCGAAGAGGGTCGCGGCCCGGCCGGCCACGGCGACGACGTCGGGCTCGGCGAACAGGCGCAGCCCCGACTCGAGGTAGGCGTCGTCGAGTTGCGTGTCGGCGTCGAGCAGCAGCACGACGGGGAAGCGCTCCGCGAGCTCGAACTCGTCGATGATCGCGGCGATCGCGCCCGCCTTGCCGCGATTGGGGCTGAGGGCGAGCACCGTCGCCCCCTCGTCGCCGGCCACGTCGGCCGTCGCGTCGGTCGAGCCGTCCGACACGACGAAGAGGTTGTCGACGGGCAGCAGTCGGCGCGCGGAGCGGACGGTCTCGCGGATCACGAGCTCCTCGTTGTGCGCCGCGATGACGACCGCCACCTCGTCGGGGCGGGGATGCGGACCCGGCGGTCGGGGATGCGCGACGCCGACCGCCGCGCGGCCGATCCCGACCGACGACCACAGGAGCGTCGTGCCGCCCACGGTGAGGAGCAGCGCGAGCAGGAAGACGAGCGCGGCGTCCACGCGCTCAGGCTACGTCCGGCCACCCGCAACGGGCACCGCAATCGCGCGGCGGAAAACCGCAATCCCGCCGCCGTCGGCTGCGGGTTCCCACAGTTCCCGCGGCGCGGCGTTGACCGCCGTCGGGGGCGAGGAGCACGGTGACCGAGTCGCCACCGGAACCGCATTCCGGGGCGACATCCCCCGATCGCACTACCGAGCTGGTGACCCCCGCCCCAGGCCGGAGGTCATGGAGATCCCCCATGACGACCATCGATACCGCCGTGCCCGCGCGGCCGTTCCCCCTCGCCCCCACGCTGCCGTCCGTCGCGGTGGCCGACCCGTTCGACTTCGACGTCGCGATCGTCGGGCTCGGCTATGTCGGCCTCCCGACGGCGCTTGCGTACCACGCCTCCGGCGCCCGCGTGCTGGCCCTCGACGCCTCCGCGCCTCGGCTCGCCGCCATCCGCTCGGGTCGCGCCGACCTCCTCGAGTCGGACCGGCGACGCCTCGCCCGCGCGCTCCCCGACCGGCGCTTCACGCTCACGATCGACCCGGCCGGGCTCCACCGCGCCGCCGCCGTCATCATCTGCGTGCCGACCCCCGTCGACGCGCACCTCGTGCCCGATCTGACGATCCTGCGCCGCGCCTGTCAGACGGTGGTCGAGAACGCCGTTCCGGGGCAGGTCGTGCTGCTCACCTCGACGACCTACGTCGGCTGTACCGCCGACCTGCTCGTCGAGCCGCTCGCCGCGCGCCGCCTCGAGGCGGGCCGCAACATCTCGGTCGCGTTCAGCGCCGAGCGCATCAACCCCGGCACCGAGCTCGTCGCGCACGACGACGTGCCGCGCGTCGTCGGCGGCGCCACCCCCGAGTGCGGCATCCGCGCGGCCGAGGTGCTCTCGCGGTACGCGGCGAGCGTCCACATCGTCTCCTCCCTCGGCGCCGCCGAGATGACCAAGCTCCTGGAGAACACGTTTCGCGCCGTCAACATCGCCCTCGCCAACGAGTTCGCCGACATCTGCCGCGCGCTCGACATCGCCGTGACCGACGTCATCGACGCCGCCGCGACGAAGCCCTACGGGTTCATGCCGTTCCTGCCCGGCCCGGGCGTCGGCGGGCACTGCATCCCGTGCGACCCGCACTATCTGCTCTGGCAGCTGCGCGGGATGCGCATCCCGGCTCCCGTCATCACGCAGGCCATGACCGAGATCGCCGGTCGGCCGCGGCGCGTCGTCGACCGCGCGCGCCAGGTGCTGTCGGATGTCGGCGCGGGCCTCGCGGGAACGCGGGTGCTCGTCGTCGGGGTCGCCTACAAGCCCGATGTCGCCGACCTGCGGGAGTCGCCCGCGCTCGAGATCATCGAGGCGCTCGAGGAGGCGGGAGCGGTCGTCGGCTACGTCGACCCGCTCTTCGACGAGGTCGAGCTGCCGAACGGACGCCGGGTCGCCGGCGTCGCCGACCCGGCGGCGTTCGACCCGAGCCTCGTGCTGCTGCACACGCGCCACCGCGGCGTCGACCTGTCGTGGATCGGCGACGACGTGCTCGTTCTCGACGGCAGCTACCGCGAGACCGCGCTCGGTCGCCGGATCGCGCTGTAGGACCGGCCATGCGCAGCGTCATCACCGGCGGTGCCGGGTTCATCGGCAGCCACCTCGCGGAGCACCTGCTCGCCCTCGGAGACGAGGTGGTCGTGCTCGACGACTTCTCGACGGGCGCGCGCGCCAACCTCGGGCCGTTCGCCGACGATCCCCGGCTCGAGATCGTCGAAGGGTCGGTGCTCGCCCCGCGGCTCGTCGCGCAGACCATCCGGGGGGCCGACCGGGTGTTCCACCTCGCCGCCGCGGTCGGCGTGCACCGCATCATCGAGCGCCCGCTCGAGGGGCTGCGCATCAACCTGCACGGCACCGAGAACGTGCTCGACGCGTGCCGCGACGCGGAGGTTCCGCCGCTCATCGTGTCGACGAGCGAGGTCTACGGCAAGAACACCGCCGACAAGCTGAGCGAGGATGCCGACCGCATCCTCGGGTCGCCGCTCACGGCGCGTTGGACCTATGCCGCGGCGAAGGGTCTCGACGAGTCGTTCGCGCACGCCTACGGCAAGGAGTACGGGCTGCCGACCCGCATCGTGCGGCCCTTCAACACGGTCGGCCCCCGGCAGACGGGGCGCTATGGGATGGTCGTGCCGCGGCTCGTCGCGCAAGCGCTGCGCGGCGAGCCGCTCACCGTCTACGGCGACGGGTTGCAGACCCGGTGCTTCTCGTACGTCGGCGACGTCGTGCCGGCGATGGAGCGGCTCTCGGTCTGCGCCGACGCCGTCGGCCAGGCCGTCAACCTCGGCGGGGCGGAGGAGATCTCGATCCTCGACCTCGCCCGCCGCATCCTCGCCGTGACCGGGAGTCCGAGCGACATCGTCCACGTGCCGTACGAGCTCGCCTACGGCGACGGGTTCGAGGAGATGCGCCGGCGCGTGCCCGACAACTCGAGGGCGGGGGCCCTCGTCGGGTATGAGCCGCGCACCGGGATCGACGAGATGATCCGTCGGGTGGGGGAGGCGGTCGCCGATCCCGGCGTCGTGCGGGTGGCCGCGGGTGTCGCCCGCACGACGGCAGGGGTGCCCTGATGTGCGGCATCGTCGCGTGCCGCACCGCGACCTCCGCCGCGCCGTACCTCGTGCACGCGCTGCGACTGCTCGAGTACCGCGGCTACGACTCGATCGGCGTCGCCGTGCGCGGGTCGGACGCCGCCCTCGTGACGGTGCGCAGCATCCGCCGGGTCGACGACCTCGCCGCGCTCCTGGCCGCCCGCGACCCCGACGGGTTGGGCGGCGTCGGCATCGGGCACACGCGCTGGGCGACGCACGGCGAGGTGAGCGAGCGCAACGCGCACCCGCACCGCGACTGCACCGGAAGCCTCGCGGTCGTGCACAACGGCATCATCGAGAACGCGACCGAGTTGCGCGCCGAGCTCCGCGGGCGCGGCCACGAGTTCGCCTCCGACGTCGACTCCGAGGTCGTCTGCCATCTACTCGAGGAGCACGTCGACGCCGGGCGTGACGCCCTCGCCGCCCTCGAGGCCACGGTTGCGCGGCTGCGCGGCAGCTGGGCCCTCGTCGTGCTCGACGGCGAGACCGGGGCCCTCGTCGCGACCGCCCACGGCTCGCCGCTCGTCGTCGCCGCCTCGCCGCTCGGCGTCTTCGCGGCGAGCGACGTCGCGGCCATCGCCGACTGGGTGGACGAGGTCGTGCCGCTGCGCGACGGCGACGTCGTCGAACTCTCCGACGAGCCGCGGTGGATGCGCGCGGGCGTCCGACGCTCCGCCCCGGCCGCGGTGAGCGCGGCGCCGGCCCGGCGGTCGGTCGAGCCGCTCGACCATCCCGACTTCATGGCGAAGGAGATCGCCGAGCAGCCCGCCGTCGCCGCGGGCATCCTCGACGCACTGCGTCCCGGCATCGAACGGGGCCGGTTGTGGCGCGAGCTCGGACTGCCCGACTTCTCGCGCGTCGCCGTGCTCGGCTGCGGCACGTCGCTCAACGCCGGCACCGTCGTCGGTCGCGCCTTCAGCCGCCTGGGTGGCGTGCCCGCGGAAGCCCTCGTCGCGAGCGAGGCGGCCGAGTCCGTGCTGCCTCCCGGCACGCTCCTGCTCGCGTTCAGCCAGTCGGGCGAGACCGCCGACGTGCTGCGGGCGCTCGACGACCTCGACCCGGGCATCCCGGTGCTCGCCGTCACCAACAACCCGCACTCGACGCTCGCCCGGCGCGCGTCGAGCATCCTGCACTGCCTCGCCGGACCCGAGGTCGGGGTCGCCGCGACGAAGACCTTCGTGGCCCAAGTGGTCACGGGGGTCTGCGCGGCGCTCTCCGCGCTGACCGCGATCGGGCGGGTCCCCCGCGCCCGGCTGCGGGAGGCGGTCGAGGAGCTCGCGCGCGCCCCCGAGCGGCTCGCGCGGGCCCTCGACGTCGGCGCCGCGACCATCCCGCCCGTCGTCGCGCGGGTCAGCGCCGCCCCTGGATTCGTGTTCCTCGGTCGCGGGGCGGGCGTGCCCTACGCCGTCGAGGGCGCCCTCAAGCTCAAGGAGCTCAGCTACCGCTGGGCGGAGGCCTACCCCGCGGGGGAGCTCAAGCACGGCCCGCTCGCGCTCGTCGAGCCGGGCACCCCCGTGATCGCCGTCGACGACGGCGCGCCGCGGCTGGCCGGCAACCTCGCCGAGGTCGCCGCGCGGGGTGCCGCCGTCGTGACGATCGGCGGACCCGGGAGCACCGTGCCGACGCTCGGAGCGTGGTCGCCGACCCGCGCGGCCGCGGCGCCGTGGGGTCCGCTCGACGCGGTCGTGCCCCTCCAAATGCTCGCGCGCGAGCTCGCTCTCGGCCTCGGCCGCGACGTCGACAAGCCGCGCAACCTCGCCAAGGCCGTCACCGTCGACTGAGGCGATCCACCCGGAAGGTGCATGCATCATGAACAAGTTCAAGATCGGGGGCGCCGGTGCGGGGTTCGCCCTCCTCGTCGCCCTCCTGGTCGCGCTGCCGCTCGTGCTCGGGCGCTCCGCGGCCCCGCCGGCGCCGGTGTCGGCCCCGGCACCGGCGCCCGTCGTCGAGGAGAAGCTCCCGACGGAGCCCGTCGACGAGGAGGCGGGCACACCGGAGCAACCGCCGAGCGACCCCTTCGTCGCGCCGCCGGAACGCCGGCCCCGGCCGCCGGCCCGCCCCGGCCCGCCGCCCGTCACCACCCCGCCCGTCGTCACCGAGCCGGAGGTCGTGCCGGTCCCGGAGCCCGAGCCCGAGCCGACGACCGATCCCGCCCCGGAGCCCGAGCCCGAACCGGAGCCTGAGCCCGAACCGGAGCCCGAGCCCGAGCCGGATCCGCCGACGCCCACGGGACCGCTCACGGTCGTGAGCCTCACCTTCGACGACGGCCTCGCCTCGCAGCTCGCCGCTGCAGCCATCCTCGACGCCCACGGCATGGACGGCACCTTCTACGTCAACTCGGGCATCATCGGACTCGGCGGCTACCTGAGCCGTGCCGACCTCGACGCGCTCGTCGCGGCCGGGCACGAGATCGGCGGTCACTCGGTCACCCACGCCGAGCTCCCGGCACTGCCCCTCGACGAGGTCACGCGGCAGATCTGCGACGACCGCGCCGTGCTGCTCGACTGGGGCTACGCGGTGCGCAGCTTCGCCTACCCGTTCGCGAGCGCGAGCGATCCCGTCGAGGCGCAGGTCGCCGCGTGCGGCTACAACAGCGGGCGGATGCTCGGCGACCTCCGCTCGCCGTTCAGTTGCTTCGACTGCGATCCCGCGGGCCCCATCCCCCCGGCCGACCCGTTCTACCTCGCCGCCCCCGACCAGTTCGAGAGCAACTGGACGCTCCAGACGCTCCAGGATGCCGTCGTCGCGGCCGAGTCGACGGGTGGCTGGCTGCCGTTCACCTTCCACGAGGTGTGCACGTCCGCGTGCGGGTCGCTCGGGATCTCGCAGGCGCTGCTCGACGAGTTCCTCGACTGGCTCGCGGCCCGCGGCACAACCGTCAACACGGTCGTCCGCACCGTCGGCGACGTCGTCGGCGGCCCCGTGAAGCCCGCCGTGACCGCTCCCGCCGTGCCGCCGCCGGCTCCCGCCGGGGCCAACGGCGTCGTCAACGCGAGCCTCGAGCAGACGTCGGGTGGCATCCCGACCTGCTGGTACCGGGCGCCGTGGGGGTCGAACTCGCCCGAGTGGGAGCTCACCTCGGCCGCCCTCACCGGGTCGGTCGCGAGCCTGATCCGGATGAGCGACTATGCGAGCGGCGACGCGAAGATCCTGCCCGTGTTCGACCTCGGCGCGTGCGCCCCGAGCGTCGTCGCGGGGGAGAGCTACTCGCTGCGCGCCTGGTACGCCGCGACGACCGTCACCCAATTCGCCGTCTACCTGCGCACGACGCAGGGCGGCTGGGTGTACTGGACGTCGAGCCCGTGGTTCGCCCCGTCGGCCGTCTATGTCGAGGCCGAGTGGACGTCGGGCCCGATCCCGGAGGGCTACAACGGCATCAGCTTCGGGCTCAACATCTTCTCCGACGGCGTGCTCGTGACCGACGACTACGCGCTCTACAACAGCGTCGGGGCCCCGCCCGTCGCGACGGCGCCGTCGCCGATCTCGCCCCTCCCGGCGGAGCCGCTCGCCTTCGCGGACGAGTTCGCGCCGCAGGCCTCGACGCTCGCGGCCGAACCGCTCGGCGACGAGCCGACCGCTCCCGCCGACGTGCCGCCCGTGGTCGGCGATCCGCCCGTCGGACCGCCCGCCGAGGAGCCGCCCGCCGAGGAGCCTCCGACCGAGGCCCCGCCCGGCGCACCGCCCGCGGTGGAACCCCCGGCCGAGCTCGAACCGGCGGCGC
>Ga0065721_10007151_pt1 | contig 14444 bp, 13 predicted proteins | sample Mesricmetagenome_FD_59108 | JGI IMG/M metagenome (GOLD analysis project Ga0065721, IMG submission 59108) | Mesophilic microbial community from rice straw/compost enrichment Sample: eDNA_1 v2 (version 2) | ecosystem: Engineered > Solid waste > Grass > Composting > Bioreactor | place: USA: Davis... | reverse complement strand
CAGTCAGAATGGCCAGGCTGACCTCGTGGTGATGGACAATTTTCTATACAATGAACCGGTTAAACTATAAACCGGAGCGCATATATGACGCTATTTCCGGCCGTCCCGTCCCTGTCGATGGGACGGCTTTTTTTTAAGACCTTTATGTTTGCTGATGAGAAAACCACTGGCATACCTGTTGATTTGTTTTTGTCTTGAAACTTCGGCCCAACAAGGCACGCTGTATTTCCGCAATCTGAATATCGGCAACGGACTTTCACACAATAAGGTCAACTGTGTCCTTCAGGATAAGCGGGGATTTATGTGGTTGGGGACAGACGACGGGCTCAACCGGTATGATGGTTATCGTTTTGAAATCTTCCGGCATGACCCCACGCAACCGTCGAGCATTTCAGGCAATATGATTACCGATATGGTTGAAGACAGTGCCGGAATATTATGGATCGCCACTGCTGACGGAGGTCTTACCCGCTATGATTATCGTTTACCTCCCGCCACCCAGTTTAAACAATACAAACATTCCGCAGCTGATCCTGCTTCCATTCCATTAAATATCATAAACGCCCTGATTGAAGATAATCTTGGTAATCTATGGCTGGCAACGAGCGGACATGGGGTATTGCGTTTTAATAAACAGACCGAAGAATTCACCGAGCCCATAAGACGTCGTTCACGTACCTATTTGGATCTTGCAGTTGGTCCGGATGGACGTATATGGGCCGGCCGCCAGGGAGGTGGCTTGGTAAAAATAGACCCTTACAATATGGATATGGAAGAAGATCCGCGATACAATGATGTATACGCCGGTCTTCCTCACATGACCGTAGCTTCGATTTACAAAGACAGGCAAAACAATATGTGGATGGGCTCATGGGATAAAGTCATTTATCGCATCCGGCCAAATCAAAAAGAAGAAGTTTTTGCCAACACGGGCGGGCCATTTTGTTTCCCTGGTGACGATCCGCTTGCATTTGCAGAAGATAAACATGGTTTGATCTGGATTGGCGGACAGTACCACGGACTTTATTCTTTCAATCCTGCTACACAACAATTCATCAACTATCGACACAATCCTGCCATTGAGGGCTCGCTGGCAGACAATCGTATCAATTGTATCTATATTGACCGTGCCGGCATAATCTGGATTGGCACCAACAGGGGTGTGAGTGTTTACAATCCTGCACAACAAAAATTTGCGCAACACTTCCTGCCGGTATCAGACCCGGGTCATGTCATCTATGACTTTATCCGAAGTAATGAAAATGAATTGTGGATTGGCACCAGCAGTGGATTATATCGCCTGAAAGATGCGGGATCGGATCCCGTTCATATACCATTAAAATACCGTGGAGAACAATTTGCAATATCAAAATTTTTCCGTGATGACCGGGATGAAATTTACATTGGCACAAACCTGACCTTGTTTAAACTATTGCCCGGCTTTAAACTTAGTCCGCTTCCAAACACTGATAAAGATGTTGTGATGAAGCGCATCATTGAATCCCGTGTGGTATCCATGATCACAGATACGATCGACTCACACCCGGTATTGCTGATATCTCCTTATGGACATTATTTCACGTATTATGACTTCACGGAGCAAAAATGGGTGTCACGCCAGGACAGCGTGAGGCAGATCATTAAAAATTTCAATATACGCGACAACCTGATCCGGAAATTCTATAAAACTTCTGATGGCAGGATTTGGATTGCGACAAACAAATTTGGACTGGGCGAATGGGTAAACCAGTCAATGCCTGTCATAAAATACTACTACAATATTCCGGGTGATAAGACAAGTATTGGCAATAATAATATTTTCGATATGATCGAAGATGCCAAAGGCAATCTTTGGATCAGCACTTATGGTGGAGGATTGCATTATTTCAATACAAAAACAAAACAGTTTACCCATATCACCGCGTCACACAACCTGGCTGAAGGTTTACAATTGGATGAAAGCGGAAATGTTTGGATGATTGCCAACGGCAATCTTCACAAATACGATCCCTATCACCGGTCATACACAAGTTACCAGCTACCGGATCTTGAAAAATCAGGTGGTGTAAAAGGATATATTTTCAAAGACAGGGATGGTAAACTGTATGTTGCCGGATCCAACTATTACATTGCCTTTTCTCCATCTGCCATAAGAGAAGTACAGGAACAACCACGTGTGCATCTGACAGACTTCAGAATATTTAATAATTCGTACAGTCACCTGCTTTCACAAAAAGAAATTGTGTTGAAATATAATCAGCACTCATTCTCTTTAGCCTATGCAGCTCCTGCTTACCAGGATGGCTATCCCGTGCAGTATGCACATAAACTGGAAGGAGTGGATGCAGAATGGGTATTGGATGGCACGCGCAATACAATCAACTATACAAATCTCGATCACGGAGAATACATCTTTAAAGTAAGAGCAACCAAAATTCCCGGATCCTGGGGGCCTGAATTTACAACTATACGAATCCGCGTTCAACCTCCCTTCTGGAAAGCCTGGTGGTTTTACCTGTTAGCTGCCACACTGGTTACCCTGCTGGTCTTTGCCGTTTACCGTTACCGGATCAATGAACTGCTCAAGCGCCAGGCCATACGAAATAAAATTGCACAGGACCTACATGACAACGTGGGATCTACTCTCAGCAGCATTTCGGTGTACAGTCAGGTTGCCAAAATTTACAAAGAGCAAAACCGGATGGATCAATTGCAGGAAACCATTGAAAAGATCAGTACCACTTCGAGTGAAATGATCTCAGAGATGAACGATATCGTGTGGGCAATCAATCCGCGCAACGACAATATGGCTACGATCCTGCAACGGATGGAATCCTTTGCCCGCCCACTGCTGGCATCGCAGGATATACGTTTTCATTTTAGTTATGAAATGAGCGTGCAACACCTGCATCTCGAAATGAACAAACGCAAAAATTTCTACCTGATCTTCAAAGAAGCCGTAAATAATGCCATCAAATATTCCGGTTGCCAGAACATATGGGTGGAGATTTGGGTGCATCACCACCAGCTCAGGCTGATCGTACGGGATGATGGCAAAGGCTTTGACACGCAAAAAGCCAGGTCAACAGCAAGTCTTTCAGGTAATGGCGTGCAAAACATGCAAATGCGTGCCCGGGAGATGAAAGGCCAGTGTAAAATCCAGAGCGAACCCGGGAAAGGCACCACCGTGACCCTGAACTTCCCTATCCCCTGATTCGGGGATTGTGCGGAAAGATAATTAACTGAAATTTGTATAAACACGGCACCATGAGCTTACGCATTGCCATATTCGACGACAACAAAAATATCAGGGAAAGTATTGGCCTGCTGTTAGCCACCGTTCCCCGGTTTGAAGTGGTTGGTTCTTTCAGCCATGTACTCGATTGCCTGGAAGATATGCGTGAGAGCAAACCGGATATAGTATTGATGGATATTGAAATGCCGGGCATGACGGGTATTCAAGCGGTATCATTGATAAAAAAAGAATTTCCGCATGTGCAAATACTCATGCAGACAGTATTTGAAGACGACGATCGCGTCTTTGATTCCATCTGTGCCGGTGCTTCCGGATATATTCTGAAAAATTTCCTGAATACAAAACTTGTTGACGCAATCAACGAATTGCAATACGGTGGTTCACCGATGAGTCCTTCCATAGCCCGCAAAGTGCTGAACAAAATGCAATCCGTTTCTTCACTGATTAAACCGGAAGAAGCACCTGATTACCATCTTACCTCACGCGAAAAAGAAGTACTCTCCTGCCTCGTAAACGGGCTCAGTTATAAAATGATCGCTGCCGACCTTGGCATCAGCTATGAAACCGTGCGATCCCATGTTAAAAAAATATATGAAAAGCTTCACGTCGCCTCTCTGACAGAAGTTGTGGCAAAAGCAATCAATCAAAAGATCGTTTAAAAAAAGGCGAGTGGCAAGTAGCAAGTGGCGAGTGGGGGAAACTCTTCCCGTGTCCATCCTCACCCTGTTCATCCATCCCATCTGTCCCATCCGTGTTACCTCCTACGCAGTTAAGCAAAGGCCATCGGCAATTTAAACGCAACTCTTCCATTTACGATTCACTTCTTAACACTAAACCTGGTTGCTGATACATCCCGGCACCTTCACCATTAACGGTGATATTTACTCATACCTTATGGTGATTGTCACGCATGTGCATTCCATTCATTTTTGCAGCTCATTAAAATCTTAGGTTATGAAAATGCACAGACTCATCGGGATGATCACGGCATTGGTTTTAACCGCCAACCTGGTCGCCTGCTCCCGCAAAAATGAATCCACCGGAGATAAGGATGCACCCTCCGGGCAGATAGTTCTGAAGTGGAATGAAATTGCTTATGAAGCTTTTGGTGGCACATCCTATCAGCACTCCCTGATGGCTTCCCGCATTAATGCCATGGTACAAATCGCAATGCATGATGCCGTAAATGCGGTACGGCCTCGCTACGAAAAATATGCTTTCAACGGTAGTGATCCGCTGGCTGATCCGGTTGTGGCGGCTGCCAGTGCAGCGTATCATGTCTTACTTTCTGAAACGCCAACAAAAAAAGCCATGCTTGATTCTGCACTCTCTGCAACGCTTGCATCTGTCGAAGAAAGCGACGCGAAGATACGCGGCATGCAACTTGGACAACAGGCAGCAAATGCTATCCTGCAAGACCGGATGGAAGATGGCTCAGCCGGCGAAGTAGTGGGTGAAATTCCCGTCACTACCGTCGCGGGTGTTTATCAACCAGTCCCGCCTTTCAATTTTTTGTTTGCTCCTTTTTGGGAAAATATGAAATTGTTTGCGCTGGAAACCAAATCACAATTTCGTTGTACGCCACATCCTGAACTTACAAGTAATGCCTATTCGCAGGCTTTTAATGAAGTGAAAGATTACGGTAAAAAACAAAGTACAGTACGTACAGCCGATCAAACCGCTTACGCTAAATTCTGGTATGAGTTTTCTGAAGCCGGCTGGAATCGCGTTGCAAGAATAGTAGCCCAGAACAAAAACTTAGACATTTTTGAAACTGCCCGTTTACTTGCACTGGTTGATATGGCCATGGCAGATGCCTATACCGCCGGTTGGGATTCAAAGATTCATTACAATTTCTGGCGTCCTTATACAGCCATAAGAAAAGCAGCATCTGACAACAATGACCAGACCTCGGAAGATGCAGAATGGGAACCATCAGAACCCACGCCCCCGGTACAGGATTATCCGTCTACGCACAGCGCACTGGGCAATGCTGCCGCTACCGTGTTGGCAGAGGTTCTCGGCGACAACACATCATTCACCATGACATCGCCGACAGCCGTGCCTGGGGGGAGCGCCAGGAGTTTCACCAGCTTTAGCCAGGCTGCTGATGAAAATGCTGATTCACGTGTTATGGCGGGTATTCATTTCCGCTTTGCCTGTGAAGCAGGCCAGGATATTGGCAACAAAATCGGCAGGTTTGTGGTGCAGAAAAAACTGAGACCGCTAAAACAACTACCGCACTAGCAATAAAAAACGGGAAGCTCAATAATGCTTCCCGTTTTTTATACTGATTTCCGGTAATTATTTCTTACCGATACGGTATAATCTTCCTTCGTCGGTTACGGCATACAAAGCACCGTCTTTACCCTGGGTTACATCGCGATAACGTTGTCCCTGGTCGCTCAGTAATCTTTCCTCCCCTACCACTTTATTATTCTCGATCACCAGTCGTGCAATATGATTGCTGCTGAGACCACCAATGAAGAGATTGTTTTTCCATTCAGGAATCGCATCACCACTATAGAATGTCATGCCACTGGGGGAAAGTACGGGATCCCAATAGTAGACCGGTTGTTCCAGGCCTTCTTTCTGAGTAATGCCATCGCCAACTTTGGGTCCGCCATATTCAATACCGTAAGTGATCACAGGCCATCCGTAATTTTTACCCGCTTCAATCCTGTTGAGTTCATCCCCGCCGCGTGGACCAAATTCATTTTCCCATAAATCTCCTGTCACAGGATGGAAAGCAAGTCCCTGAACATTGCGGTGCCCGTATGACCAAATCTCGGGACGTGCATTGGAATTACTCAGGAAAGGATTGCCAGGTGCCGGTTTGCCGTCTTTGGTAATATGTACAATTTTACCGAGTCCTGATTTCAAATCCTGGGCCTGCGGTCTTGTCACACGGTCTGACCTTTCTCCAGTGCTGACAAAAAGGTTACCATCTTTATCAAACACGATCCGTCCGCCAAAGTGAAGATTGCCATCGTAGGCAGGTGTGGCACGATAAATCACTTTGGCGTTCTCTATCCTTTTTTCATCTGCTGATAATTTACCCCTGGCGACAGACGTATGGTTTCCACCGGAAACATCTTCTGAAAATACCCAGTACACCATCCTGTTATTGGCAAAATCAGGATCTATCGTCAATCCCAAGAGCCCGCCCTGACCTTTAGAATTTACAGGGGGCAGACCGGTAATTGGATCTGAAAGTTTGCCATCAGCAGAGGCAATACGCATGGTACCTTCTTTTTCTGTGATCAGTAACCGGCCATCGGGAAGACTTACAACGCCCCAGGGTTTCTTAAGATCAGAACTAAGCACTTTAAAATCATAAGGCGTACTGGTTTTCACACCGGCTACGCGTGTCTGTCCGGCAAAAGCCGGTTTGTAATCAGTATTCGGCTTTTTTGTTTCAACCGGCGCGTTATTAGAATCCTTGCCAGTCGGTGCGGCTTCCTGCGTGGACGAAGGATTGTTGCAGGCTGTAAAAAAACATACAAAGCCAAGCAGGGTAAATGCGATTGTTTTGTTCACGGTGATGATTTTTAATAAATAATATTACAAAATTAACGATAATCAATTTCCGGGCCGGCGACTGCCGGTCTTCTTTATCCCCGTTATCGGTTAGTGCCAATCCCGGTCTTGGCGATTGGGTCAACTGAGTCAGCTCGCGAATTTCGCACCAGTTCAAACCATTAAACTATTACCGATGAAAAAGTATTTTATCGTGGCTTTCACAGCCTTATTCGCAACCAGCATCCAGGGTTTAGCCCAGATGAGCCTCAAAGGGGAATCCGCATCTGTTAACGAACATGTTTTAAAAACCGTAAAACTTTCAACAGGTGTCAGTCTTAATTATGTAGAACAGGGACAGAAAGGCGCAGTGCCTGTAATATTCATACATGGCTATTCGGATTCATGGCGCTCATTTGAAAAGGTATTATCGCTCTTACCAACCTCCGTTCATGCCTTTGCCGTCACCCTTCGCGGACATGGTGACTCAGACAAACCCATGAGTGAGTATACGCCTGATGAATTTGCAAAAGATATCGCAGCCTTTGTACAGGATCTTAAGATCGGGGCTGTAATAGTAACAGGTCATTCTCTGGGCGGGACTGTTGCGCAACAATTTGCAAAAGATTTCCCGGAACTGTGTCGAGGCCTGGTGCTGGTGGCTACGTTTTCTTCTTTTGACAATAAACCCATGGTACAGGAACTGAGTATGGTGATCAACCAGTTTACTGACCCTGTTGACTCTTCATTTATTTATGAGTTTCAAAAAAGTACCCTGTCCCGGGAGATAGCAGCCAGCGAATTGAATCTGTATGTCAGCGAAAGCAAGAAACTTCCTGCCTATGCCTGGAAAGCCATCATCAACGGTTTGATCAATGCAAAACTGATGGAGGGTAGTGAAAAAATAAGTGTTCCCACATTATTAATCTGGGGTGATAAAGACGCGGTAACACCTGAAGCAGATCAGCAGGAATTGCTGGGAAATATCAGGAATGCACGATTGATAGTTTACAAAAATACAGGCCATGCAGTGCATTGGGAAGAACCAGCACGCTTTGCAAAAGACCTGGAAAGTTTCATCAATAAAATCAGGTAATCATGAATATCACAATGATCTTAAAATTTCTTTTACCGGCTGTATTTGCAATGGCTTCGGGCTGCAGCAAAGACAAGGATGAACACAAGTCGGCCGAACAGCTTTTGACCAGAAGAGCCTGGAAACCCGTTAGCCTCGGACTGGATGAGAACTATAACAATATGATCGACCCTTCAGAAGAAAGCATTCGCGAATGTGATCTTGATAATATCTATCATTTCTTTCCGAATGGAACAGGTGTATGGGAAGATAAAGGAGTCACCTGTGGAACCGGGGTTACTGAATCGCCTTTCACCTGGAAACTGGTGAATAATAATACAGCAATTGACTTTATGAATGGTGTAGCAAAAATTTATAAGCTGACAGAAGATGAGCTATGGATCTATTTCGAAATTGAAGTGGTCAATAATGAGCCCCTCAGAGTATTCATCATTTATCGCCACTAATAAGATCAGGGTTATGAAAAGAATGATAAGGAAACCCGGTGTAGCTTTATACCTTTCAAAAATGTGGTACCGGATCAGCCGGCATCTGTTCAAACCTCTGGAGGATTTGCCCAGGCCTGACTTTAATGATCATGAAGGTGGATTTAAGATTTAAAGCTCCACCACAATTGCATCATCACCTACGCCGATTTTCGTCAATATTGATTGTACTGCATCCATCATGGGCGGTGGACCGCAAACATAAAACCGGGCATTCTCGTTGGGTATCTGTGCACGGATCATTTCCTCCGTGATAAATCCATGAGACATGCCTGGTTTGTTTTCCAGGGAAAGTACATTTATAAATTGTTGCCCGAGCATTTTCTCCAGTTCCTCGCGGTGAATGATGTCGGCCTCGGTTTTGTTTGCAAAGACCAACCTGTTATGGCCGATCTTACCATCTGCATTAAGCGAACGGAATATCGACAAAAATGGTGTGATGCCTGCCCCGCCTGCAATAAACAAGCCTTCACCTTTATAAGAAATCGCACCCCACACATCATGAAGAATCAACTCATCACCGGCTTGCAGTGATAACAGTTCATTCGTCACACCCTTGTGATCAGTATAAGTCTTGATGGTGAATTCGAGGTATTGATCAGTGGGAAGACTTGTAAAAGTAAATGGCCTTCTCTCTTCAATCCAGCCGGGTTTGTTAATAGCTACTTCCGTTGCCTGCCCGGGTAAAAACTCATAATGCGGTGGTCGATCCAATTTTATACTCAATACATCATGTGTAACCTTGTTAATTGATCGAATCCTTAGAATATGTTCTTCCATAATGCTATTAAAGTTACATGAAGAAAAGACAATAACCTCGGATGAGATTTTTAATAGTCACATCGATACAAAATCTTTCCAATAAATAGTGAATCGTGAAATTTGTCGACATGGATGCTTCCGGAACATCAAATTGTCAACCAGACATACGTAAAAGTGCTTTTCATCTTTAGTGCTTATGTTAAGTGGAGTAAGTTTCGTTAACCAGATTTTTCTCGAGGTCTTCCAGTGACACGCCTCTTGTTTCAGGCACTTTTGTCAACACCCAGATAAGTTGAAATATCATCATTACGGCAAAGAATGCGAAGATGGGCCAGGGATTTTTTCCAAATATGCCGTCCGCTTCGTCCAGAAAAACGGGAGTCACTAAAGTGATGAGAGCGGCGAACACCCAATGGACGCTTGCGCCAAAAGACTGCCCCATGGCTCTTACCCTGTTGGGAAATATTTCTGAAATAAACACCCATATCACCGCACCCTGCCCTATTGCGTGTGATGCAATGAAAAGTAACAGAAAAGTCATCAGCAGGCCGGGTCCTGCGTTACTTGCAAAACACCAGGCGACAAAAGCCAGGCTGATGATGTAACCAACAGAGCCTATGATAAGTAATGTCTTTCTGCCCAGGCGATCGATCAGGTAAAGACCGACAAATGTAAAAGCGAGATTGATTCCGCCAATGGCAACGGAATTGAATAAGGATTCTTTCGCGGCAAGACCAGCACGCTCGAGAATTTCAGGTGCATAATATAAAATAAAGTTGATGCCTGAAACCTGGTTGAAAAATGCAATCATAAATGCCAGCCAGAGCACCCTGCTGTATTTTTTTACAAACAATGCCGAACCTTGTCCTTTTGATTCCTGTTGTTGTGAAACCTGGATAGATTTGACTTCCTCCTCAGCATTCGTTACTCCCAGTTTTTGTAAAATTTGCTTTGCCGCATTCACATCATTTCGAACGGTGATCAGCCAGCGCGGACTTTCCGGTACACCCAGGACGAGTATTGAATAAATAATGGAAGGCAAGGCCATCACGCCGAGCATCCATCTCCAGTCGTTATCTCCGCCCACGCCTTTCAAAAAATAATTGGATAAAAAAGCGATGAGGATGCCAAATACAATGTTGAACTGGTAGAGCGCTCCCAACCGGCCGCGGTCTTTTGCCGTTGATATCTCAGAGATATATGTTGGCGCAGCTACTGATGACACTCCGATACCTAGTCCGCCAAGGAAACGGAAGAATGAAAATGTATACGGATCCGGAGCCAGGGCTGTACCAATAGCAGAAACACTGAAGAGGATGCCTATCCAGATCAGGACTTTCTTTCTTCCCCACCGTTGGGTGGGAATGCCGCCGAAGATCGCGCCAACCACGGTTCCCCACAATGCCATCGACATAATAAAGAAACCATGAAACAGTGGTGAAGTGTTCCAAAGTTCTTTGATCGGCAGGTTTGCACCAGAGATCACTACCGTATCAAATCCAAAAATCAACCCGGCAAGTGCTGCAGTAAGAGAAATTTGCGTGGTATAGGCCGAAGCCCGAGCCGCCTGCAGATTGCCCGCAGGTTTTCCCGATTCAATATGCATAGCCTTAACTTTTTAAACCCTTTGGAAATTCACTCACAACATACACTTGCTCACAAATGCTTTTCGACCAGTTGTTTTAAAACAACTGCCTGGTTCTGCTTCTCATCCTTTGCACCATAAAGTAGTGTCACTTTTTGATGCTGCTTTGCATGATCCAAAAGTTGCCTGAATGCTTCCGATTTTTTAAGTTCTTCCAGGTAACGCTTTTTAAATTCGCTCCAGTTTGCTTCCTCATGATGGAACCATTTACGCAAAGCATCCGATGGAGCGACTTCCTTTAACCACAGATCATGTTTGAGATCTTCTTTGCGGACTCCCCTGGGCCAGAGGCGGTCAACCAGGATACGAAAACCATCTTCCTTCGATTCAGCCTCATATACTCTTTTGATTTTTATTTGTGACATATGGCTGTAGTTTAGGAGGAGAGACTATTCCATCCTTAAAGATCATGAATATATCAGAAATACAGGAATTAAATACTGCGCCGGATAGCATATTCCACACCACGCAGCTCGGCAAGACCTCTTAGTCTTCCAATAGCAGAATAGCCGGGATAAGTTGTCTTTCGAAGATCGTCCAGCATCTGGTGGCCATGATCAGGACGCATGGGGATGGAAACATTGCGCCGCTTCATCAGGAGAACGATTTCCCTGATCACTTCAAACATATCCACATCACCATCGAGGTGATCGGCTTCATAAAAATTACCATCAGCATCACGACGTGTGCTTCGCAAATGAATAAAATGTATATGATCTCCCAAACGTTTCACCATTCCTGGCAAATCATTATCCTCTCTCACCCCGTATGAACCGGTGCAATAACACAAACCATTGGCCGGTGATGGCGCTGCGTCAAGAAGTTCACGGGCATCTTTTTCAGTACTTACAATTCGTGGCAGGCCTAACAACGGGTATGGCGGGTCATCCGGATGAATGGCCATTTTCAATCCATGCTCTTCAGCCACTGGCACAACTTGCTGCAGAAAATAAAACAGGTGTTGTTTCAAACGCCTGGCATCTATCTGCTCATAAGTCTTTAATGCGGCCAGGATTTGTTCGGGTGTAAATCGCTCTTCGCTTCCGGGTAGTCCAAGCAATGCATTACGATAAAGGATATCCTGCTCCTCCTGTGTCATGGTGGCAAGCCTTTCGGCAGCCTTACCAATTTCATCCTCTCTATAATCTTTTTCAGCACCGGGTCTTTTCAGCAAAAACAAATCAAAAGCAATGAATGCAGATTTTTCAAAACGCAGCGCCTTGCTGCCATCATTCACTGTGTATGAAATATCAGTACGCATCCAGTCAAGGATGGGCATGAAGTTATAGGTAACTACTTCCAGTCCACAGGCTGCAACATTGCGCAAACTTTGCTTATAATTTTCAATGTGCTGCTTAAAATTTCCTGTTTGCTTTTTTATATCCTCGCTTACAGGCAGACTTTCTATCACAGTCCAGGTCATATCTGCAGCTTCCACCTGCCTTTTTCTTTTGTTGATTTCCTCTGTTGTCCATACTTCACCGACGGGGATATGATGCAAAGCCGTCACCACACCGGCGCAACCTGCCTGCCGGATATCGGAAAGACTAACGGGATCATTGGGTCCAAACCAACGCATGGTTTGGTGCATTAACGGAGCCATGAATGCTTTTGAATAAATGTACGAATAAGCTTATGATGCCATTACCCACGGAAATATACCAGCACACCAACAACAATTATAAACAGGATAACTGATACAATTACATCAACAATGGTGAAACTTTTCCGCGCTTCGGCTTTATCTTCTGCACTCAATGTACCAAATGTAAGTCCCCTGATTTTTTCATAGTCAGGTACACGTGTAACCAGGCTTACTAACACACAAACCAGCGCACACGCAAGGAACATGAAAATGGCTACATGAGAAAAGTTGACCCTTGCAAAGCTGGCAAAAACGCCTGTTGCATTGGGATCAATACCTCCTTCTGGTAGTGTATACTGCAATTCTGAAAGTATACGTATGGTTGCGACAACCAGGCCGAACAGCAAGGTGGCAATGGCTCCTTCTGCATTGGTTCGCTTCCAGAATATACCCAGTACAAACACCGCTGTAATGGGAGGAGCGATATAGGCCTGGATATTTTGCAGGTATTGATATAATGTGCCACCACCGATCTTTTGCATGATAGGTATCCAAAGCATACCCAGCACTACGACCACTGCCGTTGCAATGCGCCCGGTAGTAACCAGTTGCCTCTCCGGTGCGTTTGGTCGCAGTTTCTTAAAAATATCAACGGTAAATAATGTGGACGCAGAATTAAATACAGAAGCCAGTGAACTCATCAGTGCTGCCATCAAGCCACCGGCCACTAACCCTTTTAACCCAGCCGGAAGCAAATAACGCACGAGTGTAGGAAAAACCTGGTCGCTTTTTTCAAAAGTAATTATGCCTTTCTTCTTCAAAGCAAATGCAATGATGCCCGGTATCAGGAAAATAAAAATGGGCGCAAGTTTCAGGTATGCACCAAAGATGGCACCACGGCGACCTATTTTGATATTGTGTGCAGCAAGTGTTCGTTGAACAATGTATTGATCCGTACACCAGTACCAGATACCAACTACCGTACCACCAAACAATAAACCGGTCCAGGGGAAATCAGGATCGGATGCCGGCCGCCACATATTAAAATGATCGCTTCCGGCTGTAGCTTTCAGTTCCGACCAACCGCCAACAGCATTTAATCCCATGATGGTAATGATGGTCGAACCGAGAAGAAGAATGACGGTTTGAAAAGCTTCCGTATACACCACCGCACGCATACCACCAAGGATAGTATACAACCCGGTGACCAATACCACCAGAAAGGAGCTCAACCAAAAAGCAGGGTCATTGTCCGGACTTAAATTAAGCAGATCGATAAAAAAACGACCAAACCCGCTATTAACAAGTTCAGTACCCACGAGAGAAGAAACTACGATACCTCCCGCATAAATTGTCACCGAAACCTTGGTCAGAACATATGCTGCAATGGAAAACAAAGAAAGGAACCATCTTGAGCGGCTGTCATATCTTTTCTCAAGAAACTCAGGCATGGTGAATGCTCCGCTTCTCATATAAAAAGGAAGAAAAACCCATCCAAGCATCAACACAATCCAGGCATGTAGTTCATAATGTGCGAGTGGCATACCACTTTCAGCGCCTGTACCCGCAAGTCCAACCACATGCTCACTACCTATATTGGAGGCAAAGATCGAAGCACCAATAACAAACCATCCGATATTTCTCCCCGCCAGGAAATAATCTTCAGAAGTACGGTTCTTTTGCAGAATAACCCACCATGCAATTCCCAGCAGAATAGCGAAATAGCCACCCAGTACCAGCCAGTCAAGCGTTTCCAGTGAAGGATTCATTATAATTTCAGTTTTGGTTTTCTTATGTCAAACAATCGATTGGTAAAAATCAGATATACCTGTTAATAATATTCTCCAGCCATTCCTGCCTGCCGCTTATCGGCTCCGGTTCACCATATTCAAGCGCGAGTTCTCGCAGGTTTTCGAGTGAAAGTTTTCCTGACTCAAACTCTTTTCCTTTACCTGAATCAAAACTGGCATAGCGCTCAGCCCGGAACTTTTTGAATTCTGATTTCTGTAAAACATTATCCGCTGTCACGAGTGCTCTTGCAAAAGCATCCATTCCGCCGATATGGGCATAAAACAGATCAACAGGATCAGTGGAAT
>Ga0065721_10051498_pt1 | contig 14445 bp, 14 predicted proteins | sample Mesricmetagenome_FD_59108 | JGI IMG/M metagenome (GOLD analysis project Ga0065721, IMG submission 59108) | Mesophilic microbial community from rice straw/compost enrichment Sample: eDNA_1 v2 (version 2) | ecosystem: Engineered > Solid waste > Grass > Composting > Bioreactor | place: USA: Davis... | reverse complement strand
CTGTAGAAAGGCTTCAACTGCGCTCGCACGCTGTCGAGTTTGAGATGGCGGTCGATCCCGCGCAGCAGATGATCTGCAGGAACGTGATCATCAAGGCAGAAGTCGTAGAAGAGCTGCGCCGGAACTGCCTGACATCCCATCATCGCTCAACCCTCCGCAAATCATTGCGGCGATTGAATCACGACTACCCAGCACCGACAACGCGAGTTTTTCAACAGTATCCGCCAATAGCAGACGTTGGCGGTGCACCGCGATGATGCCACCACAGTTGTCTCCCTGCGTCTTCTAAGAAGCTTGATCTGAATGGAGCTAGATATCAGCGCGTCCTGAAGTCGGCTGGTCCACTCGATCTTCATGCGAAGAGACAGCAATCTTCACTCTGTTCCGCCCAGCCTTCTTGGCACTATAGAGAGCTGCATCAGCCTGCTTATAGGCCTCGGCCAGTCCGGCCGCAGAGGTCAAACTCGATATGCCAAAGCTTGCTGTAACATGAAGATCATCTGGTACGTAAGGCATGGTGGTCGTGGCTGCGCGTACAGCTTGAGCTAGGAGGAGGGCTGTTTCAACATCCACGTTTGGTAGGACAATCGCGAATTCTTCACCGCCGATCCGACCAACCAAGCCGTGGGAAGGTACGCTGTTGAGCAGCAAATCCCCGAAGCTCTTGATCGCGTGGTCGCCGACTAGATGCCCGTAGTTGTCGTTGATACGCTTGAAGTGATCGAGATCGCAGAGGATGAGTGCATGTTCGCCATCCGGCGCAGTTTTCAGCAGCCTTCGAACCGCCCGCTCGAAGGCCCGGCGGTTGGGGAGCCCGGAGAGCGCATCCTTCTCGGCTTCGTCTCGCTGGTCCGCCATGATTCCCAAAACGAGCGTTGCCAGCAATGTGAGCCCAACTCCAACCACGAGCACGGCAGTCGTGCTTTGAGAGATCAGAGCGTAGTTGGTTTGAACATAGTCTTTGGCCGTCGTGCCAGAGCCGAAGATCACAGCCAGTTCCGCCTTCGCAAAGAAGTGCATTCCGGTAAAGAGCAGAAGAACGCCGAGGAAGCGGTCGATACCGGTACCTGCTCGTGCCTTCAGGACATTGAACCCAGCAGACAGCAGTACGACTGCGAATGGGCTCTGATACAGAAAGGCCTGGAGCGGCGTTCCTCGGGGTAAATCGTAGATTGCATAAGCGAGAACAGCGGAGGTGCCGATGAAGCTGGCGGCAATTCGCCAGTCAACCCTTCTATGAAAAAGCCCACTAATCCCCACATGTAGAAGGACCATTCCAATCAGAACCGTCATAAACGCACTGATGGCCCAAAGCTTATCAAGGCTGGTATAAGCCACCAGGATTTCGCAAATCGCGGAGAGCGAGGCAACGCCAAACCCGGCGGCGATCCAGAGTGCAGAAACGCGTGAACGGCTATGTGTGGCCACTACAGCGAAGACGGCACTGAAGCATGCGGCCACGATGAAGTTTACCGCGAGGAGGAACGTTGCTCCGCTCATAAAAGTCCCTAGTATTGCGCAGCTTGCATTGGCGACGCTTGTACATCCATTAGGCACACCAAAAGTAAATCAACTGTACGAGGACCTTCACCAATTGTCGGAAAGGGACCTGCAAGCCTGTTCGGCAGATCATAACCTGGGACGTGGATCGTCTGATGACACCAAGGACCCCGTTGCGTCGCCCACGTGATGTGACTGGAGAGGAGACTTTGTGAGGTTAGCCTGGCTGCTATCACGCTGGTTCTGATGATCCGGAGATACACTTTTCTCCTTAGAAAAGAGACGCTCCATGCAGTGCCATCGATCTACGTTCGCTGGATCACCGGACCTGTTCACGCCAGACGACCTCCTGCGAATGAGGTTTGCCTCTGCAGATGCCCCGAAACAACTGGAGGGCCAAGAGCTGCGGTAGAGGAAGAGGCAGTTGCTCGCATTGTTTTAAGGTTCTATCGCTGCGGTTTGATAGAGCCGGAGAAGCTCAAGGATGTCTTCGCGATGTTCGCCAGCTCAAAGCTCTTCCGCTCCACGGCATGATGTAGTTCGAAGGCATGTATCTTGGTGGTACGAGCTAGGCCGCCTTAGCGCGACTGGCCGCTCGGTGCTCGCGCACCCTTTGTGACGTAACCTCCGATCCGAATGAAAAATAGGATAGCTGTCCACGCAGCAGAGCTGCCTGTTGAGCGAGAGCGGCACTAGCAGCGGTGCCTTCCTCAGCCATCGCGGCATTCTGTTGGGTTGCCTGATCCATAGCGTTGACCGCAACATTGACCTCCCGCAGCCCGGATGCCTGTTCCACGGTGGCGTTCGCGATAGCTGTGACGTTGGCATCGATATCAGCCACCTGCGTCAGGATGATAGTTAGCGCTTGGCCTGTCTGACCAACCAGTTCGACACCCTGATTCACCCATGTGTCGGACGCTCTGATCAAACGATTGATGTCTTTGGCGGCCGCTGCGGCCCGCTGTGCCAGTTCGCGGACTTCTTGGGCGACGACTGCGAAACCCTTCCCGGCTTCGCCCGCTCTTGCTGCCTCTACACCCGCGTTCAGAGCGAGTAAATTCGTTTGGAATGCAATGGTATCGATCACGCCCAGGATGTTTGCCATCTCTCTTGAAGACGCCGCAATTTCCCCCATTGCGGCAACCGCTTTTTCAACTACCTGCCCGGATGCTTCTGCGCCTGCCTTGGCGGAGCTAACAAGCCGTCCCGCCTGCAGAGCTTTCTCGCTGGTATCGGCGACGGTGGTCGTTATCTGTTCCAGAGCTGCGGCAGTCTCCTCAAGGGAGGCAGCCTGCTGCTCGGTACGCTTCGAGAAGCTATCGCTCGCGCCGCTGGTTTCGACCGATGCTTCGGCAACCGAGGAAACGCCTTCGCTGATAGTTGTCATAGTTCTGTTGAGCTGCGCAATCGACCGATTGAAGTTGTCCCTCAGTTCCTCCATCGAGGGAACAAACGGTTTATCCAGCTTAACCGTCAGGTCTCCATCCGCTAGCGACGAAAGGCCGTCACTAACCATGCTGATCGCGCTCATCCGCTCAGTGACATCAGTTGCGAACTTGACAACCTTTGAAACTCGGCCGGATGCATCCAGGATAGGATTATAGGCCGCCTGTATCCAAATCTCCCGCCCGTCCTTTGCCACCCGGACAAATTCATCGGCGATAAACTCACCTGTCGCCAAACGAAGCCAGAACTTTTTATAGTCATCCGTGCGGACATACTCACTTCGGCAAAACATCCTGTGATGCTTGCCTATGATCTCTTCCAGAGAATAGCCCATTGCCGCGCAAAAGTTCTCGTTGGCGTCAATGATCTCACCGATTGGAGTGAACTCTATAACAGCTTGCGAACGAGAGATGGCAGCTAGCTTGCCTGCATCCTCCGTTGCACGCTCCTTCCCGGCCGTGATGTCGGCGGCAAACTTCACAACCTTGTACGGTCTGCCGTTCCGCAGCACCGGATTGTAGGATGCCTGTATCCAGATATCACGACCGCCTTTGGCAATTCTCTTGTAAGTACCAGCATCGAACGCGCCACTGGCAAGCCTACTCCAGAACGCTGCGTACTCTGGCGACCCAACCGTCACCGGATCACAGAACATGCTGTGATGCTTCCCCACTATCTCCTGCAGAGAATAACCCACGGCCTGGCAGAAGTTATTGTTCGCGGTGAGGATTTTTCCTTCAAGATCGAACTCGATTACCGCTTGCGATCTCGATATAGCCTCCAGCACGTGTTCTGCGTCCGACGACATTCGCCACATGTAAATCTGCCTCCTATTTTCGCGGATTGATGCTGAGGCAACAAAATAAATAAAAAGGAAAGCGATAAACCCTAGAATTACCAGGTCAGTTCTTCTGCGAGCCGATTGCTTTGTCGGCCTCCTCTTCGACTTGTTCCATATTAAGTGATCAACATGCCCCCGATACTGCCGCCGCCAGAACGCTGGAACAGTCACGCGTTGATTGTTCTTCTGTCCAGAAATGATCAAATTGCCTTGGGAGATTGTCGGCTCCGCACTTGAGGAGACCATCATGACTGGAAAGCTGATCTGGGGCATTCTCGGGGGTATCATTTTAGGCGCTGCGTTCGGATATGCCGGAGGGAATACGCCAATAGGCATTGCTATCTGCATCGCCGCCGGTGTGATCACAGCGGGTCTGTGGCACTACTTAGAAACACGTCGCACTTGACCAGAAACCTGCCTGCAAGAGGATTATCAAGGTAACTCAGTTCTTTGCCCTTCTGACGACGGCCCTTGCGTTTGTTCCATCGGCAGCTCACGTGGCAGCCATGTGGAACAAGATCGGGATGTCTCAGACGGATTACTTCATAGCACAAGGCATCTATTCCGGTTGGTCAGTTCTGGGCGTGCTGTGGCTCCTTGCACTACTCGCCAACACAGCACTGGCTTCGGTCAGCCGCTCGCAAGCCTGGCCAACGTGGTCGGCGCTGGGTGCGGCGGTCTCAGTGGGATTGATGTTCGTGATCTTCTTTATCTGGACGCTGCCAACAAATCAGGCAACCGCAAACTGGACCAGCATCCCCTCGGACTTGGATGTGCTCAGGCGGCAGTGGGAGTATTCTCATGCAGCCAATGCATTTATCTGCCTTGTCGCTTTCTGCTTGACCTGCCTTTCCGTGTTGTCCTGGCGTACGATATAGTTCGCAAGCCGCTATGTTCCCAAGTGGCGTCGTCCGCCTCGCGCTAGGAGCGGAGACTCCGCAGCATCAAACTGAGGTCATCGCCGTTTCCCCGAGCGGCTATCGTCAGCCACGCTGCCCTGCAACAGCTTCAATGGAACGATCAATCTCATCGGCTGTGTTATAGTAGTGGGGCGATGCCCGGACGAGGGATTTCAATCCGCGTTTTGTGCTGTCAATGGGCGTGCTTGTTGGTCGCGATACGGAAACGCTGATTCCCTGTTGTGACAAGGCCGCCGCTATGTCGGCCGCTTCTCGTCCATGAACGGTGAACGTTACGATGGCCGCAGGGTCTTGTCCGACATCATAAGTTGTCACGCCGTCGATGGCAGCTAACCCAGAGCGTAGACGACCGGCAAGAGACCGACTGCGCTGTTCGATACGATCCAGACCGATCAACAATGCATAATCAACCGCAGCGCCAAGGCCGACCCGGGCCGCATGGTCGGACTCCCAGGTTTCGAACCGCCGGGCATCGGTTCTTAACGTGTATTGGTCTCCCCCGGCCCATTCCGCGCCGAACATGTCGATCATGGCTGGCTCTGTGCGCTCAATCAAACCACGCCGCATGTAGAGAAAGCCAGTACCTCGCGGGCCACGTAGGAACTTGCGACCAGTCGCAGCCAGCATGTCACAACCGATAGCCTCGACATCAACAGGCATTTGGCCCACAGCTTGACAAGCGTCGAGCAGGTAGGGGATGCCATGCCGCCTTGCCACCTTCCCGACGGCATGTGCGGGATTAACGAGGCCGCCGTTGGTAGGAACCCAGGTAATCGCAATCAGCCGCGTGCGTTCATCTATCATCCGATCAAGTGCATCGGGATCGAGAAGGCCATCGGCTCCATCGGGTATTATCTCGATGACAGCACCGGTGCGCTTGGCGACCTGCAGATAAGCAAGATAGTTGGCCGCATATTCTGCGGTGGTCGTCAAAATACGGTCACCCGACTTGAAGGACTGGGCGTAGAAAGCCCATTGCCAAGCAACTGTTGCGTTCTCGGCGAGAGCGATCTCGTCCGGGGCAGCACCGACGAGGCGGGCGACGCTGCTATAGACGCGTTCGATCTGTTCGGATCGCTCCGCCTTCGTTTCGTAACCACCAATCTGGACCTCTCTGTTGAGGTACTCAGTGACGGCAGTCACGACCTGCGTCGGCATCAGCGCTGCACCGGCATTGTTGAGATGAACTCGATGCGTGGTGCCCGGCGTGTCGGCCCGTAGCTGCTCGATCTCCGCTTCGCTAAAATTCGACGTCATTGTTTTCATGCGGCCATCTAAGACAGGTTGTCACTGCTGAGCAACCATTGGGTACGTCACTCAGCCATGGCTTTTGTTCCTGGGCTTCAGACGATGCCGCGTCAATGACCGCAATGGGCGGATGGCTGCCATGACGACAGCAGCGCGCCACAAGCGGACATCAGAGGGCTGAGAAAACCGAGGATGGACTTCGCTTCAGCCTCGAACCTTACTCCGTCTGAACAAGCCCACAATGTCCGCTATGTAGCAATTACCGGTTCCTCAGCCATGGCGAACCGGAATTGACCTGATCCCATCTGCTGTGACGTCGCTGGCGATCAAATCGTAGAGGTGCCGCGCGGCTGGCAGCAGGGTCATCCCCTTGCGCGTTATCATTGTAAAGCGGCGAAATAGCTCAGGTTGAGTTATGGAAAGGATCGTGCAGTTCTTTACATGCGCGAGATCGGCTACCGATGCAGTTAAAACAGCAACGGCCACCCCAGCATTCGCGAACGCGAGTAGCGTCTCTCCCTGGATGCAGGAATAGTCTACATTGAAATCCAAGCCCTGATCGGCTGCTGCCTCGGTTAAAATCCGATGCAAGACGGTATTTGGGTAGAACATGACTAGAGGATGCGCCAAAACCTCACGAAGGGTCATGGTCTGCGCTAGTTGGTCTACAACCCAGTCATTAGGGACAATGGCCAAAAGCGGTTCAGAGCGTCCAAACTCGAAATCCATTTCTGGATCAGACAGGGCTGGCCCAACCCCGAAGTCAGCTTTGTCCGACTTCAAAGCGTTCAAAATTTCTGCGGACTTGTACTCTCCAATCGTAACCTTCACGCCAGGATAAGCATCTTTGAAAGTCCTGATTATGTAAGGCAATCGTGCAGCAGCATAAGTTGGCGAACAGGCCACTCTTACATGTCCACGTCGAAAATCAGTGTCTTCTTGGATGTGACGAACCGTATTCGCCAATGCGGTAATTGCAACTCCACCTTGTTCAAGGAGCATTCGACCTGCGGACGTCAACTTCACATGCCTGGTCGTTCTTAGAAACAGCAACGTGTCGAGCTGCGCCTCAAGCTCTCGAATCTGCAACGAGATCGCAGATTGAGAGCGTCCTAGGGTCTTGGCTGCGGCTTGAAAGCTCCCGTGGGTGGCAACGCAGACAAAAGTGTTGATGAGCTTGAGGTTCACGTGGTTGAGGTCGCGGACGATCTCCGGTCGCATCATCCCTTCAAGCTCCGCCACATCACTTCCCTCCAGATCGACTTAACAAGCACCCACTCTTGAGGCAATTCCCTAGCCGGTAGTCATGCGAGCCTCGGGACGAACCTTGTTTTCACTCGGCGCAGCAATGGCAGGAGCAGGAGCCCAAGGGAAAGCAAGAGGAAGATCACGGAGATGGAACTACTCGCAAAGATGCTCACATCGCCGTCCGACATAATCAATGACCGACGCACATTCTGCTCTAGAATAGGTCCTAGAACTAGTCCAAGCAGAACAGGAACAGAAGGGTAGTTAAAGCTGCGGAAGAGGTAGCCAAGCACACCGAATGCGATAGCCATCGCGACGTCGAAGAATGAGTACTTTATGCTGAACACGCCGTATAAGACTATCCCAAGGACGACTGGGAAAAGGTATGCGGGCCGGATGAAAACCAGAGACGCAAGGACAGGCGTCAGTACGATGGTCAAGAAAACCAACATCAAGTTGCCGGTATAGAACGTCCCAATTACGGGCCAGACAAAGTCCGGATGCTCTTGAAACAGTAGCGGCCCCGGCTGGAGGCCAAGCATAAGCAACCCCCCAAGCATGATCGCAGTCGTTCCGGAACCTGGTATTCCGAGTGTGAAGAGGGGAATCATCGCAGCGTAGGAAGCTGAATTGTTCGCAGCTTCTGGGGAAGCGATGCCCTCGGGAGCCCCATGGCCAAAGGATTCCGGCTCCTTCGATACTTTTTTCGAGATCGAGTACGAAAAGATTGTCGCAGCAGTCGCACCAGCTCCGGGAAGAATACCCACAACGAAGCCCACTATGGAGCCGACGCTCAGGGCTTTCCAGGTTTTAAGGGCATCACTGGGGCGTGGAAGAAGTGCGCGGATGGAGTACCGCGCACGAGCGACTTTAGGCGTTGAATCATTCACGCTGCTTAGAATCTCGCCCACACCGTACATGCCGATGGCAATAACGGTGAATTCGAATCCTTCCAAAAGCTCGAACGTGCCGAAGCTGAAGCGGGGTGAACCACTTACCAGATCAAGCCCTACTGTCCCAAGCCAGAGTCCTAGACCCAAGGCCATGAAGCCTTTTGATCTCTCACCTCCACCGAAGGATGTCGAGAAAGTCAACGTCATGATCATCAGCGCGGTCATCTCGACGGGACCGAAACGAAGTGCGAACTCTGCGAAAGGAGCTGCTACAGCTGTGAAAAGGAAGATGGCGACGAAGCCACCTGCAAACGACGCAAAAGTTGCGATTCCTAGAGCGCGCCCTGCTTCCCCTCTCTTGGCCATTGGATAACCATCGAGCGTGGTCATCATCGACGCGCTTTCTCCCGGGATACCGAGGAGGATGGATGTGACCGCTCCTCCGTACATCGCGCCATAATAGATGCCTGCAAGCCCGGCCACTGCAACGGCAGGATCGAATTTCACCACTATGGGCAAGAGAATAGCCAGTGCGGCTGGCGGGCCCATCGCAGGCAGCACGCCTATTGCAAGTCCTAGCAGAACACCCAGGAATGTTGCCAGTAACATTGGTCCGGTTGAGGCGACCGAAAGCCCGTGGAGAAAGTGCGAGAAAAAGTCCATTTCAGCCCCCGAAGATCATGCCACGCGGCACCGGAACACCGAGGGCGCTGACGAAGATGGAGTAAGCGACTAATGTGAAAAGAGCCGACGTTAGCCCACCATACATCAGTCGCTTCAGCGAATAGTCGGGCGTAAGTACTAAGAAGCACGCAAAAAGATAGAACGGGGTCAGAGCAACCATGCCGGTATAGGGGCAGGCCAAGATGAAGATAGCCGTTAAGAGGACGATCAACGCGACCCGAACCACCTCTAACTTACGTCCGGATGCAGCGGTCCCGAGGTCGGTTCTCTCGGCGACAGGCTTTTCAGGGGCAACTTTGCGCTTCGGATACAGCGTCAAACCAGCGCTCAATAAGATTATGAGCCCGGCAATCCCCGGGAAGAAGCCTGGGCCCGTGATGGTGCTAGATAAGAACCCATAGATGTACGACTGCCACAGGACGTAGCCACCGAAGGCGGCGAATAGCAGCGTGAATAGTTTCTCTCCAATCAGCATCCCGCTCATTCCTCCCAGATCGAGACATGCGCGCAGCTGAGGAAAGGCAAGCCAGCCTCCCCTCAGCTGCATAATCGGGCTTAGTTCGCGATGGTCTTCAGGTAGTCCGCATAGAGCTTGCTAATCTCGGGAATCCGCCTCCCGAATTCCTCCGCGTCCCAATAAAGCGGCACCGAGTCATTCCTTTCGACGTACTGTTCTTTCCATGTTTCGCTCTCGGCGACCTTTTTCATGGCTTCTGACCAGAAGCGGACAGCTTCCTCAGGCACATCCTTTGGCATCACGATGCCGCGATACAGCATCAGCTCGATGTCTGAACCAAGCTCCTTGAAGGTTGGGACATCAGGCAATGACTTCAGTCGCTCGGGCGACGTAACGGCGATGGGCTTTACTCTACCGGCCTTGATCTGAGACATCACCTCGGAAGCGTTCCCGAACTGAAGCTCGATGTGCTTTCCAAGGAGCGCGGTGGTTACCTCGCCGTCACCGTTGAAGGGTACAGGGCGTACCTCGACCCCCAGTTCCGAACCTAGCGTCTGCGCAAGAAGAGCAGGATCAGTGACAGGGCCCGTGTTCCCGATCCGCACGAACTCCTGAGCTTTGATGTCATCGAGAGTAGAGATGCCTGAGTTAGCCTCCGAAACGAGGACGAAGGGATCACCGGCAATGACCGCTATCGGCTGAAAGTCCTCCACCTTTGCCGGAGACTGCCCCATTAGCGGCGCGACAAAGAAGCTGGTAGCGATAGTGCCAAGCACGTAGGGATCGCCCTTACGCTGCGCCACGTAGTTGTACGCAATAGCGCCTCCTCCACCCGGCTTGTTTTCCACGAGCAGCTGAGTGGGGCTTAATTTCTCGTCGTTAACTATCCCTGCAATCGTTCGAGCAATGATATCAGAGCCACCTCCAGGTGACGACTGCACGATCAATGTGACATCCCGCTCGGGATACTCCTGTGCCCAGCTAGGGTATGCGAACAACGCAGTGACGGCCAGCGCTGCTGCAAGCTTGAAAGTTTTCATCGATATTCTCCTCCTGATTAGTCGTCAGTTATGTGTGAGCGAGACGTGATCCCGCTCCTCTTCACTTGTTCCTTTTATATTCTTGGATAAGTCCAGCCTTCGGCTCCAGACCGAAGCCCGGCTTCTGGGACACGTTCAGCCAGCCGCTTTCCGGCTGCGGAACTTCTTCGAAGAGAGCGTTGTAAGCCATCCACTTATGGAAGTGGTATTCCACAAGACCGCCGTTCAATACCCCTGCATGAAGAGCGATATTGTGCGGGCCATTTCCATTCCCGTGGCTAAGCGCGACATTATACGCCCGAGCCTGCGCTGCTATCTGCAAGCTGGCAGAAAGCCCACCGTCGTTGTTGATGTTGGGCTGAAGGTAATCGACTGCCCCAGCCTCAAGGTAGGCTCGTGCCTTGAAATGCTCATTCTCGGCTGCGGCCACTCGAATTTTGGTCTGCAGTCGCAGGTGGGCAAGGTTGCGCGGCTCGTTGTAATGAAGCGGCTCCTCAATAAAATCGATGTCTAGTTCTTCACATAGCTTGCAGAGACGCACGGCGTCCGGAAGTGACATCCTCAGGTTGCCGTCCATCGAGAGTTTCACATCGGGACCGACAGCTTCCCGCATCGCGGCCATTCGGTGGTAGTCGTCAACAGGGTCGGGGATGGCCTGCCTACCAACTGTGTTCTTCAGATGCGTGTACCCGAGCGAAACGAGGTGTGCGGCCTCAGCAGCCAGCTCTTCGCGGCTATAAACAGGAGCGCCATCGTATGCGGCACCGTGAGTGACATAAACGGGGACGCGGTCACGCGCACCGCCAATCAGGTGGTGCACTGGACGTCCAGTAACTTTGCCCTTGATATCCCAGCATGCAATATCGAGCATCGCCATAGCCGATACGAGAACACGTCCTAGTGGCCGCTCCCAAGTATGCCGGTCAAAGAGCTGCGGTAACCGGTCAGTGCGGAATGGATCAAGGCCCTCTTCGATGATGCGTGGCGCTAGATACTTCTCTATCAGATCGATAGCCAGGGGGTGGGTGTAGCCACTTGTTGACCAACCGATCACGCCATCGTTCGTCTCCATTTCTAGGAGAAGCGCACCTTCCGTATTTGGGCGGTCTCGGAACGGAGGGGGAGTAATGGGGATTCCTTTTAAATCATGGATCGAAATACGTGTGATCTTCTGGCGAGGTGCCTCGACAGAAGTTTTGTAAAGCATGGTTTCGTTCAGCATCGGGTCCTCCTGATAGGGAGAGACTAGCACCGCTATTTTTTAGGAAAATGGAGAAAACCTGGACCATTGATGAGATAATCCAATATCTCGATGGCATCCTAACAATGGGCACTGAGATTGCTTTTCCTACCCTTTTTGTACGGCAGCAAATACGGCACCGGAGCCCGAAACGACCAACAGCACCCGCGCGAGGTGGTGGACCACGACGAAGACCACGCTCACGTTCAGGGAAAGCGCGATCAAGCTCATCTCGGGCAGACCGCCGGGAGATAACGCCAGTACTAAAGCCGCTGGTTCGAGGTCAGTTAAGTTCGCAATCGACAAAGCGAAAACAACTGAGAGAGTCAGCATAGCAAGTGTCGCGCCAATGGATAAAGCAAACACCTGAGCGATCTTAGCCGCCGGAACTCCCGCAAAACGACAGCCAAGATTGCTTCCTAAAACTATCTGGGCGACTGCGATCACCACCGACGGCAACTGAAACTCAGTTAAAGCAGAAACATGAAAGCATGCGCTAATGATCATTGGTCCCAGTAGATAGGGGGCAGGCAAACGCAAAGCGGAACCGACCGCGATGCCGAGCCCAACACTAAACGCGAACCACAACGTATCTGACATCGTGATTGATGAGAGCGGGACCCAACCTGCAAAGCCTCGCGCGATAGAAGCGCCAGAAAGCCACTCGATGAGAAAGGGTGTGCTCATCACGACTAAGAAGATTCTGGCCCCATGAACGAGGGAAATCATACGTTCGTCTCCGCCTCGCTCAGCGCCCAGCGTAACCATTTCGACCACGCCGCCTGGCATGCCTGCGAAGAAAGCTGTCGGACGATCAAGCCTCCCGATCCGATTGAAGTAGATGTAACTGAGAGAACCGGCGACGCAGACGTATAGAAGCACACCAGCTAAGGGTACGGGCCATGCGCCAAGCTGCCCGACCACCTCAATAGTGAAGGCACTGCCAAGCATGCTTCCTATGACGGCGGTCATAGGAAGCCGTGCCGCCATTGGCATTGTCACGGATAAACCGGCTACTGCACATGAGCCACACGCAAACATAGAACCTAGCATCCAAGGAAGCGGCAAGTGTAAATAGAAAAACACCAATCCACCGGCCGCGCCTGCCGTCAGAGCAACCAAGAAGCGCCCTGCACGGTTCAATCGGCTGGAAGCGTTGCTACTCAAAGCCATCTAGATACCGACATGACCATCCCCCCTACGCTTCTGCTAGATGCACGCCCAGTAATCGAGGGTGATCACTGGCGTCTAGGCCAGTGATGCGCGAAGCGGTTCCGTTGCACAAAATTGTGTGACGAAGCGGAACCTTCCATTCAGGGCAGGTAACGGGACAATAGCGAACTCCCAGCTCACCGCTTAGAGCCAAAGCCTTCATGGCTCAGAAGCGCCAATAGCAGTCATAGCCACCATCTTCGTCGGGCGTCGCTGCAGACCGAAGCCTCGGATACGAAATAGCTTTTTTCGCCAGCGCGGCGGGTGCGCTGGTCGAGCGCGAGGAGCGGGGGGTCGCAGTCATCCGTCAAAAGCCAGACCCCGGAAAGGCTCCCGCAGGCGCTCGTCCACACCTTCGATCCACGAGCCGGCTCGCCACCAGGTCAGCCGGTCATGGACTTCGTCGAGGAACCAAGCATGCTCCCGCTCCGCCAGCCCGCCGACCGGCATGACGACGTCCGCGACTTCGGGGAGACGCCCGCAATAAATCGACATCGCGACATAGTGGGCGCAGGCTTCGCGGACATGGTGGGAGCACTCCACCACAATCCGCTCGCGGGCGGCGTGCTCGACTTCACAGCGATGACACCGGACCCGCCACGCGCTCGCATGCAGAAGACGCCCCTCCAGCCCGCACAGCTCGCATGTTACCAGAGACCGGTCTGACGCCCGTCGCCGAACGCCTTCGATCCGCTCACCGGCATCCCACGACAGTCGCCTCTGCCGGGTGTCGGCATAGATCACCAGCCCTCCCATCTTTTCCTTGACCTGTCGGATGCGGATGTCTGGATGGATGTCCCGGATGTCAATGAGCGCATCCCGGACGATGCAGCTCCAGCCTTCTCCGACTCCAAGGGCGATATCGTCCGGCAGGATGGGCGCGCAGGCTCGGCGGATTGCGAGATCGGCATGTAGCCGCATCAGTGAATTCTCCGCCAGCAGGCGCGCTGCGCCGTTTCGATGATGTCGCGCAGGCGCTGCACGCCGTCCCCGGGTATGACACCGGGGAGCGCCACTACCTCGAAAACGAGTCGCCCCTGGTCCTCGATGATCGCCATCACCATGACGAAGGTCTTGATTTCGGACGGCAGCGCGGCAATCGACGTTACGGCTTCGTGGATCGCCGGAAGCCATGGGGCCGGCACAGACACGCACGCCCCTGGCATCACGACGCTGCCGTACATCTCGTTGAAGTCCTGCGTCGTCATCTGTCCCGTCTCAAGACCAACCCCACCCATACGTTCGCTCTCCGTCGCCATTTCTCGGTCTTCGCCCACCCCGCTTCGCGCCCCATGTCATATCGGTACCCACAGCGCTCGTCCGGCACCGGCAGCGTCGGGTACATGTCGCCTCGCTCCTCGGCCTCCCGGAAGAATCTGACGATCTCCGGAGCAAGCGCGGGGTCTTCGACAATCTCGGCGAGGAAGTCTTTGACGACGCGCAAATTCGACAGCTCAGACATCGGGGGGACCGACTGCTGCCTCGGCGGCTTCGCTCCACACGCGGCCATAGGTCAGATAAGCATACCCGATGGAACAGTCGTGAAGGTGTCTATTACCAATCAACGCCCGCATTGGTCGGGAGGGCCACGCGTTTTCTCCTGTCCGATACCATCGAGGTGTGTGAGCGTGTACGTCAGCACTGTTGAGCGCAGGAGCGGGTCTCGGTCGCGGTGCATGCGATCATGGGACGAGTATCCCAGACCGTCTCTCAGTC
>Ga0065721_10051499_pt1 | contig 14446 bp, 13 predicted proteins | sample Mesricmetagenome_FD_59108 | JGI IMG/M metagenome (GOLD analysis project Ga0065721, IMG submission 59108) | Mesophilic microbial community from rice straw/compost enrichment Sample: eDNA_1 v2 (version 2) | ecosystem: Engineered > Solid waste > Grass > Composting > Bioreactor | place: USA: Davis... | reverse complement strand
CAAGCCGTCACAACAGCGGCCGCTGGGACAGGATCATCAGATCATCTTCGCCGATCACGTGAAGGCCTGGGCGGATACAGGTTGGGTTCTTCCCAACATCGCCAACACGGATGCCAGCGATGACCCCACCTATCAGGTGATTGCGGTGGAAGTGTTCAACCCGGGCAACAGTGGCACCGCAGCCGGTCGCGTATGGGATGCAACATCCAACTAACCCGCGGCTGACAATGGCAGCAATCACAGAGGGCTCGCCGCAAGGCGGACCCTCTGTCTTTTCGGGTGTCGCAATTGATTTTCAGGTACCGCAAAAAGTGCGGTAAGGCGTTTCCATCTGCGGTGGACGCGCGGCGTAATGCGCTTTGCCGGGCTGGACCTCGAAGGGCCGGCGCAGTATCTGCAACATTTCCTCGAAGGGAGCGTAGTCGCCGCTCTCCAAAGCTGCAGCGAGAATTCTCTCCACCTGATGATTGCGCGCTATATACAGGGGATTGACCTGATTCATGGCTTGGCAAATTGTCGCTTCATCACGGCCTTCCAATGCCAGACGCTGACGCCAGCGCTGCAGCCACGCAGACAGAGGCTCGTACTCCATATCGAAAAGCTGGCGAAATTCCGCGCTGGCCTCATCCTGCGCGGCTACACAGTCCGCCAATAAACGGAACGCCAAAGTGAAATCGGCGCGGCCATCGCGCATCAACTGCAAAAAATCCGTGATCAATTGCAAGTCCTCTTCGCGCTCGGACGCCAGACCGATTTTCTTGCTCATGCCCGCCAACCAATACTGGTTGAACAGAGCAGAAAATCCGCTCAGCACCGCTTCCGCCTCGGACACCGCCTCGTTCATATCGTCATGCAGCAGCGGCAAAAGACTTTCGGCCAGTCGCGCCAGATTCCACAGAGCGATGGAACCCTGATTGCCGTAGGCGTAACGCCCGCCCTGGTCGATGGAACTGAACACCGTGGCAGGATCGTACACATCCAAAAATGCGCAGGGACCATAGTCGATGGTCTCGCCGCTGATGCTCATATTGTCCGTATTCATCACCCCGTGGATAAATCCCACGTGCAACCAACTCGCCACCAGCTTCGCCTGGGCATCCATCACTGCGCGCAGCAATTCGAGATAGGGATTTTGTGCGGAAGCAATATTGGGATAGTGGCGCTCCATGGCGTGATCCGCGAGAATTTTCAGGCCCTCTTTATCATCGCGCACGCGGAAATATTCAAAGGTGCCTATACGTATATGACTCGCCGCCACACGCGTCAGCACAGCGCCGGGCAACGCAGTCTCGCGATAAACCCATTCTCCCGTGGTGACGGCAGCGAGGGCACGCGTGGTTTTGATACCCAGATAATGCATGGCCTCGCTCACCAGATATTCCCGCATCACAGGCCCCAAGACGGCGCGGCCGTCGCCATTGCGGGAATAGGGAGTGCGACCCGGCCCTTTCAATTGAATATCACGGCGCCCTTGTTGGCGGTCCACCACCTCCCCCAACAAAATGGCGCGACCATCGCCCAACTGACGATTGAGATAGCCGAACTGATGGCCGGTATAAGCCTGGGCCAGGGGTTCGGCGCCCGGAGGAATCAGATTGCCCGCCAGCATATGGACGCCGGCCTCGCTCTCCAGATCCTGGGGGTTTAATCCCAGCTCCTCGGCCAGGGTGTGATTGACTTTGATGAGCGCCGGATTGGCTACAGGTGTGGGATTGACGCGGGAGAAAAAACGCTCCGGCAGACGGGCGTAGGAATTGTCGAAGCGCAATCCCGCAAAACCGGGAGGAAGATCCAAGGGCATAAATAAGGGCCTGAGTCGGTGATCGGCGGCATCATATCACCGAATCTCCGGCCCCTTTTCCGCCATCGCCGGAATCAGCGGTTCAGCCACTCGCCCAGGGCTGCCCTCTCCTCCTCCGTCATGCCGGTTTTATTCATGAATGGCATGTCCCGGGAGATGATGACCCGCGCCTGTATGCGCGGGCGCCATTGTTCGATCTGCTCAGCGGAGTCCAGCATCACCCCGGCGGGCGCCACGGTAAACAGATCATCGGTCGGCGCCGCGCTGTGGCAGGTGACGCAGTGGCGCTGCACCAGTTCCAGAGCAGCCGCGTCGTCGAGGCCGGGTGAGGTGTGCTCGGATTTTTTTGAAAAACCCGTGGGCGCCATCCACCAGGCGAGCAGCAAAAATGCCACAGCGGCGCTCAGCAAAATACCGGGTCTGGTGACACCTTTGTGGCGCAGATTGAAAAAATGCCGCGCCCAGGCACCGATCAACACTATGGCCAGCAATACGGCCCAGGCGTGTTCATGGCCGTAGGTCATGGGGTAGTGATTGCTGATCATCAAAAACAGCACGGGCAGCGTCAAATAATTATTGTGCACCGAGCGCAATTTGCTGGCGCTGGCATATTTGGGATCCGGCGCCTGCCCGCGCTCCACCGCCGCCACCAGTGCTTTCTGTCCAGGAATAATCACAAACAGCACATTGGCGGCCATGCAGGTGCCTATGACTGCGCCCACATGGAGATAGGCGGCGCGATCACTGAATATTTTTTCCAGGAACCCGGCGAGTCCGCCCACCAGCGCCAGTAAAATGCCACCCAACAACCAACCATTGCGCGACAACGGGCTTTTGCACAGGGCGTGATAAATCAGCCAGCCGCCGATCAGCACGCAGAGACTTATGCCTATGGCCTGCCAAGGCGCGAGCGGAATTTTGGAAGAATCGATCAGATAAGACTCAGCGCCCAGGTAGTACATCAACCCCAGCAGAAAAAATCCGGTGATCCAGGTGCTGTAGGCTTCCCATTTGAACCAGTGCAGGTTCTTGGGCATGGTCGGCGGCGCAAGGGTGTATTTTCCGACTTCGTAAAAACCGCCGCCGTGAATGGAACTCAACTGGCCGCGCAGCCCTTTTCTTTTATTTTCCTCCGTGGGCTCCTCCAGGGAGTTGTCCAGCCAGATGAAATAAAACGAAGCGCCGATCCAGGCGATACCTGTAATCAAATGGCCCCAACGCAGCAGCAAATTCAACCAGTCGAGAATATAGGGCGCCGTCATCCGCCAATTCCTGTCTGAGCCCGCCGGTGTGCGCATCGCCCAAAGGCATAAGTGCGCTCCACCAGCCGATCATCACCGAGGGTTTGCAGCACGAACAACAATTCATGCAATGAATGGACATGTTGCAGGCGGAATTTCAACAATGGCGTCGCCTGCAGATCCAGAATGGAAAAATCCGCCTCCTTGCCCGGCAGAAAATTGCCGATCTTGCTCTCCAGATCCAATGCCCGGGCGCCGCCCAGGGTCGCCATATAAAGCGACTGAAAAGCGTCGAGCTTTTCGCCGCGCAGCTGTTGAATCTTGTAGGCCTCATCCATGGTCCGCAACAGAGAAAAACTGGTGCCCGCCCCCACATCCGTGCCCAGCCCCACTTTTACTCCGTGGTGGCGCAGCTTCTTCAGATCCAGCAATCCTGAGCCCAGAAACAGGTTGGAGGTGGGGCAATGGGCGATGGCCGAACCGGACTGCACCAGTCGTTCACATTGGCGATCGCACAAATGCACGCCGTGGGCAAATACACTTCTGCGACCGAGCAATCCGGCCCGGTCATACACATCCAGATAATCCGCCGCCTCTGGAAACAGCGCCTTGACCCATTGCACCTCGTGCAAATTTTCCGCCAGATGGGTGTGCATATAGACATCCGGAAATTCCGCCAGCAATTCCCCGGCTTTGGCCAGTTGCTCCGGGGAACTGGTGGGCGCAAAACGCGGTGTCACTGCGTACTGCAGTCGCCCCACGCCGTGCCAGCGCTCGATCAGCGCGCGACTTTCGCTGTAGCCGCTCTCAGGTGTATCGCACAGCCCCTCAGGCGCGTGGCGATCCATCAGCACCTTGCCGGCGATCATGCGCAATCCGCGTCTGTGGGCCTCGGCAAAAAACGCCTCTGCCGCACTCGGGTGCACAGTGCCGAACACCAGCGCCGTTGTGGTGCCATTGCGCAGCAGCTCATCGAGAAACACACCGGCCACATGGGCGGCGTACGCGGAATCGGAGAATTTCAATTCAGTGGGAAAGGTATAGAGATTCAGCCAGGACAATAGCTGCTCCCCATAGGCCGCGATCATCTCCGTCTGGGGATAGTGAATATGGCAATCGATGAATCCGGGAATGATCAGATGATCCGGGAAACGCTCCACCGGCATATCCAGGCCTTTCAGCAGAGCATCGGCTGGGCCCACCGCCAGAACGCGCCCCTGCTCCACCACCAGCACCCCATCTTCGAAATACTGCCAGGCGGCCTCACCCTGCTTTGCCGGATCATCGAGAAAATGCAGAATCCGGGCGCGGAACGCCTGGGGTTCAGTCCGGCTCATTGCCAGGCTTCCATTTGATATTGCAGCCCATGGAGGGATACTGCTCCTGCGGAATTTTTTCACCCGCCAACAACAGATCCAACGCAGCTTTCAAGGCGGAGCCATTCGCCGGATTCACCGAGGAATCGTAATTGCCGGAGGAGATGCGGTTCGGTCGGGTTTCATCAAATTGGCCGCGGTAAACCAGTTTCCGCTCGCGATCGAAAACATAAATATCCGGAGTGCAGGCGGCACCGTAGCTGCGCGCCACCTGCTGGGTTTCATCGAACAGATAAGGGAAGGTATAACCTCGTCTGCTCTTTTCCAGCTTCATATGCTCAAAACTATCAGCGGGATAGGCCTCGGTGTCATTGCTATTGATAGCGACAAACGCCACGCCCTTGCGCTGATACGCCTCCGCCAGTTTTGCAAGCGCTGGCGCTATATGGATCACATAGGGGCAGTGGTTGCAGATAAACAACACCACCAGCGCCTGCGCATCGGCAAAACTCGCCAGACTGTAAACCGCACCTTCCGTCGAAGGCAGGGAAAATTCCGGCGCAGCACTGCCGAGCGCCATCATGGTTGATTGGGTAAGTGCCACTGGTTTCTCCTCCAAAGGGGCTCCCACGGGGAACCCATGAAATTGCCAAGCAGGATAGCATCCAGATACCACCTGAATGGCATGGGTTGTCATCAAACCATATGGCGGCAACATATAGCACGAAGCCGATTGCCGGAGCAATTGTTGACGAGTCTCCTTTGCCAGCAACCCGTATTGTACGAGCCATGACTTTGGGTTGCCTTATACAAAAGGATTACATCCAAATAATGCGGTAACTATCCTTCAGGCGAATAAAAAAAATATCAGTCACCGGGCACACTAGCGGCGTGGTTGAAGCCACATTTGATTTAATAAATCCAAAAGGAGAGTTTGATTATGAAAAATCTACACTCATTAGTAGCATCCGCCTGCCTGGTAATTCCCGCAATCCTGGCGAGCTCTGAAACCCTGGCCGGCACGCCCGTTTCCTGCCAAACCGCAATCTCCGGACTGGCCGCCGATTCACACTGGTTAAACGTCAAAGGGGTTCGGCTGACCGCCAGAGGCACACACGGATTTACCGCTTTCACCATGCAAAACGGCTTTCAAATTGAAACCTATCCAGTACACACACCTGGTTTTGCAAGCCGCAACACTTTTTACCTGGATCCCAATCCTGCAAGGACCCAATTCAGCGGCATTTTTACCGAAGTGTTTACGGATCGGGGAAATGGCGATGAAGACCGCTGGCGCATGCGCCTGTCCACAAACGGAAAGCTGGAAATCCAATCCATTACCTGGAACGGCGCTTATCAAACTCTGCAGGCCCCCGTCTGCTATCGCGGCCCTACTGGACAGATTGTCATGACCGCCCATAAAGACAATCCGGGATACGGATCCGATTTCTGGACCTTCGTATTCTCACGCGGAATTCTCTTTTAGTTTCCTGGTCCGCCACTGGGGGAGTTACCGCGCCAGCCCGGTAATTCTCCCTTGATTTTTACTTATTTTTCTGATCGAAGTGACATGCGTATCCCTTAAATCATGTTCTCATAAAAGAATCACAATAAATTTCAATAAAATTCAAACACTCCTGCCGACTTTCAGCTGCAAATGCAATTCGATATATATTCCCTAGGATCGAAAACTTGTATACTCCCTGAACAAAAATCAGACACTCAAGATGAGCAAGTCCGGAGGGAGAGGAGAAGTTGAATCGGACCATATTGATAGCGGATGATCATGAACTGTTTCGCGCCGGGCTGAAGGAAATGCTCCGGCAAAAACTGCAGGATTGGAACATCCGCGAAACCAACAGCTTTGGAACTGCGCTGCAGGCTATAAAGGAAGATCCCCAAATCCTTATGGCACTGGTGGATCTGCGCATGCCGGGCATGACGGGACCGCAGTCCTTGGAAACCCTGGTGCAGGCGCGACGCGACATTCCGATCATAGTGCTGACAGCCTCCAGCGAACCGGCAGATATGCGTCAATGTCTGCGCACTGGCATCATGGGCTACATTCCCAAAAATGAAACGGCGTCCGTCATCATGGGTGCCATTCAGCTGGTCCTATCCGGCGGTGTCTATGTTCCGCCCGCGCTGTTGGATTTCATGGAACCGGTTCAGCAACCCAAGGGATTACGTGCGAAGCTGACCCCCAAACAGCAGCAGATATTCGATCTACTGAATCAGGGCAAAACCAATAAGGAAATTGCCCGCGACCTGAGTCTGTCCGAATCGACGGTGAAAGTGCATCTGGCCTCGATACTCAAAGCACTAGGCGTCAGAAATCGTACGCAGGCGGTGCTCTATTCTGAAAATCATTAATCAGGGATTCATTTAAGTATGGACAGACGCATAAGAGCCGCTTTGAGAACAGGCGCCTGAACCGGCTTTTGCAGAAGGACCGCATGGGAGTGGCGGGCCTTCTCTATCACTTCCTTTGATCCATCGCCACTGATCATGATTACACCTATGTCATCTCCCAATATCCGCTTCAATAGGCCTATGGCGTGATCGCCTTCCATGACGCCCAGGTGGAAATCTATGATCAGCACCGAGGGTTTGGCATCGATATTTTCCAGCTTCTGCAGCGCATCCTCGACACTCAAAGCCGTAATCACTTCACATCCCCAGGCTTTTAGCAGCACCTCCATTCCCAGGCAAACATCCGTATTGTTATCAACCACCAGCACTGACGGACAGTCTTCTGCAACATACGACTCCACTTCCTGATCGGGAAGCTTGGGAAAGTTGGCGCTTTCACCAATCGGCAGTCGCAGAAAGAAGCAGGTGCCTTTTCCCGGTGTGGACTTCAAACGCAACTTGCATCCCATTAGAGAGACCAGCCGCTTCACGGTCGCCAATCCCAAACCCGCGCCTTCCGCAGCGGCATATTGCGCTTCCGCAGGCAAACGATAAAACTCCTTGAAGATATTTTTCTGCTGATCCTTGGGAATTCCGACACCTGTATCGACGATTGCCAGCACCAGGGAGGTACCGCGCCGACGACTCAAAATCCGCACACTTCCCTTCGATGTATAGCGAATGGCATTGCTGGCAAGATTCATAAGGATTGTGTAGAGCATGGCAGGGTCGGTAATGACGACGTCACGACTTTCGCTGACCGACCAGTCCAGCCCCTTGCGCTGCGCATCCATCTCGAGCGCGTCCATCACACGCTGCAAAAGTGGGCCAATCCGGCAGTGCACAAATTCCGGTTTGACAGCACCCGCGTCGATTCTGGAAATATCAAGCAGAGTGGATAGCAGCCCTTCCAGGGAATTCACGCTTTGAATGATTTTCTGCAGGCTGGAACGCTCGGCCTCCCCGGCGCGCGCTTCCAATGCTGAGGCAAAAAGGCCGATTGCATGCAAAGGCTGTCGCAGGTCATGACTTGCGGCGGCAAGGAATCGGGTTTTGTCGGCGCTTATGTCTTCTGCCCGCTGTTTTTGTCTGCGCAACTCATCCACCAGATCCAGATTTTGGAAACGCAACTGCATCAGGCTCTCCACCATGACCTTCTGCCGCCGCACCAATTTGATCAGCACAAACAAGTAAACCAGCGTGATAAAGGCAAAAGACAGATGTTCCACTGAACCCACCCAATACAGTCTGATGATCGCGGCTATCAGGCAGGGCAATATGAAGGCATAGTAGCCGGACGTGCAGTATGCACCGAGCACCAGTGAAATCGAGGTCAACCCGTAAATGGCCGCCAGTATGTATAACTGGTTACCTATGGTGTTCGAATCGAAGAACAATAGAACCGCAACCCCCCACAGGCACCCGGATCCCAAGGCTGTCGCGGTGATGCGTCTTTGCCAATAGGGAACGGACAAGACTTCAGGGGAGGTTCGATTGATGCGACTGATGGCCCAGGCGCGATAGGCGGTCAGTGCCATGGAGGCGAGCCACCAGATCAGCAGCCACGCAGCGGGAAGGCTGTTCCAATAGACGAACACAGTGACCGTGGGCAGGATTACCAATCCCGGGACAAAATTGCGGCCGCTCTGCCCTATATATTGAATGGCCTCAATGCGGATTTTTTCTTGATAATCACGCATCGGACAGCCCGTCGTAGCTATCCACCCTCCGGAAAAATCGCGAAAGGCTCGCGCAAAATAAATTCGTCACAGTTCTCCCCTTTTCCAATTCTATCCACCACCAGAAAGTCGCTCTCCGCTTCCAGCGCCAGACAGAAGTGATGCCAGGTTCCAGCGCGATAATTCACGCCCTGCCCCGGCTGGGCGCGGAAGATGCGGATGGCATTTTCGTCCAAATCGCCCGGCGGGGCTACCACTACCAGGTAGGGACGTGGACTCAAGGGGAAAAAGGCCTGGCTGGAAAGCGGATGTCGCTCCAGCAGACGAATGCAGATCGGCATGGGCAGAGGTTGTGTGCGAAAGATGCTGATACCCGCCCTACCCTGGTTCTGTGTCACCTCCACCTGGGCGAGGTCGTGAAACCTCTGTGTTAATCCCTGATTGATCACAAAACTTTTGACGTTTGGACCGGCTTCGATCACATCGCCAAAAGGCGCAAATGCGGCGGCCGTGAGCGGCAGTATAGGTCTGCTCATATCAACTGCCGCGGTAGGTGGAATAACCAAACGGACTCAACAGCAGCGGTATGTGATAGTGCGCACCGCCCGCATCCAGGTTGAAAGTCACATCCACTGAAGGATAAAACACCGGTTGCTGCCGCTGCTGCAGATACGCGGCTGTATCAAACACCAGACGATAGGTGCCAGCGGGCAGAGTCTTGTCCTCCGGCAGAAAATCCGGGATGCGGCCATCCACATTGGTGACACCCGTGACCAGCCTCTGCCAGAGACCCTCCTCAAAATAATCCAGACTGACGCCGACGCCTGCGGCGGGAAGACCCAGGCTGGTGTCGAGAATATGGGTGGTGATCTGACTCATGGGGAAACTTCCAATAATTTTTTCAGGCGTATGGCGGTGATTTTGCGCTGCTCCTCGGCGGCATTGCGCAGTTCCTGCTCGCGGCTGTTGGGCAGACGCGCCAGCAACAGCTCCAACATTTCCTGGGCCGATTTTCCCGTGGCACAGACGATAAAAATAAAGCCGAATTTTGCCAGATAGGCGCGGTTGCTGCGGGCAAGCTCATGCAAAGTCTCTTCGCTCGCAGTGGCGATGGCCGACTGCTCACCGGCCGCCATGGCTTTGGTGCTGGCGTATTTCTCCAACAGGGAAGCCACATTGCCGATCTGCGGATGGGCCTCGAAGGCCTGCAGCAGATTGCGCTCATCCATGCCCTGCCATATGCGATCCGCTGCCTGCAGCACTTGTGCCACATCCGCAAAAGGTCGAGCTTCCACCATGCCGCTCACCCAGTCCTGGGCTGCGCAACACTGGGCCAGAGCTGTGGCCGCCTCGGTGGCGGGCAATCGATTGAATTCATCCAGTGTCATAAAGATTCCAGATGGGGAAATCCCCAGACGCGCATGCGGCTGACGCCGCCATCGGGATAGATATTCAGGCGCACATGGGTAAACAGACTCTTGTTGTCGAGAATTTCTTTTTGAAAAACATGTTCCGTATGGGCCAGCAATGTTGTGCGCGGGATCAGGGGCTGCCAGTCCAATTCGACGGCGGTCAGATCTTCGCTCTGCGTATTTACGCCTTCCAGCATAAACGACTCAGGGAAATTGCCTTTGAAATGGCAGGTGTCGATCAGCACACGCTGAATGTGTCCAGCACAGGCGAGCTTGACGATCACCCAGTCGTGACCCGGCTCGCGCCTGCGTTTGGTTTCCCAACCATCGCCCATGTTCACGCCGCGCCCAGGCGCAATCAGGTTATTCATGGGACTGAAAAACATATCCGAACAGGCCAGCGCCCGGCCGCCGTTGCTGCTGGCCGCCAGATCCACCAGTTCTCCCGGCAATAAATCCGACCAGTCCGCCTTGGGCTCCCCATAGATACGCAGCCGCGCCACGCCGCCGTCCGGATAGATTTTCAGACGCAAATGTGTCCAGGTACGGGGGTCGGACAATTCGAAATAATTGTGGCTGTGGGGATTGACCGGAACCTGATCGAGCAGAATCTGCCAGTCGGCATTGGCATCCGGATCGGTTTTGCTGTTGCAGACTTCGAGGGTGATTTTTTCCGGCGCATTGCCGCGAAAAAAGGTGGTGTTCACGTCCACGGCGCGGATCACGCCGGACAAACCCAGACGCAAAATACACCAGTCGTATCCCGCCGTGCGCCTGCGCCGCGTCTCCCAGCCATCCATCCATTTACCGCGGTCGGTGTATTTGTCTTCGATAAAAACCGGTTCGCTGCGTTTTACCAGGTTGCTGGCCTCGGCAAAAAATTCATCGTTACAACTGAGCGCCTGACCACCGTAGCGCTCGCTGAGCAGATCCACGTGGGTTAGGGGCCAGGTGAAATTTGTATCGGTGATTTGCATTCATTATTCCGGATAGGTTATTGGGATTGTCTTCGTAAGGTGGGTCGGGACATGCCGGTAGGGTTTCTGAAATCGACGTGGACCCTTCCATGGGGTCTGCCCCGCGCCCGTCCAGGGCGCGAGGCTTTCAGAAACCCTACCGGCACATCCCTCAGTGCCAAATTCAAAATTTCCATTTTTTTATACAAATCAGAGTCGGACTTTCTCACTGAGCGTAAGAGTTTCAGCAATGGATCCGGGACCCTCGCCGACAGGACCCGGAGCGCCGGCCGGTCGTGACAGAGCCTACATGGATGTATTCGCGGTGGCCGGCACTCCGGCGGTCCCGGAACCCACAGCTGAACTCTGGCGCGGGCTCATGGAATGGCGCCAACTCACCGCATCAACAAACTGCGCCCACGCGCCTTACCCACATATTCATCGTCTTTATAAATCAACTGCCCCCGCAACCAGGTCTGCGTCACCAAACCTTGCAGGGTTTTGCCCAAATAAGGGCTGATTTTGTGTTTGTGCTTGATAACCCAAGGCGTCACCTTCAACTCCGCCTCCGGATCAAACACACAAAAATCCGCATCGAATCCCACCTCGATGCAGCCCTTGCGCTCATCCAACCCCGCAATTTCAGCAGGACGTCGCGCCATCAAACGGGCCAGATCCTGCAACGTGAATCCGCGTTTTTGACCTTCCGTCCAAATCAAAGACAAACCGAATTGCAGCGCGGAAATACCGCCCCAGGCCTCACCCAGATCGCCCTGCTCCAGGGATTTCAACTCCGGCGTGCAAGGACTGTGGTCCGAGACTATGCAATCGATTACCCCCGCCTTCAGCCCCTGCCACAAAAGATCGCGATTATGGGCCTCGCGGATGGGCGGACAGCATTTATAGAGAGTGCCGCCATCAGGAATGGTCTCAGCGGCCAGGGTCAGATAATGCGGGCAGGTTTCCGCCGTGAGTTTCAAACCTTCAGCGCGCGCCTTGCGGATCAGCTCCAGAGCGTCGCTGGAGGACAGATGCACTATATGGGCCTTGGGATCCAGCCCCTCCTCCCGCAACTGCCGCATCACCCGGATCACCATGGCGATGGCTTCGTTCTCCCAGGCGCGCGGGCGGGATTCAAGAAATTTCTGGTAGGAACGGCCTATGGGTTCGAGCTCAGAGTGGTGCAGATCCAGCTCCGCATGCACCAGATGAGGCAAACCCGCCTGGGCCAGCAGCCGCATGGCCTGGAGCAACTGCTCTTCGTCGACGGCCTGGAATTCTTCTATGCCGGAGTGGATGGTGAAGGATTTGACGCCCAACACGCCGGCCTTGAGCAACGCCGGCAGCTGACCCAGATTGTCCGCCGTGGCGCCGCCCCAATAGCCGCAGTCCACCCAGAGCTTGCCGGTGACGCTCTCCAGCTTGGCGGCCAGGGCTTCGGCGGAGGTGGTGACGGGAATGCAGTTGAGCGGCATGTCCACCAAGGTGGTGATGCCGCCCGCCGCAGCGGCGTGGGTGGCGGTATCGAAGCCCTCCCAGTCGGTGCGGCCGGGTTCGTTGATGTGTACATGGGTGTCCACCAAGCCGGGCATAAGCACGCCCTGCAGGTGTTCCACCGGGCAGGCGGGATCGAATCCATAGTCCGCCACGGTTTCGATTTTTCCATCATGGATCACCACAGTGGCGGCGCGCTCGCCCTGGGGGGTGATCACTCGTTCTGCGCGCAGGGCCTGACGGTTCAATCGGGCGCTCTCCCTATAGGCTTTCTTCGTTGTTGTTGAGTTGGGTCAGCAGTGCTGTGGTGGCGGTGAGACGGGCCGCAGGTCTGGCGGAGCGCGCCGGCTGGTGATAGCGGGCGATGACCTGGGCGGCTATGGATACCGCCACTTCCATGGGGCGTTTGCCGGGCACGGTTTCCAGACCTATGGGGCAATGCAGGGTCTCCAGATCGGCGGCGCTAAAGCCGCGGCGCTCCAGGCGCATGCGAAAGCGGCGCGCTTTGGTGTCCGAACCTATGACGCCGAGAAAGCCGGCGTCGCCCCGGCGCAATACGGCTTCGGTGATGGCGTAGTCCAGGGGGTGTTGATGGGTCATCACCAGTACGAAGGCGCCGGGCGGCAGGTCGGCCACTTCGTCTTCCGGACGGGCGGCCACGACGCGGGTGATGCCCTCGGGTATGAGGTCAGGGAATTGTTCCAGGCGGCTGTCGATCCAGCGCACGCGCACGGGCAGATGGGCGAGTATTTCCACCAGGGCGCGGCCCACGTGGCCGGCGCCGAACAGGGCCACCTGGGTGGCGGTGCTGGCAAAGCATTCGTAAAGAAGGGTCACACGGCCGCCGCAGCATTGGCCGAGTTTGGCGCCGAGGGGGAATTCTTCCAGTTGTTGGCTATCGTCTCCGGCGATGAGCATTTCCCGGGCGCGGTTGATGGCGGTGTATTCCAGGTGACCGCCGCCGATGGAGCCTGCGGTCTGGGTGGCGCCCACCAGCATTTTGGTGCCTGTGTCTCTGGGGGCCGAGCCTGTGACGCCCAGCACCGTCACCAGCACATAGGCTTCGCCGCGCTGACTGAAAGCGGCGGCCGCTTCGGTCCAGTCGAGGAATCGTGGCATAGACATACCTCTAACGTTTAACGTTCGCACTTGTTACTTGTGCTCCGACACCGTTCCAGAGTTCCAGCAACAGCTTCCGGGACCGCCGTGAATCCATCCCTGGAGCCTCCCTCACCGCCGTCCTGGCGGGTGAGGGTCCCGGAAACTATTGCTGAAACTCCTCCACTCGGATTTTCAAGAGACAGGTAACAATTGACTGTCTTTTTGCCGAATCTGCTGCTTCACCACCCTTATGGCCCAGAACACCCGCTCCGGTGTGGCGGGGGTGTCCAGATCGGGGCTGACCTTGTAATCCGCCAGGCTGGCGATGGCATCGCGCAGGGCTGACCATACAGAGATCGCCAGCATGAACGGGGGTTCACCCACCGCCTTGGAGCGGAAGATGGTGGCCTCTTCATTGGGCGCATCCTCCAGCAGGGATACCTTAAATATAGGTGGCATGTCCGCCGCCACCGGAATTTTGTAGGTGGCGGCGCCGGTGGTCAGCAGCCGGCCCTGCTCGTCCCAGCGCAGTTCCTCCGTGGTCAGCCAGCCCATGCCCTGGATGAATCCGCCCTCTATCTGCCCCAGGTCTATGGCCGGGTTAAGGCTGCGGCCCACGTCGTGGACTATGTCCACCCGCGTCACCTTGTATTCGCCGGTGAGGCAGTCCACCAGCACCTCGCTGACAGCGGCGCCTGTGGCGAAGTAGAAGAACGGCCGGCCTTTGCCGCTGGCGCGGTCGTAGTGGATCTTGGGTGTGCGGTAATAGCCGGTGGCCGAGAGGGATACGCGGCCCATGTAGGCGCGCTGGGCCAGTTCCGCAAAGCTCAGGCTGCGGCCCTCGCCGAAGAAAACGCGATTGTCGGCAAAGCGCACGGATTCCTCGAGCACCTGTTCGCTCTGGGCCAGGAATTCCACCAGCCGCTGCTTGAGGGTCTCCGCCGCCACGCGCGCCGCCTGACCGTTGAGGTCGGACCCGCTGGAGGCGGCGGTAGGCGAGGTGTTGGGAACCTTGTCGGTGCGGGTGGCGGTGA
>Ga0065721_10006050_pt1 | contig 14451 bp, 12 predicted proteins | sample Mesricmetagenome_FD_59108 | JGI IMG/M metagenome (GOLD analysis project Ga0065721, IMG submission 59108) | Mesophilic microbial community from rice straw/compost enrichment Sample: eDNA_1 v2 (version 2) | ecosystem: Engineered > Solid waste > Grass > Composting > Bioreactor | place: USA: Davis... | reverse complement strand
TGCCCCACTCCCGCTTGTCCACCGGCTGGTCCAGCCGGGCCACGTTGCGCCGCCAGTTGAAGGCGCCGACGCGGATGGCGTTGCCGTAGAGGTCGTCCTTCTTCAGCTCCAGCTTGGAATAGTCCCGCCAGACCTCCGGATAGGCGATCTTGACGGTGAACTTGGCGAGCTTGTCCTGGGCCTGGGCCTTGGTCTCGGGGCCCATCCACTCCAGCTTCTCGATCCGCTCGCGCATGGCGGTGCGGATGTTGGCCACCAAGTCGTCCATCTTGGCCTTGGCCTCGGGCGGGAAGTAGCGGGCCACATAGATCCGGCCGATGGACTCGCCGATGGCGCCATCCATGAACTGGGCTGCGCGCTTCCACCGGGCCTGCTGCTCGGGCTGGCCGGCCAGCTCCTTGTTGCGGAAGGCGAAGCTGGCGTCGACGAAGCGCTTGGACAGCAGCGGGGCCGCGCCGTCGGCCACGTGGAAGGCCTGCCAGGCCTTCAGGGTCTCCAGGGGCGTCTCGGCATAGATCTGGGCGAACTTCGGGAAGGCGGTGTTGGTGGTCACCACGATCCGCTCGACCTTCGGCAGTTCGGTGGCCGCAAGATACCGGTTCCAGTCGAAGCCGGGCGTCGCCGCCTGCAGCTCGGCCGGGGTCATGGGATTGTAGGTCTTGTCGCGGTCCCGCCGCTCGACCCGGCTCCAGGAGGCTTCGGCCAAGCGGGTTTCGAACTCGACGATGGCCTTGGAGTTGGCCGCCGGCTTCTCCCAGCCGATCATAGTCAGCAGCTGTTCGACGTAGGCCTGGTACTTAGCCTTCTTCTCGGCGAACGACGGCTGCAGATAGTAGTCACGGTCGGGCAGGCCGAGGCCGCCGGTGGCGCTCATCACCGCGTAGCGGGTCGGGGCCTTGGCGTCGATCGAGATGTACACAGGCAGGATCGAGGTGAAGCCGGTGGTGTTGGCCTTGCCCATCAGGGCGGTGAACTCGTCGCGGGTCTTCACCGCGCGAATCTCTTTCAGCTCGGGCGCGATGGGCTTGGCGTCGAGCTTCTCAGCCAGGGCCTCGTCCATGTAGGCGGCGTAGCCGGCGGCGATCTTGGCCGCGTCGGGATCGGTCAGCTTGCCGGCCTTGGCGTCCTCGAGGATTGCGTGCAGGCGGGCGTCGGACAGCTCGCGCAGCTTGTTGAAATTGCCCCAGCGCACCCGGTCGGACGGGATCTCGGTGATCTTGTCCCACGTGCCATTGGCGAACTTGAAGAAGTCGTCGCCGGGCTTCACCGAGCGGTCCATGCCGGACAGGTCAAAGCCCCAAGTCCCATACTTCGGGGTCTCCAGCGAGATCGCCTCGCCGGCGGCGGCGCCCTTGGCCGGGACGTCGAACAGCAGCGCCGTCTCGCAGGCCGCATCGGCGCAGGGATGCTCGTCATGCGCGAAGGCGTTCGCGGAAAGCGTGAGCGTGGCCAGGGCCGTGGCGGACAGCAGGAAATTGCGCGTGGAGCGGGTCATCAGGCCTTCTCTCGAAACGGTTCCCCCGACTTCCGGAGGGAACCTCCCCTTTGCCGCGCAGCAAAAAGGGAAATTCCGCCCCGTGCAATGTGAATCCCGGGGAGCGTCGTTCATGGATCCCCGGCCTGAAAACGCGGACGGCGCGGACCGCCGTCCGCGCCGCCAAAGGCCAGATGCCCGGGAGGGCTAGTGCAGGTTGATGTCCTGCCGCTCGCCCATGTCGGGCATCGACTTGGTCAGGTTCGCCTTGGCCACCTCGATGGCGTACTTCACCGGCCCGCCTTGACTGATCCAGACGCCGGCCTCCTCGCAGTCGAGGCGCAGGAGGGTGAGGCGCGGGTCGTCCTTGCCCTCGGGGTACCAGGCGGCCACATGGGCGTTCCAGTACTTGTCGATGCGCTCCTCGTCATGGTCGGGCCGCAGGGTCCCGTCGATGCAGGCCCACAGGTCACGGCTCTGGAAGATGAAGCTCGCCGGCCCGAGCATCTGGGCCGCCGCCTCGGCCAGGTCGGTGTCCCGGTAGGTGTAGAACCAGATCGTGTTGGTCTCGCGCTCCACGAAGCCGGTCATGGGCTGGAAGTGGTGGCTATCGCCGCTGATCCCCAGCATGCCGGTGTGCTGACCGGTTTCGATGGCCGACCACATGCGGTCTTCGATCTCGGCGGGGCTGAGCTTGTCGTGGGCCATGGGCGGCGTCTCCGGAATTTTCAGGGGGGATGTCCGCCCCTGAACCCCTCGACGCCGCGCCGGTTCCGCTCGGCCTCTAGCGAGTCACGGCCAGCTGTTCGAGGAAGCTGACGTAGCTCAGCACCGCCTCGTCATAGCCGGCCACCGTCGGGCGGGCGCTCTCGATCACCATATACTCGTCCGGCGCATGCGCCCCGCCGCCGTGTCCCAGGCCGAAGTGGCCGGCCGGGAGGCTGAGCGGCGGGCTGGTGAAGAGGTAGCCCGGCCACGAGCCCGCCAGGCGCGGATTGAGCGCCGGGTCGATCCCCGCGGCCTTGTATGTGGCCTGGGTCGCCCGGATGAGGGCCGAGTTCTCGTCGGTCTCGGTGGGGCCGTAGCCGCCGGTGACCTCCACCTCGATGTCGCTGAAGCCGTGCTTGATCAGGTGCGCCTTCAGCTTGGCCACGCACTCATCGAAGGTCTGGTTGGGCACCAGCCGCGCCTCCAGCTTGGCGCTCACCTTGGAGGGCAGGATGGTCTTGCCGCCCGGCCCCTGATAGCCGCCGAGCAGGCCCTGGATGTTCACCGTCGGCTGGCCCACCAGGCGCTCCATGGCCTCGCGGTACGACAGGCCGCGGATCCAGCGCTTGGCGCCGACGTTGCGCAGGGCCTCCTCCTCGGGGGTGCGCTGGATGAGGATGTCCACCAGCTCCTTCTGGCGCGGGGTCAGGGGCCTGACGTTCTCGAACCAGCCCTCGATGGCCGGGTCGTTGCCGTCGGCGCTCACCAGGCTCTTGAGCGCCAGCACCAGCCGCCAGGCCGGGCTGTCGAGGGCGGCCCGCTGGCTGGAGTGGACGTCCAGGGACGGGCCAACGCCCGAATGACCGCCATTGGCGATGAGCTCGAACTCCAGCGAGCCCTTGGCGCCGAGGTTGATCGCCACCTTGCCGGTGGGGCTCTGGCAGTTCATCGGCAGCATGACGCCCGAACTGCGCTTGAAAGCGGCCAGCACCTCCGGGGTCATGGCGTCGCCGAAGTTGGGCGAGCCGATCTCCTCCTCGCCCTCGCAGATCAGCACCAGGTTCACCGGCGGCTTGCGACCGGTCCCCTTGTAGGCGCGCAGGGCCGCCAGGAAGGCGCTCTCCGGCCCCTTCTGGTTGGTGGCGCCCCGGCCGACCAGCACCTTGCCGAAGCCCGGCTTGTCCACCAGCGCCCCCTCGAAGGGCGGCGAGCTCCATTCCGACGGGTCGGCCTGCTTGACGTCATACATGAAGTAGACGCCGATGGTCTGCCGGGCCCCGTTGTCCATGGTCGCGAAGACGCAGGGCTGACCCTTGGTCTCGATCCGCCTGGCGTCGGCGAAGCCCGCCTCCTTGGCCAGTTCGATGGTCTGGGCGCAGGCCTCGGCCATGTTGCGGTTCTCGGCGGCGATGCCGGGCAGGCGGATCCAATCCTGCAGCCGCCGGATGTTGGCGTCGTGGTTCTTCTCCACATAGGCGCGCAGGGTGCTGCTCGCCCTGGCCTGGACCTTGGGTTCGCCCTTGGTCTGGGCCGCGACGGCCGTGGGCAGGGCCAGGGCCGCGCCGCTGGCGGCCATCAACTGCAGCAGGGCGCGGCGGCCCGGGATCTGGTGCGTCATCTCAGGTCTCCCCCATCACATGGATGCAGACGCTCACCGCCGCTCGTACGTCACCTCGCCGTCCACCACGGTCAGCACCGCATGGCCCTTGGGGATCTCGGCCTCGGGCGCGGTCATCAGGTCCACGGAGAAGGCCGACAGGTCCGCCCGCTTGCCCACTTCGATCGTGCCGAGTTCGTTCTCGGCGAAGCGGGCGAAGGCCGGGGCGCTGGTGAACAGCTTCAGGGCCTCAGCCCGGCTCAGGGCCTCGCCGGGCCGCCAGACGGGCGTCGCGAAGCCCGACAGGTCCTTGCGCGCCACGGCGGCGTAGAATTCGATCAGCGGATCGCCCCGCTCCACCGGCGCGTCTGAGCCGCCGGTCACCACGGCTCCGGCCTCGCGCAGGCTCTTCCAGGCATAGGCGCCGTCCAGCCGAGCATCGCCGAGTCGGGCGGGGGCGAAGTGCAGGTCGCCGATGGCGTGGCTGGGCTGCATGGAGGCGATCACCGCATGGCGCGGGAAGCGGGCGATGTCCGCGGGCCGCAGCACCTGGGCGTGCTCGATCCGCCAGCGGGGCTCGCGCATCCTGACGTTGGGCGGCGCCGAGGCGAACACCTGCTCATAGAGGTCCAGCATCACGGCGTTGCCGCGGTCGCCGATGGCGTGGGTGGCCACCTGGATGCCCGACCGGTAGGCGCGGGTCAGCTGCGCCTTTAGGGCCTCCGGCGGCGTCAGGATCAGGCCGCTCGTGGCCGGCGCGTCCTCATAGGGCTGGAACAGCGCGGCCCCACGCGAGCCCAGGGCCCCGTCGGCGAAGGCCTTCACGGCGCGGGTCGTGATCCGTCCGTCGGGGCTCTGCCGCGGTCCGCCCTCGAACAGCGGCGCCGCCTGGCCGATCTCCACAGCGTTGTAGATCCGCAGCGGGGCCTGGCCCTTGGCCGCCAGGTCCTCCAGCAGGGCCACGTCCGCCCAGTCGACGCTCATGTTGTGGACGCCGGTCCAGCCATAGGCGGCCTCCACCTTGAACGCCGCCGCATAGGCTTCGCGCCGGTCGGCCTCGGTGGCGGCGGGGCGCAGCCTGGCCACCAGGTCCATGGCGTTGTCCACCAGCATGCCGGTGGGCTGGCCGTTCTTGTCCTTCAGAATCTCGCCGCCGTCCGGGGCCTTGGTGGTGGCGTCGATGCCCGCCGCCTTCAGGGCCGCCGTATTGGCCACGAGGGCGTGGCCGTCGGCCCGCACCAGCAGCACCGGTCGGTCCGGGGCGATCGGATCAAGGTCGCCGCGCTCCAGGAAGCGGCCCTCGGGCCAGCCGGTCTCGATCCAGCCGCGGCCCCACACCGGCCCGGTTCCCGGCCGCTGGGCGAGATAGGTCCTCACCCGCGCCGCCGCCTCGGCCGCCGACTTCGCCCCCTCCAGGTTCAGGGTCAGTTCGCGCTCGCCGACGCCGCGCAGGTGGGCATGGGAATCCGTGAAGCCGGGGAACAGGGCGGCGCCCTTCAGGTCCACCACCCGCGTGCCGGGGCCGACCTGCGCCTGGGCGCCGCGGCGATCGCCCACATAGGCGATCCGGCCGTCCCGCACCGCCACCGCCTCGGCCTTCGGCCGGGCGTCCACGCCGGTGTAGACAGGCCCGCCCCAGATCACGAGGTCGGCCGTCTGGCCCTGGGCTTGGGCCTGAGCACCGGCCCCGCTGTTCAGCCCGACGATGAGGGCGAGCGCCGAAATGAAGGTCCGCATGTCGCCAAGCTAAGGGGCAAACCCCGCCTCGCGCCAGCCTTGGCCGAAACGGGCGTCAAAATGGGTATCCGCCGGGTGGCGAAGCGAAGCTTGGCCGTGGCAGAGGGCGCCGCCATGTTTCTGGACGTCCTGCTCGGCAAGCCCGGCTTCCCGCGAGACCCCCTGATCAGCCGCCATCCCGAACCCATGACCGCCGAGGAAGCCCGGCGTGAGGTCCGCCACGCGACGGCCCTGCGTCGGCGCGTGCCCCTCGGCCATCCCTACGGCGTCGCGCCGCTGTGGACGCCATACTGGCTGGCGTGCCGGATCGCGGCGGTGGTCTGCTGGGCGGACGGGCGGCGAAAGGCTAGTGCAGCCCGTCGTCGGAGCCGAGGCAGTGCTCGTAGATCACGCGGGCGGTCCCGCTGAGCGTATTGGCCGCGCTGACCAGGGCCGCGTTGCCCACATAGGTCTCGGTGGCCTCGGCCAGCTGCGCCAGCTCCTCGGCCATGGCGGAGAGCTTCAGATAGACGTCCCTGTCGGTGAGCGGGCCTTCAGTCATGTCCCCCTTCTGGCCTGCGTCGCGCCGTTGCGCCAAGGGGGCGCGGCGTCGCGCCCTGGCGCCACCCTCGCGCGTGCCGGTTGCGACCTGCGCCCATAGGTCATTTTCGACGTCCTTAACGATCCTTAGCCATGTTTCGCGGCCTCAGTTGCGGGGGAGTCATGCGTTCCAAGAGGTTGTCGCGCGGTGCGCGCGATCTGCGGGCATTGCAGTCGAGTGGGGCGACCAGCCGGGTGCTGAACCTGGCGCTGGTGGCGGCCCAGCATGGCCGCGATCCGGAGTACCTCGCCCGGCCGTTTTTCCGCAGCCGCACGCTGAACACCTGCATCCTCGTCAAGCACCGCGTGCGGCCGGACGAGCGGTTCGTCTTTGACTATCCGCCCACCACCGCCACCAAGATCATCCTGCCCTTCGCCGCCAGCGACCTGACGCTCGGCGCGCGCTCCATGTTCGTCGGCCAGCGCAACTGGCGCGAGATGCTGCGCGACCTGTGCGAGGACACCCCCGACATCGTCCGGGACATGAAGCTGCTGACGGTGATCGAGCGGCTGCCTTCGCTGGATCCCTTCCTGCTGCGTGAACAGCTCAAGCGTCACGGCTTCAGCGTCGGCCGCTGCTACTTCGCCCTCTCGCCGGGCGACTCCGAGCGGATGCAGGCCTTTGTCAGCAACGAGATTGCCAAGCTCATCGACCTGGCCTTCGTGGGCCGCGAGGGGGGCGGGGACGTGGCCCGGATGGTCCAGATCCTGCTCTCGTCCGAGGTGGATGAGCGCCTCGATCCCCTGCGCGTGACCCTCGGCCTGGAGGGGGAGGCCTATCGGGAGGGAATCTTCAGCTGGAAGGGCTTCCTCTACTACAAGTGGGTGCTGGCCGAGCTGTGGCCCAAGGTGGACCGGGTGCTCGGCGAACTGCGGACCCTGAGGGTCTCGGGTGAGCGCAAGGAGCCGGACCTCGCCCGCTATGTGGAGGCGGCCCGCCGGCGGCTGGAGACGGCCATCGCCCAGCACCGCAAGGACGTGGTCGAGACCCTGCGCTTCTACGACCGGGCGTTCGCCGAGCTCACCGACAACGGCCGACCCGCCGCCTTCCGGGAGTTCCTGGTAAAGGCCCCGGCCATGTTCACCACCCTGGGCGAGCGGATCGGCGCGGTGTCCCACATCGCCAGCTTCTGGCGCTACCGGTTCCCGACCCCGCGCATTGAGCCCCTGCCCATCGCCGACATGGCCGAGATCCTGCAGGACTTCGAGGCCAGCCTGGCGGTCGACCCCGAAGCCGTGCAGCTGCGCGCCATCGCCTGACGCAGGCGTCCGGGACGCCCGGCGGAACCGGGGCCGTAGGTTCGGCGCTTCCTCCCGGCGCCATCGTCCGAAGCCCCACCGGAGCCGTCCCTGGAAACCTTCCTGCTGTTCCTGCTCGTGGGCTTCGTCGCCCAGATCATCGACGGGGCCATGGGCATGGCCTACGGCGTGATCTCCTCGTCGGTGCTGATGGCCTTCGGCGTGCCCCCCGCGACCGCTTCGGCGAGCATCCACGCGGCTGAGGTCTTCACCACCGCCGCCACCGCCACGTCGCACATGGCCCACCGCAATGTGAACTGGCGGTTGTTCTTCCCCCTGGCGGCGGCCGGGATCGTGGGCGGGGTCCTGGGCGTGACCGTCCTCACCGGCATCCCGGGCGAGAAGGTGAAGCCGTTCGTGGCGGGCTACCTCGCCATCGTCGGCATCTACATCCTGATCCGGGCGGTCCGCGAGATCCGCCCGCGCCATCTCAACCGCGCCTGGACCGTGCCCATCGGCGTGGCGGGCGGCTTCCTCGACGCCCTGGGCGGGGGCGGCTGGGGGCCGGTGGTGTCCTCGTCCATGGTCGGCGCCGGGGTCGAGCCTCGCCGGGCCATCGGCACCGTGGGCGCCAGCGAGTTCCTGGTCACCTGCACCGTCTCGGCGGCCTTCGTCTATGCGCTCATCTCCGGCCGCTGGGCCGAGGCGGGCGACCTGCGAGAGCATGCCTCGGCGGTCGGCGGGCTGGTGGCCGGCGGCCTCGTCGCCGCGCCCTTCGCGGGCCTCATCGTCAAGCGTGTCCCGGCCAAGGCCATGACCTGGGCCGTGGGGGTGATCATCCTGCTGCTTTCCGGCTACCAGTTCGTCCAGGTGCTGCGCGCCTGACGGGCGACAGCCGCCGCTGTCGGATCAAGAGCGGCGTTTTCGTCCTGAGGCGGCGCCTAGCCGGAGGACGCCATGACCCCGACCATCACCGCCTTCAGGGCTTCGCCCGACCGTGGCCGGGGCCTCGCCCGCGACATGCGCGCGCGCTGGGCCCTGGAGGAAGTGGGCCAGCCCTATGAGGTGCGGCTGCTCACCTTCGCCGAGCTGAAGCAGCCGGCCCATCTGTCCCTGCATCCGTTCGGCCAGATCCCCACCTACGAGGATGATGGCGTCGCCCTCTTCGAGTCCGGCGCAATGGTGCTGCACATCGCCGAGCGGCGCCCTGGGCTCCTGCCCGAGGCGCCGGACGCCCGGGCCCGGGCCATCGGTTGGATGTTCGCCGCCATCGGCACGGTGGAGCCGCCCATCGTCGAGCGGTCCATGGCCCTGCTTCTTGAGGCGGACCGTCCCTGGCATGCCGAGCGCCTGCCCCTGCTGGACGAGCGGGTGCGGGTGCGCCTTGACCAGCTGTCCGCCCGCCTGGGCGAGGCCGAGTGGCTGGACGGCGACTTCTCGGCCGGCGACCTGATGATGGTCTCGGTGCTGCTGCGCCTCGGCGGCTCGGGCCTGCTAGAGGCGTTCCCCAACCTTGCGGCCTATGTCGCCCGGGGCGAGGCGCGGCCGGCCTACCGCCGCGCCTTTGCGGCCCAGCTCGCGGTCTTCCGCTCCGCCCAGGCCGAGGCGTGACCTCAAGGCCAGGCTGGAGTCTGGCCGCGGCGGCGAACGTGCGCATATTCCCTGCAGCCGATCGGGGGGAAGAGGTGGACGCTCGCACGAGACGACCGCTCATACTGGCCGCCGCCGTGGGCGCGGCCCTGGTCTGGACGGCCTTCAGCGGCCCTGTGCTGCGGCCGTGGGCGCCGTCTCTCGGCTTCGCCTACGGCCGCTCGCTGCTCGTGAACCTGGCGGACCTGGCCGTCATGGCCGTGCTCACCGGGGCGGCGGCGCCGGCGGGGCCGCGGCGGCTCCTGGGGCTCGTCGGCCTCGGGGCGCCGATCCTGCGTCCGCTGGTCTGGGCGGCGGTGATCTTTGTCCCGGCCGCGGCGATCGCCGCCGTCGCCGCGCCGGCGGCGAGGGATCTCACGCCGCAGGACCTCGTCTGGCAGGGCGTAGTCTTCCCCGCCCTGGAAGAGGTCATCTACCGGGGCCTGGCCATCGGGGCGCTGATCCGCTGGGCGGGCTGGCGGTGGTGGGCGGCCTGTCTTGCCCCGGCGGTGATGTTCGGCCTCGTCCACGCGGGCCAGGGCGCCGACCTCGGCGAGGTGGCCGGGATCGTCGCCATCACCGGCCTTGGCGGCCTGCTGTTCGGCTGGCTGTTCGTCCGCTGGGGCTTCAACCTCTGGCCGGCCATCCTGCTGCACGTGGGGATGAACAGCCTCTGGATGGTGTTCGCCCTGGGCGACACCGCCCTCGGCGGCTGGCTCGGCAATGGCCTGCGGCTGTCCGTGGCCGCCGGCGCCATCCTGCTCACGGTGCGGATGGCGCCGGCTGCCCCGAGCTAAAGGCGGTCAGCCCGGCCGGTGGATGGCGCACAGCTTGTGGCCGTCCGGGTCGCGGACATAGGCCAGGTGCATGGGGCCGAGGCCGCCGTTGCGCAGGCCGGGCGGCTCCTCGATCGAAACGCCGCCGTTGGCGACCGCTACGTCGTGGAACTGCTTCACCTGCTCGGGCGAGTTGCACCGGAAGCCGATGGTGCCGCCGTTGGCGTAGGTGGCGGGCTCGTTGTTGATCGGCTCGCTCACGCAGAACGTGCCGCCGTCATGCATGTAGAACAGCCGGGTGTGCCCGCTGTCGGCGGTGTTGCGGAGCGCCGGCCGGGCGCCCAGCACCCCGAGCACCGCGTCGTAGAAGCGTTGGGACCGCTCCAGGTCGTTCGACCCGACCATCACGTGATTGAACATGTATCCTCCCTCGCCCCGGCCTTCGGGGCCGGACGGGACGATAGCCGCGCCTGCAGTTGACGCTAGGTCCGCAGGATCTTCTCCATGGCCTTGCCCTTGGCCAGCTCGTCGATGAGCTTGTCCAGGTAGCGCACCTCCCGCATCAGCGGGTCCTCGACGGTCTCCACCCGCACGCCGCAGACCACCCCCGTGATCGCCGTCCGGGCNGGGTTTAGCCGCGCCTGCCTGAAGAAGGTCTCGACNTCGGNCTTCNGCTCCAGATGTGCGGCCAGCTCCTCCGGGGAGTAGCCCGTGAGCCAGAGGATGATCTGGTCCACCTCGGCCCTGGTGCGGCCCTTCCTCTCGGCCTTCGCCACATAGGCCGGATAAACGCTGGCGAAGCTCATGCTGTAGATGCGGTGCCTGGTCATTGTCCGCCTCCGCCGTGGGGCGAGCCAGTTGGCCGCGTCGGCGCGCCCGGCGCAAGGTGGACGTGGGGCCGGAAGAGGGCTAGGCCCGCCCCGTGATCCCCGCCCGCCTGCATGTCGCCCTCGCGCTGATCGATGAGGTCGAGCGTCTCGGCCGTCCCGTCGACGCCGCCCTGTCCGCCGCCTTCCGCGCCCGCCGCACCCTGCGCGACGCCGACCGGGCAGAGATCGCCGCCCTGGTCCATGAGGTGCTGCGCCATCACGCTCGGCTGGCGTGGTGGCTGGCGAAATATGGCCGGGAAGCCACGCCGCGCCTGCGGCTGCTGGCCTGGCTCGCGCTTGGTCGGCGCATGACCCGCGACCAGCTTCAGCCGGTCTTCGCCCTGACTCCCGACGAGCGCGATCTGCTCAAGCGCCTCCACGGCGGCTCGCCCGACCATCCCGCCATGCCTGAGGCGGTCCGGACCGAGTGCCCGGACTGGGCCTATGAACCCCTGCGCCACCGCTTCGGCGAGGCCTTCGCCGCGGAGATGACCGCCATGCTCGCGCCGCCGCCGCTGGACCTGCGGGTCAATCCGCTGAAGACCTCCCGCGAGGCGGTGCTGACGGGCCTGCGCAGCCTGGGCCTGGAGGCCGAGCCCTGCCCCCGCGCGCCGGACGCGGTGCGTCTCGCCGAGCGGGTGGCGTTGTCGCGCCTGCCGATGCTGCGGACCGGCGAGGCCGAGATCCAGGACGAGGGCTCGCAGCTCGTCGCGCGCCTGGTCGGGGCCCGTCCGGGCGAGCGGGTGGTGGATTTCTGCGCCGGGGCCGGCGGCAAGACCCTGGCCCTGGCGGTCGCCATGGAGAACCGCGGCCAGGTCATCGCCTGCGACGTCTCGGAGGGACGGCTGAAGCGCGCCGCGGAGCGGTTCCGGCGCGCCGGCCTGCACAACGTCCAGACCCGTCTCCTGGCCGGCGAGACCGATCGTTGGGTCAAGCGCCACAAGGCCGGCTTCGATCGGGTGCTGGTGGACGCCCCGTGCAGCGGGACCGGCACCTGGCGGCGCAATCCCGACGCCCGCTGGCGCGCCGGCGGCGCGGAGGCGCTCCTGCCGCTGCAGGCCGCCATCCTGGCCAGCGCAGCCCGCCTGGTCCGCCCCGGCGGCCGGTTGGTCTACGCCACCTGCTCTCTGCTCGCGTCCGAGAACGAGGCCCAGGTCGAGGCTTTCCTCGCCGCGCACCCCGACTTCCGCCTCGTCCCGCAGGACGTGGTCGAGGACTCGGCGCACCCCGCCTTCCTGGCGCTAACCCCCGGCTGTCACGGAACGGACGGTTTCTTCGCCGCCGCCCTCCAGCGGGATGAGGTCAGTTCCGGATCGGAACGCCCTTCGTTGTAAAGCGCGTGCCCGGGCCCCGCTTTGGCCGCCCAGCCGAAAACTTGCCGCCGCCTTTGCCGGCGCCCGCCGGCTGGTGCGCCGGGACCAGCTGATCCGGCCGCGGTCCGATGAGGTCCGCCCGGCCCATGGCTTTCAGGGCCTCGCGCAGCAGCGGCCAGTTCTCCGGGTCATGGTAGCGCAGGAACGCCTTGTGCAGCCGCCGCTGACGCAGGCCCTTCACCGTCTCCACCGGCTCGCTCGCCCCGCGGCGCACGCCTTTCAGCGGATTGACGCCGGAGTGGTACATGGCCGTCGCCGTGGCCATGGGCGAGGGCAGGAAGGTCTGCACCTGGTCGGCGCGGAAGCCGTTCTTCTTCAGCCACAGGGCAAGGTTCATCATGTCCTCGTCTGTGGTCCCGGGGTGGGCGGCGATGAAGTACGGGATCAGGTGGTACTTCTTGCCGGCCTTTTTCACGGCCGCGTCGAACAGCTCCTTGAAGCGGTCGTAGGTCCCGATCCCCGGCTTCATCATCTTGCTGAGGGGACCGTCCTCGGTGTGCTCCGGGGCGATCTTCAAAAGGCCGCCCACATGGTGGGTGACCAGCTCCTCCACATATTCGGGGCTGCGGACGGCCAGGTCGTAGCGCACCCCTGAGGCCACCAGCACCTTCTTCACGCCCTGCACCTCGCGCACCTTGCGATAGAGGCGGATCAGGTCGTCGTGCGAGGTGTTCAGGTTCGGGCAAATCTCCGGGAAGACGCAGGAGGGACGGCGGCAGGCCGCCTCCACTTTCGGGTCCTTACAGGCCATCCGATACATGTTGGCCGTGGGGCCGCCGATGTCCGAGATCACCCCGGTGAAGCCCGGCGTCCGATCGCGGATGCGCTCGATCTCCTGCAGGATCGAGGCCTCTGAACGGCTCTGAATGATGCGGCCCTCGTGTTCGGTGATCGAACAGAAGGTGCAGCCGCCGAAGCAGCCGCGCATGATCGTCACCGAGAAGCGGATCATCTCCCAGGCCGGGATCTTGGCCCCGCCATAGGCCGGATGCGGCGCCCGCGCGTAGGGCAGGTCGTAGACCGCGTCCATTTCCTCGGTGGTGAGCGGGATCGGCGGCGGGTTTAGCCACAGGTCGCGGTCTCCGTGCCGCTGCACCAGCGGCCGGGCGTTCCCCGGATTGCTTTCCCGGTGCAGGACCCGGTTGGCCCGGGCGTAGGCCTCGGGGTCGGCCGCCACCTGTTCGTACGAGGGCAGCCGGATCACCACGTCGCCGGGACGGCGGGCCGCGCCCTCGTCGGGACTGTCCAGGTCGTCGGCGGCCAGCTCGGTGTAGTGCTCGGGCACGCGGCGGAACAGGGCCACACCACGGATGTCGGAAAGGTCCCGCGGCGCTTCACCCGCCGCCAAGCGGTCGGCCACCTCGATCACCGCCCGTTCGGCGTTGCCATAGAGCAGGAGGTCGGCCTTGGCGTCGGCCAGCACCGAGCGGCGCACTTTCTCCGACCAGTAGTCGAAGTGGGCGATCCGGCGCAGAGACGCCTCGATGCCGCCGAGGACGATCGGCACGTCCTTGAAGGCCTCCCGGCAGCGCTGCGAATAGACGAGGGTGCAGCGGTCGGGCCGCTTCCCGCCTTCGCCGCCGGGCGTATAGGCGTCATCGCTGCGGATGCGTCGGTCCGCCGTGTAGCGGTTGACCATGGAGTCCATGTTGCCGCCGGTGACCCCGAAGAAGAGGCGTGGGCGGCCCAGGGCCTTGAAGGGCTCGGCGGAATGCCAGTCGGGCTGGGCGATGATGCCGACGCGGTAGCCCTGGGATTCGAGCAGTCGGCCAATAATGGCCATCCCGAAGCTCGGGTGATCGACATAGGCGTCACCGGTCACCAGGACGATGTCGCAGGCGTCCCAGCCCAGGGCCTCCATCTCGGCCCGGCTCATCGGCAGGAAGGGGGCGGCGTCCTCAGGCCGCGCCCGGGGCGCCAGCCGCGGCGGCGCGTCTGCCCTGGAGATCAAGGGCGTTTCGATATGGGCCTTGATGTCCATGGCGCGCCACGGATAGGCGGCGCGGGCCGGCAAATTCAACCGGACCCTTTGGTCGGCGCGCGCCGGGGCCTGCGCCTCATCGCCCCAGCGCGCGCAGTTCAGCTTAGTAGCGCCAGCTGGTGAGGTCGGCGCCCTTGGGGGCGGCCTCCTCGATGCGCTTGAGGATCTTGGGCACGTAGAAGGTGTTGTAGCGGAGGCGCGAGATGCCGTTGGGGTTGGCGTGGTCGCCGTTCCAGCAGTGCTCGGCGCGATCGCCGTAATCGACTTCGCCGCGGTAGGGCGGGTCGGCCTTCTTGAGGAAGTCCTCCATCAGATAGACGGCGTTGTTCAGGTAGAAGTTGTCCATGTCGCCGACATAGATGTGGATCTTGCCCTGAAGCTTCGGCCCGAGGGTCTTCCAGTCGCGCTCGAGGATGTGGCGCAGGTCGTAGTTCTCGCGCCAGTAGGCGGCGACGTCCTTGTCGATCACGCCCGTGCGCTTGTCCCAGA
>Ga0065721_10005326_pt1 | contig 14452 bp, 11 predicted proteins | sample Mesricmetagenome_FD_59108 | JGI IMG/M metagenome (GOLD analysis project Ga0065721, IMG submission 59108) | Mesophilic microbial community from rice straw/compost enrichment Sample: eDNA_1 v2 (version 2) | ecosystem: Engineered > Solid waste > Grass > Composting > Bioreactor | place: USA: Davis... | reverse complement strand
AGTAGAACCCGGGTTGCGCGAGGGCCGCAATCTTGGCGATCTGGCGCCGCTCGTCACCAGGTACGGCGAAGATCTGCGGCTCCAGTGTGCGCAGCGCCAGCTCGAAAGGACTGGGCTCGCCACCGGGCAGGCCAGCATGTCCAGGCTGCGCCTCGATGGCGGCGCAATCCGCCCCGTCGGCAGTCTTGCTCACCCGGCGGATCTGCAAATGCTGGTCGAAGGGTGCCGAGGTGTCGACTGCCAGCAGGCCGTGCTCCACCATGGCCAGCACCGCATCAACGGCGCCGGGCAGAGCCGCCATGCAGTCGCCGAGCGAAATGCCGTCGGTCTCGTCGACCAGGGCAAGCACCTTTACCTGCAGCTCGGGCGTGATTGCCGGTGCGATCACAATGTCGGGGTGAAGAGGATGGACGGTGGAAGCGGAAGAAAGGGGGTTGCGAACGGACGCGCTGTCGCAATACTTGGCCTCAGCCATTTCGTGCTCCTGTGTACTCAGGACTATGGGATGGTCAGGTCGCTGATCAGAGGTACCAACTCTGATCGGCGGCCGCCCTGCTCAAGGCAGGAAGACCAGCTGAGGACGGAATTGTCCGTCAGCCTGTAAAGTTTGATCACCGGTTTCGGAAAACGCAAGCCTGAATCTTGCTGTCGTGTGAACATGGTTAACGAACAAACAGCAGTAACTGTTTTGGGCTAGGTCAGCCCGGCATCGGCATGCACGGTGGCACTGATCACCGCACAGGCTAGGCGCCGCGCGACCTGAACGTCATAGATCACCGTTTTCCCAGTGGATGTCCTCGGGTTGGTCCTGCCCTTCCGGCCCGTACAGGGCGGGATCCCGGCCAACTGCATAAACCGGATGGATCGAACGGACAGTGTCCAGGGGGATGAGTTGGGGTTGCCCGTGGGCGAGCGTAGCTACACAGAGGGACGTGTCCGTCTTTTCGAGCAGGGTGCGGACGAGGAACACAGGGCCAGCCTCTGGATCAACTACTCGCAGCGCTGCCATGCCCCCAAAGAAGAGGATGCTGGGCTTGGCGTAGACCAGTGAGTATGGCTCGATCGCAGGCATCATACTGTCATCGGGCATGGCGAGCGCGTAGGCGCCAGTGCTGCCCTCCAGCACCGGGAGGGACAAGGTCGACACTGGGAGCCCAGTCCCGCCCTGCACCGCCCCAGCGATGCCCTTGACCGGTTCGGTAAACAGGGGAATCCGGGTGCGAGGGTCGGGGCCAAGCGTTTCATCCCAGTGTCTACGCAGCGTCTGGAGCATTGCGGGCGAGATGAAGGATTGCGTGATCTTCGGGGTGTTGGCGCGGAATGGTCTTCTACGACCGGACTCCGTCGCTAGGTCAGCGTTCGGTGGCAGGCGCCGCGCGATTGGGGGAGCAGAAAGGAACTCCGGGAGAAGCTTTGCCAGCTCATCAGCGCTCTGGACTTCCCGTGGCGTCGGATCGGAGCTCTCACCCATTAAGTAGCTGGGCGTGGTGAGAAGGGCACGGGCCATTCTCGTCAAGTTATGGCTTTGAACGCTCTTTTTTCGCCCCTTTAAAAGGTCGCTCAACCAGCTCGGTGCAACGCCGGCACGGCGCGCTGCTTCTGCCTGGCTGATTTCCAGCACCGTGAGCCGTTCAAGGATTCGTTTACCAAGACGATCAACATCGTCGACGGGCATGTTGCAATTCTCCGCAACCTGAGCTAGGCCATCAGCATCATTCGATAAATCGTACGAAACGTAGCAAATGTAGGATGTGGCGTACACTCTACACGTGCCTACACCTCGACAGGCGTGATTTATCGTATATCAGCTGCCACCAAGGAGGGCAACCATGAACGACACGCGGACCGCGTCCGGCGGAGACGAAAAGACGAAGGGCTACGATCACGAGCTGGTGTGGGAAGCCTGTAACGCACTTGATGCAGAGGGGATCAAGCCAACGTATCAGGCCGTCCGGCAAAAGCTCGGCGGCAAGGGCTCCTTCTCCTATATTTCTGCAGGCATGAAGACCTGGACCCCGCCTCGCGCGGTGCCGGTGCCGGATCTGCCAGAGGAGATGGTGGAGCGCGTTAAGAGCTTCACGTCTGCCGTATGGCAAAGCGCAACTGCAGCTGCACGCGCAGAGTTCGCCATCGAACGAGAGTCACACTTGCAGCGTATCGGCGAATTGGAAACTGCTGTCGTTGACTATGAAACGGACCTGAAGGCGCTGAATGCGGAGGTTGCCAGCCTCCTCCAGCAAAAGAGTGCAAGCGACACTCGCATGGCGGAACTTGAGCAGCAGGTGATCGAACAGCGCGGCAAGATTGCCGTGTTTGAGCAGCTCGCATCGGGTCGTGGGTCCGCAAAGAAGCCGAGCCGAAGAGGGATCAAGCCGAGCCTTGTCCAGGAGGACACCCCGGCTCCATACAGCAGCGGGTTCACTTCCTGATGATCGTCACAACGCGGAATATGAAGGGTGGGGTGGGCAAGACGACGTTGTCAATGAACCTTCTCGCTGCTGCCCAACCTGGCGCATGCCTCATCGACGTCGAAGAAGAGGAGTGCGCTCAGTGGAGGCAGCGCGGTCGGCGCTTCTCCAAGAGCAGTTTCACCAACAGCCGGATGGCAGAGGCTGATTCTGAGGAAAAGCTCCACAGACTCCTTAGCGAGGCTCAACGGAGACGGTGGTCGATTATTATCAACACTCCTGGTGAGAGGGCGACGCCCCTGATCCGGGAAGCGGTAAAGGCCTCGACGCTGGTATTGATCCCGCTGACAGGCGATCAGGTAGAGCTGCCGAGGACCCTCAAGACTATTGAGGAGGTTCAGCAAAGCGGCACCGACTTCCTGCTTGTGCTGAACAAGGTAATGCCACGCGTCGCTGGCCGTGATGCGCGTAGTACTGCAGACATCCGGGAGATGCTTCAGCCCTACAGGAAGCACTTGTGGTCCGGCCAGATTACCCGAACATTGCTTTTCAATAGGGCTGCGATTGCTGGGGTGTCCGTATTCGATTTCACCAATCCGCCGCCCGCTGCAGCGGAGGTGTCAGAGCTTTGGAGGGCCCTTGTTCAACGCGCTCGCAGGTCTCAAAACTGATGGAAGGGTGGTCCGTTCGCGGTCATGTCGCTTCAGCCCCGCTTCGGCGGGGCTTCTTTTTTTGTCTCCCGCCATGGAAATGTTCAGGCACCCAATCCAACTTGCCATCCACACTGTCAATCGGCGCGGAACATTGACCCCCTATGCGACTGTAACCATCAGGCCAGCAAGAGTCCCCCTCCTTTGCCGAGGCTGGTCGGCACCTCGGGCCATCGGGCGGGACCAAGGGTGGATGAAGGTACAAACCTGTGGTACAAAGACGCATACATTCGGGTGTGCCAAAGTGCCTGATTACCGGGACGACTGGCCAAAAGGTGGCGAGTCCCTCTCTCTCCGCCATTCACTTGCCGCTACCAATGGCTCATGTGGTTTCGTTGGGGCGCTGCAGCTCGTTCGAAATTTCACGCGCGGCGAGTCATTGGGAGGGGAGCAATTGCGGAGACGATTGACCCGATGACATCAGCCACCGCGTCCTGTCCTCCTCCCAGTGCCGCTCCGTTGATCAGCACATGGTGGCTGTCGAGAGGGCGAGGCGAGAAATAGCTTCCGGGGTGCACGACGATGCCGCGGCTCGAAAGCTGGTTCGTCAGCACATATTCGTCCGGTACGGGCAGCCAGATCGTGGGGCCATCGGTGCGAGGCAGGTCAAAGCCGACACGCTGCAGGCTATCCAGCATGGCGGTGTGTCGCTGCCGGCAGGTTTCAACAAAGGCGCGAACATCAGCCAGTGCCTTCGCGTCAGTGAGTTGAAAGGCCAGGGCGTTCTGAAGGATCCGGCTGACCCAACCGGATGAAAAAGTCAGTTTCTGCCACATGCGGTCGATATAGTAATCGCTGCCGCCGGCGACGCCGACGCGCAGATCCGTGCCCGTGAAGAAATTGTAGGCCTGCACATGCACGACAATACGCGGCAGGCGCGAGCCGAGCGACAGCCAGGGTTGAGCGTGCATCAGCGGCGTCTGCACCAGCTCTATGATGGGCATGTGGGCCTTTGCCAGCAGATCCGCTGCCTTGTCGATCCACTCTGGTGTGACGGAAAACCCGGTCGGGTGGTTGCCCAGCGGCTGGTAGACGAAGGCGGCCGGCCTCATGGCCAGCGCCTTTTTCAGCTCATCCAGATCGGGCCCGCCATCGCGATAGGTGACCGGCACGGCGCGGGCGCCAAGCGCTTCGAGAATGTCGAGAATGCGGGAGACGGTCGGCGAATCCACGATGACCCGGTCACCCGGACGGACTGACGTCTGCAGCGCCAGTTCCGCAGCGGCGATGCCGCCATGTGTCGCCATCATGAAATCCGGCTGAAAGGGCCAGTTCGGCTCCACGGCTTCGCGCAGCATGGCGCTGATCGGCGCAGGCGTTGCGTCGTGCATGTTCGCGTCCTTCAGCGCGGCAGAAAAGGCCCTGTCCAGTGACGGCAGAATGGTTCTGTCCGGCGTCAGGTGGCCCAGATTGAGCGGAATTCCCACCGACGCCTTCATCATCACGTCGTATCGGGTGGCGCGGCGGGCCAAGGCGGGGCCCAGGACCGAGGTGCCCCCGCGGCGCTTTGTCTCCAGCACCCGCCAGTCGACCAATTCGCGCCAGGCCGCTGCGACGCCGGCCGGACTCATCCCGAGCGCTTCGGCGACCTCGCGGACGGTCGGCATGCGCAGACCAGGGGGAAGCTCCCCCTCTGCGACCATCTCCATGATGGTTCGNCTCAAGGCCCTCGGATTGCGCATGGGCACCCGCCCGACGATCCGTTCCAGCACGTCTGCATCCACNGTCATGNCCCTCGATCATTTATGTTTATGAACATAGTTATATTGACCAAAACAAAGACCCAGGTCTAGCCTCAATCTGCGCTGGGAGCCGCACAAACGGGGCTTCCACCGCGTTATTTTCGCATCTCCCAAATCTACTGGGGAAAGGAAGCTCCGTTGCCGTCTGCCCGTCTTTCCTGCTCGCTGGCTGTGCTGACAATTGCCCTGGCCGCCACTGTTTCTCCCGCATTCTCCCAGTCTGTGGCCGTTTCCGACGGCGGTGAGCTGATCATCGCTTCGACCAACTCCCCACCAAACTGGAATCCCGTTTCGGCAACCGGCGACATCACCACCAATCGCCAGCAACAGTGGCCGCTCTATCCGCACCCCTTCGTTACGGGGACCGACGCCAGCGTGACGCTCAACAGCCAGTTTCTGGTGTCAGCGGAGGTCGTCAGCAGCGATCCGATGATCGTGGAATATGTCATCCGTGATGAGGCCGTCTGGTCCGATGGCACGCCGATCACGGTGGCCGATTTCCGCTATACCCAGCAGGTCCAGGATCCGCGCGCCTGCGCAGATTGCGCCGCCGCCTTCACGCAGGGCTATGATCTGGTGTCTTCGATCGAAAGCAATGACAGCGGCAAGCTTGTCCGTATCACCTTCGAGGCGCCTTTCGCCCCGTGGAAGACCCTGTTCCCCTTCATCCTTCCCGCTCACGTAGCCGAAAGCTACGGCGACCTCGCGACATCGTTCAACGAAGGCCTTTCGGCGAATGTGCCCAAGGTTTCAGGCGGGCCGTACATGGTGGACAGCTATGAAGACGGCGTGGTGCTGAACCTTGTCAAGAATCCGGCCTGGTACGGCAACCCCGCCCATCTCGACACCATCCGCTTCCGCTATATCTCCTCCATCGGGGAGCAGATCACCGCGCTCGAAAATGGCGAAATCGATGCGGTTTACGGCGGCGCCACACTCGACACCGTGGAGCAGGTCAACCAGATGTTCGGCGTCGATGTCGAGATCGGGCCGACGCTGACCTATTTCCATTTCAGTCTCAAGGCCAATGGTGACGTCATGGGAGACCTGGCGGTGCGCCAGGCGATCGCCAAGGCGCTCGACATCGCAGACATGACCACACGGACGGTGGGCCAGTATGTCGAGGGCGCAGTGCCCATGACCAGTTCGGCCTTTATCCCTGGTCAGCCGGGCCTTGAAGACAATACCGGTGCAACCGGCGTTGGCACTGGTGATATCGCTGGCGCCATCGCCCTGCTCGAGGGAGCGGGCTATTCCATCGTCGATGGCAAGCTCCGGAACCCCGACGGCACGCCGGTCCGCGATCTCGAAATTCTGACCTACTCGGTCGATCCGATCCGCGTACAGCTGGCAGAGCTGGCCCAGGCACAGCTTGCGAAAATCGGCATTACTGCGGTTATCGATGCGGCCGACCGGTCGCGCTATACGCCCGACGCGCAGGCCGGCAATTTTGATATCTATACGACGGCAACAGCGCTTGACCTTGGCGCATTGTCGCTCGCCCAGTGGTATCAGACCGGCGCCGCGCGCAACTATTTCGGCTATTCGTCCGAGACCGTAGACAATCTGATCCAGCAGATCTCGGTGACACTGGACGACGCGGAGACGGTTGCCCTCACCAACGAACTGGACCGTGCACTGCTTGCCGATGGCATCGTCGTGCCGCTGTTCCCCATCACGAACATGTCCGTGCATGCCGACGAATATGCCAACCTGTTCGTCAACCCATCCAAGTATGGGGTTACGATGAACGTCGAGGAATGGGGCCTCAAGGCAGACTGATCCCGGCAATCCCGGGGAGCAGGTGCCCAGCCTGCTCCCACCTTTCCTCTTATCTCACGAGTTCAAGATGACCATCGACTTCGTCGTGGCGACCCCCCATGACGCGGTGCATTTCAACGACGTGCATCGCAATTACACAGCCACCGCCGGCTATCTCGTCTGCAACAACATCTACAACCGGATGGTGCTGACAGAGTGGTACAATTTCAACGGCTCCTATCCCGATCTCGCCACGCACTGGGAAATGCTTGATGGTGCCCGCCGGTGGCGCTTCCATCTCAACCAGGCCGCGCGCTGGCAAGACGGTGTGCCGCTGACCGCGCATGACGTGGTCTATACCCACCTGCACGCCAAGAAGATGGGCTACACCGGCGCGATGTTCCTCACCGATGTCGAGGATATTGTTGCCGTCAACGACTACACCGTGGACTACCACCTGTCCGGGCCCAATTCGGGTTTCCTCGTGCAGCTGGGCAATTTCATCTTTTCGCATATCCTGCCGCGCCATCTCTATGAGGGTACCGATTGGGACACCAATCCGTACAATCTCAACCCTGTCGGCTCGGGTCCCTTCCGTCTGGTCGAATGGGAAAAGGGCAAGCAGATCATCCTCGAAAAGGTGAAGAACCACTGGGGCCCGCAGCCGGAGATTGACCGGCTGATCCTCAAGATACAGCCCGACCGCGATGAATGCGTGAGAATGGTCGTGCGCGGCGAAGCCGACTTCTTCCCGCAGGACACGCTGACCTATGACCGCCTGCACCTGGTCGAGGGTGCCGACAATGTCGAGGTCATGAAGGGCAAAGGGCCCGGCATGGCCCTGCTGGACTTCAACCACGGCAGCGAACTATGGGCCGACCAGCGTCGCCGGGAAGCAATTGCCCGTGCCGTGAACCGTGCAGATATTGCAAAGATCACCGATCCCGGCGTGAGCTCTGCATGGGACCACTACCTCCTGGGCAGCGTCGAGTGGGCCTTCAATCCCGATGCCAAAGCGCCGGGCCACGACTTGCCCGAAGCTGAACGGCTGCTCGATGAAAGCGGCCTGAAGCGCGACGCCAACGGCTCCCGCGGAACGCTTCGCATGTTCTACATGGACAGTTTCTACGGTCACAAGAAGCTGGCGGAGATCGTCAAGAACAACCTCGCTGATGTCGGTTTCACTGTCGAATATGCAGGGCTTTCGGCCGTGGAATGGTCGAAGCGCATCCGTCGCGACCACGATTTCGATCTCTACATCGTGGGTGGCACAATGTCGCCGGACATCGAAATCACGGCGACGAAGTATTCGTCGACTGGCCTGAACAACATGGGTCTGCACCACAACAAAGATGCAGATGCAGCATACGAGGCCGGGCGATCGGCGCTCACCCGCGAAGATCGTGGCGCTGCCTACAAGCGATTGCAGGCGATCTGGCAACGCGACTGCGAGTTTGTGCCCCTGCTGTGGTACGGCACCTATTATGCGCGATCCAAGCGCTTCTTTGGTTGGGCCGACCAACTGGATTATTCGATCCCGTGGTGGCACTGGGGCCGCATTCGCCCGGTCGAAAACGCCTAATCCATAACTACCTGGCGAGGAGAGTGACATGCTTGCGCTGATCGGCAGAAGATTCATCAACAGCTTGGCCATTCTCCTCGTATCGACCTTTGTGGTTTTCACACTGGTGGCCCTTGCGGGGGACCCGCTGGGCGAAATGCGCGACCGTCAGCCCCCAGTACCGGCAAATGTCATTGCGGCCGAAGAGGCACGTCTGGGGCTCGATCGCCCCATACCCGTGCGCTACGTCACATGGCTTTCCGGGGTCCTGCAGGGCGATTTCGGTGCTTCAGTAAAGCCCAACCAAAACATCGGCGCAGAATTGGCTCCACGGGTCAGCGTCACTCTCAGGTTGGTTACCACCGCAATCGTCATCGCCACCCTCCTGGCCCTGGTGGCCGGCACCGTCGCTGCGCTTTATCGCAATCGCTTTGCCGACCACCTGATTTCCACCTCTGCCTTCATCCTGATCGCGCTGCCCTCGTTCTGGCTTGCAGTGCTGCTCAAGCAGGGCGGTATCGCGTTGAACAAGGCTGCCAATGCACGCATCCTGTTCACCGTCGGTGACGTGTCTGTCCCGGCACCGGAGGAGCTGCTTCCGCTCATATTCGATATGGCCGGGCACCTGATCTTGCCGACCATTGTCCTGACGATGATCCACTTCGCCAGTTGGAGTCGCTACCAGCGCACGGCAGTGGTCGAGTCGCTTTCGAGCGACCATGTGCGCTTTGCCGTGCTGCGCGGTCTGAGCCGGAACCGCATTGTCACTGCCCATGTGATGCGGCCAGCCTTGATACCCATCGTCACGGTAGTGGCGCTCGATCTGCCCGCACTTCTCTCGGGCGCGGTCATAACCGAGACCGTGTTCCAGTGGCGCGGCATGGGCGGCTTCCTGCTCGAATCCATCGCCAACCGCGACGTTAACGCCGTCATGGCCTGGTTGCTTGTCGCTGCGGTCGCCGTGGTCCTGTTCAACCTCCTTGCCGACATCGTCTATGCTCTCATCGATCCAAGGGTCCGATATGGTCAGGCCTGATGCCCCGGAGCGATCGCGCTCGCGTTTTGCCATGGCGCTCCGCCGCTTCGCTGCCAATCCGCTGGCAATTCTCGGTCTCCTCACCCTGCTGATCCTGGTCGGCGTGGCTATCTTCGGGCCGATGCTGTGGCACTACGGCTATGCGGAAATAACCCCCGACCTGTCCCAGCCCCCCTCCTGGGCGCATCCCCTGGGGACGGACACGCTGGGGCGTGACATGCTCGCCATGGTCATGCGCGGCATGCAGCAATCCTTGCTCATTGCAGGCACCGTGGCCCTGCTGGCCAGCCTCGTCGGCACCGTCCTCGGTGTTATCTCGGGATATATTGGCGGATTGGTCGATGCTTCGATCATGCGGCTGGTCGATCTGGTCCTGACAATTCCCACGATCGCGCTTGCTGCATTCCTGGGCAATGCGATGAGCAATTCGGGTGTATCCTGGCTTGGACTGTCGCTGGTCCTCGGCGCCCTGTTCTGGACATCGGTGGCCCGGCTGGTCCGTGGCGTGTCGCTGTCGCTGCGCGAGATGCCGTTTATCAAGGCCGCCAAGGTCATGGGAGCGGGGCCGGTTCGCATCATGGCTCGTCACATGGTCCCCAACGTGGCGGATCACATCATTGTCTCCACCGCCTTGCTCGTGGGCGTTGCCATCCTGTCGGAAACCGGGCTCTCCTTCCTCGGCTTTGGTGTCCGACCGCCCGACACTTCGCTCGGGCTTCTGATCTCCAATGCCCAGACCGCCGTCTTGACCCGTCCGTGGCTTTTCTACGCACCGGGCATATTGATCATCCTGATCGTCCTCTCGATCAATTACGTCGGGGAAGGACTGCGCGATGCGTTCAATCCCAAGGCTGCCCTGACCAATCCCTTGATCGCGCACCGAACGCGGCTACGCCATGTCGCCCCGCCCGTGGCGACCCGGCCCGACGCTGTTGTCGAACTGACCAATTTCCGCGTGACCTTTCCCAATGCCGAGCGCGCCGCTGTGGATGGGATCGATCTCCATATTGGTCGCGGCGAAGTGCTGGCATTGGTTGGAGAGTCGGGCTCAGGCAAGTCGCTGACATCGCTGGCGATCGCGGGATTGCTGCCGGTCGGCGCCGAGGCCAGTGGCGCGGTGCTGATCAACGGCGAGGACGTCACCGGCCTCAATTTCGCGCAGTGGCGTCACTTCCGTGGGCAACGCATCGCCACAATCCTGCAGGACCCCTCCACCAGCCTCAATCCCGTGCTGACGATTGGCGAGCAGTTTCACGAATCCATGGCTGTGGCCGGTCCCATCTCCCGTGCACAAAGTCGCCAGCGCGCCACCGAGCTGATGACTTTGATGGCCATTCGCGATCCGGAAAGCCGGCTGGACCAGTATCCGCACCAGATGTCGGGCGGCATTCGCCAGCGCGTCGTCATTGCCATGGCCATGATCCACAAGCCCGAACTGATCATTGCCGACGAACCGACCACAGCGCTAGACGTGACCGTCCAGGCCCAGGTTCTGGAAAGCCTGCGCATTGCCCGCGAAAAAACGGGAGCGGCGATGCTGTTCATCACCCACGACCTGGCGCTTGTTGCCGGCGTGGCCGACCGGGTTGCGGTGATGCGGGAGGGCCGTATCGTCGAGCAGAAATCGGTCCATGACCTGTTTGCCGCGCCGGAGCATGACTATACGAAACGCCTGCTGGGCCTTGCCCCTCGCCTCGACCAGGTGGCCAAGGTGGCAACAGTTCAGGCGGAGCAGGGCGAGCCGCTGTTGCGCCTTGCGGGGGTGTCACGCCACTTCCTGCGGCCGCGGAGCAAGGCGCTGTCGGAGAAAGACCGCGTCATCCATGCCCTGTGCAATGTTTCCTTCGACCTGATGCCCGGCGAGACGCTCGGCATTGTGGGGGAATCGGGATCAGGCAAGACGACGCTTCTCAACACCGTCCTTGGCCTGCTCACACCAAGTGCCGGCCGCATCGTGTTCGAGGGTGTGGATCTGGCTGCACCCAAGGCCCGGCTGAAGGCCAGCCGGGACATGTCGGTGGTGTTTCAGGATCCCTACGCCTCGCTCGATCCCCGCATGACGGTTGGCGAATTGCTGGCCGAGCCGGCACAGATACATGGTGGGGCTGATGCCCGGCAACGTGCGCGAACCGTGCTCGACCAGGTCCGACTGCCGGCTTCTTCGCTCGATCGATTTCCGCATGAATTTTCCGGCGGCCAGCGCCAGCGCATCGCCATTGCAAGGGCCTTGATGCTCGAGCCCAAGCTGGTCGTCCTCGATGAACCTGTGTCGGCGCTCGACGTCTCCATTCAGCGCGATATCATGGCGCTGTTGGGGGAGCTGAAGCGCGAACTGGGCGTCGCCTATCTGTTGGTCGCGCATGACATCGCCGTCGTGGCTGAACTCAGTGACCGTATCGGCGTGATGTATGGCGGCCAGATGCTGGAACTGGGCGACACCGCCCAGGTGATCGGCGCCCCCCGCCACCCCTATACCAAAGTGCTGCTCGACGCAGTGCCGGTTCCCGACCCGGTGGCGGAGCGCGAACGCCGCAGTCGCGGGCGTGTCGCGAGCTGGCCAACACTGTCTGATCCTTTACCCCCCTGCACCATTTCAGGAAGCAAGAAATGACCATACAACGCATCCATGCCGGCCCGCGAATGAGCGGCATCGTCATCAATGGCAGGAACGTTCATCTCTCCGGGATGACGGCGGCCAAGCGCGAGGGTCGCAGCGTCGCCGAGCAGACGGCTGACATCCTCAAGCGCATCGACGAATTGCTCGCCGACGCCGGCACCAGCAAGGAACATCTGGTCCAGGTCAATATCTGGCTGAGCGACATCTCGACCTTCAACGAGATGAACGAGGTCTGGGATGCCTGGGTGCTGCCCGGACACACGCCGGCCCGCGCCACGGTGGAAGCACGTCTGGCCCAGCCCGACATCAAGGTGGAAATCCAGGTGCTTGCAGCGCTGCCCTGAGCGGCGACATGCGTCGCTATCGGGGCCGTCGGCCATGGTNGCCGGTCTCTGCGCCACTTCCCCAATGCTTTTGAATCACCCACTTGAGCNCTGGAACCGGTGTCGCGGCTCAGCGGTGGACGCCGACAATGGTCTGGCGTGTTATCCGGTCCAGGTAATCNAGCANAAGGTTGGCNTTGCGTGCCGCCTCTTCGGCATCGGCATGGGCGACGGCCCGGAGCACCGAACAATGCAGGTGGGCCGATTCGGCGAAGTCGGCTGACGAGGTGATGAAGGAATACCAGAACCGCCTCGAGAGCGAATGCACCTGGCCAATGGTGCGGGCGAGCATGGTGTTGTTGGCGGCCGCGGCCTCGATCTCGTGGATGGCTCGGTTGATGCCGAAATACTGCGTGCGGTCGTCCTGCTTCACGGCGGTTTCCAAGGCATCGGCCAGCTCAAGCATGCGCTGGCGCTGATCTGCGTCGGCACGCTGTGCGGCAAGGCGGACCATGGTGATCTCCAGTGGCCGGCGGACTTCGAGCAATTCGAGCTGCTGGCGGACGTCGATGGTCGTCACCAAGACGCCGCGGCGCGGGTGGATTTCCACAAAGCCCTCGAGCTTGAGGCGCTGGAGCGCTTCGCGGATCGGTGTGCGGCCGCAATTGAGCTCGGCGCGCAACTCGTTTTCCGAGATCATTGCCCCGCCACGGAGCTTTCCGGTGACGATCATGTTCTGGATCGCCGCATAGGCTGCATCCGAAATCAGGTCGCCATTCTGCGCTTCTACCATGCCTTGCTCCCATCGCGTTGTTTCCAACATAGCGTTTGACAGCGTGAGATACAACTGATAGGCATCTGCTCAACAACTGACATATCAGTTGCATATGAGACTTTGGAGGAAGCTCGTGGGGGAGGTTAAGGCGCAGGATCGGCGCCCGGCCGTTCGCATAGACACCGATCTTCTTGTGGTCGGGAGTGGCGCGGCGGGTGTTGCTGCGGCGATCACTGCGGCACGGCAGGGGCTGAAGGTCGTGGTGCTGGAGCGTTATGGCTTTTCCGGCGGCGGGGCCGTTGCCGGCCTGTCCGGCACCGTCTGCGGTCTCTATTCGGCAACCGAGAGCGCCAACCGCCCGCCTGAGCAGGTGGTGTTCGGATTTGCCGACGAGTTTGTCCGCGCCCTTGACAGTCGCGGCGGCCTTACCGCGCCCATGCGCTATGGCAAGACCTTCACTCGCGTACACGATCCCATCATGTGGCGGGAAACTGCCGACGCCATGCTGGCAGATGCCGGCGTGGAGGTGCTTTACCACACCGTCGCTACCCAGGCGCTGATGGATGGCGACCGTGTCGAAGGGGTGATGGCCTGGAGCAAGCAGGGACCCCTTGATATCCGCGCCAGGATCACCGTCGACGCATCGGGCGACGCGGACATCGTGGCCATGGCAGGGTTGCCCAATTTCATTGGTGACAACGGCCGGGTCCAGAATCCCACCATGATCTTCCGCCTCGGCGGGGTCGACGTCGAGGCCTTCCGTGCGGCCTATGGCGAGGACACGATCATGCCGCCCGAAGTGACGGCCATGATCGGCGAGGCCAATGCCTCGGGCGCCTANCGCCTGCCGCGTGCCAAGATCTGGCTCTTTGCCACCACCCATGCCGATGAGCTGCTGTGCAACTGCACCCGCATAACGGGNGCCGATGGCCGTGAACTCAATACCCTGTCCTATCGCGACTTTGCCGAAGCCGAGACCGAGGGGCGGCGGCAGATGCGCGAATATGCCAGCTTCTTCCGCAGCAAGCTGGCGGGCTGCGAGCGGGCCTTCGTTGTCGATACCGGTGTGCAGGTCGGGGTGCGCCAGACCCGGCAGGTCGAGGGCGTGGCCCGGCTTGCCAATGCCGATGTCGTCAATGGCACCAAGTTCGCAGACGGCATTGCCCGGTCGCCCTGGCCCATCGAGCTGCATTCGGGCAGCAAGCCCAAGGTGGAATGGCTGCTCGACGACGTCTACGAAATTCCCTTTGGCTGCTTTGTTCCCTCCCGCGGCGACGGTCTGCTTGTGGCCGGTCGCTGCCTGTCCGCCGAGCATGAGGCGGTCGCTTCGGCCCGTGTCACGGCACAATGCTTCTCCTATGGTCATGCCGTTGGCCATGCCGCCGCCATCGCGGTCCGCGACAGGGTGGCTGCGCGCAAGATTGCGGGCAAGGATCTGCGGGCGCTTCTCAACCGCGATGGCGCGAGGCTTGACGGATGACGGCCCGCCAGCACGTTTCGCTTGAGGTGCATGGCGCGG
>Ga0065721_10051497_pt1 | contig 14459 bp, 11 predicted proteins | sample Mesricmetagenome_FD_59108 | JGI IMG/M metagenome (GOLD analysis project Ga0065721, IMG submission 59108) | Mesophilic microbial community from rice straw/compost enrichment Sample: eDNA_1 v2 (version 2) | ecosystem: Engineered > Solid waste > Grass > Composting > Bioreactor | place: USA: Davis... | reverse complement strand
CAGGGTCCTACAACTGCGGTAAGCCCGCCACTGAACAAGACCCAGTCTTTTGTCAGGACAACCGGTGGAATGGGTTCGTCCTGCGGGTGACCGGAAAGCAAACGCGCCGAGTCGAGCACTGGACCTTCCGGGGTCATGATCTTGGGAGAATGGCAGTCATGACACATGGTGGTCGTCACCAGGTATTTCCCGCGGGCAATTTTCTGCTCCTCGTTGTATACCGGCGCCGTTTCGGATACAGCGACCTCGCGATCCCGACAGTTCGTGAAAGTCAGGGCCACAATGGCCAGCATAGCGTTCAAAATTGTGTTTTTCATTCGTAAGTCGTGTTTTTTTCGTCATTAACGGACGCCAAGCCGGCTACGACCTACGCGAAAGGATATGGGAAGTACGTAAAAGGAAGATTTTGCGTGGCGCTGCGCTTGCGCAGTCAACACACCACGGACCGAGTCCACAAATCGTCGACGGTTTTAGAGTCGACCGTAGCACTACCATCGTCAGTCTCTCACCGACTTCGATAGCCGATAATTTTCGATTCTCGATTCACGATTTTCGGAATTCCCGATTCTCGATTCTCGATTTTCGATTCTCGATTTTCGGAAATTCTCGATTCTCGATTTTCGATTTTCGATTTTCGATTTTCGATTCTCGATTCTCGGAAATTCTCGATTCTCGATTTTCGATTCTCGATTCCCGTCAATAATCCGTCTTAATCGTCTTATCAAACGGAATCCTAAACTGATAAGCTACATCGTCCGCTTTGTTGTCATCAAGGACGTCGAGTCCGTAGCGGATTTTTCGTGGATCATCATAAACAAAAGTCCCAAACAGGCGATCCCAGATGGAGAAGATATTTCCGTAGTTTGTGTCAGTCCACGGTCTTTTGTAGTGATGGTGGAACTTGTGCATGTGAGGAGTGACAAAGATCAAGCTCAGCGGTTTGTCGATCCATACAGGAAGGTTGACGTTACTGTGCGTGATGTACGTAAAGAATACTGTACAAATGCGATAGAATAAGTAAAAGGCAATGGGCGACCCGGTGATGACTACAGCACCGAGCGCGAACAACTCGCGCAGGAAAAAATCGCCGGGATGATGTCGCGTACCGGACGTGGCATCGAGATGTGTGTCGCTGTGGTGAATCATGTGGAACTTCCACATCCATTTGACCTTATGAAGCAGAACATGTACAAGGTACTGGGCAACGAGTTCAAAGATGAGTATGGCAATTAACAACTCTGCCCATATAGGAAGGTCAATAAGATACAACAGTCCGAACTGTTTTTGTTGCAGCCAGACAAATACCCCCACCGTTGCAGCGCCGAACAATGCATTGATGAACATTGTCGTGCCCAGGAATGCGAAATTGACTTTTATGTGCCTGAACTTATTGTGTTGAAACCTGAAGAGCGGAAAACTGCCTTCAAGAATCCAACAGAATATCAGGCAGAGAAAGACCCAGGCAGCCCGTTGCCACAGGGGCATCGTTTCAAAATAGTTTAAAAAATCGTGCATAGGAGATGGTACACGGTCCACAGTCCACAGTCCGCGGTCCACGAATCGGTCCACGGTTTGTTGGTCCACAGTGGGGCCTCAATCATCAAATTTGCTCACTACCGTCGACCAAAAAACCGTCGACTAGATGTGGACCGTGGTCCGGGTCCGTGGACTACTTTATCGCTACTGGAACTTCAACGTTCTCCCATTTAAGAACGAATCCGCTCTTATTTATCTCGTAAACAAGTCGCTCGGTAAGCGCATGTTTACGTGGTTTGACATTGACGGTCAATGCGTCTTTTTCTGGATCGCGCGAAGTGGCGCCACCACGCTTCACTCCCCACTGGCCGGTTTCCTTGTTGAAGATGATTGTCCATTCCTTCTCACCAGGGATGGCGTATAAGCTGTATTTGCCTGCAGGCAACGTCTTCCCTTCCACCTTGATGTCTTTGTCCGTTTCAAACGTCGTTGCTTCATTCGCTCCCGCACGCCAAACCTCTCCATAAGGAAGCAGGTCCCCGAATATTTTCCGCCCTTTCACCGAAGGACTGCTATAGTCAATCGTGATTGAGGCACTACCAACTTTCCCAGTCGCCTGCGCGGGCGGACTTGGACGGTTCGACTTGTCTCCTTGAGCAAATACTGCCGATGCAATCAGCAGTGCTACCAGAGACAATCCAACAGAGGCTTTTGTTCTCATACTCATAAATGAATTTTGCGTTAAAAGTTTTGATCGCCACAATCAACCGGCCATATGGTACCCTATGGCACCATCCCATAGGGCGAATGTCGGCGCGATCAGGTCCGTCTAATTAGCGATTTTTAGTTCGATTTACAAAGCGATTTCCGCGCCAATGAACAGCCCCCCAGTACTGGTGAATACTTACCAACAATCGGCAATCGCTACCGAGTTTGTCCGTCAAAATCCATTCTTAAGGGCCGTCTAATCGATCAATGATCTATTCATTCGATGGATGCTTGCAATGGATTCGCAGTCACTGCCCATAAAGAATAGTTTTACATCGCAAGACATAAAGGAACCCTTCACCATGCCAATCGTAGTAGATGTGCGGACTCTTGAGCCTTGGCACAATGACGTGGCTGATCAGATTCGCGTCGAAAAAGTGAATGAAGTTGCCAAAGACCATGCTCGGGAAATCGAAGCAGCGCTCGGTACACTAAGGTGTCCGGATCACCCCGGGCAAGATTCATATATCACAGTGGTGGCAGGCAGAATAAATCAAATCTCCATTGAGATGCGTTTCTGTTGCAGCGGCTTTGAGAAGAAAGTCAGCTTGAAGGTCGAGCGGCCGTGGCACTAGTTTCGCCTGAGAACCACAGGTGAAGCGATTCCATTCAGATCATAAACGATGCGTCCGGCGCGAATGGTCATCTCACACTCAAATTTCTTCGTTCCTTCGACACGATGGCCTGTGTAGTCCCAGAAGCCAAACTTGCCTTCCCTGATATTTAGCACTGCGATATCGGCAACAGCTCCGACTGACAGGTGACCGAGTTCTTCACGTTTAATAACCTGCGCCGGCGCCCATGTCGAGGCGCGAATAACGGAAGGAATGTCCATACCCATTTGATGATACTTCGACATAACGCTCAACATGTCTTTCATCGAGCCATTCATGCTGCCTATATGCAGGTCAGTGCTGATGGTATTGGGATAAAACTTGCTCTTGAGAGCAGGAATCGCCTGCGAATATGAGAAACTGATCCCCCCATATCCGACATCGAAAATAATCCCCCGCTTCTGAGCATCCCATACGAATTGTTTCACTGTGTTGTCCTTGGTATCAACGATGGCCTCGCGTGTTCCGAGTTGTGCGAACGCGTGTGTGAATATGTCTCCAGGTCTCAGGTGATCGAAAAACAATTCGCGAATTGACAAGGGAGGATTATTGCCTCCAAAATCAATCATAACCGGAATGCCTCCCGCCATCTCTCCTGCCTTTACGGCGTTGTCAACCGGTGTCCATTCGGGACCGCTATAGTGCGCCACCTTAAAGCCAACAACAAAATCGCGATACCGACGTGCAACACTAGCCGCCATCTTCGGATCCATGTCGTTCGTATTCTGTTCATGAGGTCCGCCGCGCATACCTTCCCCTACAATGTTCAAGAGTGACAACACACGTGTCTGCGAATTATCGATGATGTTCTTCTTGAATGTCGGAAACGACTTCCACCCAGCGCCTCCCGCGTCAACGACTGTCGTTACACCTACGCGGAAAGTAAAACCATCCGGAGGCACTGCCCAAAATCCATTGCTGTAGGCATGATCCTCTTCAGTACCATGAAACACATGCGCGTGTATGTCAATTAACCCTGGCACCACGTACATACCCTTCGCATTGACGACTTGCCTCGCCTGACCGGCATCAATGTTGCGAGACACTGCCGCGATCTTGCCATCGTGGATCGCCACATCCATGACAGAATTAATATTGTTCTTCGGGTCAATGACACTCCCGCCTTTTATCACGATGTCGTATTGTTGAGCCTGAACGGTGACGCAGAGTAGCATCACAAGGGCAAGTTGGAAGACCACTTTGCCTGTGTTGACTAGGTTGAAGCTGGGCATTACGAAGATGAATTTCTTTCTACAACAATATGCAGAAAATTCCGGAGCGGACAAACAGACATTTTACCGCCTTGGAGAAATGACTCTGAACGGGAACAACAGAATTCCACTCACGAGTTTGAATACCAAGTCGATGGTCAGCCCGACGATTCTGAAAGGCAAAAGCAATACCCAGAAGATCGGATACAGAAACAACACGAGCAATGCCAGGGGCCAACACACCATCAGAAGGATACACCAGATGATCAAGCTTAGAAAAAGATTCATTGTCAGAGGTTAGCTGCGACATCCATCTCAAATCGTTTGCCAAAGAAAAAATACCGCCCAGGAACATCAACAGCATCGTGCAGTAAATTGAACCGACAAAATCGAACACTTTTATGTTCAATCTCGTACGACGAGACGCTCCCGTCTCCACAAGCACTCGCAATTTCGGGGATTCATGACTAACTTGTATCAACACCAACGAACACAGCCATGGAACTACGCGTCAATGGAAAGAGCTATTCGGTAGAACCGCACAAGGGCGAGAGTCTGCTAAATGTTCTGCGTGAGCGACTCGACCTTACCGGCAGCAAGTACGGATGCGGTGAAGGATCGTGTGGAGCTTGCAAGGTGCTGATCGATGGAGTCGCGACGCGCTCATGCCTGTTACAGGCGAGCAGCGCCAGTGGAAAAGAGATCACCACCATCGAGGGGCTTTCCAAGAATGGTGAATTACATCCCGTACAAAAAGCTTTCCTAAAGGTTGATACATTTCAATGTGCATACTGCGCACCGGGGATGATCATGTCCGCCGTCAGCCTGATGAAAAAACATCCGAAGCCCACGCATGAGCAAATCGTGCAAGGTATGCAAGGCAACATCTGCAGATGCGGGACCTATTCAAGAATTATTGATGCTATTAAAGAGGCCTCCAATGTCTGATTTCTATGAAAGACAACGATAACAACAGCACCATTGCGGCTGAGCAATACGAACTTCATGCAGATCCCGTGTATCGATTCAACATGAATCGACGTAGGTTTTTCGAGGTGATGGGCGGCGGACTTGCCATCGCATTCACTACGATCAAGAGTCCTGGTGGCATACTCAGGGATGATAGTCGGCTCGACGACGATCAGGTTGGCGCATGGATCCACATTGGCGAAGAAGGTCGCGTTACCATATACACAGGAAAAGCGGAAGTCGGGCAGAACATCCGTACATCCTTGGCTCAAGTCGTTGCCGAAGAATTGCAAGTTCCCATGGACAGGATCGAAATGATCCTGGGTGACACGGATCTGACTCCTTATGACCGGGGCACGTTTGGTAGCCGTTCAACACCATACATGGGACCCCAACTGAGAAAGGCCGCGGCCACCGCCCGTGAACTCTTGCTGGATATGGCTGCGAAAGAATGGAAGGTTGATCGATCCAACCTGCTCATGGAAAACGGTAACGTCAAAAACCTAAGCACGAAGCAATCAATCAACATCGGAAAGCTGACGAAAGGGAAACAGCTCGTGCATGGAGTTCGCGATAACATCGCACTAACGTCTCCGAGGGAGTGGAAGGTCGCAGGGACTTCAGTACCAAAAGTCAACGGCGAGGCGTTCCTCCGTGGTGCGCACAAGTATGTTTCAGACATGAAGCTTCCGGGCATGTTATACGGAAAGGTGCTTCGGCCACCCTCGTACGGTGCTTCCCTTGTATCGGTAGACTTGTCTGGCGCGAAGAAGATGAAAGACGTGATAGTCGTTCAAGATGGAGAATTCATTGGAGTAGCTGCGCCTGATTCCTACACAGCCAATGAGGCGATAGCTGCGATCCGCGCAGAGTGGAAAGAGAAGTCTCATCCCGGTCGCGCCGAGCTCTTTGATCACTTAAAGGAAACAGCGGAACGGTCAGCAACAAATCAGGCGGATCGTTTAATCGAAGGCGCAGCTGCGCGGGTGAAACAAACCTTCTACGTAGATTACATCGCGCATGCGCCTCTCGAACCTCGCGCCGGACTCGCACAATGGACCAATGGAAAACTCACCGTGTGGGTCGGAACACAACGCCCATTTGGAGTACAGGAAGATCTCGCGAAGGTTTTCAACATGCCCAAGGAGAACATACGCGTCATCCAGCCGGATACTGGGTCAGGGTATGGAGGCAAGCACACGGGTGAAGCGGGAATCGAAGCTGCGCGCCTGGCACAAGCTGCAAACAAACCTGTGAAAGTTGTCTGGACTCGCGAGGAGGAGTTCACATGGGCCTATTTCCGTCCGGCAGGCGTTATCGAAGTTACTGCAGGAGCAAACAAGGATGGGTTGCTGATCGCATGGGACTTTCACAACTATAACTCCGGCGGATCAGCGATCGAAACTCCGTATGCCGTGCCCAACAAGTCAGTTCAGTTTCATCGAGCTGACTCGCCACTACGTCAGGGATCCTACCGCGGGCTTGCTTCGACGGCAAATGTGTTCGCCAGAGAGTGTGCGATGAACGACCTGGCAACCGACCTGAATATTGATCCGCTGACTTTCCGGATCAAGAACCTTCGCGAGGAAAGGTTAATCAATGTACTCAACGCAGCTGCCGAAAAATTCGGATGGCGCAACTATCGTCGAACACCCAACCATGGCATCGGTGTTGGATGCGGAACAGAAAAGGGAGGATTTGTTGCAACTTGCGTAGAAATTGTGATCGACAAGGAACAAGGTGTGAAGGTCATTCGTGCCGTGACAGCGTTTGAATGTGGTGCCATTATCAACCCCGAACACCTCAAGAATCAGATAGAGGGAGCCGTTGTACAAGGATTAGGTGGTGCGCTGTTTGAATGGATTGATTTCAAAGATGGCAAAATCCTGAACGCTCAGTTTTCGGGATACCGGGTGCCGCGATTTGCTGACATCCCCAAACTTGAGACCGTGACACTCAACAGACTTGATCTTCCACCCGCAGGAGCCGGCGAGACTCCGATTGTAGGTATCGCCCCGGCTATACGCAATGCTATCGCAGATGCAACAGGAAAGCGATTGTACACGCTGCCTCTGACACCCAATGGATTGGAGACGTGATTAAGATTACTTTGACTTAAATCCTTTCAGGGGAGTCAACACTACTTTCCTGAATTCGACTTCGGCACCTTCAGCCTGCAGGGCTATATTTCCCTCACGCGCCGTGCAATTCGTCCCGTGATTAACGAGATCTCCATTCACCCAGACTTTAACAGTGTCATCGATACACTCGATCACCATATTGTTCCATTCCCCAAGGGGCTTTTCTGATCCATCGGTCAGATTCAGGATTCTGCGCCCCTTCCCTTCCGTAATACCCCAGTTGTCCTTCGGGCCACGGCGTTCTTCCATGTTGGGGACCGTAATATCCTCAACAATGCACCAAAAGTCTCCGGCATTCTCATGCATCATTTGGACTTCGATTGATTTGGGAAACATTTGATAAAGTGCCCGAGGGGTCGACGCATGCACCAATACTCCGCAGTTGCCAGGCGTTCCTGCAAATCGATACTCAACTTCAAGACGGTAATTACTGAAGCGCTTGTCGGTTATAAGATGACCGCGGGGATCACCCATGCTGACTAGCATACCATTCCTGACGAGAAACGGGCTCTTGACAGAAGGATCCTTGTCCATATCCGGCACATCTGCATGCCAGCCCGACAGGTCACGACCGTTAAAAAGACTGATAGGCTTGTTGCGTTGCCCATTGCATGAAATGACTGCCAGGAACAAAAAGGCGGCTGAAAGTAGAAATCTCATTGGAAGGAATACTGTTGTCCTGCGATGTAACAAGTTAAAGGAAGTTTTGCAAACTTGAGAGTCAGCAGTGGCGCCTACCATTGATAACCGGAAGTGGCATGATTTTTTAATCGTATGATCTTTCTAAAACTTTCCCACAAGCGCCAATCAGAGAGTTGGTATTTGCAATGTATCTTGGGGCTAAATTATAATGGAATCGAGGAAAGACAGGTTTATTAACCGGCGCGTATTCAAGCAAGCAGGAAATGAATCCTTAATCAGACTAAACGCGCAACAGGCGTATTGACCTAATCTGGCCGAAATGTCACTTGGAAGTAAAATTAAGAACCTGGAGATTGACCGACGGTTGGCCTTGTACGAGAAAATACTCGAATCTTTACCGATTGCTGGGTTCGTGTGCGACCGCGACGGAAATGTAGTAAATTATAACCAAGCGACTGCATTTCTTTTTGGAGGTGAACCGCAGCTTGGTCGACGTATTTGGTCGAGTTCATCAAGGATTTACGACGCGTTCGGAGCCCCCATTCCACCCGATCTGTTGGCCCACGTTGTTGGGGCAAGTTCCAAACCCGGATTTGAAGTCATCATTGAACGCCGCGACGGCACCAAGGTGAACGTCCTTTTTTACGCAAATCCCATATACGATGATGGAGGCCTTGTGGTCGGGACATTCAACGTACTGGTGGACCTCTCCGAACACAGAGAATACAAGGCATTGCAACGGCAAGTAGAAGAGTTGAAGGCTATCGCAGAATCAACTCGACAACGCGAGGAGCGTTATCGGCGCATGACTTCCGAAGTCGAAGACTACGCTATCATTTTGCTTTCCAAAGACGGCATCATTCAAAATTGGAATAAGGGAGCTGCCAAGATCAAGGGGTATACCGAACAGGAAATCGTTGGGAAAAGCTTCCGAATCTTTTACAGCCCCGAAGATCAAAAAGCAGGACTACCCGACCGCTTGTTGGAAATCGCAAGCCGCATGGGAAAGGCGAACCACGAAGGATGGAGGATCAAGAAAGATGGCAGTCAGTTCTGGGGAGGAGTGACCATCACCGCATTGCACGACGGCCAAGGAAATGTGATTGCGTTTTCAAAAGTGACCCGTGACCTCACTGAACGTCGTGAATATGAACTCAGCATCCAGAAGTTTAATGAAGACCTGAGAATAAAATCCGAACTGCTGAGGCAGAGCGAGGAGCGCTATAACCGGATGGTTGCAGAAGTTGAAGACTATGTGATCATTTTGCTCGATGTTAACGGATACATCCAAAACTGGAACAAGGGCGCTCAAAAAATCAAGGGCTATTCCGCAGACGAGATTATCGGGAAACACTTCAGTTTGTTCTACTCGGAAGAAGACAACAAGAAAGGCGTTCCTGATCGTTTGCTTCAAGACGCTGCTGCACACGGAAAATCCTTGCACGAGGGATGGAGGCGACGTAAGGACGGCTCTTCGTTCTGGGGCAGCGTCGTACTGACTGCTGTTCATGGGGACGACGGCAGCGTTCTTGGATTCACAAAGGTGACGCGCGACCTGACTGAAAAGAAGCAGTCAGAAGAACAATTGCGAGCAACCTCGGTCACTCTCGAACAAAAGAACAAAGAACTTGAAAGGATCAATGAAGAACTTTCATCGTTCGCATACATCTCCAGTCATGACCTCCAGGAGCCACTCCGGAAGATTCAAACTTTCTCCGATCGGATCATGGAGATGGAATATGCCAATCTCTCAGAAAAAGGTAAAGACTATTTCAAGCGGATGCAGGCCGGGGCTTCAAGGATGCAAAAACTTATCCGTGACATACTAGCCTACTCGAGAACGACAACATCTGAGAAAAAACTCGAACTAACCGACCTGAACGAATTGCTCAATCATGCCAAGTCAGAGCTCGAGGTGATGATACATGAGAAGAGAGCAGTCATTGAAAGCGACGTACTTCCAAGCATTAAGGTAATTCCATTCCAGGTTCAGCAATTGTTTAACAACTTGCTGAACAACGCTATGAAGTTCTCAAAGCCAAGTATCCCTCCTCGCATCGTGGTAAAATCAGAAATAGTAAGTGGGGAAGGAACTCGATTCCCGTTGTCCGCGAAGGAATACTGCCACATCAGTATCCGGGACAATGGAATAGGTTTCGAACCTGAATACAGTAAGAAGATTTTTGAAGTTTTTCAACGACTGCACGGCCGGCACGAGTACGGCGGAACAGGTATTGGGTTGGCCATCTGCAAGAAGATTGTAGAAAACCATAACGGGTCAATCTTTGCCGAAAGCTCGCCCGGAGAGGGAGCAACCTTTCATATCCTCCTGCCAATCGTGTAGAAACTACTTACTGGCAGCAATCATCTGATCATATGTTTTTCTCGCATGATCATACGCTGCTCGCGCCTCCGCGCGTTCAGATTCTCTGATCTTCGGTTCTTTCATTTTCCAGCATTGGTCAACGGCAGCGCGGCACCATTCAAGGCTTTTTAAGACGCGGATTGGTTTGTTGTCAACTTTAACAAAGACTGGATTAGTATGAGAACTTGGGTAGATGCGCATAGCTACCCAGCCCGACTCTTTGAGTTGATACTGAAAGGCAATATCCTTCCACGATCCGTCCGCGGGTATTTCGTGCGCTTCAACAGCGAAACCATTCACAACTAATTCGACTTTGACTTTCCGGCTCGTTCCAATACGGGCGCGTTCGATATGCCAATAAGGTTGTTGGAAAGGTGACCGATTTGCGATCGCTGCTCCTTCTTCATCCTGTTGCTCGGGCAACCTGGCCACTACACGCGCAGTAACGCGAATCGATTGCCCCGTCTTGATGGCGACATCACCTCCCGATTCAACACCGTTAACCTTGAAGTCCAAAAGGTGAGAGCCTCCGTCGGTGACATACGATCTCCCCTTCTGCAGCGCAGCAACGTAGCTGTCATATCCCAGCTTTCCATCTGGTTTGAAGTAGCTCCGCGCCAGCCCTACGCGTTCATCGTACACACAGGGAAAGTCTGTCTCGCCACTTATTCGAGTTGTGAACCCTGCATTCATCGTATGATACCACATGTTCAGCTCCTGGGTCGGAGGAGTATTGCCAAGGCTGAAGAAGTCTACAACTCCGTGGGTGACCGTAACGATGTATTCGTTCGCGCCTATTCCATCCATCTTTGGAATGACATAGTTAGGCAACTCCCTCGTTGGTTGGAGGGGTTCCAGTCCCCAGCCAGAGTGTGCATATCCCACAACACCTCCCTGAGACTTCGCCCATTTGAGAACGGGAAGCGTCCAACTCGGCCAATCCTCGATATTGGATGTACCTGGATAGTCGTCTTCCTTGATTCGGAGAAGAACTACGTGACCTGCGTGTGACGAAGGGAACCCCGATACCTCGACGTCATTGCGCATGATGTTTTTCGGCGTAGAGAACGGTTCGTCTTTCCCAGTGAAGAAAGTCTTTTGATGGTACCAACTTGGTCCCCATGCAAGGGATGCCCCTATATTGAGATCTTCTCCAATGACCTGACGCCACATGTGAGACGGTGGCACACCCTCTTCAGGACTATCGTAGTGACTGCAACCTGCGCCGTGTATGTGATGGTCGGCGCTGTACCATCCAAGTTTGGCGAGGTTGATCCATCGCTTTAGCTTGAACGATACCTTCATTTCTTTCTGGTCGGCGGGAACGATAAGATCCCGTTGTTGTACCTCGTATTCTGGTCCCCTCGTGAAGGTTACGTTGTATCGCCCGGGAGGCAACATCACATATTCTCCCGTCGAGCGATAGACTTGAGGTTGAAAGAAGAAGTCCGGATACTCATCGTAAGCCGCCACACGACGGGATGGAAGTGGATATACCCCTCTCAATCGTTTTGGCGTCCTCGGACCCCTGTACTCAGTGCGCGCTGCGGCAATGTGGAATGGGACGCGATTCAGCACTACTGTGCTGTCATCCCTGATGCGTTCAATTCCATCGGTGATGAGGAATGATGCCATGGTCGGAGTACCGTCGTCGTCGAGAACTTCAAATACTACCTTAACCGCCGGGCTGATCTCAAAAAGAATGGGGATTGTATTGCGAAAACCAATGTCCTGCGTTCCATGCCCGACATTAAATCCTATCTCGGCTTCACGCCGACCTGGTTCTTTCGAATATACCTGGAGAACGGCATATTCAAGTTGGACTCCTGACAGATTGGAAAGCAGTGGCCGGTTTCGGTAGATCTGAAACTCCATGAACCGGTTCACCGCCTGCCCATGACTGATAACGTCCTGATCCTTCACCTTCGGATTAAACGATGGGGCATGAACAGGTGATAACGCGTTCGGACTTTCAACCTCAAGAGGCGATGTAACGCCAGCCTCATTGTGAACTTTGACGAGGAAAGTTGTCCAGCCACCCTGCGCAACCTTCGCTTCTGCAGGACCTCTGCTCACTTTAACACGTGCTTCGGGATTGATATGAACGACGGCCAGGCAGTATGGATCTAATATCTTCTGAATTTCACTAACAGTAGACTGATTGGCAGGACTGTGCTGCAATTGTTTTAGGCGACGCGAATCATTCTCCTCCAGTTCACTCCCAAGGAAAGTGAGCGCTTCCTGAAGCCGAAGCGCCTGCGCAAGAAGTGGTTGTGCGTCCACGGAAGTAACAGGATGATGATTGGCGTGTCCCTCGTGCTGCGCGTAACTCGGGGCAGTCGAGAATGAGAAAATGATGAAGATGCTCAGCAGACCTGATTTCGGAAATGTGTTCATCGGCGGCCCGGTTTACTTGGGTGATAGAAGTTCTTAAACATTCTGCAGAATTACAATTCAAGCGTCAAATTACTGATCCAAAAACAGGACTTTTGCTTTGCAATCGCTGACCGAAGGCATATATTGCCGTAGTGTCTAAATTCAAACGTCCACTTCTAGAGATGAAAAGAATACTTTCCACCATCCTCGTACTCGTGTCAGTCTTGGTATTCATGAATTGCTCAAATCAGTCAAAAAATGATAGCCCTGTAAGTCACTTTCCAAAGTTCTGCAAGCAGGGTCACCGGGGCACAAGAGGACTGATGCCTGAGAACACAATTGCGTCGATGAAGAAAGCGATCGAAGATGGAGCGAACGTGATCGAAGTGGACATTCAAATAAGCAGTGATAAACAAGTAATGGTCGCGCATGACCCTCACATCAACCGCCAGATTTCCCTGCTGCCTGATGGTAGTGAGCTGCCGGAGGAAGACCGCCATAAATATGCGTTGTACCAAATGCCGTACGATTCCATCAGAAAATTCGATGTCGGATCAAAGTATCACCCAGACTTCCCACAGCAAAAGAAGTTCAAGACCTATATTCCACTTTTTGGCGAGCTCATTGATTCAGTGGAACAGTTCACTAAGGAACGCGGGCTCACACCGGTCATTTACAACATAGAAATAAAGTCGCGTCCCGACCAGGATGGTATACTTCAACCTGCACCTGCGGAGCTTATTGACCTTGTAATGGCCGTCGTGAAATCGAAAGACATCGGCAATCGGTATTACCTCCAGTCGTTCGATGTCCGTCAGATCCAGGAAGTACACAACCGATATCCCGGAGTGGCTATTGGCTTTCTTACCGGAAACAAAGAAATGACTCTCAAAGAAAATCTTGAAAAAGTGGGATTCATACCCGACATCTACAGCCCGCATTACAGCCTGGCAACGCAAGCATTAGTTGACTCGGTGAAAGCAAAGGGCATGAAATTCATCCCGTGGACGGTGAATACGAAGGAAGAGATGAAGACACTCATCGATATGGGTGTTGATGGTATCATTACCGACTACCCCAACTACTTTGCTGAGTTGGGACTTTAACGCGCTAACGCTTCGGACGAATCGTCTGTTTGTCTTCCTTCATATCGTAAGGAAGTGGATAGACGCGTCCTTTTTCATCCCCAAAGTACAATGCGGACTTGCTAAACTGGTCAGGATTGCCGTCAGCCCAGAGGTATAAAAACGGTGACTTCCCATTTACCACACGGCGAACATAATTGTGATTGCGTTCACTTCCGGAAGTAACTTGTCGCGCACGTGCCCAGGTTAGACCTTTATCTCTACTCTCCCAAATAACTACCTCGCCCCCGGATCCATACGGCTGAGGTCCAGGATCAGTTGGAGCAATGACTTTCCAGACCTTCGAATCGATAAACAAACTCCCCATGTCGTAGTTGTGATCCGAGTCTCCAATCTTGCGTTCAATCCATTCACCGTTCCTTCTGAATAGTATCATCCATTCTCTAGGTCCGTTATCCGGCCCGGGCTCGTGACCATCACTAATCACATAAAGACACACTGGATTACCATCGGTGTCAACTTCCGCATCGCACAGGTAGACGTTCTTGCTTTTGGCCTCATAGTCGAGAACTCTCGCAGGAGAACCTATGTCTTCAAGCGGAATGGAGAGTGTCGTTCCATCAGCCGTATGAAACGTTTCCCCGAAATCACGCGTCTCGAGGTAATAAACATTGGTACGCTTATCGACATTTCCGTCAGGGTGCCAATTGAAGAATGTGAAGATGAAGTCTCCCCGGTGATTACTCACCTGGTAGTGTCCGGCCTTGCCGTATTTTGGAGCCTTTATCCCTGCAAGCTTTCTATCGTCCGTC
>Ga0065721_10000201_pt1 | contig 14460 bp, 17 predicted proteins | sample Mesricmetagenome_FD_59108 | JGI IMG/M metagenome (GOLD analysis project Ga0065721, IMG submission 59108) | Mesophilic microbial community from rice straw/compost enrichment Sample: eDNA_1 v2 (version 2) | ecosystem: Engineered > Solid waste > Grass > Composting > Bioreactor | place: USA: Davis... | reverse complement strand
TGAAGAACAGTTGAGACTATCTGAAAAAGGAGATGATGAAGCAGGACAATTCATTGATGAAGATTTCTTAAGAGCGTTGGAATACGGAATGCCGCCAACTTCAGGACTGGGAATCGGTATGGACAGATTAATTATGTTCCTTACCAACAATGCATCTATCCAAGAGGTATTATTCTTCCCTCAAATGAGACCGGAAAAAAAGAAACCAGAAATGTCAGTTGACGAATTAGATATTTATTCTAATATTAATGATGGTGGAAAAGTTTTATTAACTGATGTAAAGAATAATTTAGGGTGGAGCAATAAAAAATGGGATAGTACTCTTAAGTCATTGACTTCTAAAGGTTTTGTTAAAGTCGTTAAAACAGAAGAAGGTTTATATTTAGAGCATAAATAATATTTGAAAATTTAAGAGTTAATAAAATTAGTACTCATTAAATACTTATAATAGGTTGTCCTCAGGCAACCTATTTTTGTTGCAGATAATCGCAGATTGACTAAAAAAGTTGTCACGGGATTGTCAAGAGTGTTCAAGAATCTATTAATTTTAGAAAACTAAACAAATGTTTAATTTATGTCTGTAAATAAAAGAATCAAATATTTAGGGAGTTCAAAATTATCAAATAAGAATAGACCTTACCGAATTCAATTAGATTATCAATTGAGTGGTAAAAGAAATAGAGAAACTATAAAAGATATAACATACTATCCTACAGATACAAAAGATATTAAAGCTGGAAAGGATAGGATTATTAATAAAATAGTTGCAGAATTAGAAATAGAATTAGGTAATGCTAAAAATGGACTGGTATCAAGACAATTGCAAAAAGCGAATTTTATTAAATACTTTGAGCAATTAGGAAATAAGAAAAGTGCAAATACAAAAGTAGCTTGGAATAATACTCATAAACATTTAATTGATTTTCAAGGTGAAAAATTATCTTTTCAAGAGATAACAATTAATTGGCTTGAAAAGTTTAAAGCCTATTTGATTAATGACAAAGAATTGGCTATGAATTCAGTTAATACTTATTTCAATAAAATCAATGCCGCTTTGAATCAAGCTATAAAAGAAAATATAATTTCAGAAAATCCAATTAAGTTTATTGACCGACCAAAGAAAGAAGAAACAGAAATTGTATTTTTATCTGAAGATGAAGTTCAGACTTTAATTGATACTGATTTTTGGGACAATGAAGCAAAGAATGCTTTTTTATTCAGCTGTTATACAGGGTTAAGAATCTCCGACATTAAATCATTAGAATGGAATCATATCAAAGATAATAGAATACAATTAAGACAAACAAAAACAAAAAATACAGTTTATATTCCACTAAATGAGAATGCAATAAATATTTTGGAAAATCAAAAACATAATGAAAATTTTGTATTCAAATTGTCTGAGCATACTTCTTCAATTAACAGAACATTTAAAAAATTGATAAAACTAACTAATATAAATAAGAAAGTACATTTACATTGTGGTAGACATACTTTTGCAACATTATTAGTTTCAAAAGGAACAGATATTTTTACAATTTCTAAATTAATGGGACATAGTGATATTAAGAGTACGATGATATATGCGAAAGTCATCGACGAGAAAAAGGAAAAGGCAGTTAATAGTATGACAACATTTAAAATATAATAGATAATGAACTCAAATGAAATTACAAAACTAGTAGAATATTACGAGGATAAAATTCTTACAAACTTTGATACAAATTTTAATGAACTTGTATTAATGGATTTTTATGAAGGTGGATTTGAAGATAGGATAGAAGATGAATTCTTTTATAAAGAATACTTCCTAAGGTATGAACAAGGAATTATTGATTTGTTATTGTCGATTGAGGATAAATTTGATGAAACAACCCAAAATCTAAAATTGAGATTGATTAAGCTCAAAAGGATTATTGATAATAAGTTGGCTAAATCTATTAAGGTTGATGAAAATAAAGATTTTAGGGTTAAAAGAAAATCTCAATTTTTATTGAGTCAGACAATTGATAAAGAGGAATTTGTAGCATTGCTTTATTCAAAATTGACTGATAACAAACTTATTGATATAGGCATTAATGATTTTAAAAAACATTTTACACTTGATTGGGACTCAAAAATTCAATGGTTAGGGACGGAATTGCAATTAACAAATCTAATATTTTTATTAATCAAGGATAAATATTTAGAATCAGAAACGGAGACATTTAAACATAAATTAGTTTGCACTCATTTTATTAATAAAAGAGGTAATGAATTTAGTGAAAAACAATTGGGGGGAGTATTTTCTGAAAAGAAAAATACAATTGCGAATGACGATGTTATTTTTAAGATCATGTATGAAATGAGTAGTAAACTATAACTCATTAACTACTTATCAATTAAATCTTTTGTCAATAGTAGTTTTGTTGTATAATTTAAAATAATGATTATGCAACAAAATGAAAAAATTCTAAAGGAAATAAGAAAAATCAAAAAAGATTTAAGTTTTATAAAAGATGAACTTTATCGTAGAAATCTGTATCGTAAAAGATACATTACAATAAAGGAAGCTGTTGTAATTACCGGAGTTAGTAAATCCTTTATTCAGAAGTTAATTGCTTCAAAACAAATCCCACATTCAAAGCCAAATGGAAAACTTGTATTTATTCATAGAAGGGATTTAGAAAAGTTTCTTTCTCAGAATCGTATTGCCTCAAATGATGAGGTGGATTATATAGTTTCAAATTCAATTCTTAATCTTAAAAATAAGTAATATGAAAATTTTAAGATGTCAGTATAGAAATTTGAATAAGTTAATTTATAGATACAAAAAAGGAGATAATTTACAGCTTTTTGAAAAGAATGATTTATTTATTAGAGAAAAGAATAATCATTTGATTTTAAAGATTAGAACAAGAAAACAGTATCCATTTAAAAGAATATTATTTAAAAATATTATTGAAAATAAATTTTGGTTTGGCAAATATTCTGATAATGAAGATTTATTTTTTATTAAGAAAACTGCAAAAAAGATTTTGATTTTTGTTTTAGAGGACCAACGAAAATATGAATCAATATTAGTTGATATGATAAAATCAAACCCTCGTATCCTTTATAATAAGATAGTTTAATTTCCTTTTAAAAGAAAAGATGATTGATACAATAAAAGGTTATAAAGATTTAACCAATGAAAATTATACATATTCAGATTTTGAACATCTGTTAGAAAACAGAAACTCGTACAATGATAGGGCTTCATTCAATCTGGACAATTTTAAAGTAACAATTAAGTTTGATTGTGAAAAAGCTGTAATAATAAATTTTAATGGTTCGTTACCTAAATTTTATTATGGTAGTAATTTAGCTCAATTAGATTGGGTAACATTGAAAAAAGCTGTTGATTTTTTATCGGATAATTTATGCGTTGATATTTCGGATGCAATTTTGACAAGAGTTGATTTTGGCTTTAGTCTTATTTTAGAAAGACCTATAAAAGATTACCTATTTTGTATTTCAGATTACCCAAGAAAAAATCTTCTTGATTGTAAGACATCTAAGAAATTTTTTTCAAATGTTAATGCAGTATCATTTTATGATAAACTAAAAGAACTTAAAAGTAAACAAAAAGAGAGCTATTATTCTTTACCTGAAGTAATTCGGAGTAATAAGATTTTGCGGTACGAGATACAGCTTAAATCGTCTTTAAATCGTGTATTTAATAAAGATGTATTTAGAATTAATGACTTATTTGATAGAAAAATACAAATCGAAATCCAAAATAGATGGATTAATATGTACAATAAGACGAATAAGATATCATTAAGTAGAAATTCTCATTTTTTGTTGGCAGAGAGAAATGGTATTTTTAAATATCTTTCTTATCATGGAATAGAAAAGTTGAAGTATCAAAAGGTTCTGAGGATAATTGAAAATTTAAACTTTAAAATGAAAAGCTCATCATCAAAGAAAAGTAAAATGAAAGCCTCAGTTAAGAAAATAATTGATGAGGTAAATAAGAAAGCTGACAAAAATAATTTATTGATTGAGTTGGATGGAAAGATTAAATTTATTGAAGAAAATTTTTTTGTTAAATGATTTGTCCCCTATTTTATTATAGAAATTAGTTTTCATTTTTCCTACTGAGTGCCCTTTTTACTAGCTTAATTTTTGCATACGCGATAAAGGCTGACAAAATGTCTGTATTCTTTAAATGGTGAGGTTTTTGAACTGAAAATCAAAAATATAGTCATTGATAATAATTAGACCGAGAATAAATGATTTTCATAATATATCCTTTACACAAGAAGAGGTAGATTTTGCAATCCCTTTCTTAGATGAAGATATTCCTTTATATTTAGATCCATTTTTACTCTGGAAAAATCCTTCTTTTCAAGATAACTCCTTGCATACGGCACTTGTAAATTCATTTAATTTCTTAGGACATGATTACATAAAAGGGAATACGTTGGATTCTACTAGCACCTTAATTTATACTTCTGAATGTGAAGAAGTGGGATTAGGTAATTCAAAAACTAAACAGGGTAAGAAAATCAGTACTAAAGAAGCAACAAAAATTCTAGAATTATTTAAAAATATACCTCAAGTTAATAAATCAGGATTTACTCACTTTGAAGAAATACAATTATTTGTAGAAAATATATCTAAGGATAGGATAAGTGATATTTCTTGTAACTTAATGAAATCTTGGTTAATAGATTACACTATAGATCAATGTCAAAAATATAATATTCCTATTGAAAAGTCTAAAGTAAATATATTTGATTATAAAACAAGGAAAATTAAAGAAGAAGAAACATTTTTACCGCAAAATCCCAATACGGGACAGCCAATAATATTAACACCTAAAAGATGGTTGAGATATATCCCATATATTAATTATGAAGAATATTTTGAAAATTATTTTTCTAAAGAAATAAATGGACAATTTGATGAACCTTTATCTAGGATTCAAATATTAAATTTTAATAGACATAATTATGATGTAGTTCAGACTTATGTTAAGATAAAAGAAAGAAATGCAGAAAGTTTGAAAAATGATCCATTATTTAAACAAATTCCTGTTCTTTCTACTAAAAGGAAATTAAACACAATTATAAAACTTCCAACAGGAAAAACGGATAATGCCGATAAAAAGTATGAAGAAAATCTTTGTCAAATACTAGCTTCTGTGTTATACCCTCATTTGGATTTTGCGAAAGAACAGAGTAGAACTGATAATGGTGTTCATATCCGAGATTTAATTTTTTATAATAATCGTTCCTATCCAATATTGAATGATTTATATAATGATTATAACTGCAAACAAATAATCTTTGAATTGAAAAATGTAAAAGAAGTGGAAAATGAACATGTTAATCAATTGAATAGGTATTTGACAAATAGTTTTGGAAATTTTGGTATAATCTTCACAAGAAATAAACCGCCTAAAAAAGTTATAGATAATACTGTAAGTCTATGGGCAGGACAACGAAAATGTATTTTGATTTTAGATGATGAGGATTTAAAAATAATGTGTCAATTATATCAAAGTAAGCAAAGAAATCCTATTGACGTAATTAATAAAAAGTATTCAGAATTTACACAATTATTACCATCTTAAAAAAATAATATGACTATACAAGAAATTGACTTATTTGAGAAAGTACAAACTCAGTTAGAGGGTATGTATAATGAGATTAGTATCCTATCAAAGAAATCCCAAAATGATGGAGTAAGTTTATTTAAGTTAAAATTTATTAATGATATATTATTAAATTCAAATAAAATTCTAGGAAATACTTATAAACCTTTTCAGGATTTTGAAACTTTTGATGAGAATAGCATTCCCACAAATAGTGATGTAGCTATGATATTAACTCAGTATCTTAATTGTTTTGAAAAATTAAGAGCAGATAATATATTTTCTGATGAATATTATAATGGAAATAAATATGAGAATCAATGGCTATGGATAATAGAAGGAGATAATAACAAAAAAATAAAAACCTCAGAGCCTAAAAAAATTAAATAATTATGAAACTAGATGCAAAACCGACAGTGAACCAAGTTGATGAATATTCTTTGCTTAAACCTCTTTTTACATCACTACTTAATGAGGTAAAGGAACTTTCTAAAAAAAAACCTGATGAAGTGATAAATAATTTTAAAGCAAAAACCATAAACAAAATTTTAGAAAGAGTTAAAGAGCTTTTGAATGACGAGCCTACAAGTGAATTTTTAGAAATTATAGATATAGACACATTACCTTCAAATAGCGATATAGTTATTATCATGGTACAATTTGAGGCAAGCTTAAATAAATTTTATCATAAATATACTAAAGCTAAGTTTGGAACTAGAGTTTGGAATAATGAAGAAGATTGAAAGTTGTCCAAAAATCTAATATATTTGTAAAATAATATAAACAATAGAATTTATAGATATAAAATAAATTAAAATATAACGATTAAATCGTTCGAGGCATTAGCCATCTGATAACTTGGAAGAAAACTGGCACTTTTCAACCTAATCAAGTAGAAAGATGATGAGCTAATGCTCGTGCATTCTATGGCACGGGCTTAGTTCGCTTTACTTGATAGGTATGCCAGTACCTCTTCCAAAAGTGGATTTAAGTACCGTGCTTTTTATTTTGTATTGTACCATATCCACATAAAAATTAAAAAAAATTGAGACATGGCACAAAAAGCAAATTCAAAACACACCTATCAAAATAACTCAAACCAGTCTGCAAATAAGATTGTTATTATCGGAGTTATCTTTTTTGTAGTATTCATATACATCTTTAGTAATAAAGAAAATAAAGGACTGACCGATGTAGATTTTACACGCATTACCAAATCGGGATATAAGGCTTCATATAATAAAGAAAGTATGCAGCAACTAGTTGAATGTTCTGCGCATAGAGATTATGGATGTATTGACCAACTCTTATATAGCGGAGAAGTATTTGAACTTCCGGCTGGACAAGAGGCTTATATAGTTAAAAGCGAATATCCTGGTAAAGTCAAAATTCGTTTAAAAGGCGAAACGCAAGACATATGGACTTTCATTGAAGCGATACAATCAAAATAATATGAAGAATAAACATCTAAAATTAAGAACTTTATCAGTCTTTATAGTGATTCTTTTAACAGCATGTAATAAAGAACCTCAACATGCAAGGAAAAACTCTCTAGAACAGAATTATCCAAGTAATAATATTTCTTCATTAGAAACCAAATCTCCAGAACAATGGAGAAAAGAAGCAGAACTTTATTTAAAAATGCAAGAAAGTGATACGGTGACATTATATAACCCAGAACCTCAACAAAATATTCAGCAAGAAAATGTAAAGGAGTACGATTATAAACCTTTTGTAGATGTAGAAGCTATTGAAAAATCTGAAAGATTAAAACAACAAAATCGAAGGATAATCAAAACGAAATATTATATAGAAAATAAGGATCATACTTGGAGAAGAGTTTCAAAGAAAGAATATTATGGATATTAATCGGGGCAACTACTATAGTAAGTGATTTGTTGGAGTTGAGGGATTGAATGAAAAAAAATATATACTTGTGTATGATATTTGTAGATTTGTATTTCAACAAACATATATGAGTGGTAGAATAATTATTATTGGAAATGGGTTTGATTTAGCGCATGGTCTAAAAACTTCATATAGAGATTTAATGGAGTTTATAAAGCAAGAAACAAATCCACAATCTGAAAATCTAAAAAATTGGGAATGTGGAATTGTTCATCACACATTTAAAGGTAAGCAAAATCCATATATAGGATTCGAGTATATTCCTAGAATAAATGAGTATAGGTTTGCCACCTGTAAAAAACATCAATCCCTTTATTTTACCGAACTTTTTTCAGAATATAGTAGAATTGAAAAATGGGTTGATTTGGAAATGCTTTATTTCAATCTAATTTCTGCGGAATATTCTGCGGATAATTATCCTACTGTTTTAAATACCGAATTTGATTATCTTAAAAGCTTATTGGAAGACTATCTTACTAGTCAAGTAGAAAATAGAATAGGAAATTATGATTTCTTAAAAGATAATATTTTGGGAAAACAAAGTCCGACTGAAAGCAGAATATTAGGGATTGTTAATTTTAATTATACTACAAGGCTAATTTCAAACTATTTAAGAGATTTATATAATAAAGAAGCCCAACTGCATAAAAATTTTTCTTTGATTAATATTCATGGTGAACTAAATAGTAAATCTAATCCTATTATATTTGGTTATGGGGATGATAATTCTGAAAAATATAAATTAATTCAAGATGTGGGGGATAACAATTTGTTAGTGAATTTCAAAACATTTCAATATTTGAGGAATATGAATTATAAGAATGTATTATCATTATTGGAAATAGAAAATAATATCAAAGTTGAGATTATAGGACATTCTTGTGGATTATCTGATAAAACTTTATTAAAAACCATTTTTGAACATCCAAATGTTAATAAGATAGAATATAGATATCATTCCAATGAAAAGGTTTATTTTGAAAATGTATACAATATGTCAAGAATATTTACGGATAATTCTTTAATGAGAAAGAAAGTAATAGATTTAGAGAATACGAGAATTATCCCTCAAAAGGAAATTGTAATGATGAATAAGGAGGAAGAATTATTGAGAAGTCTATAATTTAAAATCGCAGATTACATTATTTAAAAGGATATGAATCATAGAAATATGTCACAAATTTGTCAGAATAATATAAATATCAATCATAATTTGCTTGTTTTCAATTAAATATTGAGGTAGGTTTTATTCTTCCCTCAAATGAGACCGGAGAAAGCGGTTCCGCAGATTGAATTAGGTGAAGATGAAAAAGTGATCCTTGAGATTCTTAATTCTCAGGAAGAACCATTCAGTTTGGCTGAAGTGAAAGAAAGAAGTCATCTTTCAGGAAAAAAATGGGATAAAGCTTCCAAGTATTTAACTAAAAACAACTTGGTAAAAGTTGAAAAGATTGATGAAAATCTTTTAATGAAACTGGTTTAAAACTCTTGTTTATTGAGTAATATAAAGGTTGTCTTCGGATAACCTTTTTTTATTTGCTGAATATTAATAATTTGTATATTCGGGAAAATTAATAACATAAAACTGAAATTAAATGCNCAGACAAATTAAGATCCATCAGACGGTGGCTGTATATTCCGATCATGATGAAAGTTCCAAAACTTCTAATTTTTTGAGTGAAGGACAAATTGTGGAGTTCAATCGTGAAAAAAGAAGAAATGGAATCAATTGGATGGAGATCTATATAGATGCCAAGAAAGTATATATTAAGAAAGATTTTTCCAAGATGTACATTATAAGAGAAGCAAAGCTTTCTGATGATTCCTGTACTGTTTTGGTTTTTGAATCCAAAGATGGAAGGGGTAGCGAATTTGCAGAGGTATTTTCGGCCACTCAGAATGAGGATAAAAGCTTGGAAGAAATTCCGATGAGAAGGGTTTATGAAGGAGGTAATAAAGAGAAATATGTCAATTTATATTTTGATAAGAATACTGTAGATGTTTCTAAAACTGTTTTAGCTAAAGGTGACCCAATAATGATAACGGCAGAAAGGAAGCCTTTTTTAGAAATACAGTATGGAAAAAAAACAGGCTATCTCCTTTATGATGTTTCTTATTCCGAAATTAAGGATTGGTGGGTGGTGCCCGTGATCTTTTTAATTATTGCTGCAATCACAATCGGGATCTTTGTTGCGATTTACGAAACAGGGTGGATTGTTGTTGGGCCTATTTTATTAATTCCGGGTTTTATTGTTGCTCTTATTGTTATTGTATTTATGCAGCTGATTATTGCTGTTCTCAATGCGATCTTTCATAATTTAAGAAAAANATTGTAAGCGTTTTGATTTTTTAGCCATTATAATGACAATAAATTCAAAATTCCGTTGTTTATAAAAACCTAAAACTGATGAGAACCTTTTTTGTGTTCATTTTGCTTATTTGTCTTGTTAATATCAACGCGCAAATGCTCACTTCCATTTATTTTGAGCATGATAGTTATGCACTGACTCCTGTTTCTAAAAAGAAACTGGATAGTTTAAGTCAGTTAAAAACTGAACTGAAGTTCAGGATTTACGGAAATTGTGATATTTCTGGTAGTTCCGAATACAATAAGAAACTGTCTGAAAACAGAGCAAATACCGTAACGCAATATTTACAGACAAAGATCGGGAATAATATTAAACTGGTAACTTCTGTTGGATTAGGTGAGGAGAAGCAAATCAATGACAATACTACGGAAGAGCTGCGCGGTAAGAACAGGAGGGTAGATATATTTATAGAACAAAAATTTCTTCCCGGAGTGAAAGTGACAAGGAGAATGCTTCCAAGCTTTTTCAATACCAAAATTGCCCAAATGAAGGTNAATGACACCTTCGCGTTACCGGATGTCAATTTTATCGGGAATCGTCACGTATGGCTTCCTAATGGTGAATCACAGCTTTCCCGGCTTTTGAAAATACTGAAAGAAAATCCAACAATGGAAGTGGAGTTACAGGGACACATTTGTTGTGATTATGAAAATTTTGATGGGGAAGATATTGATCTCGGAACTTATAATCTTTCCTGGACAAGAGCCAATGCCATTAAAGAATATTTGGAAAAAAACGGAATCGAATCTTCTCGTATAAGAACAAAAGGACTTGGACATCTCAATCCTGCGATCTATCCTGAACTTACAGAAAAAGATCAGATCCGGAACCGAAGAGTGGAGCTTGTTTTGATTAAGAAATAATTTATGTTTCGGCGGCAGCGAAGCTGCCGCCGAAACTCAATTTATTTAAAAACTATTTTCTTTGTTTACTGAACGATGCCATCAGATAAAATAAAAACGGCAGAATAAATAAAGAACCTAAGATCAAAGCCCACCCTAATGCAGAAATGGTTTTTGGAGCGGCTATATGTTCAAGTAAAGAAAGATGTTGTCCGTTTCCTAATAAAATAATATCGGGATAATGTTGATAAGTAGCGGCAACCAGGATCATAATGATCTGAAATCCTGCTAAAACCCGTACCGGAGATAATTTTCTTTTCCTCATGCAATAGAAAATAGCCACTAAAGCGAGTGTAGCAAGAATTATGGCTGCAATTCCTAAAGGTTTTGAGAAAATCCACATCAGAAGCGGAATATCCGAAAGATAAGCTGTCAAAAATACCAAAGCTCCTGTTAATACCACAAAAATCATAGCCTGTTTGGATTTTCTGATCATTAAACTAAGATCTGTACTGCCTCTGGTTTCTCGTAAAGAAAATATGGATGCCAAATAAGCACACAGAGAAACCGTAAACAATCCCACAGCAGCTCCGAACCAGTTCAGCCAACTGAAAATATAAAGATTGAGAAAGCCGGTGGCATCAGGATTTATAGATTTTGAAACAGTAGAAGCTGCAATAAGACCCAGAAAAAAGGGAGTCAGCAGGCTTGAATAGTAAAAGACCTGCGTATATACAACTTGCCAATTGTCTTTCACGGCATCATAATGCCTGAAAGTGAAGGCTGTTCCTCTGGCGATAATTCCCAAAAGCATCAATACCAACGGAATGTGAAGGTAAGTTGACATAGTGGTGTAAATTTCAGGAAAACCAACAAAAAGAATCACAATAGCAATGATGAGCCACATGTGATTGGCTTCCCAAACCGGAGCTATGGATTCATACATGATCTCCTCTGTTTTATGTCTCGATTTTTTATTCGTGAAAAGCTCGACTATTCCTGCACCGAAATCGGCACCACCCAGAATAATGTACAGGCAGATGGATAACCAAAGAAAAGCAATAACAACGTAGATCATGATTTCTTGTTTTTATCATTAAACTGAATATCAGTAGGATCATAAAGTTTCGGTACCATTTGGATCTGCCTTCTTAAAAGAAAAATAATGATCAGTGACAGAGATACAAAGATGGCTGTGAAAAAATAAAAGGAATACTGAATTCCGGGCATTGGAGTTACTGCGTCTATTGTTCGCATGATTCCATAAATGATCCAGGGTTGTCTTCCTACCTCCGTTACTGTCCAGCCTGCCTCCAAAGCAATATACCCGAAAGGAGTAGCAATAAGGAATGTCTTTAACAGCCATTTCCTCTTCAGCCATTCTTTTCTGAAGAATAACGCATACAGATAAACTGCACCTATGCTTATCATAATTACTCCGAAAAAGATCATAATTTGGAAAGCATAATGTACAACTGCAACAGGTGGCCATTCATCTTTTGGAAAGTCATTCAATCCTTTAACTTCGGAATTAAAATCATTGCTTACCAGAAAGCTTAAAACTTTAGGGATTTTAACGGCATATTTAATTTCGCCTTTTTCTTCATCCGGAATACCGCCGATCACAAAAGCTGCTCCTTTTTCTGTTTTAAAATGAGCTTCCATGGCGGCAAGTTTAATGGGCTGTCTCTCAGCAACGGATTTAGCGGCAATATCACCGCTTAATGGAGCTCCAAAAGCACCGATCAGGGCGAATCCCGCAGCAATCCTGAATGCTTTTGTATGAAATTCAACATTCTTTTTTTTCATGATTAAATAAGCATGAACTCCGGCAACAGCAAATCCGGTAGCACAAAAAGCCGCAATCGTCATGTGTAAAGCCTGAGGAAGCCAAGCCTCATTAAACATGGCTTTTATAGGATCTATATTGAGGTATTTTCCATCTATATAATCAAAACCGGCAGGAGAATTCATCCATGCATTAGCGGCAACGACAAGAATACCGGATGCAAGTCCGCTTAAGCCAACGAGAAAGCCACAAAACCAATGAAACCATTTGTTGAATTTTTCCCATCCATATAAAAAGAAACCAATCGCTATAGCTTCAATAAAAAATGCCGTTCCTTCGAGAGAGAATGGCATTCCGAAAATAGGTCCTGCGTGCTTCATGAATTGCGGCCACAAAAGTCCAAGTTCAAACGATAACATTGTCCCCGAAACAGCTCCTGTTGCAAATAAAATGGCAACACCTTTACTCCATGCTTTAGTAAGACCTTTGTATATTTCGTTGTTTGTTTTAAGATATTTCCAATGTGCAAAGGCCATTAAAAAGGGCATAACCATACCTACGCAGGCAAAAATGATATGAAACCCCAGTGATATAGCCATCTGAGCACGGGCAGCAAGAAAATCATCCATAATAACCAACTTTTGAATTAAATAAAGGTACGTATAATTTGTTGACAGTTAATATGATTTACAGCAGGTATAGTTTCTCAAATTCATTTTAACTTTAATCTTTTTTAGATTGTTGACTGTGGATAAATCAACTTTTTTTTGACATATTTTAACTTTCACACCTCGAAAAAAAATCACGATATTTGTAAGTCTTTGCATTTAGCAAGGTTTTTAATATTTGATATGAGTCAGAAACAATATACAGCTAGTAGTATTCAGGCATTGGAAGGAATGGAGCACGTACGTATGCGTCCTTCAATGTACATTGGTGATGTAGGTGTAAGAGGTCTTCACCATTTGGTTTATGAAGTAGTAGATAACTCTATTGACGAAGCGTTGGCGGGATACTGTGATACGATCTCGGTTAACATTAAAGAAGGTAACGGAATTGAGGTTATCGATAATGGTAGAGGTATTCCGGTGGACTTCCACGAAAAAGAACAAAAATCGGCTCTTGAAGTTGTAATGACGAAAATTGGAGCCGGAGGTAAGTTCGATAAGGATTCTTATAAGGTTTCAGGGGGACTTCACGGAGTTGGTGTATCGTGTGTGAACGCACTTTCCCATGAAATGATCACAACCGTTTACAGAGACGGGAATATTTATCAGCAGGTATATTCCAGAGGAAAAGCTCAAACGGGAGTAGAAGAGATAGGTCACAGTGATAAAAGAGGAACTAGGCAGTTTTTCCAGCCGGATGATACTATTTTCACAGAACTAGTATATAACTATGATACTTTAGCTAATCGTTTAAGAGAGCTTTCGTACCTTAATAAAGGAATCACGATTACTCTTACCGATGAAAGAGAAAAGCTGGAAGACGGATCTTTCAGATCAGAAGTATTCCATTCAGAAGGAGGATTGAAGGAATTTGTTGCCTTTATTGATGGCAGCAGAGAATCCATTATGGAGCATGTGATCTTCATGGAAGGAGAGAGAGATGATATTCCTGTTGAGGTTGCTATGCGTTATAATACTTCTTTCAATGAGAATCTTCATTCTTATGTTAATAATATCAATACCCATGAAGGGGGGACCCACTTGGCGGGTTTCAGACGTGCTTTAACGAGAACTTTAAAGAAATATGCAGATGACTTAGGTATTCCTCAAAAAGAAAAAGTAGAAATTACAGGAGATGATTTCCGCGAAGGATTAACGGCTGTAGTTTCCGTAAAAGTAATGGAACCTCAGTTTGAAGGACAGACTAAAACGAAATTGGGTAACTCTGAAGTTTCCGGTGCAGTTGATAAGATTGTAGGGG
>Ga0065721_10051496_pt1 | contig 14462 bp, 14 predicted proteins | sample Mesricmetagenome_FD_59108 | JGI IMG/M metagenome (GOLD analysis project Ga0065721, IMG submission 59108) | Mesophilic microbial community from rice straw/compost enrichment Sample: eDNA_1 v2 (version 2) | ecosystem: Engineered > Solid waste > Grass > Composting > Bioreactor | place: USA: Davis... | reverse complement strand
TGCAATCGTCCAGTCGCTGCAGGCTGGCCAGGTCGACGCTATCGTCTTCTCGGAACTGCGCAAGTACAACCTCGAAGCTGACGGCACCAAGGTCACGATGATCCTGTCGAACGAGTTCCTGCCATCCTTCGGCAACGTCGTCGTCACCAGCGACAAGAAGCTTGCTGAGAATGCTGACGTCGTGAAGCGCTTCACCACCGCCGTTACTCAGTCTTACGAATGGGTCATCGACGGCCATATCCCGGATGCGCTCGACATCGCGTTGACGAAGTACACGCCGACCTGGCCGAAGGACCAGATGCCGATCCTGACGACCGCTTTCGAACAGACCTTCGTATCGTCGGTCTGGCAGAGCCCGCTCACCAAGGAAAAGGGTCTCGGTGCTGCTGACTTCGCCGCCTGGCAGAAGAACGCAGACATCCTGGCGCAGTACAAGGTCATCGACAGCGCGCCGAAGGCTGAGGACTTCGTCGTCGATCCGTCGACCATCGGTCAGTAAGCATGATCCTGCGTGGCTTAGCGGGTCTGATCGCGACCCTCGTCCTGTGGATGGCGATCGTCTTCATCTTCAACGTTCCGGCCTTTCTCCTGCCGGGACCTGTTGAGGTGTTCGATCGCGTCGCGTTTCTGTTCGAAAACGCCAAGCTGACCCGGCACATCTGGGTCACGCTCTCGGAAATCGTCGCTGGTTTCGTGTCCGGAACCGCCGCCGGCATCTTCGCCGGCGTCGTTTTCGCGCGCCTGCCTCGCGTCGAACGCTTTGCCACGCCGCCCATCCTGCTTCTGCAGACCGCTCCGAAAATCGCGATCGCGCCGCTGCTGCTTCTCTGGCTCGGCATCGGCCCGACGCCGAAGATCGTGCTGATCGCGATCGTCACCTTCTTCCCCGTCATGCAGGGCATGGTGACAGGCCTGCGCTACGGGGAGGGGAGCTTCCGCGACCTTGCCTCCGTTCTGAAGCTCAGCCCCTGGCAGCGTTTCCGGCACATCGAACTGCCATCTGCCTTGCCGTCAGTGCTAGCCGGCATGGCTGTTGCCACGACGCTTGCCATGACCGCCGCGGTCATCGGCGAACTGATCGGCGCCAACGAGGGCATCGGCTACCTCCTGTCCTCCGGCCAGGAGAACAGCGACACCGCCGTCGTCATCGGCATGGTCATGCTGCTGTCGCTGATCGGCTGGGCCTTCTACGAGATCATCGAGTTCGTGCGCCAGCGCTCGCTTGGCCGGTTCCAGCTCTCCTGAGGTTCGAGCCGATGGCGAGGGTCTTTCTCTGTGTCCTTGATTCCGTCGGTTGCGGTGGTGCACCCGATGCGGCAGCCTACGGTGACGAAGGGGCCAACACGCTCTTTCATATAGCCGAAGCCTGCGCTGCAGGCCGCGCGGAAGACGGTCGGAGCGGACCACTGAGACTCCCGAACCTCGATGCTTTGGGGCTGGGCGCGGCGATCACACTTGCCTCTGGCATGGTCGCGCCCGGTCTCACTGCCGTTCCGTCCGGCCGCTGGGGTGCGGCACAGGAAATATCGGCCGGCAAGGACACGCAGTCCGGACACTGGGAACTTTCCGGCGTCCCGGTGGCGCGTGACTGGCACTACTTTCCGCGGGCCGAACCAGCATTCCCTGCCAATCTGATGGCAGAATTGATGATCCGCGCCGGCCTTCCCGGCACGCTTGCCAACAACCATGCGTCGGGAACTGAAGTCATCGACGCGTTCGGGCTGGAGCACATCGAGACCAGCAAGCCGATCGTTTATACCTCCGTCGACAGTGTCGTGCAGATCGCGGCACACGAGACGCATTTCGGTCTCGACCGGCTGCTGGAAACCTGCCGGGTCGCCGCGGACATCTTCCACCCGCTGAACGTCGGCCGGATTATTGCCCGACCGTTCGTGGGGGAGGGGCCTGGTGAATTCGTCCGCACCGCAAACCGCAAGGATTTTGCCATAGCGCCGCCGGATCGAACCATCTGCGACAGGGTGGTTGCCGCCGGTGGCGCTGTGCATGCGGTGGGCAAGATCGGCGACATCTTCGCCATGAAGAGCATCACGGACGTCTCCAAGGGCGAGGACGACATGGCATTGTTCGACCATCTTCTTGAGTGGACGCAGAAGGCTGCGCCAGGCGACCTCGTCTTCGCCAATTTCATCGAGTTCGACAGCCTGTGGGGCCACCGCCGCAATGTCTCCGGTTATGCCCGCGCCCTTGAGACCTTCGATGCGCGCCTGCCGGAACTGACACGGCGTTTGCGAAAGGGCGATCTCCTCATCATTACCGCCGACCATGGCAACGACCCGACATGGCCCGGCACCGACCATACCCGCGAAAGGGTACCGGTATTGGTGACGGGGCCGAATATCCGGGAGCAGGCGCTTGGGATTGTTCCATTCACGGCGGTAGCGGATATGGCAGCATCCCATTTGGGGATCGCTTGACCGAACCTCTTTGGTTTAGAAATTGCGCTGCAGATTCAGCCAGCGCCCAGGCGGCAAGCCGAACGCGTTGCGGAAGTGCCGGGTAAAATGCGCCTGGTCGGAAAACCCGCTGCCGAGGGCCGCATCGGCAAGGCTGCTGCCTGAGACCAGCATTTCCTTCGCGTGGTCGAGCCGGCGCATCACGAGGTAGCGGCGCGGGCTTGTGCCGAGTAGTCGGCGGAAGTGCCGGGCAAGCTCGTAGCGATCAAGTTGCGTCACCCTTTCCAGGTCTTCCGAAGTCACGTTGGTCGCTACCTGCACGTCTAGGTAATCGCGCGCTGCCAGCACGGCGAGTCGTGCCACCGGCTGCACCTTCCCCCGAACCACGCCTGCCTGCCGCCCAAGCGCTGCTGCGATGCGAGCAAGCGCGTCGTCGATCAGAAGATCGTCCGGCTGCTCATCAAGATCGGCGAGCAGATCCGAAAGCGCCTGGCGAAGCGCCGGGTCGCTGACGACAGGGTCCGCAACGAAGGGAAGAGCCGTACGATGATCGAAAGCTTCGGCCACCAAGGTCGGCGGCAGGTAGATCATCCGATAGATCAGACCAACATCGGTTCCTGCTGCACCATCATGAACTTCGTCCGGATGCAGGACGATGACATTGCCGGGCTGGCTGAAGCGCGGGCTGCCGCGGTACCGGAACGTCTGCACGCCATGCATGGTCAGACCCAGGGCATAAGTATCGTGCCGGTGCGGCAGGAAGCCGTTGCCGTGAAATCGCGCCTCCATCCTCTCCATTGCCCGCCGTTTTGCGCCGACGCGCAGTCCCTGCCGGATGGACATCACGCACGAACGTTCAAGACCGTCAGGTTGGACAGCCGTTAGATCGGTGCTTCGCGGATCATCCAAGAAGGAACTGCTTTGCATGTTTGACACCAAGATCGCGATTGTGGTGCGTGAAGATCTTGCCATGTGGCAGAAGCTGAACGTCGTCGCCTTCCTGACGAGCGGGATCACTGCCCAGAACCCGACGATCATCGGCGAAGAGTATCGGGACTTGCAAGGGAATGTCTATAACTCGATGACAATCCAGCCCATGGTTGTTCTGGCGGCGGACCAGGAGACCTTGCGCACGATCCAGAAGCGCGCGCTGGAGCGCAATGTCACCACATCCGCATATATCGAGGAAATGTTCTCGACCGGTCATGATGCCGCGAACCGGGAGGTGTTTTCGCGGTTCTCACCCGATGACGCGAAGCTCGTTGGCGTGGCACTCAGGTCAGACCGGAAGATCGTCGACAAGATCACCAAGGGGGCGAAGATGCACCCCTAGCAGCGGCGCCAGTCTTATTCAGCTGCGGCTTCGGCGTGCCGCTCTGCCATGCCGCGGCGATGTTCGCGCCACACCGTGAACAATCCCGCTCCAACGACGATGACGGCGCCGACGATCATGTTCGTCGTCAGGGTTTCGTTGAAGAAGAGCGATGCCAGCGCGACGCTCAGCACGAGCTGAAGGTAAGTCACCGGCTGCACTTCCACCGTCGTCAGGTGGCCATAGGCCTTGATCAGGAAGTAGTGGCTCGTCGCGCCGCAGATGCAAAGCGCGGCCATCGCCGGCCAATCCTCCATGGCGATCGGCGTCCAGTAGAAAGGCCCGATGAAGGAGGCAGTCAGAGCGCCCACGACGCCTGCGTAGAACACGCTGGTGACGGCTGTGTCGCGGCTGCCGACAGCGCGGGTCGCGATGTTGTAGAGCGCGTAAAGAAAGCTTGCCCCGAGCGGGATGAGGAGGCGAAGGTCGAAGTGGACGTTGAGGGGATTGAGGATCACCATCACGCCAAGCAGACCGACGATGACCGCGAGGCTGCGCCTCCAGCCGACCTGCTCGCCGAGCAGGGGAATGGAGAGCACTGTCACCATCAGTGGCGTCACCTGCATGATCGCCTGGCTCATCCCAAGGCCAGCCGTCGTAAAGGAGATGACCACCACAACAACCTCGGTGACCAGCAGTACGCCCCGCAGCACCTGAAGCAACGGGCGCTGCGTCTTCACTGCGGCGCGAAGACCTCCAGGCGCTGCTGCCGCGAGAATGGTCACGAAGAACGCGAAGGCCCAGAACCGGATCATGGTCACCATGATCGGTGGATATTTCTCACCCAATATTTTGGAGAACGCGTCCTGCCCGGCGAATATGCCGATCGCGATGAGCACGTAGAGGTAGCCGAGGGTCTTGTTGTTCATGACCTGCCAAAAAAAATGGGCTCACGGAAATCCGGAGCCCATGAAGTGTGAAGGTCATGGACCTCCAGAGGGGAACAGCAGAAACGCGGAACTGGGAGGGAAGCCGCGTGGTGCATCTGCTGCGGGCCTTATGCTCGCTTTATGGGCGGAAGAAAAACATTTCTTGGGCAGTGCAGCTATGTTGAAGCTGCATTGCTCCGGCGACGGCATGGTTTTACACCGAAGCTAAACTTGATCAAGTGAGTCGCAGGGCATAATGACGATGGCAACCGCGGACCGGACCTTCCTGGGTATCGGACTTGCATCTGCGGGATATGCCTGCTTCGCACTGCAGGACGCGATCGTGAAACTCCTGGTCGCCTCCTACAAGGTGCCGCAAATCCTGTTCATGCGCAGCATGATCATCGTGATTGTCACGGGCGTCCTGGCCAGGCATTTCCGCCATCCATCGGTCATGAAAAGCCAGCACCGGGGAACGCTTGTCTTCCGTGCGGCGCTGCTGCTTATGGCTTGGCTGCTTTTCTATAACGCGGCCAAATATCTCGGGCTTGCGGAGCTGACGACGCTCTATTTCTCAGCTCCGGTCCTCGTCGTCCTGCTGTCGATCGTCGTTCTCAAGGAAAAGGTCGGGGCCGGTCGGTGGATTGCCTGTCTCGGTGGCTTCATCGGCGTGCTTGTTGCCGCGAACCCGACTCATTCCCCGAACCTGCTGCCGGCGGCGATGTGCGTCGCGGCCGGCTTCTGCTGGGCCTGGAGCACCGTGCTTGTCCGTCTGGTCAGCAAGACGGAAACGACGCTGGTCCAGATGTTCGCCACAAGCCTGCTGTTTGCCATCGCCTGCGCTGCGTCATTCCCGTGGATATGGAAAACACCCGATGCCACGGGCTGGATGCTGATGATCGGGCTCGGCGTGGTCGCGACGATCGGCCAGTACCTTTTGTACGAAGGCTTCCGTCACGCCCCGGCATCGGCCCTCGCACCGGTAGAATATACCGGCCTCATCTGGGCGTTTGTCTATGGTTACGCGATCTGGGCCGAAATCCCGGCGCCTTACGTCTTTCTCGGGGCGGCGCTAATTGTCGCCTCGAGCATGGTTCTGCTGGTGTTCGAGAAGAGGACGGCCGCCAGCGCGCGCTAGCGGCATCCGAACGTTCGCCGAGGCGGTGGGACGGGCTCGGCGCGTCACCTTAGGCCTTCATGCTTCCAGTTGCCTGCTGCCGGGTGTGCCAGGAGAATGCCTCTTCCAGGATGTGAGGCGTGTGGCCGCCGCGCGCTGCTGCACGCCGGAAGTAATCCATCAGGGCCTCCCGGTAGTCCGGATGGGCGCAATGCTGGATGATCTGTTCCGCCCGCTCACGCGGCGCAAGCTGGCGCAGGTCGGCAAGGCCGTTTTCGGTGACGATCACATCGACATCATGTTCGGTATGGTCGACATGCGGCACCATCGGCACCACCGACGAAATGCGACCTTCCTTGGCGAGCGACTTGGTGACGAAGATCGACAGGTAGGCATTGCGGGCAAAGTCGCCCGAACCGCCGATGCCGTTCATCATATGGGTGCCGTTCACATGCGTGGAATTGATGTTGCCGTAGATGTCGACTTCCAGCGCCGTGTTGATGCCGATCACGCCGAGACGGCGGATGACTTCCGGGTGGTTGCTGATCTCCTGCGGGCGAAGGATGAGCCGGTCCTTGTATTTTTCAAACTGGCCGAACACGCGCTCGCTGCACGCCGCCGAGAGCGTGATGGAGGAGCCGGAGGCGAAGACGAGCTTGCCGGAGTCCAGCAGGTCGAACGTGCTGTCCTGCAGAACCTCGCTGTACATGCGAAGATCACGGAACGGTCCATCCACCAAGCCGGTCAACACGGAGTTGGCAATCGTCCCGATGCCCGCCTGCAAAGGCTGCAGTGTCAGGTCCAGCCGGCCTGCATCCACTTCGCCCTTGAAGAAGTCGATGAGGTGGCCGGCAATCGCCTGCGTGCCTTCATCGGGTGCTTCCACCGTTGAGAAACTGTCCTTCTTGTCGGTAACAACGATTGCCGCAATCTTCTCAGGGTCGATTGGCACGTAAGGGAGACCAACGCGGCTTTCGCAGGCAACAACCGGGATAGGCGTACGTGTCGGACGCTTGGTCGGGATATAGATGTCGTGAAGGCCTTCGAGATTGGCCGGCTGGCTGAGGTTGATCTCGACGATGATCTTCTTGGCGAGAATCGCAAAACTCGCGGAGTTGCCGATCGAGGTCGTCGGCACGATGCCGCCTTCTTCGCTGATTGCAGTGGCTTCCACGACCGCATAGTCGATCGGTCCGAGCTGGTTCGAGCGCAGGTGCTCCACCGTCTCGGACAGGTGCTGATCAATGAACATGACGTCACCGCGATTGATCGCCGCGCGCAGTGTCCGGTCGACCTGGAACGGCATGCGGCGGGCGAGAACGCCGGCCTCGGTCAGCATGCGGTCGATGTCATGGCCAAGTGATGCGCCGGTAATGAGAGTGATGTTGAACGGCTGCTCTTTTGCTTTCGCCGCCATGGCGATCGGAACGGCCTTTGCATCGCCTGCACGCGTAAACCCGCTCATGCCAACGACCATGCCATCCTTGATGAGATCGGCCGCAGCTTCGGGGGTTGTGACTTTGTCGAGAAGGGATTTCAGGCGAATGCGATCGTTGACCATAATCAACTCCGGATGATCAAAAGCTCGTCGGCGCGAGACCCGGCGCGCCAAGTTAGGTTATGTCCTACTGATAGTCTCCGCCCTTGCTCGCTAAGCGACGTACTTGCAGGGGACGCACAGTTGCGCGTCCTTTACTCCTTACCCATTCTCGAAACCAGCTAATTTAGCTTACGGGTAAGAACTGGTACCGGGTTCTTCAGGAAGGTGATGGTGGCTATCGCCAGAAGATCAGGGCCATGCCGGCCACGACAAGCGCAGCACCAGCCCAGGCGCCGGGTGCCGGCACCTCGCGGGTCTTCAGCCAGAGCATTGGCAGGATGATCACCGGCGTCGTGGCCGAGAGAGTCGAGACAATCCCGAGCTTGCCGCCGGAGAGCGCAAAGAGAAGAAGCGTCATGCCGAAGGCAAGCGCGATGATGCCAGTCATGGCTGTCTGGAGGAACACACCGCGGGTCAATGCACCGTTGGGCCGCACCGCTTGGAAGGGCATCTGGGTCAGGATGGTCAAGCCAACGGCCGCGATCGCCACCCGAACCATGGAGGCGGCAAGCGGATCAATGCCGGTCGCCATGACGGGCCTAGCAATCAGTGAGCCGACCGCCTGGCCGAGTGCGGCCAGCAGGCCAACCAGGACGCCGAGCCAAAGCGGTCCCTTGACGGCCTCCCATTGGTGCAATTGCGCCTTTCGCTTGCCAAACAGGATTGCGAGCAAGACGCCGCAGAGTGTCAGACCGATACCTATGAGAGCCGTCAGGGATAGCTGTTCGTCGAGAACCGCCCAGCCGAGCAGCGCTGCGATCGGGGCGTTGAGGGCGAAAAGGATCCCGGCGCGACGCGGCCCCAGCCGGTTAAGGCAGGTGAAGAGCAACGTATCACCAACAAAGATGCCGATGAAGCCGGACAGGAGGAATGGCCAGAGGATGTCGGGCTGCAGGTCCTGCCAGGTTCCCGACGCCAGCACGTAAAGGCCAAGCAGCACGGTGATGAAGAGCTGCCGCGTCCGGTTGAAGGCAAGTGCGCCGAGATGAGCTGCCGGGCCCGCGGACAGCAGCCCCGTCAGTGCCCAGCAGGTTGCGGCTCCCAAGGCGGCCAGTTCATAGATCGGCATCCCGTCCTCCACCGGCGCGCCTAGTGCTACGCCGCTGTCGCGGCCACTATGCGCGCTTCTGCGCCCATCTCAGGTTCTGCGTGAGCCCGCCGTAGCCATAAGCGTCACCATCCACGGCGTGAACGAGCACATAACTCGCTTCATGCACCGGGCCGAGAAGCATACGCATCTCGTCATACACGACACGAACCCATTCCGTCGTCTCGTCCTTGATGTTCGTGTGCTCAGTGATCGAAACCTCGACATAGAAGGTCGCGAGCTTCTGGTCGGACGCGGTGGTTCCGGCAATGAACCAGTCGTAGGGATCGGCAGTCTCCACCAAGACTGCCGTCACGGCCGGATCCTTGTGCAGAATTTCTGCCGTGAGTCGAGACAGCAGGGCGGCTATTTCCGGTCGCAGGTCGCCTCCGTCACGAGATTTCGTATAGCGGGCTTTGATCATCGGCATGGTGTTGTCTCCTTGTTTGCAGGAGCACCTTGCACGACGACAGTCATAGTGAGAAGATGATGATGCTTATCTCATTCATAGCGATTTTATATGATTGATCTGGAAAGTGTTCGCCTGTTTGTCCTCACCGTCGAGCTTGGCAGCCTCACCAAGGCGGCCGAGGCGGCAGGGACCGTGCAGCCGGTCGTGAGTCAGAAGCTGAAACTGCTAGAAAAGCGGCTCGGCCGGCGCCTGGTCGACCGCACGCCACGCCACCTGCGGCTGACGGAGGACGGGCAGGCTTTCCTGCCAAAGGCACGGGAGTTGCTGGCCAAGCACGAGGAGGCGCTGACCTTCGGCAACGAAGCGCCGCTGCATTTCATGCTGGCGGCCAGCGACCACGCCATCGGCAGCCGATTGTCGCCAGCGATCCGGGCCATGCGGCTGGCACTTCCGGTCAATGCAGTAATCGAGGTCAGCTTAGGTTTTTCCCGCAACGTCAAGGAGGCTTTCGCGTCGGGCCAAGCGGATGCGGCCATCATCCGGCGAAACGGGGGAGGCTTAGACGGCGAGGTGCTCCGCACGGATCGGCTGGGTTGGCGCACTGCACCGAACTGGCGGCCACCTTCTAACAGCGCCATCCCGCTGGTATCGCTCGGATCCGCCTGCGGTGTACGCGAAGTTGCGATTGCGGAGCTTCGACGCGCGGGCGTGGAGTGGCGAGACGCCTTTACCGCGGGAAGCTGCGCGGCACTTCATGATGGCACCCTTGCAGAAGCCGGGGTGGCCCCGATGGGGGATATCAGCGCGCGCGGCTTGCCCGACCGCGGTGCCGAACTCGGCCTTCCGCCGTTGCCTCCGTCGGAAATCGTGCTTCTTTCCAGAGCACGCTCACCCGCACATGCCGCGGCCATCAGGGCGCTTGCCGCAGCCGTGTCGGGTGCTGCCGGCTGACCGCAAGTCACCCCTTGCCTCCGGCAGTCGCGCAGCAATATCTGGAGCGACGAGCAGGTCCTTCGGCCGCGCGTCGAACAACCAAACAAGGAACAAGCCATGGGCAAGCGGATCGTTTTCACCGGAGGCAGCGGCAAGGCGGGTCGTCATGTCCTGCCATACCTGAAGGCACAGGGGCATGAGGTCCTGAATATCGATCTCGTGCCGTCTCAGGTGCGGGGCATCAATACGATCCACGCAGACCTGACAGACAGTGGCGAGACCTTCAACGCTCTGTCGATGCATTTCGATTTTGCCGGCCTCGAAACTGGCAAGGGACCGGCTCCGGTGGATGCCGTGGTGCATTTTGCAGCTGTGCCGAGGATCCTGATCCGTCCGGACAACGCGACATTCGCCGCGAACACGGTCTCGACCTACAACGTGATCGAGGCGGCGGTGAAGCTCGGAATCCGTAAGATCATCATCGCCTCAAGCGAGACGACCTATGGCGTTTGCTTCGCCGAGGGGGACAAGGATTACCACTCGTTCCCCCTGACTGAAGACTATGACGTCGATCCGATGGATAGCTATGGGCTCTCGAAGGTGGTCAACGAGAAGACGGCGCGCGCCTTCGCCATGCGGTCCGGCGCGGACATCTATGCGCTGAGGATCGGCAATGTCATCGAGCCGCACGAATACGACAAGTTCCCGACATTTCTTGCTGACCCGCCATCCCGCAAGCGCAATGCCTGGAGCTACATCGATGCCCGCGATCTTGGCCAGATCGTCCACCTCTGCGTGGAGAAGAGCGGGCTTGGCTTCCAGGTCTTCAACGCAGTGAACGACACGATTACGGCCTGGGAGCCGACACGCGACTTCCTGAAACAGTGGGCGCCTGAGACGCCGATCGATGGCGAACTCGACGAGTTCGGCGCACCGATCTCCAACCGCAAGGCGCGCGAGGTTCTGGGATTCCGCGAGGAGCATGATTGGCGAAAATACGTGCCGCGGTCGTAGGGGCGGCGGATTGCAGCACGCGTGCGGCAACTTGGCCGATGTTAAGAGGGGCCGCTTTGCAGTAGCAGTTCCTCATCAACATTCGTCTCAATCAACCGCCTGGATATACAAAATGTGGGATTGGTTCCCTCTCGTCGTGCTGCCGTTCAAGCTCATCGTGCTGGGCACGGGCATGTTTTTTGCCATCAAGTGGCACCACGACCAAGCGAAGAAGAAGTAGCGGAGCAGTGCCTACTTCGTGGGACGCACCAGCGAGATGACGCGCGGTTTCGACGGCGTGTCCAACCATTCTGTCCACTTATCGCGCTCTTCCAGAGTATCGAAGAACCGCCAGAGTTTGTAGTCGTCCTCGGTCGTCTGCAGCATTTCGCCGATCGTGACGATCTCCAGCGGAAGCGTCACTTCGTTGCCCTCGAAGCGGACGAGATAGGCACCATCGATGGCCGGGCGGATGACCTGGCCGACGGAGTACCCGCCGTCCTCGTCATCGACTGTGAAGTACATTCCGCTCAGTGTCTCGAAAAGTTTATCATTCATTCTCGGTGTCAGTCCTGGAATTGGTTCGGAACGTGCGGAAAGGCCCTCCGATAGAAGGGCGGTTTTGGAGCTTCAGGGTACAGCTTTTGCCAACCGACGCAACGCCTCAACCGATCTGCAGTCCCGGCGGATCCACACTGCTAGATGCTGTAGTCCAAAGGCTCGGTAATGGCTGACAGCATGCGCGGGACGTCTGTCGCGGGAACCGGCCGGCTGTAGAGGTAACCTTGGCCCAGTGTGCAGCCCCGGCCGCGCAGGTAACGTGCTTGCTCATCCGTCTCTATACCTTCGGCGACAGTTGCCATGCCAAGCCGGTTGGCCATCTGGAGGATAGCGTCAATCACTGCGGTCGCCTTCGGCGCGTTGTCGTCGATGCGCTCGACGAAGGACCTGTCGATCTTGATCACATCCACCGGAAAATCCTGAAGATGGGTGAGCGACGCGTAACCGGTGCCGAAGTCATCAAGCGCCACCGCCATGCCAAGCTGGCGCAGCTCCTGCAACATACGCGCGACATCGGGGCCGAGCTCGCCGATGAGCACAGTCTCGGTCACCTCGATATCCACTGACGCGAGATCCTGGTCGGACGCACCGGCGTGGCGCCGAAGCCGGTCCAGCAGGTCGTTCTGGCGGAAGTCTGCCGCGGACACATTGACCGCGATACGCCCCGGCGACACACCTTCTGCCTTCCATCGTTTGAGATCGGCAAACACGAGCGCGAGCATCCGGTCGGTCAACTGAACCGCAAGTTCTGCATCGGAAAAGGCTGCGGAGATCTCGGATGGCGGCAGGATGCGGTCGCCTTCACCACGGATGCGTAGAAGCGCCTCCCAGCCTGTCACGCGATTGCTCTTCAGGTCGACCTTCGGCTGGTAAAAGGGGACAATGCTATCTTCCTTGAGCGCCTGCCGTGCCCGCGCAAGCATGCCGGAGCGCCGCTCGGCGGCCCCCTTCAACGCGGGCGTAAACTCCAGCACCGTCCCCGGCATTTCCGCCTTGGATGCATACAGTGCGAGATCTGCGGCAATCAACAAGGACTCCGGCTCACCTCCGTCCCGGGGCCATATTGCTACGCCGGCGGAAACGCTGGCGGGAATACTCTGGTCGCCGAAGGTAAAGGGCTCCCCAAGTGCCTGCAGGGCATTGTCGATCGTTTCCTTGTACGCGTCAGGCGTCGAAAGCCCTGGCAGGATGATCGCGAACTCGTCACCGCCGAGGCGGGCAACTGTCGCGGAAGCGGGAAGACTGGTCCTCAGGCGCTCGGCAGTCTGCCACAATACGCTGTCACCTGCGGCATGGCCCAAGCTGTCGTTGAGTTCCTTGAACCCATTCAAGTCCAGCAGAACCAAGGCGACAAAGGTGCCGCTGCGCGCGGCGGAATCGATCGCCGCGAGCTTCTGTTTTCGATAAAGCGTTCGGTTGGGCAGCTTGGTCAGCGGATCATGGTGGGCAGCCCAGTTGAGCTCCGCTTCCGCCTTCTTCTGCTGCGTTACATCCAGCATCGAGCCTACAAGGCGCACAGCCTCACCGGCGTTGTTGCGCACGATGACACATCTGGTGCGGACGTCTATCCAATCTCCCGAGGCGTTCAGGAATCGATATTCCTCATTCCAGTAATCGGCCCCTTGCTCCAGGGCTAACGCCTGGCTCGCGAGCACCCGCGGTCGGTCGTCTGGACAGATGCGATCGAGCCACCAGTTCAGGTCCGTTTCGTGTTGCAGTTCCGGATAACCTAGAACCTCCTGGTGAGCGCCTGCCCATCTCGCCCGTTCGCGCTCGATTGACCAGTCCCAGATGATGTCGTTGGTTGCGCGGCTGGCGAGTTGATAGCGTTCTTCGCTCTCGCGAAGCGCCGTCTCGGACAGCACCTGTTCGTGGATATCTTCAAGGGTGCCGTACCAGGCAACAATCGTTCCCTCGGCATTGCGGCGCGGCCGGGCTCGCGCCCTGAACCATCGGTATTCGCCATCGACCAGTCGCACACGGTATCGAACGTCTGCAAGCTTGCCTTCACCCGCCTCGATCGCATTTCGCCAAAGTTCGATGACACCTGGGATATCATCTGGATGAACCACATCAGCCCATCCTTGGCCGACACTGGCTTCACGCGGCAGCCCGACAAGCTGGCTCCACAACGGCGCGATCTCGGTCACCCGGCCTTGCGGGTCAGCCACCCAGGCAATCTGCGGGTTCAACTCAATGTAGGCACGGTGATGGTCTTCCGTTTCGCGAAGGACCTCAAGGGTGCGGATATACCGGCTTTGCTCCCGGGCCGTGGCCTGAGCCAGACGCTCCGAATGCCATGTATAGAAGATCGCCCCGAACAGGATAATGAGGAATGCGGCGACAACGACGATCGAGAGTTGATCGACCGAGGCGATCCAGGCACCCGGTTCCACAGGGTTTGAGGGTGGTACGACCGTAACACCGGACATCGCGATGATGTGAAGCGCGAAGATGGCAGCGGAGAGCGATACGGCCGCTGGCCATGCAAAGATATGGTTCCGGGAGCGGACGAGGCAGTGACCAGCGAGGCCTGCAAGAAACATCCCGCAGGCAACTGCTACTACGTTGACTTTCGGATCCTGGATGATCCCGCCTGACGGCCGCATCGCCTGCAGATCCAGAAGATGGGAGATCGCGATGCCAACGCCGATGATAGTGCCGGCGAGGATGCCGCGGGGGCGTCCCAACAAGCCGACGCACCCGGCGATGACGGTCAATGCAACGGATAAGAAAAGCGATAACGCAACGGTCTTCAGCTTGAAATGAATATCAAGATCGCCTCGATATCCGAGCAGCATCGTAAAATGGGTCGTCCATATGCCGAGGCCCGTCACCACCGAACCGAGAAGCAGCCAGCGCCGCCGCGAGGATGCTTGTTCCGTCAGGCTGTACTGTGCGATGCCGGCACTGGTCAGGCTTGCCAACGCGCAGATGCCCACGGCCAAAGCGACAAAGCGCAGGTTATGCTCATAGATCAGTGTATGGAGTACTTCGCCCATCCAGAACTCTCAGCCGATGAGTTCCAACCTGCCCTTGATACTTTAATAAACGTTCAAGAAGGAAGCGCTAAAGCATGCGTTCTGGACGTCTTTTCAAGTTCC